>Ga0209458_1000222_pt1 | contig 26053 bp, 26 predicted proteins | sample WorMetLIZAISLAND_FD_187411 | JGI IMG/M metagenome (GOLD analysis project Ga0209458, IMG submission 187411) | Marine gutless worms symbiont microbial communities from Max Planck institute for Marine Microbiology, Germany - Inanidrilus manae... ...
ATACTCACCCATGGTCACTCTCCTCGTTGGTCTGTTGGAACGCGGCCTCGCGTCCCTGCATTGTCGGCTCGGGAGAGTGGCCGCCGGAATTACGCCATGTGATCGCCTTTGAATTGGCGGCGCCGATGTCGGCGCGCAACATATGCGGCGCCACTTCCGGCAGCTTGAAGGTGACCGCACCCTCCGCCCACAGCATGGCGCCGTCGACGACGCCGGTCTTCAGGTTGTTGTAGTACTTGACGCTGCTGCCGCCGACGCCGGCGGCGCCGAAACCCTGCAGGTAGCGGAGGTTGAGGCCAGCGCCGTTGATCTTCTTGCCCTTGAAGTCAGCGAACGTCGTGATCGGCTCCTTGGAGAAGATCTGGTAGTTGTCGAAGACGGCGAGGTTGGTCAGGTAGACCTGGTTGTATTTCTTCCAGGCCGCCTTGAATTCCGGGTGCTTGTCGACGAGCGTGACGACGGTCCGCGCGATCAGTCCGGGATCGCTGGTCACGAAGGGCGTCGCGTAGGCGACCATCTGCAGCGGCACTTTGTCGGCATGGAACACGGTGGTCACGACGCCGATGTCGCCGAGGCCGCTTTGCAGCCCCTGCAGGACCTTTTTCTTTTTCGTGATCTGACCCGACCAGGCCTGGTTCCACTTGATCTTATAGTTGCCGGTTTTCGCCAGCCGCTTATCGATCTCCGGAATGAAGTAGTTGATGAATTCCTTCACCCAGAGGGTTTTCGGCGGATAGCCGTCAACGGCGGTGAGATTGATGGTTTCGGTCGCCTTGGCCGTCGGCAACGCGGTCAGCGCCGCTGCCGACGCCAACATGGTCACGGCCGCAAAGCCGCGGATGTTACGCAGAATAAACATCGTTTCAGTCCCCTGTTTTGCAACGCGGTCTTATCTGGCGGTTCCCTGACCGGGTTCGCAAATCAGAGGCGAGACAGGTCGGGAACGTTCGTTGTTGGCCAAATTATCAAAATTATGGAAGGAGGCCAAGTAATTTCGATATTTTTTAAAAAATAGCGATAATATGGAATAATGTATATAATGGTCTTGCCTGCCGCGGTCCCATGGGGGTATCGAAGGTATAGCGGAGGCAAGAGGACCGATGCCAAATGGCCGAAAGCGGTATTTCACCCATCGAGAACGACAGGAACGGCACCGGTGGCGCGACGCTCGCGACCTCGATCTACGGTCAAATCCGCTCCGACATCCTTTCCGGTAAGCTGCGGCCCGGCGAGAAACTTCGCGCCGAGTTTTTGCGTGACCGTTACCAGGCCGGCAACAGTCCCATCCGCGAGGCCCTGAACCGGCTTTCCGTGGACGGATTTGTGACCCGCGAAGAACAACGCGGTTTTCGTGTGGCGACGGTCAGCAAGGATGACCTTCGCGAACTGATCGACACCCGGTGCTGGTTGGAGGAAACGGCGCTTCGCAAATCCATCGAAAACGACGGCACCCAATGGGAGGAAAACCTGGTCCTGGCTTTCCACCGCCTATCGCGGGTACCGCGTTCATCCCAGGAAAAGACGTTTGAGCGAAACCCGGAAGGGGACGACCTGCACCGGGCCTTTCACATGGCGCTGATCGCCGCCTGCGGTTCGCGATGGTTGCTCGGGTTCTGCGAACAGTTGAACGACCAGGCCGACCGCTACCGGCGGCTTTCATCGGAGAGCTATCCCGACCGCGACCCCATGCAGGAACATCGGACGATCATGGACGCGGCCATTGACGGCGACGCGGATCGCGCCGTCGAGGTCTTGCACGAACACTATCGGCGGACCGGCGACATCATTCTCGAGTCGGACTTCGATTTCGCTGCCGAGTAGTCCCTGCCCGAGGTCTGTCCCCGTTGGTATCCCCGGGCTCAAAGGATCTGACAAATCTCTTCGAATTCGAACCGCGGCAAACGCTAGAACAGGCCGTTTTCGTCGGCGTAGCCGATGTTGCAGAGGAAGTTCGATTTCAATGACGTCCCCTCGAAGAACTCTCGATCGACGATGGCGTTGTTGAAACCGGACATCGGACCGGCGTCGAGCCCGATGGCGCGGACGGCGATGATGAAGAATGCGCCTTGGATGGAGCTGTTGCGGAACGCAGATTCCTCGGCCTTGGCGTCATCGTTGCGGAACTTGTCCGCCACCTCCGCCTTGTGCGAGTGGAGTTTCGCGAAGTGTTCGAAAAAAGCCGTGTCGTAGGCGAGGATCGCCGTCACCGGCGCGCTTTCCATCTTCGGCACATTGGTCGGTGCCAGGGCCGGCGCCAAACGCGCCTTGGCCTCGGGCGAGCGGACGAAGAGGATCCTGAGCGGATTGCTGTTGAACGCGGTTGGCGCGCATTTGGTGATTTCGTAGATCTCGCGCAGTTGTTCGCCGCTCACCGGGCGATCCTGCCACATGTGGTGCGAGCGCGCTTGTCGGATGATCAGGTCCAAACCGTCGTCATCGAGGGTCGTGATCCGCCTGCGAAGGTCGGAAATCTCGTTTCGGGCTTCGGTGACGATGTCGTTCATCCTGCGATTTCCTCGTCTTTGACGGGGTTCATCAAAACACCGATGCCGTCGACCTCGACCTCACAGACGTCGCCGTCGTGCATGAACACAGGCGGTGTCCGCGCGTAGCCGACCCCGGAAGGTGTCCCGGTCACGATGACGTCGCCGGGCTCCAGGGTCATGCATTCGGTCAGGATGGCGATCAGCCGCGCGATCGGAAACACCAGGTCCTCGGTGTTGGCATCTTGCATCACGGTGCCGTTCAGGCGGGATTGGATTCGCAGGCCGTGGGCGCCAGGCGGCAGTTCGTCGGCGCTCACCAGTTCGGGCCCAAAAGCCCCGGTGTTGTCGAAATTCTTGCCGATCGTCCACTGCGAGCTCTTGCGCTGGTAGTCGCGGATTGTCGCTTCATTGAACAACGTGTATCCGGCAATGACCGACAACGCGTCATCCTCGGCGACATGGCGTGCCCGTTGGCCGATGATGGCCGCAACTTCGGCTTCGTAGTCGAGTTTATCGGAACAGGCCGGGCGGCGGATCGGTTGACCGTGGGCGACCAGGGAGGTCGCGCCGCGGTAAAAGATCTCTGGGTAGGTGGGGGTCTCGGCGCCACCTTCCGCCGCGTGAGCGGCGTAGTTACGGCCGAAGCAGATGATTTTCGGCGGCCGCGGGATCAGCGGTAGAAAGGTCAGGGTATCGACCGCCAAGCGTGCGTCGCTACCGGCAGTATCGGCTGACCCGCTGGCGCGCGCCAAGGCATCGGGCCCGCCCTGCAACAACCCGAGAAGGCTGCCCGGCAGGTCCGGCGCCGCCTTCGACAGATCGATGACCTCATCGCCTTGACGCAGTCCGACACGATCTTCGTTGTCGCGTTGAAAGGATACAAATCGCATGACGGGCTCGCCTTCTTTGAGTGTGTTGGGGAGGATAAAAATCCGAAAACCCGCAGCTGTCAATGATATTCGATTATTCCACCTATTTTGATAAAATTTCGATATAAATTAAAAGCATTGCTATTGATGCGACTTTTTTAGAAGGCGAGTCCGATGACTGAACCGATAATCCCGTGGGAAGAAAAGGTGGCGAAGGTCAGGTCCGAGGGCGTACTTGGCATGCAGTTGTACGCCGTCTTCACGACGCCGACGGATGGGCTCGGCCCGGTGCTCGAGAACATGGGGCCACACCTCGCCTACCAAAAGAAATTGGAGGAAGACGGTGTTCTGTTCGCCGCCGACAACGAAAAGGTGTGGAGCGGCGAAGGCATGGTGATCGTGCGTGCCGCATCGCCCGAAGCGGCCGCAGAAATCGCCGCCGCCGACCCTATGCATCAAAGCGGCGCCCGGTCCTACCGCGTGCGCCCGTGGCTGCTGAACGAGGGTTCGCTGAACCTGCGGATCACCTATTCCGACGGCGGGCGGGCGATTGCCTAGATCGACGCGGTTCTCGCGCCGCTCAACTCACCCAACGAGCGCTTTGTCTGGAACCGGTCTTGTCTGGAACAAACAATCAACCCCGCCCGGGGGAGCGGGGTTGATCGCTTGATCGCCACTTCACGTCACTCTTTGCAGCGGAGAATGGGATCAGGGTTTGATGTAGGTGTAGCCCTGAGCCTGAAGGTGGGCGAGTTCGGCAACGCCAGAGGGAACGATATCTTCGTCGAAGACTTCGTAAAGTGTGTCCGTGCCGATCTTGCGACCCTTCAACGTGTTGGCGCATACCTGGAACTTGATGTCTTGGCTCTTCAGATTGGCGACGGCCGTCTGCACCTTGCCCGGGTTGTTGGCGGACTGGAGAAGCCCGATGCCGTTGCCGTGGACGACGACCTTGAGGTCGAGGTTTTCGGCGCCGACGGCATTGATGTGGTTCTGGATGTTGCGCATGGCGCCCCTGTACGCCTTGTCATCCTTACCGCCCGGATAGTTGATGTGATAGACGACTTTCTGTTTGGTGTACCGCTCGCCGGCGTCGGCCACCGTGACGTTGGTGACCAAAAGAGCAAGGGCTGCCAATGAAGCGAAAACCAATCCCAGTGAACGCATGATCTCCTCCCGTATTCACTAAATCCCGTAAGGCCCATCGCCCTGACGATGGTTAAGCCTCACTCAGCTATACAACGGGGTTCCTGCTGTGAATATTGGGGAATCCCCTAACTCAATGGGGTTTATTTCTCGGGTCGGTTCTTCGGATATTCCGTCTGCACCGCCTTGGTAACCAAGTCAGCAAACGAGGTGGCGCCTATTTTTTCCATGATATGGGCGCGATGCGCCTCGACCGTCTTTTCACTGATGCCGAGTTCCTGGGCGACGCGGCGGTTCGGCCGACCGCCGAGGATCATGTCGAGCACTTGGCGTTCCCGGGGCGACAGCGTCTCGAAGCGTTGGCGCAGTTCGGCGTCCAGCGACAACACCTGCAAGCGCCTGTCGCTTTCGGCGAGCGCACGGTCGACAACGCCGAGCAGTTCCTTGTCGTCGAACGGTTTCTCGACGAAGTCGATAGCGCCCAACTTCATCGCCTCGACGGCCATTTGGACATCGCCATGGGCGGTGATGACGACCACAGGAAAATGGGTTCCCTTGGCGGCCAGCATCTCCAGGAGCTCGATGCCCGTCATTCCCGGCATGCGCACATCGGTGACCACGCAGCCGCTGCCGCCGACCGGCAGGTCGGCCAGGAACTCGTCGGCCCGGGCATAGCCCTTGGCCGGGTGGTCGGCCGACTCCATCAGCCAACAGAGCGACTGACGGACCGCATCGTCGTCGTCGATGACGAACACCTCGGGTTTACGGATCATCGCTCGGCATTCCTCCGTCGGCTGGGATTTCCACGGTGACAGCGAGTCCGCCGCCGTCCGTCGATTTCGCCCCTATCCGACCTCCGTGGGCCTCGGCGATGGAGCGGCAAATGGCGAGCCCGAGGCCCAGTCCCTCGGGCTTCGTCGTCCGGAACGGCTCCCACATGGCGTCGATCTCGTCCGCCGGCAAGCCGGGCCCAGTGTCGGTCACGCGGACCGTGACCGAACCGTCTTCGGTGGCGGTGGCGATGGTCAGGTCGCGCGTGCCCGGTTTGCCGGCCATGGCTTCGATGGCGTTGCGGGCCAGGTTGATGATCAGTTGTTCCAATTCGATGAGATCGCCGGAGACGGTGGGCAGACGCGGCGCCGAAGCGACGCTCAAGGTGACGCCGGCACGCCGGGCGTCGTATTCGAGGAAGGCCGCCGCTTCCCCGGCCGCCGTGTTGAGGTCGACCGCTTCGCGCCTCGGTTCGCGCTTTCGCATGTAGCCGCGCACGCGGGCGATGATCTGACCGGCGCGTCCGGCCTGTTCGGTGATCCGTGCGAGAGCCTCCTTCAGGTCCTCACCGCCGCTGTTCCGCCGCTCGAGGCGCCGGATGCCGCCGTTGGCATAATTGCGGATGGCGGCCAGCGGCTGGCGCAATTCATGGGCGAGACCCGACGTCATCTCGCCGATGACGCTGATCGTCGATACATGTGCCAGTTCGGCTTCGTGCTGGCGGACCCGTTCCTCGGCCTGGCGCCGTTCGGCGATCTGGCGTTCGAGTTCGCGGTTGACGGCGGACAGCTCCCGAGTCCGTCTCTGCACCAGGTGTTCGGTACGGATGCCGTGCAGCAGGATCAGCACCAGCAACACGCAAGCGAACAGCACCCACTCCCAATGGGTGGTCAGGACGTCCATGAGACCAATCGGGTCGCGGGCGTAGGGCCCGATCTCGAGATCGCGGAACAGCTCATGGACTGGCTGGTAATCGAGGGGCACGGTCCAGCCCGAATAGCCGGCGGCGAGCATGGGCGCGCTATCGGGGCCGAGGGTGAGAAGCGCGATGGCCACCTTCTCGGAGAGCTCCGGCGACGCGTGCGGCATCTTGGCGAGCGGCCACTCGGGATAGAGCCGCGTGCTCAAGGCGACGCCCAGGCGGGGCTCGTCCATGGCGTTGAGGATGCGGAAATCGTCCCGCTTGACCAGGCCCTCATCGTGCATGGTCTCGATGACGTCGGTGCGCACGGTGCCGGCATCGATCCGGCCATCGCCGACAGCGAGCACGATTTCGTCCTGCGGGAATCCCATGAATTCTATCCGGGACAAGGCCTTGAAGGGGTCCATGCCCTTGTCCTTGAACTCTCGCCAGGCCATCTGGAACCCGCCGAAAGCGTTCCGGGAGACCGCGCCGAAGGACTTGCCTTTGAGGTCCTTCAGCGAGCGGATATCGTCGCGGTCGGTGCGGGTGAAGATGACAGCACCGAACATGTTGCGCACGCCGCTGGAAAACGCCTTCTTCAGCGTCGCGATGCGGCTGATGCCGTATGTTGCTTCGAGGATCACGTATTGGCCCGGGTTGGAGAAGACATAGTCGATGGCGCCCTTTTCCGTCGCCTCTTCGAGTGCCTTCAAGGGCAACGGTACCACCTCGAAGCGGGTTCCGGGGATCTGTTCGGTCAGGTATTCGGCTGTCGGCGTCCATGAGCGGATGACGTGCTCGGTGCCGCGGAAGGCAAGCACGCCAATGCGCACGGTCTGATCCTCGCCGCGAACCGCCGGCGCCGACAGCGAACCGGCGGCGAGGATCGCGAGCAATAGCAGGGCGCGAAGTGAAATCGGAGCCATCCTCGATTCCTAAACGAATGACCGCACTTTATAGAAGGGGAAATCTGAGAATACGGAATAGAAGGGGAAATCTGAGAATACGGAATAGAAGGGGAAATCTGAGAATACGGAGGCGGCTGCGGCGACCCTAGATCGCCTCGACCCGCTCCAGGCCGCCGGCCGGGCCGACCGCCACCTGGGTCGTCGGGCCGGCGAAGAGGCGTTCGGCGATGGTGCGGATCGCGGTCCCGTCGACGGCGTCGATCTTGGCCACCGTCTCGTCCGCCGGGATCGGCCGGCCAAAGAGCGAGATCTGGCGGGCCAGCTGCTCGCAGCGCGACGACGTACTTTCGAGAGACATCAGGATGCTGGCTTTGAGTTGCGAGCAAGACCGGTCGATCTCGTCCGCGTCGATACTGTCTCTTGCCTTATGGATTTCCTCGACGATCAGCGGCACCAAATCCCGGGCCTCAGACCGCCCGGTGCCGGCATAGATGCCGATCAAGCCGCCGTCCGTGTAACATGACAGGAACGAATAGATGGCGTAGACGAGGCCGCGCTTCTCGCGGATCTCCTGGAAAAGCCTCGACGACATGCCGCCGCCGAACAGCGTCGAGAACACCGACGCAGCGTAGAAACTGTCATCGAGGTACGGGATGCCCTCGGTGCCGAGAACCAAATGCACCTGTTCGAGGTCGCGCTCCACGACGTGAAAACCGCCCCGGTAATCGGCATCCTCGCGGTCCGGTTCGCGGTGTTCGGGCAATTCAGTGAACGCGTCCTCGACCATGCGGACCAGCTTGTCGTGATCGATCTTGCCGGCCGCCGCGACCACCATGCGCGGCGCCGAATAGTGGGCCGCCATATAGTCGAGCAGCACCGCGCGCTCGATGCGCCGGACCAGGTCGGCGGAACCGAGCACCGGGCGGCCCATGGCCTGGTCGGGATAGGCGGTCTCCTGGAAATGGTCGAAGACGATGTCGTCCGGCGTGTCGTGGGCTTGATGAATCTCTTGAATAATGACGGCGCGTTCGCGGTCGAGCTCGTCCGCTTCCATGGTCGAATGCTGCAGGATGTCACCGATGAGATCGACCGCCAGGCCGACGTCCTCCTTGAGGACCTTGGCGTAATAGGCGGTCTGTTCGCGCGACGTATAGGCGTTGAGATGGCCGCCGACGGCCTCGATCTCGGCGGCGATGCCGTAGGCCGATCGCCGCCGCGTGCCTTTGAACGCCATGTGTTCGAGGAGATGCGAGATGCCGTTGATGTCCGGGTGCTCATCGCGCGTCCCGGCATCGATCCAGGCGCCGACGGAGACCGTCTCGACCGAAGCCATGTGATCGCTGACGATGCGCAGGCCGTTGCCGAGCGTCGTCACCTCGGCGGTCATGAAGCGAGGCTCCCGGCGGTCTCGCCCTCGAGTATTTCGGCGATGAAGGCGCCGACCGTCCCCTGGTCGTTGGCCAACACCTGGTAGCGTTCTGGGCGTTCGTAAAGGTCGGCCAAATGATCCGGCAGGCCCGGCTCCACTCCGGAAGCCGCCTTCACCGCCTCCGGGAACTTGGCTGGGTGAGCAGTGGCCAACGCAATCATTGGCACGGATTTATCCAGGCGTTTAGACCGGCCGGCAGCGATGCCGACCGCCGAGTGGGGATCGATCAACTCGCCGGTATCGCGATGCAGTCCGCCGATTATGGCGCGGGTTTGATCGTCGTCGAAGCGCGCGCCGGAGAAGACGCCGGTGAGATCGCGCAGCAGGTCCTCGGCGATAGAAAATTCTCCCGCCGCCTGGAAGTCCGCCATCAGGCTTCTGACCCAGGCGCCGTCGCCGTCGAGGATGTCGTGCAACAGGCGTTCGAAGTTCGACGAGATCTGGATATCCATGCTCGGGCTGATCGTCGGTACCACGCCTTCCGTCTTCATGGTGCCGGTCTCGAAAAAGCGCGTCAGGATGTCGTTTCGGTTCGATCCGACGACCAACTGGTCGACGCCGAGCCCCATCTTGCGGGCCGCGTAGCCGGCAAAGACGTTGCCGAAGTTGCCGGTCGGGACAGCGAAGGAGACCGGCCGGTCCGGCGCGCCGACTTTCACCGCAGCCCAGACATAATAAACGATCTGGGCGACGATGCGGGCCCAGTTGATGGAATTGACGGCGGAGAGCTGCCAGCGGTCGCGGAACGGGATATCGTTGAACAGTCCCTTCACAAGGGTCTGGCAGTCATCGAAGGTTCCTTCCAGCGCGATGCAATGCACGTTCGACGAGGCCACCGTCGTCATCTGGCGGCGCTGCACGTCGGAGACGCGGCCGTGGGGGTAGAGGATGAAGATGTCGATGGCGTCGCGGTCGCGGCAGGCCTCGATGGCGGCCGAACCGGTGTCGCCGGAGGTGGCGCCGACGATGGTCACGTGCCGGCCGGATCGTTTGAGAACGAAGTCGAACAGCGGCCCCAGGAACTGCATGGCCTGGTCCTTGAAGGCCAACGTCGGCCCGTGGAAGAGCTCGAGCAGGTATTCGTTGTCGCCAAGTTCCTTCAGGGGCGCCACATCCGGATGGTCGAAATGGGAATAGGCATCACCGAGGATCGCTTCCAACTCGCCGACGGTGAGGCTGTCGCCGACGAAGGGCCGGATGACGCGGACCGCCGTTTCGGCGTACGTGAGGCCCTTGAGGCCGGCGATGTCGGCGGCCGAGAACTGCGGCCAGGCCTCCGGCACGTAGAGCCCGCCGTCCCGCGCCAGCCCGGTCAGCAGCACCTCGTCGAAGGCAAGCTTCGGCGCCTGGTCTCGGGTGCTGACGTATTTCATACGGTTTGGTCCTCGCCGGTTGCTCGCATTGGGCGGTTTTCCCATCCCGACATTCCCCACCTATACGCCCGCCGCCGCCCGGGCGCGGCAAGGACGCCGCAGGGATACCGCGGGCAGTTATCGCCGGCAACGCGGTTCGAAAGTGTTTTTCAGACTGCCCCCAGGCCGCCGCCTAGTTGATGACGATGCCGATGATGACGAGGACGATCAGGCCGATCATCGCATAGATCAGCCCCTGGTTGCGCGCCGCGATCGCATCCAGTTGCGTCTTCAGGGTGCCGACTTCCTCGGTCTGGGCGTTGGCCACCCAGGCGGTCAGGTCGCTGCTCGATATCACCCCGGCCAGCTTGCCGTCGTCGACCAGCGGCAGGTGGCGGATACGACGCTCGGTCACGGTCTTCATGGCCTCGTCGATGGTCGTCTTCGACGACACCGTATAGGGGTCCGCCGTCATGACGTCGGAAACGGTGGTCTGCTTGGGGTCGAGCCCCTTGTAAACGACCCGCGTCACCACATCGCGCTCGGAAAAGATGCCCTCGATGGTGTCGCCCTCGCCGACCAGCAGGGCGCCGACCTTGTTCTCGAACATCTGTTCGGCCGCTTCGGAGACCGTCGTTCCCTTCGGCACCATAAAGACGTTCTTGCCCTTGTAGGTGGTGATGACGCTCAATGGGTTTTGCATCGGTCTCTACCTCCCCAGTTCCGGCGGCCGCACAATGGCTGCGGATAACGACGGTTGTCATAAAATCGTAACCTGTAGACCAGACGTTGACACAATGTGCCTTCACTGAAAACCAGGAATTTGATCCGACGCCGGAAAACGGCTTGCTGGGCCCGGATCACGGCAGCGCCAATAGTCGCTCCGCATTTCCTCGGCCGACGGCCCCAGCCAGGTCGGTGGGCAGGCGTTTTATGAATTCGGTAACGAGGTCGATACTGATCCGCCAGCCCTTGGGTTTGACGAATACGTGGCTGTCGCTGCCGATCAGGAACCGCTCCGGGAAGTCGCCAATGAGCGCCAGCCATTCGGGCTTGATGCCGCCGTCGGCGGCCATGGGGTTACTCGGGTCGCGACCGATGCGCTGCGGCCGGTCTACCGGGTAGCGGAGCTTGAAAGCCATGAAGAGGTTCGCATGTCGGGCGAGCAGCGGGCGCATTAGCTCGGGCGTCCGCTCGCCCGTGTTGTCCCAACCGACGTGGGCCCAGATGATCTTGGCCTCGCGGTTATGCGCCAGCAGCCGTTCGAGGGCGGTGATGTTGGCCATGAGCCCGGGCGGGTTGAGCGAACTCCGGCGCGCTGCGCGCTTCGGCGTCGGCCGGTCGGAGGCGGCCGCCTCCATGTGCAGGTCGATGGGCACGCCGGCCCCAGCGGCGATGTCGGCGAGGAGCAGAAACAGCGGATGGTCGGGCGCCATTTCCAGGAACGGGTGGCCGTCGCGGAACGACAGATGCATGGCCGTCATCTCGCCGAAACCGACGGCGCCGGCGTCGAGGATGGCGCGGGCCTCGGTTTCGAACAGCCGGCGAACCGAGGCGAGCACCTTGTTTGGCGGCGTCGCGTGGATGATGCGGTTGAGCGAGCCGCCGCCGGCCATGAAGGCGAGGCGGTCCGGCGCAGCGGCGATGATGCGTTTCAGTTCCCTGTAATCGTAGGCGTCGGTGTTATCGGGATCGAAGGGTGGCGGCATGAGGACAGCGCGGCGGATTCCATTCTCGTCCAAGACCTTGAGTGCATTCCGGGCCGCCGTCGCCAATTCGAAGGAGACGGACCCGCGTTTCTGTTGGTGGGGATGGGCGTGGAAGTGGGTGTCGATGAAGGGGGGGACACCCTCGGCCGCCCGGGCGCCACCGTCTTGCGGGACCGAGCCGATGAGGACACCGACCAAGGCGAATAGGGCGAAGACGGTGACGGAACTACGGACGAAACCTGATGGTATGACTACGGCCTGCTGTTGGTTGTTCTCGCGCTGGTCTATCCGATTTGTGACCCGCTGTCCGGGCAATTGTCATAAAATGAACTGTAAAAAAAAGATCGACCGGCCGATCGGGCGCGACCGCCGGGACCCATCCGGGTTCAGCCGCCTGTCCCGTTGCGCCCCATTTCGAGGGAGAAAGAAAATGACCATTTACATCACCCAAGGCCGTTATCCACGCGAAGCCGTCCTGGGAATGATCAGAAAACCCGAAGACCGAGCGCAAGCCGTGGCGAAGTTGGCGAAGGCCGTCGGCGGAAAACTCCTCGACTACTTCGTCACCTTTGGCGAATACGATTTCCTGGTCATCATCGAAGGCGGCAAGGGAAAAAGTGAAACCGACGTCATGGCGGCCCTGATGACCGCCGCCGCCTCCGGCGGAGTTACGGACCTCAAAACCACGGTCGCGGTGCGCTCGAAGGACGCGATGAAGGCGATGCGCAGTGCCAAGAAGGTGATCGAGGAGTTCCGGGCCGCCGGGCAGGCGGGATAGTCGGCAACCGCGTTCTCGGGCAGAGTGCACGTTTTTTGTGCGGTTGGCGCCGCCGCAGGTCAACGACGCGGCGACGAAGGTATTTGGGCACGATACGAAATGCGGCAACCGGAGAACGTGCCGGACGACAGCGAATGGTAGGTGTTGAATACTCCGGTAGCACTAAATCAGGCGGTTCTACTCCAATACCGCTCCCTGAGATGCCCCTTGAATACCGCCGGATCGAGCGCCTTGCCGGTCACGCCCTCGACCAGTTCGTCGGCCGACACCCGCGAGCCCTTGCCGTGGATGTTATCTCTCAACCACCCGATCAGCGGCTGGAAGTCGCCCGAGCGGATGCCGGGCACGATGGCCGGGTCGGCCTGCGTCGCCGTTTGGAAGAACTGGGCGGCGGTCAGGGCGCCCAAGGTGTAGGTCGGGAAGTAGCCGAAGACGCCGGCGTACCAGTGGATGTCCTGGAGGACGCCCAAGGCGGCGTCGGGTGGGCGGATGGCCAAGAGGTCTTCCATGGCGTCGTCGAAGGCGGTCGGCAGGTCGGCCAACGTGAGGTCGCCCCTGACCATGGCCTTTTCCAAACGATGGCGCCCGATGACGTGGGCCGGGTAGGTGACCTCGTCGGCCTCGACGCGGATGAAACCGCGCTCGACCCGGGTGCCGAGGCGATAGAGATTGTCCGGTTCCCAGGCGGGACCGTTTCCCTCGAAGGCCTCGCGCATGATCGGCGCCGCGTAGTCGAAGAAGTCCCTTGAGCGGCAGACCTGCATCTCGATCAGGAGCGACTGGCTCTCGTGAATGCTCATGCCCAAGGAATGCCCCACCGGCTGGCGCCGCCAGTCCTTGGGCAGCCCGGCCTCGTACATGGCGTGGCCGGTCTCGTGCAGGACGCCCATGAGGGCCGACGTGAAGTCGCCTTCGTCATAACGCGTGGTGATGCGCACGTCGTCAGGCGTACCGCCGCAGAAGGGATGCAGGCTCTCGTCCAATCGCCCGCCCTCGAAATCGAAACCGACGGCGGCCATCAGCTTTTCACCGAGCTCCTTTTGGATGGCCGTCGGGAAGGGGCCCTCGAGGGCGATGGGATCGGGGCTCGTCGATTGTTTCGCGAGAACGTCGTCGAGGAAATCGGGGATCCACCCCGCCAAGTCATCGAAGACAGGATCGATGGCGGCGAGCCTGAGGCCCGGTTCGTAGTCGTCCAAAAGCGCGTCGTGCAGACCGAGGCCGAGGCGTTCGGCCTTGGCCCGGCCCGCCTCCATCACCAGATCGAAGGCGGTCTGCAAGGACGGCAACACCTTGGCGAAGTCCTTTTCGGCCCGGGCCGTACGCCACACGGTCTCGCATTCGGAACAGGCCTTGGCCGTCGCCACCACCAGGTCCTCAGGGACGGCGCTGGCTTTCACCCAATTACGCCGGATGAGATCGAGGTTGGCCCGCTGCCAGTCATCCAGAGTGGTGTCTTCGCCGGCTGCGCCGATCAACTCGCCGGTCTCGGCGTCGGTCAGCAAGCCGTGGCTGATGGCCTTCAGTTCGGCCAGTTGTTCGGTACGGGCGTCGGCGCCGCCGACCGGCATGATGGCCGACCAATCCCAGTGCAGAACGGCCGCCGCCTCGCCGACGAGGCCGATGCGGCGCATGCGCGTTTCCAAGCGGTGATAAGCGCTCTCACTCACCTTGGCGTCTCCCGGTTGTGGTGTCGGTCTTACAAGATGGGAATGAGGAAGGCCCGGTCAATGATCAGGGCGACGAAAATCAGGAACAGATAAAGGATCGAGAACAGGAACAGCGGTTTTGCCATGCCAACCCCCTCGTCCTTCCACAGGCGCCAGCAGCGGCGCAGGAACTCGACGCCGAGGATCGTGGCGACGACGCCGTAGAGGACACCGGAAACACCGACGAAGACCGGCGCCAGCGTGGCCGGCACCAGAAGCGCCGTATAGATGAGAATCTGGCGCTTGGTTTCGGTTTCGCCGGCGACGACGGGCATCATCGGTACGCCGGCCGCCTCGTAGTCGCCGCGACGGAACAGCGCCAAAGCCCAGGAGTGGGGCGGTGTCCACAGGAAGATGATGGCGAAGAGCGCGATGGAGCCCAAGCCGATATCGCCGGTGACGGCGGTCCAGCCGATCATCGGCGGGAAGGCGCCTGCGGCGCCGCCGATGACGATGTTCTGCGATGTCCTGCGCTTCAGCCACATGGTGTAGATGAAGACGTAATAGAGGATGGTGACGGCCAGGAGCACGGCGGCCGGCACGTTGACCAGCCAGTACATGATGGCGACCGAGCCGACTGACAGCAAAACGCCGAACATCAGGGCTTCCCGGGGGTTCATGCGCCCAGCCGGGATCGGCCGGTTCATGGTGCGGCGCATGACGATGTCGATGTCCTGGTCGTACCACATGTTGATGGCGCCCGACGCGCCCGCGCCGAGCGCGATGCAGACGATGGCGATGAAGCCGGTCTTGGGGTCGACGGTACCGGGAGCTAGCAGCAGGCCGACGAAGGCGGTGAAGACCACAAGCGACATGACCCGGGGTTTCAGGATCAGGGCGTAATCCTGCAAGCGGAAACGGGACTGCGGTTCGGTCGCGCTCTCGGATTCCTTGGCGGCGTCCTTGGCGGCTTCCTTGATCATGTCGTCGGCGGTTTCCTGTCGCACGGCGGTCTCTAGCAATCGATCACCAAAAGGGAGCGGTGGCCATTATTGACCATCATCAACATGGACTAATTGACTTAAGTTAATTTTCTGAGCGTCGGTAGTTGCCTTGTATACGGAGCCCGAACCCTGTTTGTCACGCGTCTTTCACATAACGCATGGCGAAAGGCACCGGACGTGCCGGCGCCAGAGGCGTTGCAGACCATGGCGAAAAACTGGACTTGGGGTCGATGGTACCCGGTACCCGTTGCCGGCTGACGAAAGGGATGAAGACGGCCGGCGACATGACCCAGTGTTACAGAAATTCGACATAGTCCTTCAGCCATAAGCCGGAATTCGGTGCGAAGACCGGGGTTGTCTTGGTTGGTTCGTTGAAGATCGACCGCCTCAAGCGGGCCCTTCGCAATTGAGCCCGTCGTTATGGGAAACCCTTTCCTCTTGGCGCGCACAGAAGCCGGTCGCAAAAACCACGGGCTGGAAGACATCCATAATGAGAAGTTCTTGCCGTATTTCAATTTAGATTAGACTTCTGACACAGGATGGGTTTCCACTTGGTGTCGCAGCCGGGCTGGAGTCCGTCCACAACCCCGAGATCATGGAGAAACTCCATGTCCAAGAAAATCATGATTTGCTTCGACGGAACCTGCAACCATCCCAGCGACGCGAAACAGGAGCGCGAATGGTTTGGATTGTTCGGCGATATCGAGGACAACGGCATCACCAACGTCCTCAAACTGCACGTCCTGTTCGGCGGCAACCTGCAGAACGACGGTGAAGACGTCCCCGGTCAACGCAGCTTCTACTATTCAGGGGTCGGCACCTACGGCAACAAGATCCAGAAGATCTTCAACGCCGGTTTCTCGCCTGAAAACCTCGATGTCCGGCGCATCATCAAGACCGCAGGCGCCGATCTTTCGGACAACTACGACGCCGGCGACGAGATCTTCATCTTCGGATTCAGCCGCGGTGCCGCCATCGCACGCCGGTTCGCGGCCGTGATCGACAAGTACATCGAAGTGGCCGATGGCGAACAACCCGTGCACTTCCTCGGCGTTTTCGACACCGTCGCATCCATCGGTTTCCCGAACTTGGACGACACTTCGAAGCCGGTTTCCGACGTCGTCTTTGAAACCAACGGCGTATCAGATCACGTCGAAGAGGCCCTGCACCTGGTGGCTATGGATGAGCGCCGCACGGCGTTCCTGCCGACCCTGATGCAGCAGGAGGAGAAGGTTACGGAAATCTGGTTTCCGGGCGCTCATGCCGATGTCGGCGGCGGGTTCTGGTTCGACGGGCTGTCGGACGTCACGCTGAATTACATGAAAAACAAGCTCGCCAGCGGTCTTGGCGTCACCCTGCTAAACGAAGACCAGATCGACTACGGAGACCTCGTCGCGGCCGACGGCAGTTACCAGATCGATAAGGACGACGTCATGATCAAGCCCAACATCAAGGGAAAGAGCCATCAACAAGACCGCTTCGCGCCGATCGCCGAAATGACCCTCAGCACCCGCGACGTGCGCACGATACCGGAAGATCCGGCACAACCGGAACCGCCGCTCATTCACGAAGCCGTTGGCCGGCGCATTGAGTTGCTCACGGATTATCGACCGCGCGCGCTCAAGGGGATTACGCATTGCGTCGTCGACACGGACGGCGCGACCAGCGATGAGACGAAACACGGGGTCTGGGACTACATCGCGCCCTTGGAATCAGTCGCTTAGGCGTTGGGCCAAAGGGAGCCGGTGTGGCGGCGTGTATCGCCGCGGCGCTAGCCGGCGCGAGGTACGACCTGACCCAGGGTACTATCCGGCCCGCGGCGTGCCGAGTAACGCCCTGGCGACGATCCAGATGAACATGATGCCGCCGACGACGGCGACGACGGCGCCGACACCCATCAGGTAGAGACCGATCTCGGCGCCCAGTTCCTCGATGCCCTGATCGGCGCCGGCGGTCTTGCGCGGTGCTCCGTAGCCGCCGGCCATGAAGAGGCCGAGCGAGTGGAAGGTCTGGCCGACGGCATAGAACCAGATGGAAAGCAGGATGGCGCGCCCGGTCCGCAAGCCGCTGTCGAGGAGCGGCAGGAAAAAGACGAAGAAGAGCCCCATGAAGGCCGTGTTCACGCCGCCGATGACGCCATGGTAGTGGGCCGGCGTGCGGGTGTCCGCCCCGTCGACGAAGATCCCGAGGAATCCGCCGAAGAAGAAAACCAGGGCCGACAGGATCAAGGCCACGAAACCGGGATCGCGCCACGGCAGACCGCCGGCCGTATCCCGGTGCTGACTCAGGGTAACGATCATCGCCCCGGCCATGATCAGTACCGGCGGGCCCATCCAGTACTGCATCCAGGTGAAGCTCTCGCGCACGTCGAAACCCATCGGTTCGGCGACGAAATAGATGGCGACCAGCCCCGGCGTCGCGATGAACAAGAGCCCGACGGCGGCACGATAGAGCCGTGGGTCGACCAGCGGGCGCCCGAGCGCGTTGCCACCGATGACGTACCAAGCGGCCATCATCAGGCCGGTGTTGAGGAACTGCATAACGTGGCCGCCGCCCCAGAACAGCTCCTCGTTATAGGCACCGTTGACCTCGCCGCCGGCCACTTCACCGTAAGCGATGGCGAAACAGAGGAGAGAAAGCAGGAACACGCCGGCTGACAGCAGCGTCGTCTGCGATACCGGCTCGAAGGCCCCGGTGCGCGCCGCCACGTTGACGGCGAGGCGGATGGCGACGACGACGAGGCTGACGAAAAAGACGGCGAGGCCTGTGTAGTAAAGCGGGTCGATGATCACCGGGACGTAATTGTTGAGGCTCGGCTCGCCGCGATCGAGAAAGCCCGGTACGAAGAGGAGCAAAAAGGCGATCAGGCTGCCCCAGACGGCAAGAGGCCCCAGCCCGGCCAGCTTCGGTTCGCCGGCCGACACCCGGTAGGTGGCGATGGTGCCCAAGGCGCCGAGGATGCTCAGGAACCAGACGACAAAAGAAAAGACAACGTGGATGACCAGCCCCTTCTCAAAGAACTGCAAGGGCCACGGGAAGACGTCCTGCACGTTCGGCACCCGAGAGACGGCGAGCAGCAAGGCGAAGATCCCCGCCAGACCCAGCGATAGCAGCGCCAGAACGCACCAGCCCCAGAGCTCCTTCTGTGCCGCCGGCGCGGTGAGGACGCCCTGAAAGCCGCCCAGCATGTTCCAGCGCTGGGCCTGGGCCGGTTGCAGGGTCGCTTGGATATCAGGCTGGGGCATGGGGATAGATGTGTACGGCCATGACATAGACGAACACGCCGGAAACACCGACGAAGACCCAGATCGGCCAGGTCCAACGGGCGAACTTCCTGTGTCGGTCGAACTGGCCCTTGAGCGCCCGGTAAAGGGTAATCGGCACCAGGGGAACGATCAACATGGCACCGAGGACATGGATCGCCAGGATGGTGAAGTAGATGGGCCGGATGATGCCCTCGCCGCCGAATTTAGCGAAGCCGGAGTTGGCCTTGTAGATGATGTAGAAGACCAGGAACAACAAGGAGACGGCGACGGCGCTCAGCATGCAGAACCGGTGCCTGTCGCGCTCGCCTGACTGGATGAAATAAAACCCGGCCAAAAGGAAACAGACCGAGATGGCGTTCAACGCCGCGTTCAGATGGGTCAGGTCCTGGATGTCGAACATGGCGGCTGGGGTGTGTTACCAGAGTTTGATGATGAAGGAGAAATAGGCCATCACCGCGATGGCGCCGAGGATAAGCCCCAAAACCCAGTTTTTCATGCCGCCGGTTCCGCTGTCGATCAATGGTCGCGGTTAATTAAGGTGCGCTGTCCGCGATTGCAACGTGGTTGACGCCAACCCGGTTGGACCGCTCGGTTTCCCGCCGGGGCTGGATACCCATCGTCGAGGCCGTTTATCCGGTATTAGGAAACAATACTTAAGAAAATATGCAACTATGGTCGATTGGATACTTGCCTCAATGCGCGACCACGGATAGAAAGGCAACGTTGGCGCACGCTTTCGATTATCTTTCCTTGATTTTTGTCAATTGGGCAAATTTTTTCGTACCACTGCTGGATGAGAGAGATGCTGAAACGATTGCTTTTCTTTGTGGCTATAGCCTCTGCGGGCCTGTTCACCGGCGCGGCGCAGGCCGACTATGTGGCCCGCTCGAAGCCCTGGCAGATCTGGTTTCAGGACCCGATGTCGCCGTCGGCCGAGGTGATTTACGATCTCAATCTGTTCCTGATCATCATCGAGATCGCCATCGTCATCTTCGTCCTCGGCCTCTTGGTCTACATCCTCATCAAGTTCAACGAGAAGGCCAACCCGGTGCCGTCGAAGACGACCCACAACACGCTTCTCGAGATCGTGTGGACGGCGGTGCCGATCCTGATCCTGGTCGTCATCGCGGTGCCGTCCCTGAAGGCGCTTTACTTCGCCGACCACACGAAAGACGCCGAGATGACGCTCAAGGTCATCGGCAACCAATGGTACTGGTCCTATGAATACCCGGATCACGACGATCTCACCTTCGACAGCATCATCATCCCCGACGATGAGCTGACCGAAGGTCAGCCGCGCCTCTTGAGCGTCGACTATCCGGTGGTGCTGCCGGCCAACACCAACGTCCGATTGCTGTTATCGTCGAACGACGTCATTCACAACTGGGCGGTGCCGTCGCTGGCCCTCAAGCTCGACACGACGCCGGGCCGGGTCAACGAGACCTGGGTCAACATCAAACAGCCCGGCGATTACTACGGCATGTGTTCGGAGCTCTGCGGCATCAACCACGGGTTCATGCCGATCCATATCAAGGCTGTGCCTAAAGAAGAATTCCCGAAATGGCTTGAGGAGGCTAAGGAGGAATTCGCCAGCAACGACGACGGCGCTGACAAGCCGGTAAAAGTGGCGAAGGCGGAAGCCGCGGCCCGTTGAGGCGGTGGCGCGTATCGAAGAATTAGTTATAGAGGGATTGAACATGTCCAACGAAGCGGCAACTGCGCACGACGATCATGATCACGCGCCCTATGGGATTACGCGGTGGCTCTATTCGACCAACCACAAGGACATCGGAACGCTCTACATCATCGTTGCGATGATCGCCGCCGTCGTCGGCGGCGCCATGTCCTGGTACATTCGCCTCGAACTCATGGAGCCGGGCATCCAGTACATCGACGACTTCCAGTTTTACAACGTTCTGGTCACCGCGCACGGCTTCATCATGGTGTTCTTCGTCGTCATGCCGGCGATGATCGGCGGTTTCGGCAACTGGTTCGTGCCGCTGATGATCGGCGCGCCCGACATGGCCTTCCCGCGCATGAACAACATCAGTTTCTGGCTGCTGGCAGCGGGCCTGGTGCTGCTCATCCTGGCGGCCGTCGTCGGCGACGGCCCGGGCACCGGTTGGACCGTCTATCCGCCGCTGTCCAACAGTGACTTCCAATCGGGACCGTCCGTCGACTTCGGCATCCTGGCCCTGCACATGGCCGGTGCGTCGTCGATCCTCGGCGCCATCAACTTCATCGTCACCATCTTCAACATGCGGGCGCCGGGGATGACCATCCATCGTATGCCGCTCTTCGTTTGGGCGATCCTGGTCACGGCTTTCCTGCTTCTGCTGGCCCTGCCGGTTCTGGCCGGCGCGCTGACCATGCTGCTCACCGACCGCAACTTCGGCACCGCGTTCTTCGATCCGAGCCAGGGCGGCGACCCGGTCCTGTGGCAGCACCTGTTCTGGTTCTTCGGCCACCCGGAAGTGTACATCATCATCATTCCGGCCTTCGGCATCATCAGCCAGGTGGTCTCGACTTTCTCGAAAAAGCCGGTGTTCGGTTATCTCGGCATGGCCTACGCCATGGCGGCGATCGGCGTTGTCGGTTTCGTCGTCTGGGCCCACCACATGTACACGGTCGGCCTCGACGTCGACACCCGGGCCTACTTCACGGCGGCGACCATGATCATCGCCGTGCCGACCGGGGTTAAGATCTTCAGCTGGCTGGCGACCATGTGGGGCGGCTCGATCAAACTCGATGTGCCGATGCTCTACGCCATCGCCTTCATCTGGTTATTCGTCGTCGGCGGCGTCACCGGCGTGACCCTGGCCAACTCGTCGGCTGACCTGGTCTTCCACGACACTTATTTCGTCGTCGCCCACTTCCACTACGTGATGGGCCTGGCGGCGATCCTCGGCATGTTCGCCGGCTGGTTCTACTGGTCGCCGAAGATGACCGGCAAGATGTATCACCATGGTTTGGCCAAGCTGCAGTTCTGGATTTTCGTCATCGGCATCAACGTGCTGTTTTTCCCGCAGCACTTCTCCGGCTTCGCCGGCATGCCGCGGCGTATCCCCGACTACCCGGATGCCTACGCCGGCTGGAACTACGTCGGTTCGCTCGGCATGTTCATCACGGTGATCGGCACGGCGCTGTTCTTTGTCGTCGTCTGGCGGCAGTTCGCGGCCGGTGAGAAAGCCGCGGCCAACCCGTGGGGCGAGGGGGCGACGACGCTCGAGTGGAGCGTGCCGTCGCCGGCGCCGTTCCACACCCATGAGGACATCCCCGACATGTCCGGCAAGGCGCCGGCCGAATAAGGCGGGAATCGGGGAGCCGACGGATGCAGAACAGGCGTGCCCGCAACGGACGGATGGCCTTTGGCTTGTTCGTTTTCGTCGCCGATATGGTCGGCCTGTCGTTCGCTTCGGTTCCCCTCTATCGCCTGTTTTGTCAGGTCACCGGCTACGGCGGTACGCCGAAGACGGAGAACGTGGCGCAATCGACGCGTATTTCAGATCGCACCATCAAGGTGCGTTTCGACGCCAACACCAACCCGAAGCTTCCCTGGCGGTTCAAGCCACAGCAGAAGGAAGTGGAAGTGCGGCTCGGCGAGGAGGTTCTTGCCTTCTACGAGGCACGCAACCTGTCTGATGCGGCGACCACCGGGAGCGCCACTTTTAACGTGACGCCGTTCAAGGCGGCACCCTACTTTTCGAAGATCGACTGTTTCTGTTTTACCGAGCAAACCCTCGAGGCGGGCCAGTCGGTTCCGATGCCGGTGCAGTTCTACGTCGACCCGGATATCTTTGATGACCCGGGAACCAAGGAAGTGAAGACGATCACCCTGTCCTACACCTTCCACCGGATCAATGCGGAAACCGCCGCGGTCGATGAGGGGCGCGCGGCTGTCGGCGTTCCGAGAGATAAACCCGACCCGGGCGAGAGTTGATAGATTTAACGAATTGAGAGAGTTGGAGAATTTTGATGGCTTCTGCGGAAAAATCTCACCCCTACCATATGGTCGAACCGAGCAAGTGGCCGTTCGTTGGTTCCGTCGGTGCCTTTACCATGGCCGTCGGCGGCATCTGGTATATGCAGGAAGGCCCGATCTGGGGGTTCCTGGCCGGGCTGGTCATCGTTCTCTACACCATGTACGGCTGGTGGAAGGACGTCATCGCCGAGGCCAACAACGGCGTCGATCACACCTCTGTGGTGCAGCACGGGCTCCGGTTCGGCATGGTGCTGTTCATCATCTCCGAGGTGATGTTCTTCTTCGCTTTCTTCTGGGCCTACTTCAACGCTAGCGTACCGTTGATCAGCCGCGCCGCCTCACCGGTATGGCCGCCGGAAGGGGTGGTGCCGCTGGAGACTTGGGGCCTGCCATTCCTCAACACGTTGATCCTGCTGACGTCTGGGGCGACAGTGACCTACGCCCACCATACGTTGCGCAAGGGCGACCACAAGAAAACGGCGATCGGTCTTGTCCTGACGATCATCCTTGGCGTTATCTTCACCGCCACCCAGGCCTATGAATACGCCGTCGCCACCTTCGGTTTCACCGACGGCATCTATTCGTCGACCTTCTATCTGGCCACTGGTTTCCACGGCTTCCACGTGATCGTCGGTACGCTATTCCTGATCGTCTGCTTGTACCGTGTCATGAAAGGCGATTTCACGGCCGAACAGCACATCGGTTTCGAGGCCGCCGCCTGGTACTGGCACTTCGTCGACGTCGTCTGGCTGTTCCTGTTCAGCTGTGTCTATTGGTGGGGCAGTTTCGGGTATGTCGCCAGCTAAGGGGACGCGTTGAGAGAAAGCGGGCACGTCGATGTCCGCTCCGCCGACCTTTCCCGAGCGAACAACCTGGGAAACCATCCGCCTCGGCCTCAAGGGACGCTGCCCGCGTTGCGGCGCCGGCCGCGTCTTTTCGCGTTATCTGAAAGTCGCCGACAAATGCGACGCCTGCGGATTGGGTCTGCACGGCCACGACACCGGTGACGGCCCCGTGGTGCCGGCGCTGCTCGTCTTGGGCGCCGTCATCGTCGGGCTCGCCATGTACGTGGAATTTACCTTCGAGCCGGCGGTCTGGGTTCATATGGTCCTTTGGACACCTGTCGTTGTGCTTTCGACACTCGGAATTCTGCCGCTACTGAAAGGGCTTTCCATCGCGCTCCAGCACAAGTTCCGTTCGACGGAAGAGACGGAGAAACTGGGCGGGCAGTAACGGTCCGCTGCGACCCCGATGCGGTCAGCCTTTCGGCACGACCTTGACGCGGCTGGTCACCGAGGTGACGTTTTCAATGCCCCTGAGATGGCGATTGCCTTGTCGAGCTCGGGCTTCGAGAGGGCACGGCCGAACAGGAAGACGTTGCCCTGCACCGAACGCCAACGGAAATTGGTAACACTGACGCCGGTCGCGTCCAGCAAAAGCGCGTTGATCTTGCCTTCGATGACGGTGTCGTCGACAAAAGCTTCGGCGGCGCCTTTTTTTCGGTCCAACGGCCGGATGACCAAGATCTCGTTGTATACCTTGCGCACACCCTCGACCTTCTTGGTCAGGGCCTCCGCCTGTAGTTTCAATCCGGCTTTCTCGACGGCGCCGGTCAACATGACATCGCCTTCGTAGACGTCGGCGCTGATGGAGATGACGTCGGTCCCCATCTTGTCGATGACATTGGCCGTGATCTCCGCCTTGATGCGGGTGTCGTTGGCGATGTCCTCGGCTTTGCGGTCCTCGACGGCGGCTTCCACGGCACCCTTTATGGCCGAAAACGGATTGAGATCGATGGCCAACGCCGGGCCAGTTGCCAGGAGAACGGCCGTCGCCATCATCGCCGGCAGGTGTTTCAAGATCATTTTGCGTGCTCCACGTGTCGTCAGCGGTGTTTCCATTCGGCCGGCCGTTTTTCGGCAAATGCGGCCATTCCCTCCTTCTGGTCTTCGGTGCCGAACGAGGAGTGGAACAGCCGGCGTTCGAAACGGATTCCCTGGGAAAGCGTCGTCTCGAAGGCCTGGTTAACGGATTCCTTGTTCATGAGGACCGCTGGGCGAGACATCGAGGCGATTTTTTCTGCCGTCTTCATGGATTCTTCGAGCAACTGGTCCGCCGGCACGATCCGCGCGACCAGTCCGGCCCGTTCCGCCTCTTCTGCGTCCATCATGCGCCCGGTCAGACACAGCTCCATGGCCTTGGCCTTGCCGACGGCACGGGTCAGACGTTGGGTGCCGCCGGCGCCCGGTAGCACGCCCAAGGTGATTTCCGGTTGCCCGAACTTGGCGGTGTCAGCAGCGATAATGAAGTCGCACATCATGGCGATTTCGCAGCCGCCGCCGAGCGCGTATCCGGCAACAGCGGCAATGACCGGCTTGCGGCAGGTGGCCAACCGCTCCCAGGTGCCGGTGATGAAATCCTCCAGATAGGCGTCCATATAGGTCTTGTCCTGCATTTCCTTGATGTCAGCGCCGGCGGCAAAGGCCTTTTCCGAACCGGTGACGACGATACAGCCGATGGCATCATCCTGTTCGAAGTCGTCAAGCACCTCGGAAAGCTCCGCCGTCAGGTCGACGCACAGCGCATTAAGCGCTTGCGGACGGTTCAGCGTGATCAGGCCGACGTTGCCGCGGCGTTCGGAAATGATGTGTTCGAATGAGGACATTCGTCGGATCTCCTTAGGCGACGTTCAGAAGGGATTTGCTGGTGTTTACTTATCCCGGCGTACCGTCTTAGCCAAGCAAGAACCCCGGTGATTGTCGCCTAAGACTAGGCCGTTGAGTCAATTCTCGCGGGAAGATGGCGCCGGGCCGTCAAGCATCTCCCGGACCTTCTTCGCCAGGCGGGAAATCTCGAAGGGTTTTGCGAGCAGGTGAACTTCGTCCTTGAGCATGCCGGAGGCCTGGAAGTGGTCGGAAGAATAGCCGGACGTAAAGAGAATCGGCATGTCAGGCCAGCGTTCAAGGATGTCGCCGGCGATCTCCGGCCCGCTCTTCGAGCCCTTCAGGAAGACATCGGTGAAGACCAGATCGATATCCTCGCCATCGTCCATGGCGGCGAGGGCGCTGTCGGAATCGTCAGCTTCCACGGTTTCGTACCCGAGGTCGATGAGCATGCCCACCGTCGTCGCACGGACATCCGGGTCGTCCTCGATGACCAGGATGCGCTCGCCGCGGCTTTCATGTTCGACCGTTTTGATCCTGCGGGTCTCGACGATTTCCCTTTCTCCGGCGACAACCGGCAAGTACATACGGGCGATGGTTCCTTGGCCTTCTTCGCTGTACAGTCTTAAATGCCCGCCGGATTGTTTGGCGAAACCGTAGATCATGCTGAGGCCGAGACCGCTTCCGATCCCTTCCTCCTTGGTCGTGAAAAACGGCTCGACGGCCTGTTCCAGTACCTTTTGCGACATGCCGAAACCGGTGTCGGCGACGGATATCATCACGTAGGCGCCGGGTTCTAGGTCCTCGTGCCGGCCGGCATAATACTTGTCGAGAACGATATTGGCCGTCTCGATGGTCATTGTTCCGCCTTCGGGCATGGCATCGCGGGCATTGATGGCGAGGTTGATGAGCGCGTTCTCCAACTGGCCGCGGTCGACCTCCGTATGCCATAGGTCGTCGCCGAGGCGGGTCTTGATTTCGATGGACATGCCCAACGTCCGCTTGAGGAGAGTGGCCGTGTAAAAACGCGGTGTCAGGTTGTCGGATTTGATCTGCGGTTGCTGTTGTGCGCTTTTTTTCGGCGATTTTGCGGTCCTGGAATTGAGACGAAGGAAGCCGTCACGCCTGGATGGCGGC
>Ga0209458_1000223_pt1 | contig 25919 bp, 26 predicted proteins | sample WorMetLIZAISLAND_FD_187411 | JGI IMG/M metagenome (GOLD analysis project Ga0209458, IMG submission 187411) | Marine gutless worms symbiont microbial communities from Max Planck institute for Marine Microbiology, Germany - Inanidrilus manae... ...
TTCATCCAAACCGCGAAGGAAAACACTGCTCACCGGGGTTAGCAAGGAGACACAGCTAGCCGTGGCTAGTCAGGTATATAGGTCCCCAAATTTGTGGCTCGCCATGGAGGGCGACCAACGGAGAAACCGCCAGAGTTATGCCTCAAATTAAGCCCATAACTTATCATTCCGTTGTTTAATACCTTCGCGAGCTCACACGAGAGTTGGTCGCCGCGGTGTCCAGAGGACCTCCAGACCAAAGCTCACGGCCTCGAACGGTGGGGCAACCACCTGATCAGCACTGGTAAAACGACCAACCTCGACCCAGGCGTCAGCCTCAAGCTGGTAGATCTCCAAGGTATGCTCGACCGGATCAATCAGCCACGCATACCGCACACCGTAGCGCGCATACAGTGGCATCTTGTCCTCACGATCCTTCCGCTTGGTAGAGGGGGATAGGATCTCGCAGACCCAATCGGGGACGACCTCGAAGCGTTGATCTTCCGGCAGGTAGGGCATCCGCTCGCGTCGCCAGCCGGCCAGATCCGGTACCGCTACCTCTGTATCCCGTACAAAGTGCACTTCCGGCTCGATGCAGATCCACCAACCACCAGGGCTACCCCCTATGTCGTTATCATAGGGGCCAACTTTGGTGAAGAGTATGGAAGAAGCACGGCCATGTGGACCGGATGGACGCGATTGAGTGTAAAGCTGTCCGTCCAGAATCTCCCCGGTTACTCCCTCGGGAAGGGCCTTCAGGGACTCATAGAAGGTTGGTTGGGTTGCTGGTTGCATCATTCACTCACGCAAAGAATTTACCTCAGATTCACAGCGGTATCTGTAGTGGTTAAATTCAAGTGATATGGTCGTGCGACCTAATGATTCAAACCCCCGCTGTTTTTGCCATCCATGGCATCCGGATTCCCGCACTCCCTGCCAGAATGACGAGATAGGGGCTGGCAGACTTCACCACTTAAAATTTAGCCGTTACCAACTTTTGATTCACTGTGACACGGCAATCCGCACTCCCCATTCCCGTGCCTCGTCCAGGATGGCCGCCGGGTCCAGAGTCATGGGCTCGCCGTCGCGGATCAGGTGCTGGCCGGCTACCCAGACTTGTCGGACCTGGTCGCGTGCGGCCGCGTAGACGACCTGGGAGACCGGATTGTAGACGGGTTGGGTGTTCGGGTCCCGCAGATCGAGGGCCACCACGCCCGCGGATTTGCCGATTTCGAGGGAGTCGGTCTCGGCGTCGATGCCGAGGGCCCGCGCCCCGTTCAGGGTCGCCATCCGCAGGGTGGTATAGGCGGGCACTGCCGCCGGAGCATCGGCCACACCCTTGCCCAGCAGGGCCGCGGTTCGGAGCTCGCCCAGCATATCCAGGTCGTTGTTACTGGCCGCCCCGTCGGTCCCCAGGGCGACATTCACTTCCGCGGCGAGGAGCCGATCCACCGGACAGAAGCCGGCGGCGAGCTTCAGATTCGACTCCGGGCAGTGGACCACATGGGCGTTGGCGCGGGCGACGGCCGTGATCTCCGAGGCCTCGAGCTGGGTCATGTGCACCGCCACCAGATTCGGTCCCAACAGACCCAGGCGCTCCAGGCGGGCCAGGGGCCGCTCGCCGTAGTCGGCAGGGATTGGACGACCTCGTCGTGGGTCTCGTGCAAGTGGATGTGTACCGGCACGTCCAACTCGTTGGCCAGGGTACGGATACGCTCGAAGGGGCCGTCGGACACCGAGTAGGGGGCATGGGGGGCGAAGGCGGTGCGGATCAGGGCCTGGTCGCGGTAGCGGTCATGGAGTTCCAGGCCCTTGCGCAGGTACTCCTCCGGCGTCTCGGTGAAGCGGGTGGAAAAGTCCACCAGGATCATGCCGGCGACCGCCCGCATACCGGCATCCGCCGCGGTCTTGGCGGTAACCTCGGCAAAAAAGTACATATCATTGAAGCAGATGGTACCGCTCTTGAGCATCTCCAGGGCGGCGAGCCGGGTCCCGGCGCGCACGAACTCGGGATCCGCCCATCGTTGCTCCGCCGGCCACATATGCCGGTTGAGCCAGGTCATCAGCGGCAGGTCGTCCGCCAATCCCCGCAGCAGGGTCATGGGGGAGTGGGTGTGGGCGTTGATCAGCCCTGGAATCAACACATGGCCCGGGAGATCGATCTCCTGTGCGGATTGGATGTCGGCGCGGGCCTCCGCGGTCGGCAGCAAGGCCCGGATGCGCCCCCCGATAACCGCCAGGCTGTGATCCGTGAGGATGCTCTCGGTGGCATCGACAGGGACGATCCATTGGGGGTGGAGGAGAAGCTCCGCTTGCATAGAGAGGGATTTCCCTTAAGAACAATCGGCCGATACGGCTACCATAGCCAAATCCTCCGGGCAACGCCAAGTAATTCAGGATTGCTCAAAGCGAGGTCCGCGTGAGCAGGCCGCGCAGGGGGTTATGTGGGTGTAGGTTGCGTTAAGACGCCGGCATGACCCAAGCAGACGATCAGCGAGCCTTGATGCGTCGCAACGCAACACGTCAAATCCTCCAAACAACGCCAAATAATTCAGTATACTGCAGCTCCCCTTTCGTATTGATTGGTGTCCATTTGTGGTTCCTCATCCCGACGGCAATGCTAGAATCCCCCTCAGCTACCGCGATGCCGGGGTCGATATCGACGCAGGCAATGCCCTGGTGGAACGCATCAAGCCCCTGGCCGCCGCTACCTTTCGGCCTGGAGTCGTCACCGGCCTCGGGGGGTTCGGTGCCCTGTTCGAATTGCCGCTGGACCGCTACCGCCGACCGGTGCTGGTCTCTGGGACCGACGGCGTAGGGACCAAGCTCAAGCTGGCCCTGGCGCTCGACCGCCACGACACCCTGGGCATCGACTTGGTCGCCATGTGCGCCAATGACATCCTGGTCGCCGGGGCCGAGCCCCTGTTCTTCCTCGACTACTATGCCACCGGCCGTCTGGACCTGGAGATCGCCGCCTCCGTGGTGGCGGGCATCGCCAAGGGATGTGAGCTCGCCGGCTGTGCCCTGTGCGGCGGCGAGACAGCGGAGATGCCGGGCCTATATGCCCAGGGAGACTACGATCTGGCCGGATTCTGCGTCGGCATCGTCGAAAAAGACCAACTCCTGACCCTCGAGCGGGTGCGGCCGGGAGACACCCTGATCGGACTGGCCTCCTCCGGGGCCCATGCCAATGGTTACTCCCTGATCCGCAAGGTCATCGAGGTGTCGGGGGCGGAGCTCACCGAACCCCTGGGCGCTGCCACCCTCGGCGAGCTGCTGCTTGCCCCGACCCGGATCTATGTCAAACCCCTGCTCACCCTGATCAGGGAGCTACCGGTCCACGGCCTGGCCCACATCACCGGCGGTGGTCTCCCCGAGAATCTGCCCCGCATTCTGCCCCAGGGGGTGCGGGCGTGCATCGATCTGGATTCCTGGCAGCGCCCGGCGCTGTTCGACTGGTTACAGTCCCGCGGCGCCATCACAACCCCGGAGATGCTGCGTACCTTCAACTGCGGGATAGGCATGGTCGCCTGCACTTCCGCTGCGGACGCCCGACGCGCCTGCGATCTGCTCACCCAAGCCGGAGAGCGGACCTGGCCCATCGGTCGGATCGAGACCACGGAAGGGGGGCCGGAAGTGATCTTCACCGGCGGAACTGCCCGGTGACCCATGGACGCCCAGCCCGCTGCTGGGGCTGGGTGTTGAACTATCGGTGGGCAGTTGCCCCTACTGCCTGACAACTGATAACTAACAACTGCCCCCTGAAAATATGAACCCGACAAAGAACCCTTTGCCGGTGGTCGTACTCGTCTCCGGCAGCGGCAGCAATCTGCAGGCCCTCATCGACGGGACCCGGGTGGATTTGCCCATTCACATCCGAGCCGTGGTCAGCAACGAGCCAGGTGCCTTCGGACTGGAACGCGCCCACCGGGCTGGCATCGAGACGCGGGTCCTGAGCCACCGGGACTATCAGAGTCGGGAAGGATACGATGCCGCTCTGGGCGATTTGATCGACGGATTTGAGCCGGGCCTGATCGTTCTGGCGGGCTTCATGCGCATCCTTACCCCGGCGTTCGTGGCCCGCTTTCGGGGGCGTATGCTCAACATCCATCCCTCCCTACTCCCCAAATTCCAGGGCCTACACACCCACCGACGCGCCCTGGAGGACGGCGAGACCGTCCATGGGGCCAGCGTGCACTTCGTCACCGAAGCGCTGGACAGTGGTCCGGTGATATTGCAGGCCAGGGTGCCCGTGGAGCCGGGAGACGATCCGGAAAAACTCGCCGCGCGGGTGCTGAGCCGAGAACACCGCATCTATCCCCAGGCGGTACGCTGGTTCGCCCAAGGCCGGTTAGGGTTGGATGCAGCCGGCAAACCGCGGCTCGACGGTCGGGTCCTGACGCGCCCCCTGCAGCTCCTTGCCGGCGCTGGGCTGGAAGGCAACCAAGCTCAGGAAAGCACGGGCAAGCCCCGCACCTATCGCCGTCGACCGACCGGGCGGCAGCGATAGGTGCGGGGCTTGCCCGCGCCTACGAGCCTTCCAGCGCCGGGAAAACCAATCCGGCAACATCATGTTTTCAGGAAGAGTCATACGCGCTCACCCTGACTTTTCGGGGTAGTGGATAAATTTAAAGTGGTGAAGTCTGCCGGCCCCTGCCTCGTCATTCCGGCAGGGATTGCCGGAATCCAGTGCCATGGACAGCAAAACAGCGGGGGGGAATCCTTAAGAGACTGTATAAAAACTAACCCGTAGGGTGGGCTGTGCCCACCAAATACGACGCCTGACCGGTGGGCACAGCCCACCCTACGGGTACGGTTCTATGAAAATCAATGGCTTAGTTTTTAGACAGCCTCTTAGGTCACACAACCATGCCACTTGAAATTTAGCCACTACCCTTCTCGGCACCGCTTTCCTTGGTCGTTCCTTTACTTTTGCTACTCTTGCCGGCAACGGAAATCATCTTATGCACCAGATCCCAGGGCGCCAGGGTGCCGGTGAGATAGGGCTGCAAGAGTTTGATAGGATCGTATTCATCGACCCCCTCGATGATGCGCTTGCGCAGCTTATCCAGCATCTCGCGCTGGATCGGCTCCACATCCGGTAGACCCAGCAACCGGCGCAGCTCTTCGGGACTCATGTCGATATCGAGCTTGATATTCATGGCGGACTCCGGGTTATAAAAGATGCCGGGAACCCTCTCGAACCCGTAGGGTGGGCTATGCCCACCAATACCGTTTCTAGATGGTAGGCACAGCCCACCCTACGGGATATATGCAGAATATGAAAAAACGGAGTACTAGGGGCTGTTGACATTTAGCCCGTAGGATGGGCAAAGCGGAGCCGGTCCATCCGGATGGCCTCGGGTTGTGGTCAGTGCGCCGGGCTTTCCGAACCGCGGTGCCTGATCGGGAGACACAGAAGGCGAAGCGTGCCCATCAACCGGCGATGGGCTAAATGTCAACACGACCTAGATCCTGTGCGCCCCGTAAACGCGGCTCAATGGCGGCTGAAGCGGGGTGGCATCGGCTCCGCAGGCGTCAGCTCGTCCACCACGAGACCTCTGTGGACCCGCCGCCCCACCAGCAGGCAGGCCCGCTCGAACGCCTGCTCCGCCTCCCCGGCGTGCCACGCCCATTCCATCGGCGACACCGAGACCGGGATCTGCCAGTGACCGATGGTCAGCACATTGGCGATGCGGATCTCCAGGGTCCAGTCGTGCCAGACCACCTTCGGGTCCTCGTCCTCGTAGAACTCCTGCTCGGCGAGCCGCACATAGTTGCCTGCCGTATCGTCCATGGATACTACGCTGGAAATCACCAGCTTCTCGTCGATACAGCTCGACCAGCCGGTGTGGACGGTCGAGGCGGTCGCCATCAAGACGTGGATGAGCAGGGCAGGGGTCAGCTCCAATCGCAGCGGACTACCCCAATCCGGCCCCGTATCGTCCTGTTCTTCGGTCATCTGGCACTCGTTTTATTTGTGGTATCCGCACCTGCCCGGAAAAGGCTCGGTCCGGCAGGTATCGCCAAGAGTAGGGTGGGCTGTACCCACCACTCCTGCTATCCGTTTCTTCCATGGGGAATTATTTTGCCGCGAATCAACCACTATGGACTGAAAGTCCATAGTTTCAACTATGATGCGCTTCGCGCACTAAAGTTATTGAAGCAATGAACGCGAATCAACGCAAATTGGTCGAAACCGACTTACCATTATCGACCGTTCCTAATCTATTTGCGTCCATTTGCGTTGATTTGCTAGGGCGAGCGCGTATAAATCTTCCTGGAAACATGATGTTGCCGGATTGGTTTTCCTTACGCTGGAAGGCTTCCAGCGCTTTGGCTTGCTAGCTATCCTTCTCCCGCTGGAATTTGAGCACCACCGTAGCATAGGGGGGAAGGGTAAGACAGATGGAGTACTCACGGCCGTGGATTCCATGCCGTTCTGCCATCGCGCCGCCCTCACTACCCCAGTTACCGCCACCGTAGACCTCGGCGTCGGTGTTCAGCACCTCCCGATAGTAGCCCTCCGCGGGCACTCCGATGCGGTAATTGGGCCGCACCACCGGAGTAAAATGGGTCACCGCGATCACGAACCGGCTCCGGTCTTTTCCATATCGGACGCAGGAAACGATGCTGCAATCCTCGTCGTTGGTATCGATCCATTCGAAACCGCCCGCCTCGGTGTCCAGCTCGTGCAATGCCGGGGTCTCGCGGACCAGCCGGTTGAAGTCGCGAATAAGCCGTTGCACGCCCAGGTGCAGCGGATCCTGGAGTAGATGCCAGTCCAGGCTGATGGTGCTGTTCCATTCCCGGTCCTGGGCGAATTCCGTGCCCATGAACATGAGTTTCTTCCCCGGCATGGCGTAGGTCAAACCCAGCCAGGCCCGCAAGGTGGCGAACTGCTGCCAGCGGTCCCCCGGAATCTTGTTGACCATGGCACCCTGGCCGATCGAGACATGGTCGTGGGAGACCGGCAGCGCAAAATGCTCGTCGAAGGCGAAATTGAGGGGATTGATCAGCTCATAGTGATAGTACTTGCGGTGTACGGGGTGACGCCGCAGATAGCGCAGGGTGTCGTAGGCCCACGCGGAGTTCCAACGTAGGCTGAAACCCAGGCCCCCATCTTTCACGGCCCCGGTGATCCCCTTGCGCAGGGACGAATCCTCGGCAATTATCAAGACCTCGGGATACTTGTCACCGACCAGCGTGGTCAACCGACGGATGAAGGCGAGGGCCTCCAGGCTCTCGTTGCCACCGTCTTTGTTGGGTACCCATTGGCCCTCGCCGCGCCCATAATCGAGGTACAGCAGCTTGGCGAGGCTATCAATTCTCAGTCCGTCCAGATGGAATTCATCGAGCCAGTACAGGGCATTGGCGAGCAGGTAGTTGACCACCGCCGGGCTGCCGAGGTTGTAGAGGGGCATATCCCAGTCCGGGTCCCGACGATGGTGAGGATCGGCGTCCTCGTAGAGCGCAGTACCGTCGAACCGGGCCAATCCCTGGGGCTCTAGCGACAAGAAGTTGGGCACCCAGTCGACAACGACGCCGATGCCGGCACGGTGGCAGGTATCAACCAGATACCGGAAGTCGTCAGGGCTACCATAGCGGCTGGTCGGGGCGAACAGGGCCGAGGGTAGATAACCGACCGTGTCGTCGAACGTATGCTCGCTGATCGGCAGCAGGGCGATGTGCGTGAAGCCGAGATCGGTGACATATTCCACCAGTTCATCCGCCAGCTCGCGATAGCTGAGCCAGCGGTGGTCCTCCTCCGGCTTTCTGCGCCACGAACCCGGATGGACCTCATAGAAGCTCAGCGGCGTCCCGCGGCCTTGTTTGTGCTTTCTCTGCTCGAGCCAGGCGCTGTCGCGCCAGCGGTAGGTCCCCAGCTCCCGGACCATCGAAGCGGAACCAGGGGGACGCTCGGCACCGAGGGCATAGGGATCGGATTTGAGCACCGAATCGGTACCCGGCGCGGCCTTGATTTCGTATTTGTAGAGATCGCCACTGGCCGCACCCGGAATGAAGATCTCCCACACCCCACATTCGTGGCGCAAGCGCATACCGTGCCGGCGTCCGTCCCACCCATTGAAGTCGCCCACCACGGCCACGCGAGTGGCATGCGGCGCCCAGACCGCAAAGGCGACCCCCGCGACGCCTTCGACTATGGTGGGGTGCGCGCCCAAGATCCGGTAGCTCGACCAGTGGGTACATTCGCGCAATGCGCGCACGTCGGCGTCACCGAGCACGGGTGGGAAGCGATAGGGGTCTTCGAGCGTTTGCTCGCCTGCGGGGGTCCTGATCCGCAGCCGATAGGGGAAAAGCCCCCTCCGCCCCCGGATGGTGCCGACGAACAGGCCTTCGTCATGGACCTGTTGCAGGGTTGCCACCGGCTTGCCGGCGGCAATGTCCAGGACCTCCACGGCGCTTGCCTCGGGCACGAAGACCCGCACCGTCACCGCCCCCGGGGTCGTGGCCGCATGCATCCCGAGGAAGGAGAAGGGATCCGCATGCTCCGCGTCGAGCAGGGCCTCCACATCCCGGCTGTCCACCACGGGTGGGGGCAACCCCTCGGCCCCGATACCACCAATCGGCTCCTTGGGCTCTTGCGGAAGATCGGCGGTTCTTCGGGGCGGTGTCGGCTGCTTTTTTGCGGCGACCGGTTTGCGCGGCGGTTGGGGCTGGACCGGATGATCCCGGACAGCCGCCTTGGCGATCGCCTGGGCTGCGGAGATATGTGGCGCACCCTTGCCGGTCCGGGCCTGGGCGGCGTCCTTATCGGTTTCGGCCTGCTTCATGACCGCCATGGCATCAATCGCGGAATGGGCGGTCGGGCTGTCGGATTTGCCCGCGGCACCGGGGTCGGTGGTCTGCTTGCGAGGCGGGGACTCGACCAGTGCGTTGGGCACCGTCGGTTTTGCCTTCGCATCGGCAGTTACTGCCGCATCGGTAGCCGAGGCCGGTTGGGCCTGGGTGCCCGGAGGCGTCTTTGCGGCAGGCTCCGGTTTCGGGGTATCCGCACGAGCGGTCGTTGCTTTCTGCGAGCCTTTACCGGCGATCGGTCCGGCAACCGAAGCCGACCGTGCCTGGGTGCCTGGCGGTACCTTTGCGGCGGGCCCCGGCTTTGCGGTACCCGTACCGGTGGTGGTTGTCTTCTGCGAGCCTTTGCCGGTAGTGGACTGGGTGGTCGGTGCTGATTTCTTGGCGGTCATCTGGTCGGTTCCCTTCCATATACAGGACGTTACTGACACCTGGGAGTCTGTCGAGCTGGGTATCCGTGCGATCCCGAGTCGGAAGGGCTCCCGGAACAGGGTTCAGGCGGTATCATAATCAAACAGTCCGCGGACCCACCTTACATTATACTGACCTCCCCCGCTGCGTAGTACAAGCCTGTCGTCAGCGAAGTTGTTTCTGGCTTCTAGGGGCTGTTGACCTTTATCTGAGCAAGGCCGATTGTGAGGAATTTTTCGTGCTGACCAGGCGCGGCGAGGAGAAATAGCTGGCCTATTTTGACGAGCCGCAACGCCGTCAGCGCGGAAAAGGGCCGCAATCGGACCGTGAACGATGAATGTCAACAGCCCCTAGTTTCGATTTTCTCTAAGAGGCTGTCTAAAAACTAAGCCATTGATTTTCATGGAACCGTACCCGTAGGGTGGGCTGTGCTCACCGGTCAGGCATAGTATTTGGTGGGCACAGCCCACCCTACGGGTTAGTTAGTTCTTAGACAGTCTCTACGGTTACTCCGGACACCCCAGGACAGGAGACCCAGGTCCTATGGCATTCAGTGATTTTAAGACTATTGCCGATGTACAGAAAAAATATCTGATCAAATATAGAGAGGATAGCTTTATTGTCGATCAGGAATTGTCTCCTCCGGAGGTATTCTTGAAAGATTTCGAGTTTAGTAGAGAAAATATCGACATATTCACTTCGGAGGCCTCTCGTAGCGAAATCATAATTTCACCCTTATTGCGGGAAATTTATAAAAACCACTATGGCGTATATTCGTTTTGGATCCAAAAAAGCATCACCTTTGATGAAACCTTGACAGGAACACCGGATTACATCTTTGCTAAAAAGTCTCCATTGGGGAAAACCGTATTGGAAAAACCGATTATTATTGTCGTTGAAGCGAAAAAGAATGATTTTGAACAAGGTTGGGGGCAGTGCCTGGCAGAGCTGGTGGCCTCACAGAAAATAAACGAGAATCCACAGAGGGCAGTGTATGGTGTGGTTACGGATGGCAACCTATGGCAGTTCGGGAGGCTGATAGCGGATATATTCACTCAGAATTCGGAGAATTATACCATCGATAAGCTCTCCAGGCTCTATGGAGCCCTGGAATACCTGGCGCAATTGATAGGGCAGGACGAACCGGGTTAACAAAGAGTCCGGCCGACCTTGCATTGAGTGTCGGGTTAGGGCGCATTTGAACAGGTTTAGGGCACTTTGAAAAATGCGATTTTCGTCTACGGCATACCTCAACAATCAATGGCTTAGAGTCGCCTGACTGGTGAAAATACCTATTTTTCAAGGTGCCCTTTACATACCTCGCCATCGGGAAGACACCCTAACCCGACCGACCGCACTGAAAGGCGAGATGACCGTATCCTGTTCCGGTCGCTTCAACCCGGTAACCGATTGGAAATAAAGCGAAGTTAACATTGGTTTTTTGACTTCGCGGGTCGAAAAGTTCCAAGGTGGGCTCTTTCAGGGCCCCTTGAGAAACTTGCTCATCCCTTTTCCGGGCATCTCCCACTACCTACCAGTGTTTCACATCCCCGGGCCGCCTGGCCTGCGGGGTAACCGTTCAGACCCCACCCTGTCATTCCGGCAGGAATTGCCGGAATCCAGGGCCAGGGATGGCAAAAACAGTGGGCATCTGAACGGTTACCTGGCGGGAGGTATAGGTACCCGTTCCATATCGGTCTTTAAGAGGAAGCGTCCGATGGCCGCAGAATTTATCGAAAATTACCCTTACGACGAGATCGAACCTGGGCAGACGGCGGAGTATGAGCGCACCCTCACGCGTGACGATATCGCCCTGTTCAGCAAGGTCTCCGGTGATCTCAACCCGACCCATGTCGATGAAGAGTACGCGCTCCGCAGCGGGGCCAAGGGTGCGATCGGACACAGTCTGTGGGCTACAGGCCTGATCTCCGGGCTACTGGCGAACGTACTGTCGGGTCCGGGCTGCGCGTACCGGACCCAGGATATGCGCTTCCATTGCCCGGTCTATCTGATCTGGGGGATTCACTGACGGCGCGCATCAAGGTACGGGAGAAAAAGGAGGGCTCTATCGTCGTCTTCGATTGCACGGTCAAGAATCAGGATCGGGAGCTAGTGAAGGACGGCGTCGCCGAGGTCGTGGCCGCTACCGATCGGATTCGGGTCAAACTGCCTCATCTCCCGGGGGGCTCTGTCCAGCACCACGATAGCTTCCAGGCCTTGCTCGAGGCGGCAGAGCGCCTGGAGCCGATTCCGACTGCGGGTGGTTCATCCCTGCGATCAGGTCTCCCTCAGCGGGGCCATGGAGGCCATGCAGGACAATTTCATCCGGCCCATCCTGGTGGGTCCGCAGCACAAGATCCGCACGCTCGCCGAGGCCCAGGAAATTGATCTCTCCGGCATCGAGCTGGTCGATACCGAGCACAGCCACGCGGCGGCGGCGCGCGCGGTCGGTCTGGTCCGAGCGGGCGAGGCCGAGCTGCTGATGAAGGGAAGCTTGCATACCAACGAGGTACTCGGTGCCGTGCTCCATGCGTCCACCGGTATCCGCACCGAGCGGCGCATCAGCCATGTCTTTATCATGGACGTGCCGACCTATCCGAGGTTGCTCATGGTTACGGATGCGGCGGTCAATATCGCCCCGGATCTGGACGAAAGCGGGACATTTGCCTGAATGCGATCGAGTTGGCGCATACCCTGGGCGTCGAGCAACCCAAGGTCGCGATCCTGTCCGCTGTAGAGACCATCCAGCCCAAGCTGCGGTCGACGCTGGATGCGGCCGCCCTGTGCAAGATGGCCGATCGCGGTCAGATCAAGGGCGGTCTGCTCGACGGGCCACTGGCCATGGACAACGCCATCAATCTGGAGGCCGCTCGGATCAAAAAGATCGACTCGCCCGTAGCCGGCAGCGCGGATATTCTGCTAGCTCCGGATCTGGAGGCGGGCAATATCCTGGCTAAGCAGCTGATCTTCCTTGCCGGTTCGGAGGCGGCCGGCATCATGCTCGGGGCGCGGGTTCCGATTATTCTGACCTCGCGCGCCGACAGCATGCGGACGCGCCGGGCCTCGGCGGCCATTGCCACCCTGCATGCCTATGCCCAGATCCAGGCTCCCAGGAAAGGGACAGGTCGATGAGTGGATGTATTCCCACCTTGAACGCGGGCTCCTCCAGCATCAAGTGCGCCCTCTACGAGGAGCGGGCAGGGGAACCGGTGCCGCTGGGCCAAGGGCCTGGTCGAAGGTATCGATACGGCCCCGCACTTCATCGCCAAATCGAGTGCGGGCGTAGTTCTCTGTGAGAGCTATTGGGAGGCTGCTCCCGACGGTCGGGGCCATGCCCGGGCCCTCGAGCAGATCCGGAGCTGGCTCGAAGACGCCGTCGCCAGCGGGGAGATATTCGCCGTCGGTCACCGGGTTGCGCACGGTGGCGAGGCCTACGCCCGACCCGTGCCCATCGACTCTCGGGTGCTCGAGACCCTGACCCGGCTGATTCCGCTGGTCCCCTTGCACCAGCCGCACAGCCTGGCCGCGATCAGGGCGATGGCCGCGCAGTACCCTGATCTGCTTCAGGTGGCCTGTATCGATACCAGTTTCCACCGGGGCTGCGAATCAGTCACCGAGCGCTTCGGGCTGCCCTATTCCCTGTTCGAGCGGGGCGTGCGTCGCTATGGCTTTCATGGCCTGTCCTACGAGTACATCGTCATGCGTCTGCGCGAGTTGGCCCCGGATCTGGTGCGGGGCCGTGTCATTGTCGCCCATCTGGGCAGCGGCTGTAGCCTGGCTGCGATCCGCGATGGTAAGAGTGTGGATACCAGCATGGGCTTTTCGGCCCTGGATGGGGTCCCCATGGGCACCCGACCCGGGGCCCTGGACCCGGGGGTGCTGTTGTTTCTGATGCGCGAAGACGGTCTCGGCGTGTCCGAGCTGGAAGAGCTGCTCTACCAAGGCTCCGGATTGCTCGGCCTCTCGGGAGTAAGCAACGACCTGCGGGCGCTGTATGCCAGTGACGATCCCCGAGCGGCGGAGGCGATCGATTATTTCGTCTATCGTATCGGTCAGACCCTGGGCGCTCTCACCGCTTCCCTCGGCGGTCTGGACGCCCTGATATTTACCGCAGGTACCGGCGAGAACGATCCCCGGATCCGCCATCGCGTGTGCGCGGATGCCGCCTGGCTCGGGATCCGGCTCGACGAGGCGGCCAACCAGGAAGGGGGACCACGCATCTCGATCCGGGACACCAAGCCATCGGTCTGGGTCATCCCCACCGACGAGGAAGCGATGATCGCCCGCCATACCTTGCGGATTCTCGCATCGGGGGAATCTCACAGGATCTGACAACTAGTACCCCATTTCACCCTAATTTTCTGTTTAAGAATATGCGTCAAATCCTGGAACGCCACGGAGGGCGTTCCCTACCTAATCTGAAAATTAAGATGGAATGAGATACTAGAGCAAGGTCGGAGTCAATGTCTTGGCCGCCGGGTTGACGGGCGCCTCCGGCGCGATGGCAAACCGGTACCCGCGCGCGAGGCAGAAGGCCAACCACTTGGACAAGAACAGGTTGGCCTTCCATTTGGCTTCCAAGGCGGAATACAGGTAATGCGTGTGAATCGGCAGTACCGTCTGACGCAGATCCAAGACCTCCACCTGGCTGGCGTCATGATAGGCACGCAGCAGGGTATCCGGATCGGGATCCAGTGTCCTATGGAGCTTACCGTCGTGGTGTGGAAAGTAATAGGTAAGCCGCAGCAAGGTCGTATAGGGTGCCTGCTCCAGGACCTCCAGGAACAGGTCCTGATCCCGGTCAACCGCTGAACACGCCTCACCCTGGACCTTATGCAGATCGGGGACCAACCGCAGCAAGGCGCGGTAGTTCTCCTCGCACAGCTCCATCAGGTTACCGACCGTCGGACGCCCCGACCGGACAAAAGCCGTGTTCCAGGGGTACCGGGGCGCCTGCATGATGCAGCATGGATGTCAGGCGTCAGGCGGTCGCCTGCGCTTGGGCCTCGACCTGCTTACGCACCTCGGCCATGTCGAGCCCCTTGGCCTGCTCCAGGAGCTGGCGGAACGCGGCTTCGGGAAGCGCCCCCGGCTGGGCAGAGACGATAATCCGCTCGCGGAAGATCATCAGGGTCGGGATGGAGCGGATCCGGAAGTGAGCGGCAATCTCCTGTTCCTCTTCCGTGTTGACCTTGGCGAACAGGATATCATCGTGGTCCTCCGAGACCTTGTCGTAGACGGGGGCGAACGAACGGCAGGGTCCGCACCAGGGCGCCCAGAAATCCACGATCACGAAATCCTTGTCTTGGATCGTCTGCTCGAAGTTGTCTTTGCTCAGCTCTACGACGGCCATTGGCTCCACCCGATTGGAAAAAATGAGACTCGATACTACCAGAATCTCCTCCGCACCGCAGTTTGCCCGGATCGCCCGACGGGGCTACCGATGTCATGCCCGTACGGATGGGCAAGGCCCCAATTTCAGACTATGCAGGCCTGCCTGGCGGTAAGGCAGGTCGGGTAAAAAAAGATCCGGATCACAGAATGAGCAGGATTGCTGATTTGAGACCCCCATCAATCCGCCGGCACCGCGTCTTTGAACAGGCAGAAGAAGTTGTCGCGGGTAAGGGCGGCGAGCTCCTCGGCAGACATGCCGCGCAGTTCGGCAATGCATTGTGCCACCGCCGCGACGAACCTAGGCTCATTCGACTTGCCCCGGTGCGGTACGGGGGCCAGGTAGGGGCTGTCGGTCTCGATCAGCAGGCGGTCGCGGGGCACCTTTGCCGCTACCGCCCGTAGATCGTCCGCGGTCTTGAAGGTGACGATGCCGGAAAAGGAGATATAAAAACCCAGATCCAGCGCCGCCTTGGCCATCTCCCAGGTCTCCGTAAAGCAGTGCAGCACACCGCCCACGTCACGGGCAGCTTCCTCCGTCAATATCCGAAGTGTGTCTTGCCGCGCCTCCCTGGTATGGACGATCAGCGGCTTTCCGCAGAGCTTGGCGGCGGCGATGTGATCGCGGAACCTCTGGTGTTGCCAGCCGAGGTCGCCGGTGCTCCGATAGTAGTCCAGCCCAGTCTCGCCGATGGCCACATTGCGTGCGTCCTGTGCGAGTTCCACCAGCACCTCCGGGGTCGGATCACGGCGGCCTCGCTCGCTGGGATGGACCCCCACCGAGACGGAGACCCAGGGATAGGGCTCGACCAGATTCCGCATCTGCGGATAGTGCTCCAGGTCGATGGAGACACAGAGCATATGCCCAACCCCAGCGGCGCGTGTCTCATCCATGAGGCGACGGAAATCCCCGGCGTGTTTCAGAGCGACCCGGTCGAGATGGCAGTGAGAGTCGACCAGCATGACCATATGACGTAGGGTGGGCTGTGCCCACCATTACAACACGCCGAGATGGCAATGAGAATCGAGCAACCTCACAGGGTATGGGTAGGACGGTCCGATGCGAGCATATCGGCCAGATAGCCCTCGATCTTGCGGCGGGCAGCGCCCTGATCCTGACTGCTGAACCGGATGCCAACGCCGACCATCCGGTTTCCCTCCGCGCCCGCGGGGGTCAGCCAGACGACCTTGCCGACGATGGGGATGGGCTCGGATTCGTCCATCAGCCGCGGCAACAGAAAGATCTCATCGCCGATTCGACACCGCTTGGTGGTGGGTATGAACAAACCACCATTCTTGATGAAGGGCATGAATGCCGTATAGAGGGCATGCCTGTCCTTGATTACGCAGCTGAGGACACGCTGTTGCTCGCTGGGGTCCTTGCGATCACCTAGTACCTGGGCGTGTTGACATTTAGTTAAGGATAAACCCTAACCTCCAGGCTTGTCTCCTAATGGTACAGGATTAACAGGATGTTGTAATTGTTATTTAAGAAAAATAATCCTGGAAATCCTGTTAATCTTGCCCTATTAGCGGTTGGCACGACGATTATGTCAGCAGCCCTTAGCCTCGCTGCTAGGTTGGGGCAGGATCGCGCGACCGGAAAATCCTTGCCCATTGTACTAACAGGGACTCGTACAAGAGCAGTCTGTTGACCGAGCCGTACCCGTCCGCACGGGTCTCGATAAGTTGCATCAGATACAGGTGCCCCGCCCTGGGTTCGAGCAGTTGGGCCAGGTTGCGCAGCTCCTCGCGCTGGTCCTGGTTGATGAGCCGGGGTGCGGGATGGCCGCTCGCCAGCCGCAGCAGGTCACTGACCCAAGCGTACAACCAGTCCAGCAGGATAGCTGGCTCGTGTTCGTTCCAGGCCGCGGCCTCGGTGACCGGGTCTCGGGTTCCGCCGGCGACCGCGACGAATCCGGCGAAGGCCTGGGTCCGTTGGGACAACCTGTTTTCCCGCTCCAGGTCCAGCGCCTGCAGGGGGGCGCCGTAGGCCAGGCGCAGCAGGGTCTCCGCATCCGCGGAGTCGGTATGGGTACGCAACCATGCCAGGGCCTGGGGCTCGGGTGGGACCGGGACCCTCAATTCCTGACACCGACTGCGGATAGTGGCGGGCAGCCGACCCGGCTGCTCACAGATCAGGCACAGGAGCGTGTCGGGAGATGGCTCCTCCAGGGTCTTCAGGAGGCTGTTGGCGGCGCTCAGGTTCATATTCTGCGCCGGATCCAGGACGATGACCTTGTGACCGCCCCGGTGTGCGGTCAGGGCATCGGATTCGGCAAGTCGGCGAATGGCATCCACCCGGATCTCGTCCGATTTGCTCTCCGGGTCCGGACCGATCTCCAGGTAGTCCGGGTGGGTGCCGGCGGCGAGTAGCTCGCATTCACGGCACTGGCCGCAAGCGAGGCCGCCTGCGTCAGGTCGGGCGCACAGCAGGGAACGGGACAGGGCCGCAACCAGGCGGCGCTTGCCGACCCCCGCAGGACCCGTGACGAGCAGGGCATGGGGCAGGCGTCCGGCCGCACGCGCCTGCCGGAGCCGCCGCCAACCGGCCGCGTGCCAGGGCAAAGGCGCCTCGATGTCGGTGTGCGGATTCATCGGCCGACTTCGGCGAGGAAGCCCGCGATTTGCTCCCGAACCTGGGCTGAGACCTGCTCTACCGACATCCCGGCATCGATCAGGCGCACCCGTTGCGGATGGGACCTGGCAATCGCCAGGTACCGGGCGCGGACGCCTTCAAAGAAGCCTTCCACCTCGGACTCGAAGCGATCCGGCGCGGATCGTTTGCCGGCACGCGCGAGTCCCAACGCCACCGGCAGGTCGAACAAGAGGGTCAGGTCGGGACGCATAGGACCCTGGACATAGGCGTCGAGCACCGCGATGCGTTCGAGATCGACCCCGCGGCCGCCCCCTTGATAGGCGTAGGTGGCATCCGTAAAGCGGTCGCACAGCACCCAGGTCCCCTGCTCCAGGGCCGGTCGGATCCTGTGGGCGATGTGCTCGGCCCGGGCGGCGAACAGGAGCAACACCTCGGTAGCGGCCGCCATCCCCTTGCAGCCGGGGTCGAGCAGCAAGGTGCGGATACGCTCCCCGACGGGAGACCCACCGGGCTCCCGCGTGGTGAGGACAGGGATGCCCTGTTCCTCCAAGTAGTGCCGAATGACGGCGAGCTGGGTGGTCTTGCCCGCCCCTTCGATGCCTTCCAGGGTGATGAATTTGGCTTTTTTTTCCATGCGTCGGTCACGGTTCAATCGTTCCTGCCAAAAAGAATAATAGAAGCATTCACATCAGGGATTCAGGTTTGGGTGGTAGGTAAATGCTAAGAGATTGTCTAAAAACTAATCCATTGATTTTAATAGAATCGTGCCCGTAGGGTGGGCTGTGCCACCTCTCAGGCGTAGTATGCGGTGGGCACAGCCCACCCTACAGTTTGGTTAGTTTTTATACAGCCTCTAAGTGGTGAAGCCTGCCGGCCCCTCCCTCGTCATTCCGGCAGGGAGTGACGGAATCCAGTGCCAGGGATGGCGAAACAGTGGGCTTCAAAGCATTAGGTCGCATAACCATGCCACCTGAATTTAACTACTACCCAGGCTTCTATTAAAAGAGCGTTTGCGTTAGCTATGCATGGGGCCCCGGGTGATTGCATTCGGTGCCAGAGTGGGTGATAGTGCTAAGGGTTATGGAACGAGAAATCGTGGTCGTGATCGTCATCGTAGTCGTGATCGCAGCCGAGTTCGATCACGATGACGATCACGGGCTAGTTGCGGGCTCTACGGACGGGTGGTCGCTTGGATTTAGGGAGTCGCTTGCGGGCCTTTCTTTCGGCTTGGGCTTTCTGTCGTGCAAAACAGGGCGCTCGATGACAATGGTAGGTGCCGGCCTTGCGGTTGTGATGGCCGCCGGATTTGTCCAGGCCACCACCGTGGCCGTAGGCGGCCCCAATTCCGAGGCCAATTGCGAGTACAACGGCAATTAGGATCTTTAGCATTGTTATCTCCAGGTCTCCAAATCCGCCACGAAGCGGATGATTCCAGGCGCGCCCTGGTCCCTGTAAATGAGCACCCCGACCCAGATCAGCACGCCCTTCCCGAGCACCTGTTTTCGATTCGGTTGCTTGAGCCAGGCCGGCTTGATGAGTCCGACAATGACCAGGATCGGCCACAACACGAACAGGATGCCCAATATGGTTGCGATAGTCTGCATGCTTGGTCCCTCGTAGACCATGAGACGCCCCGGCCCCAGGGCCGGGGCGGGTTGGGGTTAACGGAATGCCCGCAGGGTCCGGCGCACGGTGGATTCCGAGCGCCCGACCTGGCGGGCGATAGGGACTAAGGCGATTTCTGTCAAATGACAGACCAGCCTGCTTGTCTTTGCGTCCGTCTTCTGGGTCGCGACAACAGTTACATCGCACAACGATGCGCCTGTTGTCGCTCCTTGAAAACGAACGAATAGCCGACCCATCCTGGTCTATCATTTTCCGGCAATCGCCTTAATGGCATTGCGTCTTGGGTGCCTCATCTCCGTTCAGGGCACTTTGAAAAATACGGTTTTCGTCTACAGTATATCTCAACAATCAATGGCTTAGAGTCGCTTGATTGGTGAAAATACCTATCTTTCAAGGTGCCCTTCAGCTCAATGCTTGGCCGTTTAGCCGATGCAGACGGGTATTGTGGTAGTCGCTGCTCAGCTCCGAGCGGATTTGTTTGTAGATTGTCTGCTTCCACTCGTTCCAGGCTTCCGCTGGTACGCCCCGTATCTTGGCATCGATTTGGGTCCGCCGATGCTGATCGTAGTGGGCCTCGATATCGACGTGCGAGACACGCTGCTGCCGCTGCAACCAGTGACGCAAGAAGTCGGTGTCCAACCACTCGTCACTCAGGCCCTTGACCTGCTTATCGATTCGTTCAATCCATGCGATGCGACCATCACCATGAATCTCGACCAGATCGCTGGTATCATAGTACTCTCGGGTGACCATCGGGTCTCCGAGGTAACCTAGGTAGAGCCCATCGCACCGGATACGCAGCTCCCCGCGGCCGGTACGGACCTCGGATACAAGACGTGCATCGACACCCGGACAGGGAACTCCGACGCTATCGTCTCCACGCCAGTCCCTATCAGGGAGTTGAGCAACGACGATACCGCCGGTTTCCATCAGGCCATAGTAGTCGAGCACTGGAACACCGAGCGTCGATCCCAATCGATCCCGATCGCCTCTGGCCAATGGCGCACCCGTGGAAAGGAAGAGTCGAATCGATGCCAGCTCATCCCGCAGACGTTCGGCCAGCAGGCTAAGCTGGGTCACCAGCGATGGACCAAGCACCACAATCGTGGGCTTTTGTTCCCCGACCAAAGGCAAGAATCCGAGAGTTTTTCCAGTGATGTCATGTTGTTCTGCGGAGCATTGGCTCAAATAGGGAACTAGAGTGGAACATCTGGAACCACTCATCGTGTGTAAGGGGGCAGTGATCAACAAGCGGTCCAACGCGGAAATGCCAAACGTCGCAATGAATCGTTCGCCACTGCGCATGACGCTTGTCAGCGAATGGCAGATACCTTTGGGTCTTCCGGTAGTCCCGGAAGTCGGTAGTACGAGCGCGCACTCATCACTTTGCCACTGATAAGGAGCTACCTGACCGTTGACCTCGCCGGTTAGCCAATCACGAAGTGCATCGATCCCGGCATCAAGCCGGAGTTGAATGCCTGTGTCCGAGGGGAAGCCGTGCGCTAGACTCGCCTTTTCTTTGGGTAGGAAGAGCACGTCGATCTTGGTTTGACTTGTCCAGTAACCAACCTCCATAGGGCCGGTCAGCGGCGGCAACATTATCACGCGCCATCCGGCCATCCAGGCACCGAAGACCAAGGCTGTGACGATGTCCTTATCAGGCGCATCGATAGCTAGCGTGCCATTATGATCCTGGGAGTGTAATTGCGACGCAATGTCCGCAGACAATGTGGCAATCTTCCGAGGCAACCTCTCGGTACAAACACAACGAAGGTATGGGGATTGCGTGTTGATGTTCATCATCCGGATCACCGCTTTTTAAGCTGATAGCACCGCACCGCCCGGTTGTGCTCGGCCAGGGTGGCGGAGAAGTGGTGACTACCATCGCCTTTGGCGACGAAAAAGAGGCTGTCCCCCTCCTGGGGATGTAAGACCCCGTGGATGGCGGCTCGACCCGGCAGGGCGATAGGCGTGGGTGGTAGGCCCTTGTGGACATAGGTATTGTAGGGCGTGTCCTCGCGCAGGTGGGCACGGGTAATATTGCCGTCGAAGCGCTCGCCTAGCCCGTAGATCACGGTAGGGTCCGCCTGTAGCTTCATTCCCCGCTCCAGGCGGCGTATGAAAACGCCGGCGATGATCGGCCGCTCGGCGGCACGACCCGTCTCTTTCTCCACGATCGAGGCCAGAATCAAGGCCTCATAGGGGCTTTCCAAGGGCAATCCCTCAGCGCGTTGCGCCCATTCTTGCTGCAAGACCTGCTCCATCGCCGCATAGGCCCGACGTAGGATGTCCAGGTCGCTGGTGCCTTTCGAGAAGTGATAGGTCTCTGGTAAAAAGCGTCCTTCGGGGTGCGCTTCGGGCTGGCCGAGACGGGTCATGACCGCCTGTGCGGACGGATTATCGCCGAGCAGGTGCTCAAGGCGTTTGTCCTTCGCCACCGCCGCGAAGAGTCGGCGATAGGTCCACCCCTCCAGCAGGGTAAAGGCGTGTTGCACCACTTTGTCGAAGGTCACCAGTGCGAGCAGCTCCGGTGGCGTAATGCCGGATGGAAGCGCGTATTCTCCGGCCTTGATGTCGGTGGCTTTATCCTCATGATAGGCTAGGGCCATGAACAGGTAGGGGTGTTTGAACAGACCCAGCTCCGTGAGTTCCTCGCTCAGCCTAGCCAGGGAAGTTCCCTTTTTTATGTCCAACACCAGGGGGTCCTGATCTAGCGCCACGGGTTCGGATAGGAAGTCCCGGTACTCCATCCACGCACCGCCGGCAACCAGACCGACGGCCAGGACGCTAACCAGCAACAGCGCTCGCATCGTTTACTCCTTCCCCGGTACAGTCGTACCGAAGTACCGATAACATGGGTCCGCAAATAAACACAAATCGGTCGCAATCCAATGCCATTCGGTTAAGCGGAGGCAGGTCCTCGGCTCCGAAGTGTCGGTGGCAGGAGGGCCACCGTCAAGCCTGAAGGAATGGATTTACGACGTCCCCCGAGCCGGGACACCAGCCTTCACAAGCCCTTAGACAGCCTCTTGAACTTAATGGCATTGGTTCGTAACCGGTCTGCCGTCAGCGACGGTTCTTGGTCCATTCTTGTTCATTGCTTCAATAACTTTAGTGCGCGAAGCGCATCATAGTTGAAACTATGGACTTTAAGTCTCTTCACTTTCAGTCCGTAGCTTGTCCACGGATGAGGACTTTAGTCCTCCAGACTATGGACTTTCAGTCCATAGTGGTTGATTAGCGGATAAGTCTTCCGTAAAGATCCTGCCGGCTCAATGTTATTGGTAGTTGAGAGTGTCTGAAGTAGGTGTCCGGCTCGCGCGTCGCACGGCTGTCAGCAGCTCCGAGGGGAGGTGTTCGAGACCGATTTCCCGAGTTCCCAGGCGCCGCACCGGCCACACACCGATCAAGGCATTGGTGAGGAAGAGCCCGTCGGCAGTGGCCAGGTCGGCGCGCATGATGTCCCTCTCCAAGACCTCGATACCGAAAGTGCCGGCGATGCGCAATACCAGATTTCGCACCGTGCCGGCGATGCCGCAGGTATCCAGCCGCGGCGTGAGGAGCCGACCAGCGCGAACCAGGAACAGATTGGACAGGGTACCGCCGATGATGCGGCCTCTGCCATCCTGCATGAGTCCCTCGGCGATTCCTGGATCCCGCCACTCGGAGCACGCCAGGACCTGCTCCAGCCGATTCAGGTGTTTGAGACCTGCAAGCACCGGATTCTCACCAAGCGGGGTACGGCAGAAGATCACATCGACACCCTGTTCCTCCCAAGCCATCGGGTAATCCGGCCAAGGATGGAGCGTGAAAACACGGACCGGTTGCGGAGTCTCGGGAGGACCATAGCCGCGGCCGCCACTGCCACGGGTGAGGATGATCTTCACCACCCCGGTGGATTCACCTGCGGCGAGCTGCCGACATTCGCGCAGCAGCAGCTCCCGTGGCGGACAAGGAATCCCGAGGCAGTCAGCTCCCCGCACGAGGCGGTCGAAGTGCTCCTGCCAGAGGCAGGGTTGGCCTTCCCGCACGGCAAGGGTCTCGAACAGCCCGTCTCCATACTGCAGGCCACGGTCGGCGACAGTCAGACAGTCGGTCTCGGACCCATTGATCAAGGCGCTCGGGGCCAATACCACAGACCTCGCCTCGGCTACGCCAAACCCGCCCCGCCTGCGCCTACAACCGTCGGAAGGTGAGCGTACCCTTAGGTATCGCCGCAGCCGAGGGAAATTGTCATGGCGACATCGCTCTCCAGCTCACGGGCGCTATTGGGCACCTGGTCGAGGTCACAATGGGAGCGATATCGAAAGTGCACTTAAGCCCTCAGGACACTTCTACATTCTGCGGCCTTTCTATCAAGAAGTTTTCGGTCTCTTCCGGTAGCACCATTTATGATGTCGAGGACAATTCTTGATCGAGCGTATTCCGTCCCACCCTCTTCGACGCCTCCGTGACTATCTTTCCATTTCTGCCGATCCTGATTGAGGCGCTTGACATAGAAGTTTAGGCCAGCATTATCTGACTTACGATCAAATAACGTATTTCATCTGCGGATTGTTAAATGAGTCGGCCATGGATTGATAGGCCGATTTGACCGTGTTAAATCTCGGTTGGGAAAATTTTCCGAAGTAAGTTCTGAATAGCGAATCGCTTCTAGGGTCGATACGATTCAACTCTACTTAGAGTTGCTCTGACTATTGCTGTCCCTAGGTAATGTGCATTATAGAGGATTTTTATCCTGTCCCCGGTGCAGTTCTCCGTGGTCGGATTAGGAGTAGGCATAAGGACACCTCAGTTGAATTGTTGAATAGCTGCAGACCCCGGTTCCAAACCGGCATCCACTTTTGTCCTCTCTCCCCATCCCTCTCCCGGAGAGGGTGTCGCAAAAGCCCGCCGCCGGCGGCACCTTCCAGGCGGCAGGTGGCGATAAGATGGGCTGATCCGGGGGGGGACCTCTTTCCCCTCCCCTCTTTCCCCTCTAGGTGGCCCGTACCCACGGATGCCGGCAAGATGCCGGCGCTCCCAGGGGGGCTGCCAGTTTATATCACCCGCTCTCAACCCCTCGCTGCGTTCAGGGCAGGTTCTCTCCCGGTAAGAGAGGACTTGGGGAGCGGGGATCAAAGGGTGAGAATCGCTGTCTTTTGCGACACCCTCGGAGGGAGAGGGAACAGCGTGTGGTGTGTTCAACACACTGTTATTGACTCTATTCCCACATGACTCTTTCTTAACTTTCAAAATCAATGGGTTAGTTTTTAGACGGCCTCTTAACCACTACCCCGCGACTATCTCCTGTGCTTCTTCCAGCCGGTGCGCTCTGCCGAGCGGACTCGGTAGCCAATCCCACCGGAGCCGGGATCTCCGCCTGGGTGATGACGACCCGACGACCAAATCATGGGGTACCCCGATCCGTGCTCAAGGATGATGTGAAGGGTCGCACGCCGACGCGCGGCGCGTTACCGTGCCCGCGACAAGATTCAACCGGCATGCTCCTTGATGTAACCGATCGTTTCCTGGACGGTCGTGATCTTTTCGGCATCTTCGTCCGGGATCTCCGTCTCGAACTCCTCTTCCAAGGCCATCACTAACTCGACGGTGTCCAGAGAGTCCGCGCCCAAATCGTCCACGAAGGAGGCCTCAGGCTTTACCTCATCTTCTTTGACCCCCAACTGCTCGACCACGATCTTCTTCACTCGGTCTTCGACGCTGCTCATTGTGTGCTCTTCCTCCAGATTGGATAGATGGCCCTGACTCCAGGGCACGCGGTATTCTATTCACAATCGGTTCAGGATGAAAGGCGCGTATCTGCCTTCGATGCGCCCTTGATGTTCCGGATTTTGGTCCGTTTTCCAGTCTTATGCGACTGCCTGCAAAGCGGTCAGCCCATGTACATGCCGCCGTTGACATGGATGGTCTCGCCGGTGATGTAGCCGGCCTGCTCGGAGGCGAGAAAGGCCACGACGGCGGCGATGTCCTCCGGACTACCGAGGCGTCCCAACGGGATACCGGCCTGCAGGTGCGCGCGTTGGGATTCGTGCAGCTCCCGGGTCATGTCCGTATCGATGAATCCGGGGGCCACGCAGTTGACGGTGATGCCCCGGGACCCGACCTCGCGCGCCAGGGATTTGGTAAAGCCTATCATACCGGCCTTGGCGGCAGCATAGTTGGTTTGTCCACTGTTCCCCGCCGCGCCGACCACGGAGGTGATGTTGATGATCCGCCCCTTGCGCGCCTTCATCATGCCGCGGAGGCAGGCCTTGCTGAGGCGATAGACGGAGCTCAAGTCGGTATCGATCACCGCGGCCCACTCTTCATCTTGCATGCGCATGAGAAGATTGTCGCGGACGATACCGGCGTTGTTGACCAGGATCGTCGGAGTACCCAAGCTGTCGCTCAGATGCTTCAGGGCGGTGTCGATCGAGGTCTGGACGGTGACGTTCAGCTCCACCCCCAGGCCCTGGTATCCCTGCTCCCGCAGGGTCTGGTCGATCCGGGCCGCACCGCCCTCGGTGGTGGCAGTACCGGCCACGCTCGCTCCCGCCTCGCCCAGGGCCAATGCAATCGCCCGCCCGATCCCCCGGGATGCACCTGTTACCAGTGCGATCTCGCCATTGAGCATGTTGTGTTACCTCTCAAGCTATCGCCAGGGCCGTCCGCAGCCAGCAAACCGAGGATCTCTACCGCGACTAAGGGCTGTTGACATAATCGTCGTGCCAACCGCTAATTAGGACAAGATTCACAGGATTTACAGGATTATTTTATTAAATAACAATTATAAGATACTGTTAATCCTGTAAATTTTTTTAATCCTGTACCATTAGGAGGCAAGCCCGGAGGTTAGGGTTCACTCCTTGATTAAATGTCAACATTTTTTAGTACGTCGTTCCACTCTATTTTGTCGATACAAAACCAACGGATACACAGGGTTCACGCATCCTAACCAATTGCGTTGATTTGTGTTCATTGCTTCAACAACTTTAGTGCGCGAAGCGCATCATAGTTGAAACTATGGACTTTAAGTCCCTTCACTTTCAGTCCGTGGCTTGTCCACGGATGAGGACTTTAGTCCTCCAGACTATGGACTTTCAGTCCATAGTGG
>Ga0209458_1000225_pt1 | contig 25651 bp, 18 predicted proteins | sample WorMetLIZAISLAND_FD_187411 | JGI IMG/M metagenome (GOLD analysis project Ga0209458, IMG submission 187411) | Marine gutless worms symbiont microbial communities from Max Planck institute for Marine Microbiology, Germany - Inanidrilus manae... ...
TCAAAATACTCGCGCGCCGCATCGTCCGTCGAGAAGCGGCGCATAATCTCTAAAAGAGTCAAGTCATTATCACTAGACATGCCCCTTTATACGCCCGACGATTGGTGTCGTCAAGTACATAATTGCGCACGATTACCGCCTCAATCCGCCGGGCCGGGTTTTTCCATCCTATCCGGCGCGGCCGGCGCTTTGCCCCGGAGGTCCTGGTACTCATCGACACCAGAGACCCCAAGGACCTGCTGACGGGTGTGGGCCGGCTGGTCGCCGCACGCCTGCGCCAACAGGGCCACCAGGCCTTCATCTATACCTACCAGGGGGCCCCCAACGGCTTCGTCAAGGATACCGGCCAGGTGGTGCCGGGTGGGACGGAAGGGCTCTTCCATGACCACCCCCATGCCCGGCTGCTGCTGATCGGCGATCCCACCACCCTGCTTACCAACCTTGGCACCCACCTGACCGCCGCGGCCAGGGATCTGACCCGCTGGCCGCGGCGGGGGCTGTTGAGCACCCGCGATCCCCACCCGGCCTGGCTCGGGGTGCTGACGGCGGCGGGATTCTATGCCGAACCTCTGACCAGCGCGGGTATCCGGGCCATCGGCGCCCAGCTCACGGACCTTCCCCAATCCACCGAGACCGGGCGGCGCTCGATCTCGCCGCCTGCCCCCTTCCAGGACCGCCATGGGCTCTTGTGGCGGCGGCGTCCCAGGCGCGGCGAGTTGTGGGCGGACCTGGCCGCATTACGCGACTATCTGGGGAAAGATGGCTATTTTCTGCTGAGTGCTACGGCGGTGTATCCGGCCCTGCACTGGGGATTGACCCAAATCCTGGACAGCCTCCTGTTCCCGGACGCTACCCCCGAGGGCACCCCTGAACGGCGTGAACAACGGCTCGTCAAGCTGGCGCAGCTTACCTGGTCCCGGATCGGCTGGCTACCGGAGTGGTTCCGCATCTATCTGCTGCGCCGGCTGAGGCGCCGGCAGCGCCGGGCCATTCGCCGGGTATTTCATATCCTGTTGGACCCGCGGGCCGCAACCGCAGGCGGTGGCACCATCCGACTGCCGTTCCGGATCGCCGAGCGACGCCCCTGGCGCGAAGGCGACTGGCGGGATTGGCTGGAAGGGCTCATCGCCCAGGCGCCCGAGTACAGCCGGCTGAAGGACGCCGTGTTCGCCAACCTGGTCCTGGGCGGACGGCTCGGCCTGTGGGATTTCACCCTGCCCCGCTGGCTCGGATACCGACTGCCGGCTGGGCAATGGCAGCTATTGCTGGGGCCGCTCCTCAAGGCGTGCGTCGGCATGCTGCTGTTTTGGTTCGCCGCCACCGGCCTGTGGCAGGCGGGTTCTGTGCGTACCCTGGCCGAGGACTGGGCGCTGGCATACCGGGTCGCCGCCAACCAGGGACAGGCGTTTGCCGTCGTCGCCGATGCGCAGAACGAGATGCTCGCCGCGAGTCTCCGGGCCAGTCTAGCGCGCTACGGCTTTACCCAGGTGGACCTGCAACCGGAAGTAACAGAACGCCCGTCCCAAAATCCTGTTGCCGACCATCGCATCCGGTATGGCCCCGATGCCACTGACGCCACCCGCCAGGCCGCCCAGACCATGGCCGCACGGCTTGCCTATTTCGACTACCGACCACCGACGGCCATCGATGTCCAGGCCATGGCCGCCGCCAATGTAGTTCCGGACAATACCATCCTGGTACGGCTGGCCGGGGACGCCACCGCCGACCCGACTCTCTCTGTGCAGGACTTGTACTCCGGCGGGAAGGCGGCACGCGAATTGTCTGCCGCGGAAAGACAGCTATTCGGCGATCCGGCTCGACTCATCGCCGCCATCAATGGCACCCTAGAGCCACCACCGCCCCTGCCTTTCCCCCGTTTTCGGGATTCCCTGGCAAGCGGCGGCCAAGGCCCGGAGATGATAGCCATCCCCGCCGGGGACTTCCTGATGGGTTCGCCTGCGAACGAGCCGGAGCGCGATAGCGATGAAGGCCCACAACACCGGGTACGCATCCCGCGGCCCTAGGCGTGACCGAGGTCACCTTCGCGGATTATGACCGCTTTGCCCGCGCTACCGGGCGCAGGTTGCCCGATGATGCGGGTTGGGGCCGCGGTAAACACCCAGTGATCGATGTGAGCTGGAACGACGCTCGGGCCTATGCCGAGTGGTTGAGCCGGGAGACGGGCGCGGTCTATCGCCTGCCGACCGAGGCCGAGTGGGAGTACGCGGCCCGGGCCGGCACCCGCACCCCCTTCTGGACCGGCGACTGTATCCACACCGATCGGGCCAACTATAACGGCAACTACGACTACAACGGCTGCGGGGCCAAGACCGGCATCTACCGGCAACAGACGGTCGCGGCCGGCAGCCTACCGGCCAATAACTGGGGGCTTCATGAGATGCCGGGTAATCTGTGGGAATGGACAGCGGATTGTTGGCACAGCAGCTATGATAATGCGCCAGTGGATGGTGGCCCCTGGGGTGAAGAAAACGGCGGCGTGTGGTTCGCGGTGGTGGCTGGAACGACCGACCAAGGGACCTCCGGTCGGCGAATCGGGGCAGGTACGCGTCCAATGTTGCGGACTACGTCCTCGGTTTTCGTCTCGCCAGGGCCTTGTGACCCTGTGCGCTTTGTCCTTTTGCCTTTTGCAAATCCGCGCGTAGCTGGGTAGGGCGCTAGTATTATATTTCACCTTATTTTTACATCTTCAAACCCGTAGGGTGGGCTGTTCACACCAATACTTTGGCTAGATGGTGGGCACAGCCCATCCTACGTGATATATGCAAAATATAAAGAAACAGACTACTGGGGTATGTTGACATGTTAGTGTCATTTCGAGCGCAGCGAGAAATCCTTGTCCCGACGGAGGAGGGATCTTGTGCCCAAATAACACTATGACTTCTCTCTATCGATTGACAAACCGGAATGGCAAGGTAAGGGTGGTTCTGAAGATCTCTCCCTTTGGTCGAGATGCCATGCAGTACTGTAACTTGACAGCTAACCACTTGATTGACCGTAGGGTCCGCTGTGCGGACTTTCCGAATGTCAACACGACTTGAACAGGATTCCGACTTTCTAGTCCTTCCTCTTATCGGACACAACCACGGGGTGAACAAGTGATGCGGATCCAGGACATCGACCTGTTGCGGGAGCAGTGCTATATCGACGGCGAGTGGGTAGGGGCCCAGGACGGTGCCTTGCTGGATGTGACCGACCCGGCCACCGGAGAGGTCATTGCCCGGGTGCCGAGTATGGGTGCCGCCGAAACCCGGCGTGCCGTGGCGGCCGCGGAGGGGGCCTGGGGGTCCTGGCGGGCGTTGACCGCGGTCGAGCGGTCCGGGTTGCTCAGGCGTTGGCAGGCGTTGCTGCTTGCGCACCAGGAGGAGCTAGCCCGTCTCATGACCGCAGAGCAGGGCAAGCCCTTGGCGGAGGCACGCGCCGAGGTGGTCTATGCCGCCTCGTTCTTCGACTGGTTCGCGGAGGAGGGGCGGCGGGTCTACGGCGATGTCATCCCCGCCGAGCATGTCGACAAACGCATCCTGACCCTCAAACAGCCGGTCGGGGTGTGCGCCCTGATCACGCCCTGGAACTTCCCGCTCGCAATGATCGCCCGCAAGGCCGGTGCGGCCCTGGCCGCTGGTTGCACCCTGGTGGCCAAACCGGCGGAGGATACGCCCCTGACGGCCCTTGCCCTGGTGGTGCTGGCGGAGCGGGCCGACATTCCGCCGGGGGTCTTCAATGTAGTTACCGGCGAACCGGTCCCTATCGGCGGGGAGCTGACCGCCAACCCGAGCGTGCGCAAGCTGAGCTTCACTGGCTCCACCCAAGTGGGGCGCCTGTTGATGCGACAATGCGCGGATACGGTCAAGAAGCTGTCCTTGGAGCTGGGCGGCAATGCCCCCTTCATCGTCTTCGACGACGCGGACCTGGATGCCGCCGTCGCAGGCGCCATCCAGTCCAAATATCGCAACAGCGGCCAAACCTGTGTCTGTGCCAACCGCATCCTGGTCCAGGACGGCATCTATGATGCCTTCGCTGAGCGCCTGGCGGCCAAGGTCAAGGAGCTACAGGTGGGACCGGGGACGGAGGCAGGGGTCGAGCAGGGTCCGCTCATCAACCCGGAGGCCGTCGCCAAGGTCGAGGCCCATATCACCGACGCCCTGGGCAAGGGGGCACGCCTGCTGGCCGGTGGTGACCGGCATGCCCTGGGCGGGACCTTCTTCCAGCCCACGGTGTTGGCGGACGTAACCCCGGACATGCGCATCGCCCGGGAGGAGACCTTCGGCCCGGTGGCGCCCCTGTTCCGCTTCGATACCGAGGCAGCGGCGGTAGCCATGGCCAATGCGACCGAATATGGGTTGGCCGCCTACTTCTACAGCCGCGATCTGGGTCGGGTATGGCGGGTCTCCGAGGCCCTGGAATACGGTATGATCGGCGTCAACAGCGGTATCATCTCCACCGCGGTCGCTCCCTTCGGCGGCGTCAAGCAGTCGGGCCTGGGGCGTGAAGGGTCCCGCTACGGCATCGAGGAGTACCTGGAGATCAAATACCTGTGTCTGGATATCGGAGGATCCCGAGAATGAAAAGGGTATTATTCGTTTGTGTGGAAAATTCATGCCGCAGCCAGATGGCCGAGGCATTTGCAAAGATGCATGGCAAAGACAGATTGGAAGCCCATAGCGCCGGCTCCCGGGCATCGGGTAAGGTGAATGAAAAGGCAATAAAATCAATGGGGGAGGTGGGCTATGATCTGAATACTCATCGATCGAAATCGCTGACCGAGATCCCCGATGTGGAGTATGACTATGCGATCACAATGGGATGTGGGGACGAATGCCCTTATGTAAAGGCGAGACAGCGGCAGGATTGGGCCATTCCGGATCCGAAAGCCATGAACGAGCAGGATTTCAATCAGGTAAGGGATACGATCGAAGCCAGGGTCTTGTCATTGATCGACGCCATAAACAGAGGGGAGTAACCTAGATGGGGGAAAAGAAATTATCGACATTCGAGCGGTATCTGACCGTCTGGGTACTGCTCTGCATCGCGGCTGGTATCCTGCTGGGAAAGGCCGCTCCCGGCATTGCGACAACCCTCAATGATTTCTCGATCTATCAGGTGTCCGTGCCCATTGCGGTCTGTCTGTTCTTCATGATGTACCCCATTATGGTGAAGATCGATTTTGCGCAAGTCGTAAAATCGGCCAAGACACCAAAACCGGTCCTTCTGACGCTGTTCATAAACTGGGCCGTCAAACCCTTTTCTATGTTTGCGATCGCCTATTTCTTTATCGGTTATTTATTCAAGGATTTCCTGCCCGGCACGGAAACCCTTGCCAACGGCGAGGAAGTCGAGCTGTGGCGGAGCTATATCGCGGGGGCAATCTTGTTGGGAATCGCACCCTGTACCGCAATGGTCCTGATGTGGAGCTATCTTGCGAAGGGTAATGATGGTTTGACCTTGGTCATGGTCGCGATCAATTCATTGGTGATGCTTTTCCTCTATGGTCCATTGGGAGGATTATTGCTCAATGTGAACGCCATGCCTGTCCCCTGGCGGACAATGTTACTTTCCGTCTCGATTTATGTCGCATTACCCTTGATCGCAGGCTACCTATCGAGAAAGTGGATCATCAAATACAAAGGGATCCTGTGGTTCAACGAGACTTTTTTATACTGGCTTACCCCGATCAGCATCACCGCACTGCTGTTGACATTGGTCCTGCTATTCTCATTCAAGGGAGAGATCATCATAGGTAATCCGCTTGCGATTGTATGGATTGCCGTCCCGCTTTTCATACAAACGGTGATTATCTTCGCCATCGGCTATTTCGTACTCGCAAGATGGTTGAAACTCTCCTACCATGACGCCGCACCGGCGGCGATGATCGGGGCCTCCAATCATTTCGAAGTCGCGATAGCCACTACCGTTATCCTTTTCGGCTTATCGTCCGGCGCGGCCTTGGCCACCGTGGTCGGAGTGCTCATAGAGGTCCCGCTCATGCTCATGCTGGTATCGATCTGTAAACGTACTTGTTATCTATTCAATGAGTGTCATTTAGGCTACAATGTGAGTGGATGACTTTGGCTCAAGATGGATAAGAGGAGCAGGGGCTAGGATCGGCGGCAATGAAAATAGGCATCACAGGAACACAATATTCCAAACTACCTGCGCGAGGTATTAGAGGACCAATGAACATCCATTACAATATTCTGATCCGATGGTCGGACAACGATCGGTGTTTCGTCGCCTCTCTCCCGGAGTTCGGACCATACGCACATACGCATGGAGATACTTAACGAGGAGGCACCGAAAAACGCAAGAGAGGTCTTGGACCTATTGATAGCGGATACCCCATCTTTACCACACCCCTTAACTTATGAGGCACATCATTCGTCTGGTGCACTCGGCATCCAGAGATGAAAAATCGGCGACAACCCAAAAAACTCGTGTCACCGATGGATACACGAAGGAGAATAGTAAATGATTTCTGATCTAACGTTCAAAAAGGTCTGTGAACTCATCAAGAAGGATCAGGAATCTGATCCGGCTTTGATCGATGCTGTATACAAACTGCTAGGCTTGACACTCGTTTGCGCTCCCGCTTTTTTGGGACCGGCGGCAGCAGCCCTTCTTCCCCTTATTGGTGTCAAGGATGAACTCGTGAAACTCGGGAAAAGCGCCTTCACGAGACTCACAACTAAAAAGGATAAGGGCTACCTAGCAAGGGAGCAACGGATGCAAGTTGCCTATGGGCTCATTTGTTACACGGCCTTTTTTCGATGCCTTGGACAGACGTATTCCGAAGGCCCTACGTGCGAAGATAAAATCACTGGAACCAGCGAAGGCCTTCCTTATAGATGAGGCACGAGGCAAGAACAACCTATCGAGCGAGGGCGTACTCACGCTTGTTGAAACTAACCCCATTGCATCATCCCCTCTATCGTTTCCACATCCCTCAGAAACGATGGCAGAGCGGTTGCAGCGCCATAATGAGCTTTGGCAGCAAATGAGTCAGGGTTTCGGTGAATTCATCAAGAAGCTGACGTTCTGGGAAAAGGCCAGCGATAAAGAACAGGACCAGGTGATCCAGTCTCTGCGCAAAATTCCTGAAGTGGCCGCGCAATGCTTCCACGCTCAGTACTTCGATCTCTCTAGATGCTACGAAGACTTTGCGGTATGGGCAAACCTTCAGGAACTTGAAGATACGAAAAAGCTGATTGGTTCTCTATCTATATATGTTCAGCAGCACTCCGCCTTGATAGAAAATGCAAAGAGCGAGATCGATGTAGGCTTGCTAAAAATGCATGAAGCCGTTCTCAGCATACCTGAGACTCTAAAGTTATCTCAGGCTAAGGAGATGTTTGGTAGCCTAAAACGACATTCCGACCAGAGGATTATCGAAGCTATTGCCGAGCAAGGAGACGAGGCCCACGCGGGTGATCCCCAGCCCCTCCGTTTTCCACGCATCGTTGACGCTTTTGTTCCTCAATCTTTTCAAGTACTCCGCTCCGATAGCAAACCAAGAAGCTTGGAGGATCCTGAAACCTGGGGTGGTCTACAGCGCCGGGACGATCTGGGCGCATTTATCCTCAGTTTTCTGAGTTCACCATATAGCACCGAAACCCCTCTAGTTGTACTTGGGCATCCCGGTAGTGGTAAGTCACTGCTCACAAAAGTGCTTTCTGCACAGCTCATGTCAAAGCATTTCACCGTCGTGCGCGTTCCGCTCCGAGAGGTGAACGCCGATGCCGGTGTAATAGCGCAAATTGAGGAGAGAATTCGAGGCATCACGCATATCAGCGATCCCTGGGCCAAACTTAGAGGGGCGTTCAAAAATAACCCCCCGCTGGTGATTCTCGATGGGTATGACGAATTGTTGCAGGCGAGCGGGAAGGTCTTCCGTTCGTACTTAAACGACGTTCAGACCTTCCAGAGAAACGAGTTTGAGCAGGGACGGCCCGTGCGAGTCATGGTTACCAGCAGAATCACGCTTATCGACAAGGCACTTATTCCAGGAGGCTCTACGGTAGTCCGGCTCCTCGAATTCGATGGGCGAGAGGGATTGCTGGATCAGAATCTGGAACCAGGAGAACGCAGGTTACTTTGCTGCGGCAGGGATCAATGAATTTGCCTTGCCGGACAACCGCCGTAACGGTAGAGCGAAGGTTCTGGCATTGGCTAAGCAACCGCTGCTTCTTCTGATGTTGGCGCTCTATGATTCTGAAGGGAATGCACTTAGAAAGAGCAAGTCGCTTGACCGAACAATTCTCTACGATAGTCTGTTGCGTAGGTTTGTGAAACGCGAAATGACGAAGGACAAAGGCTTCAGTGAGCAATCTCCAAAGGAACAGGAGGCGACTCTCGATGCAGAGATGCAGCGCCTTGCTGTCGCCGCACTCGGAATGTACAACCGCCAAAAACTCCACATCCTTTCTGATGAACTTAACGATGACATTAATTTCTTCAGTCTTCAGCGGCCATGTACCGTCAGTGAAGGAAGGGAATTGTCTCAGGCCGAGTTGCTACTTGGCCGGTTCTTCTTCGTCCACAAATCCGAGGCCCAAGTAAGAGCTGGATCGCCAATACACTCCGAGGAAACAGCCGCTTTTGAGTTTCTCCACAATACGTTCGGTGAGTTCCTTACAGCCGACTTTATTTTGCGTCAGGCCGTAAATGAAGCAGCCGCTCTCAGGGCTCTTCAGGAAAACGAAGATTTGCGTTTGCAGCTTGAACAACGCCTTAGCGCGGCTGATGGGATGGGTCGGGCCTGGTTTGCAAGCTTGGTCTACACGCCCCTCTTCAGTCGCCCTGTTATTTTAGAGATGATGCGCGAATGGATTGCTCATGCCCTCAAACGAAAAGGCATGGACAAGCAGGACTTCTTGACCCACCTTGACGCGATAGTCTTGAACCAGGTCAGGCGTCTTCTAAAGAAGCGGGAGATGCCATCGATTATCCGAAAGGAAACCGCGCAGGATGGATTTCGTGCCCCATTCGGGGATCACCCTTTATTGGGCCATATTGCAATTTATAGTATGAATCTAATGCTCCTCCGGGTGATTGTTGATGACGAAGCGTTCGAATTCAATGAGAACCTGATTGGAACCCATGAGGATGGAGCACGCCCTTGGGACAGGTTGGCGCATGTCTGGCGATCATGGTTCGCGTTGGACCATCTAAATGGGATCACCGCTATCCTCGAATCTAAGCGGCATGAATCAAAGATCAGGCTCGGCACCAAGGAGCGTTTCCAGATTGCCGAAAGTCAAAGCCGTCTGGAAACGTATATGAACGTGGCCGTATCGTTAGCGGATGACATCGGTGCTGGCCTGACCGGACTGCTCTGCTATGAAACACTTAGGGACAATCAACTGGATCTTTCGGAGATTGACGGACGCCTGAAGGCTGAAAAAATCGATCTGGATATCTCCTCGTTGCATCCAAGCGCCTTTCACACGTGGCACGTGAAGTAGACGTGGAAAAAAAGAGTGCCGAACTATTTCAAGAGTCGGCACAAAATGCGCTCCGCTTGGCGTTGGAGAGTGGTAGGAACCAGGAACTAGCTTACACCGCAACCAGTATTCGAACGGGAATTAAACGACTGTCTAGGATGAAATATACCTGGACGGGTCTTTCATCCGTAAACGTGGACGAAGTGTTTCGCAAGTCCGTCGATCCGGGCATAGCATCAGAGGTTGCCCTAAGGGACGCAACCGCCGGAATCATACTCTATCGGCTTGGGAAGGAACTCCGAGATTATAAGTGGACGCGCGCGTTCTGGCGCCGGGTCATTGCCACTGGCCTGGAATTGCGGGATCCCCTGGCTCCCCGGAAACTGCGGGAACACCACGGGGAAACCATACTGAACTTACTGGAATTGACCAAGGAAAGCGGCGACATATGGCTCTTTGGGTATATTGAATCCGACTTCTTCATCGAACGGGTATTCCATCCCCGCTATCTGCTCGAACTGATCGAGCGTAACCCTGAGACGGCGTTGACGTGGGTGCAATTGGCCAAGGAAGTGGGGGGCAACCGGATCTCAAGACGAGTAGATCCCGAGTTGCTGGAGGTTGTACTTTCCCGCTCAAATCTGACGAAGTTGCTGTATCGCAATCCTACCGCCTTCGCAACGGCGCTTTGGCTTGTCCGTATTAGCGATAGCACAAGGATTACTGGTGAATTTCTTCGCCTCTTATCTGGAGTTTTCCAGCGGTGGGGTCAATTCAGTACGGTTGCGGCTAGACTCCCAATCTCGACACTTCCCGACCTTGAATGGCTGGTCCAGCAGGCGGATGATACGGAGCTTGCTGAGCCGCTCCATGAGTGGTTGCAAAGAATAGTACACGGTGGGCGGGAATAAGATTAAGCGCCCAACAATGCTATCCACACAGACTGGAAATCCGCTGCGCTTCATTGCTTCAATAACTTTAGTGCGCGAAGCGCATCATAGTTGAAACTATGGGCTTTAAGTCCCTTCACTTTCAGTCCGTGGCTTGTCCACGGATGAGGACTTTAGTCCTCCAGACTATGGACTTTCAGTCCATAGTGGTTGATTGCGGACCTTTCTCCCCAATATGAACAGCTATCTGGTCGCACCGGCCATCATGGCCGGATTGGGTCTGTTCTTCGCCATCATCCTGGCGGTGGCCTACCGTTTCCTGAAGGTTCAGGAAGACCCACGGATCGAAACTACCCTGGATCTGCTGCCCGGCTCCAACTGCGGCGCCTGCGGACAACCCGGCTGCCACGCCTTTGCCGTGAGCCTAGTTGCGGGTAAGGAGTCGCCGAGCTGCTGCACGGTGGCGGACTCCGAGGCGATCGCTGCCATCGCCGAGCTGCTGGATGTGGACCCGGGCCAGCAGGAGCAGCGCGTGGCCCGGCTCCATTGCGCTGGCGGTAAGGGCCAGGCCTATCAGATTGCCGAATACCAGGGCTTCGAGGGTTGCAGCGCCGCGGCCGTCGTCGCCGGCGGCGGCAAGGGTTGTTCTTGGGGCTGCCTGGGTCTGGGAGACTGCCGGACCGCCTGCACCTTCGATGCTATCCTAATGAACGACAATGGCCTGCCCGTGGTGGACCCAAGCAAGTGCACCGCCTGCGGCGACTGCGTCGATGCCTGCCCGCGGGACCTCTTCGAACTGACGCCCTTGAATCAACATCTGTGCGTCCAGTGCAAATCGCCACTGGCCGGCGACTTGGCCCTCGCCCTATGCAGCGTCGCCTGTGACGCCTGTGGACGCTGTGCGGCCGACGCGGCACCGGGGTTGATCCGAATGGAAGACAACCTGCCCCTGGTCGACTACTCCAGCGGCGGTCCGGCCCTCCCCCGAGCGGTGCACCGCTGTCCCACCGGCGCTATCCGGTGGCTCGAAGGCGCGCAGTTCAGAGAGTAGACTTGCGATCGGCTATGGCTTGCGTGACACGAGGGCGTCTACCCAGGGACCTGCGCAAGGAATCAGAGACTGTTACCGGATCAGTCGCCTCGGCAGGAAAAGAACGCTTCTGATGCCGATAACCGTTAAGCAAGGTTAGGAGTTGATTGCCGAATTTTGCCGGATCTATCCGGCTGCCCTTCAGCTAAAGGGCACCTTGAAAAATAGGTATTTTCACCAATCAAGCGACTCTAAGCCATTGAGTGTTGAGAAGTACTGTAGACGAAAACCGTATTTTTCAAAGTGCCCTAAAATATAAGGTCCGTGCAACACAAGAGGAGGCTATTCATGAAACCGCAACCATCGAACGAGCAGGAAGAATCCTTGGAGCCTACTTTCCTGCCAGACGATGCGCCGCCTTTGCCGTTTCCAACTTTCGTGACGAAAGTCACTTTAGACGAACTCTTCGACATGAAATCATCGGACACTTTGGAATCAATACTTTTACGCCCGGAGAAAAAAGGGCACTCCTGACCGCTCTCATTGAGGCCAAAGATCAACCAGGTATATCCCAGCTATGGTCTTCTATTGAAAAACACTACGCTAGCTGGCCGGAATCCATCAAAGCGGAAGAGGTATTCTGTTTCGCATGTGAAACTATCGAGCCGTATACTCCATCGAACAACATTGAGGCTGAACGATCCTTTCATGCGGTAATCCTAGACCGCTCACGGCTCATGGAGCTACATGACCTTGAAATAATCACTATTTCGCTCGCTGACGGATTCAAAAATCGGACGAGATTTCAGCAAACCTTTCCTGCTACCGACCGCGATCAGTGGAGCCGGGAAAGTAATTCGCGAAACTGCCTCTCCTAAACTCGGCGTAAAAGCCGGGAGCTCATTTTTTTAACTTATAATCGATAAACATTCAGGACCTGGCACATAGCCCATAAAAAAGAGAGCGGCATGAAGACAGAACTGACAATCGAGATCTTGAAAGAGGAGGCATCAAAATTTTCAGAGATAGAGACTTCCTATGATGAGTCTTCTCTCTATGGTGTAACCGATGGAAAAGCTGTTGGAACTTACCTTGAGCATAAATTTACTACTTATCTATCAAACAGATCAACCACTATGGACTGAAAGTCCATAGTCTGGAGGACTAAAGTCCTCATCCGTGGACAAGCCACGGACTGAAAGTGAAGGGACTTAAAGTCCATAGTTTCAACTATGATGCGCTTCGCGCACTAAAGTTATTGAAGCAATGAATACGATCAAGGTAATTCCGCATCTGGAATTGATCTTCCTGGGCTGGGAATCGACATAAAAGTAACCAGCGTTAAACAGCCGCAATCTTCATGTCCTTTCAAGTCCGCATCACAGAAGATATTCGGCCTTGGTTATCACTTACTCGTTTATGTATATGAGAAAATCGATGATGATAAAAACAAGACCAGTCGGCTCGATATACAGCACATAATTTTCATCGAAAAGGAACGTACTGCGGATTTCCAAACTACAAGAGGATTGTTAGACATTTTAGAACGAGAGGGAAACAAAGATGATGTCATCGCCTTTATCTTTGAAAGAAATTTACCTGTAGACGAGATCGGGGCAGGGGAGCTTGCTGACAGGATTCTGGAAACGCCGCCTAATCAAGGCTATTTGACAATATCGAACGCCCTTCAGTGGAGACTTCAATATAGTAGAGTTATCCAGAAGGCAGGAACGGTTTCGGGTATTTCGAGGATTCGTTGAATAGTGGGTACAAAACCGATTGAAAAGTGGCAATACGGTGACTTTCAGACACCTATTGACCTGGCGAGAAAAGTTGTCGCAGTTCTAAAGCGGAATCATGGCCTCAATCCTGATTTCGTTATCGAGCCCACGTGTGGGAAGGGTACATTCGTTCTGGCTGCATACGAAGGATTCAAAAATTCCACTATTCTCGGTTTTGAGATTAATACTAAGCACGTTAGGGAGGCGAACTCTGCTCTGAAAAGGATTTCTGCGACAAACCGTGTGGCAGTCAACGAAGCCGATTTCTTTACTACCGACTGGGGAGAAATATTGTCCAGGTTGCATGGATATATCCTTATAATCGGAAATCCTCCCTGGGTTACAAGCAGTGAGCTAGCCATTCTCAATAGTAAAAACCTCCCCGAAAAATCCAACTTTCAAAACCGGAAAGGCATTGAAGCTATCACCGGTTCTGGGAATTTTGATATTTCCGAATGGATGCTGTTGCAGCATATAAGTTGGCTCTCAAAGCGCGCAGGCACAATTGCGTTTTTATGCAAATATGCAGTTGCACGTAAAATAATGCGACAGGTTAGACAGCGCCCGGAGTACCATTTTTTGGGACATATCTATTCCATTGACGCAAGAGCGCACTTTGAGGCGTCGGTGGAAGCATGTCTTTTTGTGCTGACAACAGATGCTGGAAACGCCGACTGTGAAGTTTATGAATCATTAGATGCCGTTGAGCCTTCACGCGTAATCGGTGAACGGGACGGATATATCGTACGTGACGTTTCTCGCTACGAAAGATGGAAGTGCTTAAGAGGTCAAGATCCATGGTACATCTGGCGGTCCGGAATCAAACATGATTGCTCAAAGGTCATGGAATTCGAGCCGGTTGGGTATGGCTATAAAAATGGTCTCGGCGAATTTATCAAGTGTGAAGAAGATTATATTTATCCTCTGCTGAAGAGTTCGGATGTCGGGAATGGTAGAGTTGCTTCCTATAGAAAAGTAGCATTGATAACCCAAAGGACTGTGGGGGAAGATACTTCACATATCAAAAAATTTGCCCCGATGACTTGGAAATACTTGATTGAACATAAGGAATATTTGGACAAGAGAAGAAGCGCAATTTACAGAAACAAGCCGGTCTTTTCCATATTTGGTATAGGAGATTACTCATTTAAGCAATGGAAAATTGCAGTATCCGGTTTTTACAAAAGATTAAACTTTAATCTTGTCGGGCCGCTAGATGGAAAAACCGTGGTGTTCGATGATACTGTCAATTTTATTTCTTTCGATACCGAAGAGGAAGCAAGGTTCGTTTATCACTTAGTCACGTCTGACCCCGCTCTTGAATTCCTGTGAATCAATGATTTTTTGGGATGAGAAACGCCCCATTACAACAGAAATCCTAAGAAGACTGTCGCTGAAGGAATTGGCGAGGGAGTTGGGTGAACTCGTTCAGTATCAAGGTTGGAACGAAACGCGGACGTTTGAGTCCGCAGGTCAGATGACAATACCATTTAGTTAAATAGTGTAGCTTCTACTGTCGTTATGCTTTTGGCGGCAGGCAAACTTCGTTGATCGACTTCCACTCCATAAGCCTAACAACTTAAATAGAGACTTAAGGTCTTTTCCAATGCCCAGCTTCGCTAACAGCGTCTTGCGACTCCTGCGCCGTTTGCTCGGCGCCCCCACCCGCGCGGCAGGTCCCTATGCCGGCGAGTTGACCGCTCTCGATGGCAACACCGCGGTAGCCGTCACCGAAGCGGCTATCGCCGAATTCGCGGCACTCGGGGCCTCCTTCCCGGCGGATGCGGCCGACGTGGCGTGGCGCACCGAGCAGTTACGTCACGGCCGCAACCTACTTGGAAACGTCCTGGGCACCCAGGGTGCGGAAAGTCCCCGCGGGGCATTGGCGGGGGCGCTGGGCCTCGCCATGGGAAGCATCCGCGCCACGGCTTTCCTTGCCGCTCCCGATCTGGCTGCGGCTCAAGATCTGCTGCGACTCGCGGTCGGGCGCCGCCTGCCCCTGGTGATCCATCTCGCCAACCGTGCCCTTCCCGGTCATGCCATCGCCACCGGCAGCGGCCACGAGGCCTGCCACCTGGCGGCTGATTCCGGTGCCTTCCTGCTGTTCGCAGCGAACGTCCAGGAGGCGGTGGACCTTACCCTGATTGCCCGCCGGGTCGCGGAGGAGACCCTGACCCCGGGACTGGTGGTCATGGACGGGGATCAGACCGCCCTGGCCATGCAAGAGGTACGGCTCCCCCCCGCCGGGCTGGTCACCCGCTTCCTCGGCGCACCGGGTGATTCGATTCCGGCACCCACCACGACCCAACGGCTCCTGTTCGGCGACCATCGCCGCCGGGTTCCACGTTGGCACGACCCGGACCATCCGGTACTCCTGGGGACCCTACAGCCCCCGGAGATCTGGGGGCTGGGCGCCGCGGCGGCCAGTGTCTACTTCGACGGCCAGATACGTTCCAGCCTGGAGCGGGCGGTCTCCGATTTTCGCCACGAGACGGGCAGGTCATGCGAACCGGTCTCCACCTTTCGCGCCGAGGACGCCCGCATCCTCTTGCTGGCCCAGGGGGCTGCGGTCGAGACCGCCCAGGCGGTTGCCGAACATCTACGCAAGACGGAACGGCTGCGGGTGGGGGTACTCGGCCTGCGCTGTCTGCGCCCCTTTCCCGGTCCCGATCTGCTTGCCCGCCTGGGAACGGCAAAACACCTGCTGGTGCTCGAACGGGTAAACGCGCCTCTGACGGACGATCCACCCCTGCTGCGCGAGCTGCGTGCTCTATTTGATCGGGGCTTGGTCGACCGGGGCCTGGACGACACAGGTTCCGACGCCAATACCCAACCGGATCATCCGACCCTACGCGCTCAGGACCGACCTCGCGTGCGATCGGTCATCTATGGTCTGGGCGGCCTACCCCTGCGCGGGGCGGACCTGATCCGGCTGTGCCGGAAGGCGAGTGACCTGGAGGGGTCTCGGGTCTTTCTCGGGATGGAATTCACGCCCCGGACCAGTGACTATCCCAAGCGCCAGGTCCTGCTGGACCGGCTGCGTCGCGATTATCCGCACGTCGCCGGACTGGGCCTGCACGACCAAGGGCCCACACCGGATCTGCGCCCGACCGGCGCGCTCACGTTCGTCGTCCACCGCCGTTCCGGTCAGTGGGGTGAGAGCTTCGGGGCCGAGGCGGCCGGATTCCTGCGCCGGTTCGCGGGTACTCACCTGCGCAGCCATCCCGCCCTGTTCTCCCAACCCCTGGGGTCCTATTGTATCGACCGCTTTACCTTGAGTGAGCAGGCGTTGCGCGACCCCGGCGCATCCATGCCCATCGATTTGGCCGTGCTCGCGGTGGACCCCGGCGATACCCGGATTGATCCCCTGGTCGATCTCCGGTCCGATGGCGCCCTGTTGTTGCAGGGGCCGGAGCAGGACGAGACCCTCTGGCAAACCCTGTCCCCGACCCTACAGCAGACCCTGCAGGATACCGGCATCGCCCTCTACGCCGTCCCGCCATCGGACTTGCCCTCCGAAGATCTGGTGTTGGGGGCCGTCTGTGGCCTACTGCTCGACCAGGGCTGGGTCGGGCTCGGCCCGCGCCGCCTGATCTCGATGCGGGACGCGCAGCTTGCCGATGCGGACCTGCCGCAGACAGAGGATCCGGACCGGGAGGCACGCATCCGGCAGTTCCAGGCCGGTCTGGAGGGTATCCGGCGGATCGACTACCGGGAGCTGCCGGTCTCGGAGTCGGCCCCACACCCGGAGCAAGAGGCCCCGGCCTCGGTACGCCGCTTCGGCACTAGCGATGACGCCTATGACAGCCTGCCCCGCTTTTGGGACCAAGTGGGGGTCCTGTATCGGGACGGCGCGGCCTCGCAGCTCGCACCGGATCCCTATATGGCCATCGGGGCCATACCGCCGCTCCTTTCCGTATTCCGCGATATGAGCCCGCTGCGCACGTCCCTGCCCCACCTGGACTCCGACCTGTGCACGGGCTGCGGACGCTGCTGGAGCCAGTGCCCCGAAGGCGCCTGGAGCGCGGTTGCCGCCACGCCGAGCGCGGTCCTCGAGGCCGGCGCTCTGCGCCCCCTGGCCGGTAAGCTCGCGGAACGGATCGGCCACAGCTGCCGCGCCGGTGAGGCCAAGACCGCCACGACCGGGACCACCACCTTGGGGGACCTGGTGAAGGCCGCCTACACCTGGCTCCAAGACCAGGCATCCCTGCCCGCGGCGCGTAAGCAGAGTGTGGATACCGCCGTCGAACGGCTGACTGCGGCCATCGGTTGCCTGCCGGTCGCCGTCGCCACACCCTTCTTCACTGAGGCCCCCGGCGCCCTGCTGTTCCTGGCGCTCAATCCGAACGACTGCAAGGGCTGCGGCATCTGCGTGCACGCCTGCGACGCCGGCGCCCTGCGGTCCGTCGCCCAGACCACCGAGGAGCTGGAACAGGCCAACCGGATATTCACGGCCTGGGAAAGACTTCCCGAGACCACCCAAGCGGTCATTGATCTGGCCGCCGCCGATGAGCGCATCGGCCCCCTGCCGGCGGCCCTGCTCGCCCACCGGGCGGCCCGTGCCCTGGCCGGCGGCGACGGGGTGGAAGCCGGCTCCGGCGAACGCCTTGCCCTACGGCTGGCCTTGGGCCTGGCCACATCCCATCAGGGACAGCGGCGCGCCGAATTCATCCAGGAGGTCAAGGAGACCCACCAGGAGATTACGGTCCTGATTCGCTCCCTCCTCGCCGAGGCCCTGCCGGCGGACGACCTGGACGCCTTGGCGCGTGGCCTGGAGACAGTAAGCACCCGTCACGCGGACCTCGGCGCCTTCCTCAGCCAGGCCGAGGGTGCCACCATCGAAGGCGCGGTGGATGCCACACGCCTGCGCCGGCTGGTGGAGCTGGCCCAAGGCCTGGGGGCACTCGCCTGGCGTCTGGAAACCGGCCGTCAGGGCTTCGGCCGCGCCGGCTTAGGGCTGGTGCTGACCCCCGGTGAAGCGGCGAGCTGGGCCGGTGCCTTCCCCCACAATGCGTTCCAAGTCCCGGTCACCCTGGACGCCACCGGAGACGGGGCGCGGCTGGCGGCGGGGCTGTTGGAGGGCCAGCTGCGGCAAGCCATCGAAGGCTTCGTCCTGCTGCGCCGGGCACGCCTCGAGATCACCAAGCCCATGGACGCGGCGCGGCTCTGGTCCGACCTCGCCGCCCTGAGTCGGCGTGATCTGACTCCCCAGGAAAGGGAGCGCTGTCCGAGTATGTTCCTGGTGGGTAGCAGCCGGATACTGGCGGGCGCAGGCCTGTCCCAGGTCGCTGCTCTGCTGGGCGGTGAGCTGCCCCTGAAGATCCTGATACTGGCGGATCTGGACCTGGGCCTCTCCGGCCGCTCCAGCCTGGAATCTGCCCCGGCCCCGCTACCGGACGCCGCCACGGACCTGGGCCTGCTGGCGCTGGCCCGCCGCGACGCCTGCATCGCCCAGACCTCCCTCGGCGCGCCCACCCACTTCCTGGAGAGCCTGGAGGCCGGGCTCGCGTTCGAGGGTCCCGCCCTCTTCCACGTCCACGCCCCCAGCCCCGGACGCCATGGGTTCCCTACCGACCAGACCCTGGAGCAGGCCCGCCTGGCCGTAGCGACCCGGACCTTTCCCCTGTTCCGCTATGACCCCAGGGGCGACGGGGTCTTCGGGACCCGGATCGAGCTCGGAGCCAACCCGAAACCTTTGGCCCTGTGGGAGCGTGGGCGTCCCGCCCGCGAAGCGGCCAAGATGGCCGCGTTCCCGGACGAGGCCATGACACCGGCCCACTGGGCGCTCGGCGAGACCCGTTTCCGCCACTGGTTCGAGCCCTTGCAGGAAGACGCCGCCGATCCCCTGCCCCTGGACGCCTACCTGGAGCTACCGGAACGCGAACGCCGGGGCCGGACGCCCTACGTCTCCCAAGGGCAGTCACAGCGGGAGCCGGTACGCTATCGAGTCGCCCCGGAGCTGGTCACGGTCTGCCGGGAACGCCGCGATGCCTGGCGCCTACTCCAAGAGCTCGCCGGTCTGGTAACCCCCTTCACCGAACGCGTCCGGCGCGAGGCCGAGGAGCAGGTGGCCGCCGAGCGGCGGGCCGAGCTCGAGGCCCAGGCCGCGGTCTACGAGCAGAAACTCGCCGACCTACGCGCAGAGCTGCGACAAGAACTCCGCGGCGATATCCGGGAACGCCTGATGGATCTGGTAGGTTACCGTCGCCCAACCGGCATGGAACGACCACAATGAGCGGCCGGGTAACGCTTAGGGGCTGTTGACATAATCGTCGTGCCAACCGCTAATAGGATAAGATTAACAGGATTTCCAGGATTAACAGGATTGTTCTTCTGAAGAATCGATTATAATATCCTAATAACCTTGAAAATTCTGTTAATCCTGTACCATTAGGAGACAAGCCCGGAGGTTAGGGTTTACTCCTTAATCAAATGTCAACACGCCCTAGTACAGATACTCTCAACTACCGATAACATCGAATTTGCAGCATCCTTATGGAAAGATTTAGCCGCAAATCAACGCAAATAGATCAAGAACGGTCAAGAATGGTGGGTTGATTGTGATCGATTTGCGTTCATTGCTTCAATAACTTTAGTGCGCGAAGCGCATCATAGTTGAAACTATGGACTTTAAGTCCCTTCACTTTCAGTCCGTGGCTTGTCCACGGATGAGGACTTTAGTCCTCCAGACTATGGACTTTCAGTCCATAGTGGTTGATTGCGGCAAAAAAGAACTCCCGATGGAAGAACCGAACCGATGTTATCGGTACTTCGGCGCTGCTACACTAGATGCTTGGCTTTGGGCGACATCGGCCAGTCCGATACTCGGACAAAACATCTTACCGAACGTGTCGCTTGCTCGTGCATTGGTGCAGTTGTATGATCCCCGCTCAGTGGTGTACTGCCGGTGAGTCCGGCTCGCTGTGAAAATTAGCTGGGAATAACTAACATGAGAATTGACGTTGATTTGTCAGGCGCCAAAGTAATTTAATTATGAAAAAATTCGTATTAACCATAACAGTAATTTTATTGTTGTCCATAATCTTCTGGAGCGGAACAAAAACCGGGCGATATTTATCCGGTGTGGAAAGAGAAAACCTATATCCGTTTGAGCTGCGTAGCGTTTGGGTCAGCAATCAACCGACATGTGATGATTATAATTCACTCTCTAATGCGGGGAAGGCTATTCTTGTTGATATTGTTAAAGACAGTAAAAATCGAAGTTATGTCAGAATCGTATCTCTGCCGACTGAGGCTCAAAAAGGGAAGCTCATGGTTTCTGTTCTGAATCGTAATCAAGAGCAATTTATTGACGAAATATGGCTGGATTGCGAATAGAAAAGAGACTTTATTGGGTTCGATATTTTTAACCACAGAGGGTCTATTATAACTTGCTGTAATCATTCAGACCCTGCCTTGTCATTCCGGCAGGGATTGCCGAAATCCAGGTGCCAGGGATGGCAAAAACAGGGGGTGAACAGGATTTCCAGGATGTTTTGCGATAAAAAAATCCTGTTAATCCTGTACCATCCTGTTAATCCTGTCCTATTCTTTGCTACGTTCGCCAACGATGCTACCGGCACTAGAGTTCCGCCGCGGCTTTGCCCACGGGGTCCATCCCCACGAGCACAAGAATCTGACCGCGGATCTGCCCACCCAGCGCATGCCCTTCGTGGACCGCTATGTGCTGCCCCTGGACCAACACCTGGGGGTTCCCGCCAAGCCCGTGGTGACCCCCGGTCAGCGGGTGCGCCGCGGTCAGCGCATCGCTGCGCCCGGCGCCTTCGTGTCCACCAGTCTGCACAGCCCGGTCACCGGCTGGGTGCGGACCATCGGCCACCACCGCTATCCCGGCGGGCGGTTCAGCAAAGCCATCGAGATCGAGGCCGACCCCTACGCTACCCAACGCCTGGAAGGGGAATGCCCACCCGACTGGCGCGCCCTGTCCCCGGACGGTTTCGTAGCGGCGCTGCAAGACTCCGGGATCGTCGGCCTGGGTGGGGCCGCCCTGCCCACCCATGTCAAGTATTCCCTGCGAGACAGGATCGAGATCAAGTACCTGATCGCCAACGGCGCCGAGTGCGAACCCTATCTCACCAACGACCATCGGGTCATGGTCGAGCGTACGGACCGATTGCTGCGGGGCATCGAGATCCTCCGCACCAGACTGGGCGCCGCCGAGGCCATCATCGGCATCGAGCGCAACAAGCCCGACGCCATCGCCACCCTGAACCGGCAGCTCTGGCCCAATCAGCCGGTGCGCGTGATACCCCTGCGGGTCAAGTACCCCCAGGGCGACTCCAAGATGATGATCAAATCCCTGCTCGGGATCGAGGTCTCGGCGGGTCTGCACGCGGCGGATCTTGGCATCATCATGAACAATGTCAGCACCATCGCCGCCATCGCGGACTGGTTCGACACCGGTATGCCCTATATCGACGGGATGGTGACCGTCTCGGGCCCCGGCATCGAACGACCGTCCAATCTGATCGTCCCCCTAGGTACACCGGTGCGGGAAGTACTCCGCTACTGTGGGGGCCTGAGCGACGACACCCGCGAGGTCATCATGGGCGGACCCATGATGGGTACCCCCATCGCCAGCCTGGATGCCCCCATCATCAAGAGCAGCTCCGGGATCCTCGCCTTCACCGCTACCGAGACGGCGCGGCCCCAGGAGTATCCTTGCATCCGCTGCGGGCGCTGCCTGGAGGCCTGCCCCTATTTCCTCAACCCATCCCGACTGGCCCGGCTGGCAAAATCCCGCATGTACGAAGAAATGAAGCGCATCCAGATCATGGAGTGCGTCGAATGCGGCTCCTGCACCTATGCTTGTCCCTCGGGGATACCCATCGTACAGCTGATTCGCACCGCCAAGCGGGCGTTGCGAGGTCAGAAGTGAGGTTGAATTACGGATTCCGGCTAATGCTACAATATTGATGCCTAGTGAAGCCGTGAGGGAGCGGGTGAGTCCATCCTATTATGAAAAATTCAAGCTGGTTGGTTCGCTCCCAGTCGCTGGTCACGGCTGGCAAGGCTTTTGGTTGGGAGCAGTGTTTCCATCAATTATGCGCACCTATATACTTTTGCTGACTGTCGGCTCCGGTCCCACTTGAATTTCACCCACTACACCCGTGTTAACATCTGAGGATGCGATCTCAGCCTATTCACAATGAATCAACCACTATGGACTGAAAGTCCATAGTCTGGAGGACTAAAGTCCTCATCCGTGGACAAGCCACGGACTGAAAGTGAAGGGACTTAAAGTCCATAGTTTCAACTATGATGCGCTTCGCGCACTAAAGTTATTGAAGCAATGAATCGTTCCGACACGCTACCGGATAGCTATTATCGGGGCGTCCTTCATAGGCAGCGCCCTGGTCGAGCTGCTCGTTGAACGTGGTGCCCGGATCACAGTCGCGGATAACCTGTCGTCCGGTACGCTCGACAACCTCCGGGACGTGAAGGACGAAATCCACTTCCTCGAAGGCGACTTGAGAGCCCCGGGCTTCGCCGCTCGCGCGGCGAGGAAGCAGCAAATCGTGTTCCACCTGGCGGCCGCACATGGTGGCCGCGGCTATATCGATTCCCACCCCGTGGAATGCACCAACAACATGCTGTTGGAGCATATCCTGTTCGACGCCGTCACCGCGGCCGGTGCGTCGAAAATCGTCTATGCTAGCTCAGCGTGCGTCTATCCCACGAATCTCCAGCAGAATGCAGCCGAAGGAATACTGCTCCGGGAGACGGACGCAGGCTTCGAGCGGCCGGGTAGCGCCTTTGCGGACGGGGAGTACGGCTGGGCCAAATTGATGGGTGAGCTCCAGCTTCGCGCATTTCACCGGCAGCACGGGGTCGATGGAGTCGCGGCCCGGATATTTACCGCCTATGGTGAGCGTGAGAACGAAACCCACGCCGTCATCGCCCTGGTGGCAAAGGCCCTGGCCCGGTATGACCCCTATCCCGTGTGGGGTGACGGCACCCAGACCCGCAACTTCGCCTATGTGGGCGACACCGTGTATGGCCTGGCGCTTGCGGGGGCGCGCCTGAGCGGTTTCAGTACGATCAACCTGGGTACAGATCGGCACCACAGGATCAACGAGCTGATCGAGGAGATATTCCACCTGCTGGACTGGTACCCGGATCGGCTTGATTATCAGCCGCACAAGCCCGTAGGTGTAAAAAGCCGGGCATCGGACAATACGAATATCACCCGGATGCTCGACTGGTCTCCGAACACTGGTCTGCGGGAAGGGCTGCGAAGGACCATCCGGTGGTATCGCCCTCTCGCCACTCCGGAGCGGCTCGTCAATCTGGAATCGCGGCTGACCCGGCGGGAGGCGGACCAGGAGCCGACGGTCACGCCATGATACGACTTCGGATGCAGGGCCTGATCGGGAACAACCTGTTCCAGTATGCCTTTGCACGCATCCTCGCCGAAGACCTGGGTTACGCACTGGAGGTAAAGCACTCCCGCTACAAGCCCGGCAAGAACATTCCCCAGCTGGAAGAGATGTTCTCCCATTTCCGCGACGCACCCCTGGCAATCGACGGCAAGCGCTTCAGCAGACCCGTGGACCGGACAGCGCTGATAGGCTACAACGGCTTCGACGGCTTTCGCATCGATCTGGAGGAAATGCGAAACTGTAGGCGCGACCGGAAGATCCTGATCAAGGGATTTTTCGAGCGCTACGAGATCTTCCGCCCCCACAAATCGCGCATTCGCTCCTGGTTCGCGGTCAACCCCATCGGTCTCGGCTACCACATCGCCCCGGACGACATCGTCATCCACATCCGCCGCGGAGATTTCATCGTCTTCGCTCGCGCCATCAGCCTCTCTTTCTACCTGGACCTCCTGGAAAAGCTGGACTTCGCCCGGCTATACATCTGCGGCTTCGGCCTGGACGAGGAGGTAAAGGCCGGCTTCAGGAAATTCGACCCCCTTTACATCGCAGGCTCGCCTATCGACGATTTCCGGTTCATGATCGGTTTCAACCGCATCATCCTCTCCCAGAGTACCTTCGCCTGGTGGGCGAGCTTCCTCTCCCAGGCGGAGGAGATCCACGCGCCTGTGCCCCTGTCCAATTCCACCCCGTTCGAACGCACCTACCCGCACATCAACCTGCGGGTGGATGACGAGAGCCGCTACCACTATGTGCACGAAGTGCCCTACCTCGAACGGGTGCCCACCATCGCCGACATGGTAGCGGCACGGCAACAGCTGCCCCTGCTGTCCGGGCTGCGCTTTCTGTTAACCCTGCTGAAAAACCGGCTGCTCGAAAGCGGGGCGGGCAGCGCACTGGTCTGGGGGTCTGGGGACTGGAATCCCTGCAATGGGGCCTGTACAGGGTGCGCAGGTACAAACGAGGAGGTTACCGGTTCGACGGGCCGGATCAGCCGGTGTTGGGGCGGTATCGGAAAATCCTCATCATCCGAATCAACCACTCCTATGCAGGCTTTTTCGCTTACTTCACCTTTGCCCTCAACCAGCTCCTGTTCTGCGAGCGAAACCAGTGCCTGCCCGTGGTGTTTTTCGGCAAATCGTCCACAGACGGCGACAATACCTACTATGACCCCAGCCGCGGCGGGAACATGTGGGAGTACTTCTTCGAGCCCGTCGCCGGGCTCGGCTACGAGCAGGTGCAACAATGGCTGGAGGATCCGGAGCACCCTCTGCAACCGGCAGACGTGGTAACCCTGACGGATCGGGACCTCTGGTACCTGCACCTGTACGAGAAAGAGAGCCTCTATGCATACCCCTACGGACGTTATCTGCTCAAGACGCGCTACGATGCACACTGGTACGAGTCTCAACGCCGGCGGGCGCACGAGGTCATCGGCAGATACGTCCAAGTCAAGGACGAAATCGGCAACCGGGTCGATGCCTTCTACAAGGAACACATGCAGGGCCAGGTGGTGCTGGGAGTTCACCTGCGGGGGACCGACAAGGAGGCAGCGAGAGGCGCGCGAAATACCTGGCAGAAAGTCGAGCCGGAGGCCTACTTCCCGGAGGTGGATCGGTACCTGGCGGTGCACCCGGAGGCGAAGCTTTTCGTCGCCACCGACCAGGCACAATATCTCCAATCCATGGAAGAAAGGTACGCCGGGCGCATCCTGTCGAACGATTGCCACCGGTCCGCCGGCGAACTCGCCCCTTTCCAGGCGACTTCCCGTTCTGGCTATGCCAAGGGCGCCGAGGTACTCATCGACGTCTTGCTGCTGGCCCGCTGCGACTTCCTGCTCAAGTGCGCCTCGCACGTGAGCGAGGCCGCGCTCTGGTTCAACCCGGACCTACCCGGTATCGACCTCAACTATCCGCGTGCGAACCGGCCTGACCTGGTCTAAGAGCCTGTCGGTGGTGTTTTAATTTTGCGGAATGATAAGTTATAGGCTTAACTTGAGGCATAACTCTGGCGGTTTCTCCGTTGGTCGCCCTCCATGGCGAGCCACAAATTTGGGGACCTATATACCTGACTAGCCACGGCTAGCTGTGTCTCC
>Ga0209458_1000226_pt1 | contig 25649 bp, 27 predicted proteins | sample WorMetLIZAISLAND_FD_187411 | JGI IMG/M metagenome (GOLD analysis project Ga0209458, IMG submission 187411) | Marine gutless worms symbiont microbial communities from Max Planck institute for Marine Microbiology, Germany - Inanidrilus manae... ...
CCCGAAACCACGGCAAGAACCGCTTCGACACACACCACGAACGAAATCAGTTCATCCGCAGCTTCGTCGATGCCTACAATCGAACCAGACTCAGGTGCCTTGGATACAACGCGCCAATCGAGCGTCTGAACAATCACCCGGGACACAACACTTTCGCCGGGGTTTCTCCATACAGCAAGATTCGAATCCCCGGCGAAATCCGGGGTTAACGGGTCGCGGCCGTCCCCGCTAATCCCAGTCGGCGTTCCAGCGGGGTTTGGCAAACAGCCGGTGCACCGCGGGCTCGAAGGCCTCGAGCGGCAGGGTGTCGTAGTCGGGATCGAAGGCGGCCTGATCCCAGCGCTTGCAGAAGTCGGCACAGGCCGCGAAGTGCGGGTGGTCGCGGTAGCGCTCACGCAGATCCCGGTCCAGCCCCAGGTGGTGATAGTAGTAGTAGCCTTGGAACAGGCCGTGATGCTGGACCACCCAATGGGTGCGCTCCGACACGTAGGGCCTGAGCACCGCGGCCGCGAATGCCGAGTGGTTCTCCGGCGCCAGCAGGTCCCCGAGGTCGTGCAGCAGCGCCGCCACCACCATCTCCTCTTCAGCGCCGTCGCGTTGCGCCCGGCTCGCCGTCTGCAGGCAGTGTTGCAGCCGGTCGATCTGATAGCCACCAACGGAGCCGTCGAGCAGCCTCAGGTGCGCCAGCACCCGGTCCGCCGTGCCCTCGACATGCCTGGCCTCCAGTTCGGCGAGGAAGGTGTATTCCTCGGCCGTACCGTCGGCCATTTGGGTGAACGCGACCTGGCGCATCGTCCCCTCCCCTCGTCTACATGGCGAGCGCGCATCATCGGTCCTGTGCGACGCCCAGTTACGCTAGGCTAACGCAAGGAGGAGCTGTTGAGGAGGCGCCCGATGCAGGTGCTGCGTGACGTCCTGTTCGCCAATCCGGCCCTCGCGCCGGCGCGCGAGGCGCTGGCCGACGGCGAGGTGCGGCTGAGCTACGGCGACCTGCAGCGCCGGGTGTGCCAGGCCGGCAATGCCCTCATCGAGGCCGGCATCGGCCACGGCGACCGGGTCGCCGTGCTGCTGGAGAACTGTCACGAGTTCGTCGAGCTGTTCTACGCGGTCACCGGCATCGGCGCGATCTTCGTGCCGTTGAACTACCGCCTCAGCGCCGAGGAGCATGCCGCGATTCTGGGCGACGCGGGGCCGTCGCTGCTGATCTCGACGCCGCGCTACCGCGCCAACATCGAGCAGATCATAACCGAGATCGGCAGCCTGCGCGACGTCGTCCTGGTGCGCGGCGACGGCGGCTCCGATGTGGAGGGCACGGACTACGAGGCCTGGCTCGCGGCTGCCGGCGATGCCCCACTTCAGGCACCGCTCGAGCCGGAAGACACCGCGACGCTGCTCTATACGTCCGGCACCACCTCGCTGCCCAAGGGGGTGATGCTGAGCCACCGCAACTACCTGGCCGACTACGCCAACATCACCGAGGTCCTGGGCATCGGCCCCGACGTCGTCAACCTGCAGATCAGCCCGCTCTATCATGCCGCCGCGCAACATACCTTCGTACAGGTGTGGGGCGGCGGGCGCACGGTCCTGTTGCCCAAGTTCGACCCTGGCCACGTCCTGGCGCTGATCGAAGAGGAGCGGATCAACTATTTCTTCGTCGTGCCGACGATGCTCTACAACATCCTCGACCATCCGGACTTCCACCGCTTCGACACCTCGACCGTGCAGCTGGTGTCCTACGGCGCGGCGCCGATGACCGAGGCGCGACGGCAGGATGCGATCGACAAGTTCGGCCACGTCTTCGTCCATGCCTATGGCCTGACCGAATGCACCGCACACGCCAGCATCCTCGGCCGCGCCGACCATCCCCGCTACGGCGCCTCGATCGGTCGCGGGCTGCCCGGTTCCGAAGTCATCATCGTCAACGCGCAGGGCGAACCGGTGCCGCCCGGCGGCACCGGCGAGATCTGGGTGCGCGGCGGCCAGGTGATGACAGGCTACTGGAACCGTCCCGAGGCCAGCGCCGAGACCCTGGCCGGCGGCTGGCTGCATACCGGCGACGTCGGCACCTGGGACGACGACGGCTTCGTCCAGGTTATTGACCGCAAGAAGGACATCATCATCTCGGGCGGCGCCAACATCTTCCCCAAGGACGTCGAAGAGGTGCTGGCCCGGCACCCGTCGGTGGCCGAAGTCGCGGTCTATGGCGTGCCCGACGACAACTGGGGCGAAGCGGTGCAGGCCGCGGTAGTGCTGAAGCGCGAGCGCGACGCCGAGCCGGAGGAACTGATCGCGTTCGCCCGCAATCACCTTGCCCATTTCAAGGCGCCGCGCCATGTTCGTTTCCTGCCGGCGCTGCCGCGCAATCCGTCGGGCAAGATCCTGAAACGGGCGCTGCGCGCCGATCCGGGCGCCTGAACCCGCCCGCCCGCACGAGCAGGAAGCAGCGAGCATGATCAAACAGCTCATCGCCTACTACCGCGCCCGACCGGCCATCGTCACCGTGTGGCACCACGCCGCGCTGTATGTCGCCGTCACGGCGCTGTTGCTGCTGCTGCGCTATGGCTTCGGCGTGCCGGTACCGCTGTACTGGCCATTGTTCGCCTGGTTCATGCTGCTGTCGGTGCACTTCTTCATCGTCCGCGCCATGGGCGCGAGCAACGAGTGGGCCGACGGCCGGGCCGACGATATCCGCCGCGACGCCTACGACTTCCAGCACATCAAGGAGATCTACAGCGAGCCGAAGACGGCGGACGCGGCCGCGCGCGAGCGACGCGCGCGGCGCGAAGCCCGCGAACGGCAGGAACGCGATCCGGATGCGGAAACCTAGGCCGCGGTCCGGCTGCCTATCTTGGATGTGATCTCCAGTTCTGCGAGACGGCAACGGCCAGTGTCGGGCCGCCCTGGGCCGATTTTGTGTCGGCGACGTCCTGCACAAGACGTCTCCCAATCAGGTCGGTCTTGAACACCGCCGGTTCCTCTCCGCGCCCGACGGCGCGCGACTTCGTGCTGCTGCTGGCGCTGTCGTTCTGCTGGGGTGTGGCGTTCTTCTTCATCAAGGTGGCGGTGGAGACGATGTCGCCGCTGGTGATGAACATCGGGCGGATGGCGGTCGCCTCGGCCTGCCTATTCCTGGTGGTCAAGGCACAGCGCCACGCCCTGCCGGCCTGGGGGCCCGTCTGGGGTTACCTGGCCGCCCTGGCGATCCTGGGCAACGCGGTGCCGTACTGGTTGATCGCGGTCGCCGAGGAACAGGTCGATTCCGGCCTCGCCTCGATCCTGATCGGCGCGACCCCGTTGGTGACGATGCTGTTTGCCCATTTCGCCACCCATGACGAGCGCATGACGCCGAAGCGGGCGGCCGGCTTCGCCCTCGGCTTCCTCGGTCTGGTGGTGCTGATCGGACCAGAGGCCCTGGCAGGTCTGGGCGACGACGTCGCCGCCCAGGGCCTGTTGCTGCTGGCCTGCGTCAGCTTTGCCGTCAACGCCCTGGTCGCCCGCCGGATGCCGGCACTGCCGGTCGCCGTTGCGGGCTTTTGCATGACCCTTCTCGGGGTCGTGATCATGTTCCCGTTCGCCGTCGCCGCCGACCCCGGCCTGACCATGCAGCCCGACCTGCCGGCGATCGTCTCGGTGATCGGCCTGGGCGTGATCTCGACCGCGGCGGCGGCCATGCTGTTCCTGGTTTTGGTGCGCTCAGCCGGCGCCACTTTCGTGGTCTCGGCCAACTATTTGACGCCGGTGATGGCGCTCAGTCTCGGCGTGCTTTTGCTCGGCGAACGGCCGAGCCTGAACGCCCTGGCCGCCTTCGCCCTGATCTGCGCCGGCATCTGGCTGGCCAACCGGCCGGCCGACGGCCGGATCTGATCGCCCGGCCCATGGGCGCCGGACAGGCGGTTACGGCACGGGGTGCCAGGCGCCGTCCACGCCCAGGAACTCGGTGCCGTCGTTGCGGTAGAACGACGCCGCACCGGCATCGCGCAACACCTGCAGCATCTTCGGCACGGGCCGGCCGTCGGCCTCCAGGCGGGCGATCACCCGCTCCGGTCCCAGGGCATCGAGCATCTCGAACGGGCCCTGGCGCCAGTTGAAGCCCCAGCGCATGGCCCGGTCGATGTTGACCACGTCGTCGCTGATCTGCGAGATCAGGTCGGCGGCATAGAGCAGCGTGCCGCCCATCACCGCCCAGGCATAGCGGCCAAGCACATCGTCGGCGAACAGCAGGCCGTCGAGGCTCTGCAGCGCCTCGGGCAAAGCCGCCGTCTTGGCTTCACGCCAGGCGCCGCTCTTCAGATCGTAGGTTTCCTTCAGCCGGCCGCCGTCGGCAGTCTTCGACATGCGGTAGAACCCGCCACCCGCCTTGCGGCCGATCTGACCGGCGTCGAGCATGGCCTGGACCGCCGCGGGCAGCTGCGCGTAGGCATGTCCGACATCGCCCGCCGGCAGGTTCGCGGCCAGGTTCTCCTTGACCAGGCCCATGACGTCGAGCCCGACCAGGTCGATCAGGCCGTAAAGACCCGTCGGTGGCACCCCGACGGGGGCACTCATGGCCGCGTCGATGTCCTCCAAATCGTAGCCGGCATCGAGCGCCGCCTGCGCCTCGTTCATCCCGGCCAGCATCCAGAAGCAGCCGATCCGGTTGGCGATGAAGTTGACGGTGTCCTTGGCCCAGACGACGCCCTTGCCCAGGTCGTCGCCGAGGAACCGGGCGAGGCTGTCGATTACGTCCGGGTCGGTGTCGGCGCCGGGGACCAGCTCGACCAGCTTCATCACCAGCACCGGGTTGAAGAAGTGGGTGACGGCGATGTCGCGGCGCAGGCGTTCGGGCATGCCCTCGCAGATCGCGCCCAGCATGATGCCAGAGGTGTTGGTGCTCAGGATCGAGCCGTCGCGACGGTGGGCCTCCAGTTTCTCGAAGAAGCCGCGCTTGATGGCAAGATCCTCGACGATCACCTCGACGATCCAGTCGCAGTCGGCGATGCGGGCCAGGTCGTCTTCGAAGTTGCCGATGGCGATCCGGCCGGTGGCCTCGGCATCCTTCAACATCGGCGACCTGCCGCCCTGCATGCGCTCCAGCGCGCCCGCGGCGACGGCATTGCGCTCGCCGTCGCGGGCCGGCATGTCCATGAACAGCACCTCATGGCCGGCATTCGCGCACAGCGCGGCAATGCCTGCCCCCATGGTACCCGTACCCATCACGGCGACTTTGTTGATCTGCCGGGTCATCGCCTCACTCCATTCCCAATGCGTGCTTGTAGGTATCTAGCAGGGCTTCCTGCTCTTGGTATTCGACCTGGTCCAGTTTCCGCAGGCGCACCAGTTGGCGCATGATCTTGGGGTCGAAACCGACCGCCTTGGCCTCGGCATAGACCTCGCGGATATCGGCGCCCAGTGCCTGCCGCTCCTGCTCCAGGCGCTCGACGCGCTCGATGAACTGACGCAGCCGGTCCGCCGCGATGCCGCCAACTTCGGCCATAACGCCTCTCCGAACAGAATTGTGAAGTCGTGGATCTGGCCCACGTTGCACCGCCGACTGGCGGGAGGGGAACATAGCCGCCGGGGCTTGGCGGTGCAACGCAGCGGGCGCGTTCAGCGGCTGACCGGATCCGGCACGCCGGCGCCGAGGTCGATGAAGTCGATGTCGTCGACCGCCGTCACTTTGGCCAGCTCGCCCTCGGCCTGGCGCGGCTGATCGAGCGGCACAAAATTGCCGACGGTGCGGCGGCCACCGTCGGCACGCGGCGCGAATGGAAAGGCGACATTCTCGATCCTGAACTCGTGGCCGCTGTCGGTGCGGACCGCAAGCAGCGCCCATACGCCGCACGGCTGCTCGAACATCAGCCGGCTGACCGTCTGGTAGCGGTCGCGCTCGGTCGCCGGCATCAGCTCGAACGCCTTCAGGCCGGTGAGTTCGAAGCCGAGCATGTCGCGGACGGCGGTGCCGGCAAGGCGATAGCGGGCCTGGCCATCCGCCATTACGTCACGCAACAGGATGGTCGGCAGCAACTCGGGCACGGCAGCCGGGTTGAACGCTTCGCGCGGCGGCAGCAGGCCGTCCTTCGCCAGCGAAAACCAATAGTCGGCGAACCGCCGCGTCAGATCGGATCTGAAACCACCTGCGCTCATCGCTCCGCCTGCAGCCCGACCGGGTCGTTGCGGCACCCGACGCCCGCGGCCGACGCCCGCAACCAGTGATAGCAGGCCGCGACTATAGCGGGTCCGGCCTGCGGCGTGCTAACAAATCGGCCGGCAATTAAACCTCTGCGACAACAAGGCGCGCCCCGGCCATGACCATCGTCACCTCCGATCCCAACGCCGCCGTCCGCGACTGGTTCGAGCGATTGGGCCGGTACTGCGCTGCGGTCGACTACGATGCCGCCGAGGCGATCTTTGCCGAGGATGTCGTCGCTTTCGGTACCCGCATGGACGTGGTCAGCGGCCGCGACGCGCTCCGCCGCAACCAGTGGGAAGGCATCTGGGGCCGGATCCGGGACTTCCGCATCAACATGGACAGCATCCACGGCGGCGGCGACGGCCAGCACGCCTGGGGGGCTGCGACCTGGACGTCGACCGGCTTCCACGAAGACGGCCGCAGCTTCGACCGACCCGGTCGTTGCACCGTCGCACTGGAACGCCGCGACGGCACCTGGCTGGCCGTGCACACGCATTTCTCGCTGTTCCCCGGCACACCGCCGCGAACCTACGGCCCCGACAGCGGCTGAAGAACCGGACCGTCCGCGCCGCTGCGCGCAGACGGGGCTGGCTCCGGACGGACAATCGCGCCACCATGGGCGGCGATCCCGCGTCATCCCGACGGTCCCACCTTGCCCGCGCTTCTCGCCGACCATGCGCCCGTGTTGCTGGCCCTGAACTCGGCGGTGCTGTTCGCCCTGGCGATCCAGGTACTGAACCTGGGCCTGCAGCATGCCGATCCCGAAACCGGTTCGCTCGTGCACATCGCGGCAACGACCGCGTTCTACTGGCTGCTGAGCCCGCTGTTCGTCGACGCCGCGTACTGGTTGACGACGGCGACCCTGCTGTTCTGCGCCGTCGGCCTGTTCCGGCCGGTGTTGTCGGCGAACCTGGCACTGCAGGGCGTACGGCTGCTGGGTCCGACGCTGACCAGCACCCTGGCGGCGACGTCGCCACTGTTCGGCGTACTGTTCGGGGTCGGCCTGCTGGGTGAACACCTCAGTATGCCGATCCTGCTCGGCACGGCTGCGATCATGGGCGGGATGGTGGTGCTGGCGCAGCGCGGTGGCGCCCGAGTGAGCTGGCCGCTGTGGGCACTGCTGCTGCCGTTGGGGGCGGCGTTGTTCCGCTCCGCCGGCCATGTGCTCACTAAGGTCGGCTACGACGAGGTCCCCAGCCCCTACTACGCCGCGATGATCAGCTACTCGGTGTCATGCCTGTTGGCGGTCTCGGCCCACCGAATGCGTGGGCGCCGCGTCGCCTGGCGCAGCCGCGGGCTGATCTGGTTCGTTGCCGCCGGCGCGATCAACGGTGTCTCCGTGCTGTCGCTGAACAGCGCGCTGCAGCTGGGTCAGATCATCACCGTGGTGCCGATCGTGTCGTGCTCGCCTTTCGTCACCCTGATGCTGAGCGTCTGGGTGTTCCGGCGGGAGACCATCACCTGGCGCAGCTTTTTCGCGGTGGCCCTGGTGGTGCCCGGGGTGATCCTGATCGCCGTGGCCCGCTGAGATCAGCCGTGTTGGCCGCTCTTCGTGGTCTCGTCGAACTGGGCCTTCTGCTCGGCCGAGGCCTCGCTCTGGTATTTCGCCTTCCAGTCGCCGTAGGGCATGCCATAGACGATCTCGCGCGCGGCCCCCTGATCGAGCTCCAGGCCGCGCCCTTGCGCCTCTTCCATGTACCAGCGCGACAGGCAGTTACGGCAGAATCCGGCCAGATTCATCAGGTCGATGTTCTGCACGTCGGTGCGCTCGCGCAGGTGTGTGACCAGGCGGCGGAACGCTGCCGCCTCCAGCTCGGTGCGGGTTTTTTCGTCGAAAGCCGATTCCGTCATTGTCCTTGCCTCCGTAGCGCGGCCGGTCGGCCGTCAGCAATCATATAGGCACCGCGCCGCGGGCGAACCAGCGCCAGTTCCCGTCACATGCCGGTCGTCAGCCACGCACCCGCTGGTAGGCCGGCCGCGACAGGCAGCGCTCCAGCCAGGCCGCAACTTTAGGAAAATCCGCGAGGTCGACGCGCAGGATCCGCGCCCAGGCCAGCACGGCGGCAACGTTGAGGTCGGCGACGGTGAACCGGTCGGCGATCAGCCATTCGCGCCCTGCCAGCGCCTGGTCCAGCACCTCCAGCGGCTTGCGCAGCGCCGTCAACGCCTTGTCTGCTTCCGCCGCGTTGCGCTCGGCCTCCGGCAGCAGCAGGCGATGCATCAGCGCGGTGAGCAGCCGGCCCTCGACCTCCGTCATGACCCAGAACGACCATTGATAGGCGTGACCCGCTTCTTCCGTCGACGCCGGGGCCAGGTCGCCGCCGTGCTTCTGCACCAGGTAGAGGTTGATCGCCATGGATTCCCAAAGCGTGTAGTCGCCGTCGCGGATCGCCGGAATCAGGCCGTTCGGGTTGATCGCCAGGTAGTCGGGCGTGCGCGCCTCGGCGCCGACCGTGGGCACGTGCTCGTAGTCGAGATCCAGTTCGTTGGCGAGCCAGAGCACCCGCGCCGCGCGCGAGGCTGGAACCCCATAGATCGTCAGTTCTGCCATGCCTGCTCCCTGTTGGTTGACCGGCGCCGGAATGAAGCGTGACAGCGCACAATTGCCGGCGCCGGGCGCGCCGGGAAGAACCGGTCAGGTCAGATGCCCCGGACTGTCTCCTCGACCAGCCAGTCGACGACCCCGTTCAGGGCCGTCTGCTCGTCGGCGCCGGCGTCGATCGCGCCCTTGAACACCGCCAGCTGCCGCTCGGCGCTGGTGCCGCGGCTGACCACTTCGCGGGCGTGCTCCACGTCGGCGACGCAGCCCAGGCGCTCGGCATCCGGGCGCACGAGGTCGAGGATTTCGTCCAGCAGGTCACGGAACGGGACCTGTTGGCCGCGCCCGAAATCGACCAGGGTATCGGTGACGCCGTAGCGCATCGCCCGCCAGCGGTTCTCTTCGACACAGATCACCGGGTAGATGCGCCAGCGCTGATTCGACTGCCGCAGGCGGAACAGCATCGACACCAGGCACTTGTACAACGCGGCAATGGTCAACGCGTCGTCCAGCGTGGTGCACATGTCGGTCATGCGCATTTCCAGCGTCGGGAACCGCGCCGACGGCCGTACGTCCCACCAGATCTTGGTGCCATCCTCGATCAGCCCCGCCCTCACCAGGCGGGCGACGAGGCGCTCGTACTCGCCGAAGGAGTCGAACCTCTCCGGCACGCCGGTACGCGGCAAGGCATCGAACACCGTCAGCCGATAGGACATCAGCCCGGTGTTCTCGCCACCCCAGAACGGTGACGAGGTCGACAGCGCCAGCAGGTGCGGCAGGAAGTACTTCACCTGGTTCATCAGGTCGATGCGCAGGTCCTCGTCTTCGATGGCGACGTGCACATGCATCCCGGATATCAGCAGCCGCCTGGCTGCGGCCTGCATGTCACGGGCAAGGCCGTCGTAGCGCTCCTTGTCGGTGTGTTTCTGGCGCTGCCAGCGCGCGAACGGATGGGTCGACGCGGCAATCGGCGCCAGTCCGTAGCGGTTGGCCACCTCTGCCACCGTGCCACGCAACTCGGACAGTTGTTCGCGGGCGGCCCGGATGTTGGGACAGACCGCGGTGCCAATTTCCACCTGGGCGCGCAGGAATTCCGCCGTGACCCGCCCGCCCAGCCGTTGTTCGCATTCGCGCAGCAGCTCCTGCGGCGGGTTGCTGGCAAGGTCACGGGTCTCGCGGTCGACGAGCAGGTATTCCTCCTCGACACCGATCGTCAGCGATGGCACCGGCACGTTCATGGCGAATACGATAGCACCTGGTAGAGGCTGTCGTCTGCCAGCACCGGGCGCAGCGCCGCGGCCAGGATATGGGCCCATTCCTCGGCCCCATGGTGGGTATCGATCAGGTCCTGGCGGATCTCGAAGACGCACATCGGCAGGCCGCGCTGTTCGCCATATACGTGTATGGCGTAGCCGCTCGGGTCCCAGCCGTTGTAAGGCTGGTTCTCGCCGACGTTGAGGGCGGGATTGCGCTTGAGCTGCTCGACCACCGGCAACGCCATCCGGGTGTCGTGATCCCACAGCAGGCCGACATGCCAGGGCCGCTCGAAACCTTCCATGATCGGGGTGAACGAATGCACCGAGATCACCGCCGGCACCCGGCCGCGCGCGCTGAATTCATCGAGCCGCCGTTCCACCTCGTCGTGATAGGGGCGGAAGAACCGCTGCTGACGGTCTTCGCGCTGGTCCGACGACAGGTCGCGGTTGCCGGGGACCTCGATGCCGTCGCTGACGTCGGGGATCGATGTCGGCGCGTCCAGCGGTCGATTGCAGTCAATGACCAGGCGCGAGGTTCCGCACAGCACGGCCGGCAGATGCAGCAGCGCCGCGAGCCGGCGGGCGACGTCACCGGCGCCGATGTCCCAGGCGATGTGGCGGTAGAGCAGGGTTTCTTCCAGGCCGAGACTGCCCAGTTCCGGCGGGATGTACCGGCTGGCATGGTCGCAGACGATCATCGCCCGGGCGTCGTCCGGGCCTTCCACCACCTCGTAAGGTGCCCCGGGCACGCGGGTTCCTGTCGATCCAATCGGCTGCACGCCGCGGACTATAGCGGAAGCTCACCCGCCGCCAAGCCTCGGCGGAACCGGGCGGCGCGTCGGCCAGCCACAATTTCGTTAACCCCGGCCCGTTTTGTTAACAAGGCGTAAACCTACGACCGGCCATAGTGCCGGTAGACGTGGGGGGCCTGGGATACATGTCGGGTCAAGAAGCCGAGGGACACCAACCCGCCGGCAGAGCATATGAGTGGACCGGCCAGATCGGCATGGCGTCGCACCGCGAGGCGGCCGCGGCCGAGGCCATTCGCGTGGAACAGGTCGCCTGGCTGATCCGCCAGACGCCGAAAATGGCGGCCAGCAGCTCGGCCGCGGCCCTGGTGGTCGCTGGCATCATGTGGCTGCAGGCGCCGTCCCCTTTCATCCCTGCCTGGGCCAGCCTAGTCGTCATCCTGGCCCTGTACGGTCTGCCCGGTTGGTGGCGCAACCGCCAGCGGCCGAGACCGCAGCGGGTGAGCGACCGCGCCCTGCGTCGGTCGGTGTTGTCGGGCGGCCTGGTCGGACTGTTCTGGGGCACCGGCATCGCGGTCATGCTGCCGCAGCAGGCGCCGGCGCAGGAGATGTTCCTGCTCGTGGTCTTTACCGGCGTCGCCGCCGGCGGGATGCTGAGTCTCGCCGTGGTGCCGGTCGCCACCCTGGTCAACGCCGCAGCGATCCTGACGCCGGTACTGGCGCGGCTGGCCTGGACGGGCACGCCACTGCATCTGGCCTTCTGCGCCTTTGCCATTGTGTTCGTCGTCTGCATCGTGCTGATTGCGCGCGAGGTCTATCGCAGCTTCGTCGAAAACGTGCTGATGCGGGTCGCCAACCAGTCCTTGGCGACGGAGTTGGAGGCGACCCGCACCGACCTGATCGACGCCATCGAGGCGATCGACGAGGCTGTCGCCCACTACGATGCCGAAGGCCGGCTGCTGGTCTGCAACGATAACTACCGGGCCATGTTTCCGCGTAACGCGGACAAGGTACGCCCCGGCGCCCACTTCACCGAGCTGCTCGGGCACATGGTGCCGTCGAGCGATGTGGACGGCGAGGCCATGGCGGCGGACTGCTGGCGCGAATGGCGCCTGGAGCATTTCCGCGCCGCCGCGGGCGCCTTCGAGCACCGCAAGCCCGACGGCCGCTGGTACCGTTCGTACGACATCCGCACCCGCCGGGGCGGCGTGTTGAGCGTGCACATCGAGATTTCGGCGTTGAAGGAACGCGAAGCCGCGCACGAACGCGCCAAGTCGGAGGCCGAGAGCGCGAGCGAGGCGAAGTCCCACTTCCTGGCGTTGATGAGCCACGAGCTGCGCACCCCGCTCAATGCCATCATCGGCTTCGCCGAACTGCTCGAAGGCGAGGCCATCGGCCCGCACAGCGACCCGCGCTACCGCGACTACGCCCACAGCATCCGCAGCGCCGGCGGCCACCTGTTGCGCCTGATCAACGACATCCTCGATCTGTCCAAGGTCGAGGCCGGGCGCATGGAACTGCAGGAACAGGATGTGCATCTGCCCAGTTTGGTCGACGACGTGATCCGGCTGATGGCGGAAACCGCACGCCGCGCCGGCGTCAGCCTCGACAGCCGCCTCGACGGCGCCCCGGACTTCCTGTACGCCGATCTGCGCGCCCTGCGTCAGATGCTGATCAACCTGGTCTCGAACGCGATCAAGTTCACCGAGTCGGGCGGCAGCATCGAGATCGAGATCGAAGCCGGCGTCGACGGCCTGAGCATTGCCGTCCGCGACACGGGCATCGGCATCGAACAGGCGGACATTCCCAAGATCCTGGAACCCTTCGGCCAGGCCCGGCGCCCCGGGCAGGGCCACAAGCAGGGCACGGGCTTGGGACTGCCGCTGGTGCAGAGCCTGATCGAGCTGCATGACGGGCGCCTGGTGATCAAGAGCGCCCCTGGCGTTGGGACGGCGGCGATCCTGCATTTCGGCCCTGAGCGCCTGCACGCCTGTAGCCGCAGAGCACAGCGCATCGACGCCTGACAAACCCGGAAGCGGCGGCGTGGCGCCGTTCAGCCGCCAGCCGGCAACCGGCCGCCAATGGCGGCGGTGATCGCGGCCGCCGCTTCGCCCACCCGCCGCCCCAGCTCAGCAATGCGGTCGCTGGACAGCCGCGCCGACGGTCCCGTCAGGGACACCGCGGCGACGGGATCGCCGTTCTCGTCATGGATTGCGGCGGCGACACAGCGCATCCCGAGGCTCTGCTCCTCGTCATCGACGGCGAAACCATCTCGGCGCACATCGGCCAGGGCCTGGATGTAGTCGTCGACCCGGGTGATCGTCTTGGCGGTCAGGGCCGGCAGTCCGGCCCGCTGCACAATCGCCACCGCCTGCGCCTCCGGCAGCGCCGCCAGCAAAGCCTTGCCGACGCCCGAGCAGTGCGCCATCGCCCGGGCGCCCGGCAGGGCATGGGCACGGATCATCTGCCGGCACTCGATCTGACTGAGATAGACCGGCTGATCGCCATCGAGCACCGCCAGATTGACCGACTCGTCAACGTCGTCGACCAGTCGCCGCATCACCGGTCGGGCGATGGCGACGATGTCGCGCACCCGCACGAAGGCGCTGCCGACGGTGAACGCGCGCACGCCCACGAACCACAGGCCACGTTCCGAGTCGTGACGCACGAACTCCCGCGCCTCGAGGCTCTTCAGCAAACGATGCGCGGTCGACGGCGGCAGAACGGTCGCCGTCGCCACGTCCGACAGGGTGATCCCCTGTTCGTGCCGGGCGATCTGCTCGAGCAGGTTCAATGCCCGATCGAGCGACTGCACCGCGCCGTCGCCACCGGCGCCACCGGCCCGGGCCGGCCGCCCGCGGCGCCGGCCGCCGTTCTGCGATGCCTTGGAATCGATTTCCACCATGTGGAAAGGTATGGCAGCATGCGGCATCCGAGACAAGCGGGCAGCCAAGACCGATGTCCAACCACGCAGGTGACCCCTGCCGCCTCTTAAAGGCCATGTTCGAGGCCGCGGTCGCGGCCGCCGACGCGGCGGTCTGCCTGCCGCCGTACCTGCCGGACGCCCCGGCCGGCCGGACCCTGGTGGTCGGCGCCGGCAAAGCAGCGGCGAGCATGGCCAGGGCGGTGGAACAGGCCTGGCCGGGGCCGCTTTCCGGCCTGGTCGTGACCCGCGACGGCCACGGTGCGACCACGCGCCACATCGAGGTGATTGAGGCTGCGCACCCCGTCCCCGACCAGCGGGGCCGTGATGCCGCCGGGCGGATCCTCGCCCTGGTCCAGGACCTGACCGCCGACGACTTGCTGCTGGCGCTGTTCTCCGGTGGCGGCTCGGCGCTGCTCACGGCCCCGGCAGCCGGGCTGTCGCTGGCCGACAAGCAGGCGGTGAACCAGGCGCTGCTGCGCTGCGGCGCGCCCATCGATGCCATGAACACGGTGCGCAAGCATCTTTCGGCGATCAAGGGCGGCCGCCTTGCCGCGGCGGCGGCACCGGCGCGGATCGTGAGCCTGATGATCTCGGACGTCCCCGGGGACGACCCTGCGGTCATCGCCTCCGGCCCGACCGTCCCGGACCCCAGCACACTGGCAGACGCCATCGCCGTACTGGAGCGCTACCGGATCGATGTCCCCGCCACTGTGAGCGCGCATCTGCGCGATCCGGACAGCGAGACGCCGAAACCGGGGGCCGCCTGCTTCGCCCGGGCGGAGACAAGACTGATCGCAAGGCCGGCACAATCGCTGGACGCGGCCGCCGGGATCGCCCGCGACGCCGGCTTCGATCCGTTGCTGCTTGGCGACGACCTCGAGGGCGAGGCGCGCGAACTGGGGGCCGAGCATGCGGCCCTGGCCCTGGCGCGCCAGCGCGACAGCGCCCCGCTGGCGATCCTCTCGGGCGGCGAAACCACGGTGACGGTGCGTGGCCAGGGCCGGGGCGGCCGCAACGTCGAGTACCTGCTGGGGCTGGCCCTGGCGCTCGACGGCGCCGACGGCATTCATGCCCTGGCCTGCGATACCGACGGCATCGACGGCACCGAGGACAACGCCGGCGCAGTGCTGGCGCCCGACAGCCTGCGGCGGGCCCGGGCCGCCGGCCTGGATCCCGCGGCGATGCTGGCGGACAATGATGCCTACGGCCTGTTTTCCGCCCTCGGCGACCTGGTGATGACCGGTCCGACCCTGACCAACGTCAACGACTTCCGGGCCATCCTGGTGGCGCCCCGCTGACGTCTGGTAACTGTAGTTGCACCCGGCTAGAGCAGTATCGCTTGAGATGTAGCCACTCGACCTGCATCTCAAGTGATGAAATTGCTCTATCTCATTGAAGAATAGAGCATCTTTATCTGATCAATTGGATCGCCCTGCGATTCCAATTGATCAGATGATGCTCTAGTGTGCCGCCATGCATCGCAACCGCGCCACCAAGATCCTGGCGACGCTCGGCCCGGCCAGTTCGGCGCCGGACGCCATCGACCGCCTGTTTCAAGCCGGCGTCGACGCCTTCCGCCTCAACTTCAGCCACGGCGAGCATGAGCAGCACGCCCGGCGGCTGGCGGCCATCCGTCAGGTCGAAGAACGCCATGGCCGGCCCATCGTCGTCGTTGCCGACCTGCAGGGACCGAAAATCCGCGTCGGGACGATGACCGATGGCGAGGTCAAATTGAGCCCCGGCCGGCGCTTCCGGCTCGATCTCGAGGATGTGCCTGGCAGCGAGGAACGGGCGCCGCTGCCGCATCCGGAGGTTTTCAGCGCGCTCAGCGAGGGCATGCTGCTACTACTCGATGACGGTCGTATCCACCTGCGGGTGCAGGACGCGAACGAGAGATCGGCAGACTGCCTGGTCGAGGTCGGCGGCGCGCTGACCGATCGCAAGGGCGTAAACGTGCCCGAAGCCGTGCTCACGGTCGGGCCGATGACGCAGAAGGACCGGGACGATCTGCGCTTTGCCCTCGACCAGGGCGTCGACTGGGTGGCGCTGTCGTTCGTGCAGCGCCCCGACGACATCGCCGAGGCACGCCGCCTGGTCGGCGGCCGCGCCGCCATCATGGCCAAGATCGAGAAGCCGGCAGCGCTGAACCAGATCGAAGAGATCATCGAGCAGTCCGACGCCGTCATGGTGGCGCGCGGCGACCTGGGCGTGGAGCTGCCGCTGGAGGTGGTGCCGAGCACCCAGAAGCGGCTGGTCCGCCTGGCGCGGCATGCCGGCAAGCCGGTCGTCGTGGCGACACAGATGCTGGAGAGCATGGTCGCCGCGCCGATGCCGACGCGGGCCGAGGTGTCCGACGTCGCCACCGCCGTCTACGACGGCGCCGACGCGGTCATGCTGTCAGCCGAGACGGCGGCCGGGATGCACCCGGAAGCGGCCGTGCGGATCATGAGCCGGGTGGCAGAGCAGGTCGAACGCGATCCGGGCTACCGCGCCATCATCGACGCCGAGCATGCGACACCCGAAGCCACCGCCCCGGACGCGATCACGGCCGCAGCGCGGCAGGTCGCCGAGACCATCGGCGCACGGGCGATCGTGACCTACACGACGTCGGGCTCGACCGCGCTGCGCGCCGCGCGCGAACGGCCGCCGGTGCCGATCCTGGTGCTCACGCCGAGCCAGGTCACGGCCCGCCGGCTGTCCATTGCCTGGGGCATGCACTGCCTGTACGGCCCGGACGCCCGCGGCTTCACCGACATGGTCGACCGCGCCTGCCGCAGCGCAGCGGAGGAGGAACTCGCCAGTCCCGGCGACAGCGTGGTGATCACGGCCGGTGTGCCCTTCGGCACGCCAGGTGCGACCAACACACTGCGTATTGCCTGGGTACCGCCGGATTGACCACAGCGCGCACCGACGTCGCGCGGTTCAGATCTTGTCGCCCTCGACCTTCTTGCGCAGGCGGCCGACCGCCGACTTGGCGCCGGCAAGGTGCGGATTGACCGCGAGCGCCCGTTCGTAGGCGTCGAGCGCGCGGCTGTCGTCGTCGAGCCGCGAATAGATCATCCCCAGGCCGGCAAGGGCGCCGAAGTGGCGTGGCTCGAGCTGCAAGGTTCGGTCGACGTCGACCATGGACTCCGGATAGCGGCCGAGCAGGAAATAGACCGTGGCGCGTTTGTTCCAGCCCTCGGCGTAGTCCGGCTTCAACTCGACCACGGTGTCGAGCAGCCCCAAGGCCTCGTCTAGGCGTTCCTCCGACATCGCCTGCAGCACCCGCTTCATCAGCAGGTCGACGGTATCACTGCCGGATTCGAGCCAGACGCCCCAGATCACGCGCTCGAGCATGCGCGCCTCGTGTGGCGTCTCGACCACCTGCAGATTGCCGAACAGCGCGTCGAGGCGGCGATCGTTCTGGTCGGCCCGAACGGCCGTGCCGGACACGGTCAGGCAAAGAACCAGGAGGGTTGTCAGCAGACGCCACGGCATAGCGAACCTAAACATAGGGCGCGTGGCGCAGGCCGCCCAGGGTGTGGCCATCATTTCGCCGTGAGATCGACGCCCGGCGTCGCGATCCGGCCCTGGCAGCTACGGCAACATCGCCGGTTTTGGCCCGCCGGTCGCCCAATCGAGCAGCTCGACGGTGTGCACCACCGGCACCGCGGTGCCGCCGGCGATCTGCACCATGCAGCCGATGTTCCCGGCAGCGACGACGTCCGGCGCAAGCGATTCGATATGCCCGACCTTGCGCCGCAGCAGGCGCCCGGCCAGTTCCGGCTGCATCAGGTTGTAGGTGCCGGCGGAGCCGCAGCAGAGATGTCCCTCGGGCACGTCGAGAACCTGGAAGCCGGCCGCCGACAACAGTTCCTTCGGTGCGGTGCGTACGCCCTGGCCGTGCTGGAGCGAGCAGGCGGAATGATAGGCCACGGCCAGGGCCGGCGCGGCGCCGACCGGCGGACGCAGCGACAGCCGCGTCATCAGCTCGCTGATGTCGACGGTCAGGGCGGAGATCTGCGCCGCCTTGTCGGCCCAGGCCGGCTCCTCGCGCAGCATGTAGCCATAGTCCTTGACCGTCGTCCCACAGCCCGAGGCGTTGATGACGATGGCGTCCAGGCCGGCGTCTTCGTACTCGCGCCACCAGGCCGCGACGTTGGCGCGGACACTGGCGAGGGCGGGCGTCTCCTTGCCCATGTGATGGGTCAGTGCGCCGCAGCAGCCGGCCCCGCGGGCGACCACCACCTCGCAGCCGTGCCGGGCCAGCAGCCGGATGGTGGCGGCGTTGATCTCCGGTCGCAGGACCTGCTGTGCGCAACCGGTCATCAAGGCAACGCGCTGGCGGCGCGGGCCCTCGGCCGCGAACACCTGCGGCCGGTCCTCCGCCGCAGCCGGCGCCAGGCGCGCCGGCGCCATCTCCAGCAAACCGCGCAGCCGGCCCGGCATCAGGCCGGCGAACGGCCTGGCCAACTTCGCCCCGCGCAACGCCAGCCGGAACAGGCCCGGCCTGGGCAGCACCAGCGCCAGCATCGCGCGCAGCGCGCGCTCCGGCCATGGCCGGCGGTAGGTGGCCTCGATATGGGCCCGGGCATGATCGACCAGGTGCATGTAGTGCACGCCGGACGGGCAGGTGGTCATGCACGACAGGCAGGACAGGCAGCGGTCGATGTGGCGTACCAACGTGTCGTCGGCCGGCGCACCGGCCTCGAGCGTGTTCTTGATCAGGTAGATCCGCCCGCGCGGACTGTCGAGCTCGTCGCCGAGCAGCACGTATGTCGGGCAGGTCGCGGTGCAGAATCCGCAATGCACACATTTGCGCAGGATCTGTTCGGCCTCGGCGACGTCGGCGTCGGCCAGCTGCGCCAGCGAGAAATTGGTTTGCATCAGCCCTCCGCCCCGACGGCGTACATCCGCCCGGGATTGAGCAGGTGCAACGGATCGAAGGCCCGGCGCACCCGTTCGCTGAGCGCGGCGAGCGGCGCCGGCTGCGGCTGGAACACCGGGACCGCGCGGCGCACGTCGTCGCTGGCCCGCAACAGGGTGGCGTGACCGTCGGCCTGCACGGCCGCCCGGACCTCGCCGGCGGCACCGTCATCGCCCTCCGGCACGGCGAGCCAAATCAGTCCGCCGGCCCAGTCGAGATAGACCTCCTCGCGCAGTGCTTCCGGCAACCGCGCCAGCACCGCCGGCGCCTCGGAGGGCGTCACCGACAGTCGCCACAGTGCGTGCCCCGGATCCGGCAGCAGGCCGGCGACATCCCGGACCTCGCGCCAGAACGCACCTGAGTTCATCGAGTGCAGCTCCTCAACCGCACCCGACGAGGCCAACAGCGCCTTCAGTTCCGCGCAGCGATGATCGACCGACGGCGACGGGCCCTCGACCCGGATCGCCGTCACCGCCTGGCCGGCGTCGCCGACGTAGGGCACCTCGCACCGGCGCGCCACCGGCGCCGGCAGGTGGGCCAGTCCGGCGACCTCATGCGGGCTGCTGGCCGCCTGTGCCAGGGCCCGCACGCCGCCATCGATCGAAAGCCCGTAGACCATCACGGTGCGGGTCTTCTCAGGTGCCGGCAGCACCTTGACGGTGATCTCGGTCAACGCCGCCAGGGTGCCGAAACTCCCGGTCAGCAGCTTTGGCAGATCGTAGCCGGTGACGTTCTTCACCACCCGACCGCCGGACTTGAAGGCCTCGCCGCGACCCGACACGCCTTTGATGCCAAGCACGTGGTCGCGCGCTGCACCGGCCTTGATCCGGCGCGGGCCCGAAAGGTTGCAGGCAATGACGCCACCCAGTGTCTGCAATCCGGCGTCCGCACCATAGAGTGGGCCGAGGTCCGGCGGTTCGAAGGCAAGTGCCTGGCGATGCTGGCTCAGCAGACCTTCGATCTCGCGCATCGTCGTGCCCGGACCGGCCGTCAACACCAGTTCGTCCGGCTCGTACAGGCTGATCCCACTGAGCGCCGACAACGCCAGCTGGTGCTCCAGCACCAACGGCCGACCGAAGCCGCGCTTGCCGCCGGCGCCGGCCAGCTCCAGGGCGGTTTCGTGGCCGACCGCCCATTGCAGAACCTCCAGGACCTGCGCCGCATCCGTCGGCTTCAGCACCGAGGCCATCGCGACTAGAACCGGGGGATATCCGGAAAGGGCAGCTTGCCGCCTGAGACATGCATCGCGCCGAGCTCGGCGCAGCGGTGCAGGACCGGGAAGACCTTGCCCGGGTTGAGTCGGCCGTCGGGATCGAACGCGCACTTCACCCGCTGCTGCTGGTTCAGGTCGGCTTCGGAGAAGACCTCCGACATCAGATCGCGCTTCTCCACCCCGACACCGTGTTCGCCGGTCAGCACGCCGCCGACCTCGACACACAGGCGCAGGATGTCGGCGCCGAACTCCTCGGCCGTCTCCAGTTCGCCGGCATTGGCGTCGTACAGAATCAGCGGGTGCAGGTTGCCGTCACCGGCGTGGAAGACGTTGGCCACCCGCAGGCCATAGTGACGCGACAGTTCCGCCATGCGGCGCAGCACCTTGGGCAGGGCGTGACGGGGGATCGTCCCATCCATGCACAAGTAGTCGGGGCTGATCCGGCCCACGGCAGGGAATGCCGCCTTGCGCCCGGCCCAGAACTGCAGACGCTCCGCCTCCGAGGCGGAAACCCGGACGTTGACGGCGCCGCATTCGCGAGCCAGCGCATCAACCTGCTCCAGCAGGTGGTCAACCTCGACCCTGGGGCCGTCGAGCTCGATGATCAGCAGCGCCTCGACGTCGAGGGGATAGCCGGCGTGGCAGAACTCCTCTGCCGCCTGAATGGCATGCCGGTCCATCATCTCCATGCCGCCCGGGATGATCCCGGCACCGATGATGCGGGCGACGCAGTCGCCGGCCGCCTCGCTGCTGGGAAAGCCGATCAGCAGCGCCCGTGCGGTTTCGGGCTTCTGCAGGATGCGCACGGTGACCTCGGTGATCACGCCCAGCAGACCTTCCGACCCAGTCATCAGGCCCAGCAGGTCATAGCCGTCGGCATCCAGGTGCTTGCCGCCGAGGCGGAGCACTTCGCCCGTCAGCAGCACCATCTCGAGGCCCAGCAGGTTGTTGGTGGTCAGGCCGTACTTCAGGCAATGCACGCCGCCTGAGTTCTCGGCCACGTTGCCCCCGATGGTGCAGGCGATCTGGCTGGACGGGTCCGGCGCATAGTAGAAGCCGCGATGCTCGACCGCCTGGCTGATGCCCAGGTTGGTCACCCCAGGCTGTACCCGGACGGCGCGGTTGTCGTAGTCGATCTCGATGATCCGGTTGAACTTGCCCAGGCCGAGGACGATGCCGTCGGCGAGCGGTAGGGCACCGCCCGAGAGCGAGGTCCCGGCCCCGCGCGGCACCACGTTGACCCCCTGTGCATGGCAGAGCCGCAACACCTCGGCCACCTGTTCCGTGGTGTCCGGCAGCACCACCGTCAGCGGCAGCTGGCGATAGGCGGTCAAGCCGTCCGTCTCGTAGGCGCGCATCGCCGCCTCGTCGACGATCACACCCTCGCCAGGAACGATCTGCTGCAGCTCAGCGATCAGTTCACGCCGCCGCGACAGCACCGTCGCGTCGGGTTGCGGCATCTGCAGGGCCATTGACGCCTCCCATGGGGGCGAAGCCGCGGCGCTCCGCCCGGACCAGGAGAAGGAGTCTAGTGCGCCACCGTGGCATGGCCAAGTAACGGCAGGACAAAGAAAAACCGCGCCTCAAAGGCGCGGTCCCAACCTCGTCGTCAGCGACGGTGGTGCGTCAGCCCTGGCGCGCCTTGAACCGACGGTTGGTCTTGTTGATCACGTAGACCCGCCCCTTGCGTCGCACGACGCGGCAGTCGCGGTGGCGCTTCTTCAACGTTTTCAACGAATTGACGACCTTCATGACCCGTCTGTCCTGTCCCTTCGGCGGCCCCTTGGGGCCAGAGCGGCGGGACCATACTGAGCCGGCCAGGCGCTGTCAACACGGGGCCCGTGCCAGGGCATTGCAATGGCACGGTCGACTGGCGATAAAGGGCCGCCACGCCACAACCGCCGGAAATTGAACCATGCAAGCCGACCTGGAGCGGGCCCGCGGCCTGCAGCAACAAGGCGAGGTCGACCGCGCCGCCGCCATCTATCAGCAAATCCTGGCCGAACAGCCGGATCACCGGGAAGCACGCCACCTGCTGGCCGTCGCCGACATTCAGCGCCGGGACCCGGTCAGCGCCATCGACCGCCTCGAGGCGCTCATCGCCGAGGCGCCGGACGAGGCCCGCTACCACAACAACCTCGGCAATGCTTATCTGCAGGTCGGCGATCAGACAGCAGCCGTCGGCGCCTTCGACAAGGCGGCCGAACTGGCCCCGGACAACGCAGATTTCTGCGCCAACGCCGCCACCGTGCACATGGCCCTGGGGCAGACGGATGAGGCAGAACGGGGTTTTGTCGCCGCGCTTCGACTGGACGGCGAACATTTCCACTCTCGCCACAACCTGGGCAGTCTGCTGGCCACGGCCGATCGGCCGGCCGAGGCGTTGGAACATCTGGAGCGCGCGGCAGCGCACCCAGCCAGCGGATCGGAAACACTTCGCAACCTCGCACGCGTTTATGAACGGCTGGGCCGGGCGGACGATGCCGCGCGGGTCCTGGCGCAGGCCGACCGCGCACATGAAGCCATCGACGACCGGCCGGCCGGGCCGGACAGCGGCAGGGCGTGACGGGCGACGCCGACGACCGCGCTGCATCCGAAGCACGTCCCATGACCGGCAACGTTCGCGTCGAGCAGGCCGACACCATCACCAAGCTGGTCGAACGGCACACCGGCGCGGTGGTGATCAGCGGCTCGCATGGCGGCGTTTACGCTGGCTACTGCGCAGCCCGTGGCGGCGTCCGGGCGGTCATCCTCAACGATGCCGGCGTCGGCAAGGATCGCGCCGGCATCGGCAGCCTCGACTACCTGGACGCGCTCGGCATGCCGGCCGCCACGGTCGACCATGCCAGCGCCGGCATCGCCAACGCCGCCGAGATGGCAGCGCTTGGCCGGATCAGCTTCGTCAATGCGTGCGCGGCAGTGCTTGGCTGCGCCCCAGCGCAGACCACGGCCGCCTGCGCGGCAATGATGGCGCGGGCGGCGCAATGGTCGGCCGAGGTGCCGGCCTATGCCGAGGCCCGTTTCGTCATCCTGCCGGCGAATGGCGGGCCTGCAGTGATCGGCTGCGATTCCGCCTCGTTGCTGGATCCCGGCGACGACGGCTGCATCGTCATTACGGGGTCGCACGGCGGTCTGCTGAACGGCCGTCCCGACGGCGCCATCGCGCCGCAACTCAAGGCCATCACCTTCTGCGATGCGGGCGGCGGCAGGAATGGCGCCGGATTTGCCCGTCTGCCGACGCTCGACGCCCGCGGCATCGCCGCCGCCACTGTTGCCGCCGACAGCGCCCGCATCGGCGACGCCCGCTCGTGCTACGAGGACGGCCGGATCAGCCACCTGAACGAAACGGCGGCGGCGATGGGTTGCACTGTCGGTGCAAGCGTCCGACAATTCGTCGACCGGTTGCGGCAAACCGGCTGAGAAACGACTGAGACAAGGGGAAGCGCCGCGATGCAGCTGAGCCAGCCGCAGCTCGACGCGTTCGAGCGCGACGGCTACGTCTTTGTGCCCGGCCTGTTCTCGGCCTCCGAGATCAGGCTGTTGCGCGCAGAGGTCGATCGTCTGGTGGCGCTGGACCGCGAAGAAATTCTGCGCGACGAGACCGGGGAACTGCGCGCGGCGCTGGCCATGGAACGCTACAGCGAGCCGTTCGCACGCCTGGTGCGTCATCCCCGCCTCGTCCAGCCGGCGTGGCAAATCCTCGGCGGCGCCGTCTACGACCATCAATACAAGATCGTCGCCAAGGAGCCGTTCGGCCGGCTGGATTTTCCCTGGCACCAGGACTTCGCCTCCTGGCACGCCTACGACGGCATGCCGGAACCGCGGGCGATGAACTACGCCGTGTTCCTGGACGACGTGAGCGAGTTCAACGGCCCGATAAGTTTCATCCCGGGTTCGCATCGTGCCGGCATGATCGACGGCGCGGATGCACCGCTGCCCGGTGGCAAGTCGCCGCTCTACACCCTGGGGCCGGACACGGTGGCCGGACTGGTGCAGGCCGGTGGCCTGGTGGCGCCCAAGGGGGCGGCCGGTTCAGCGGTGTTCTTTCATGGCTGTATGGCGCATGCTTCGGGACCGAACATCAGCCCCTGGACCCGCTACATCGTCTACCTGACCGCCAATCGCGTCGATAACCATATCCGCAAACCAACCCGCCCCGACTTCTATGCCAACCGGGATTTCACGCCTCTGGAGCCGCTTGCCGACGACTGTCTGCACGACCTTGCGGCCCGGCATGCGGCTGCCTAGCGGGGTTATGTTGGGGACTGTGGCGGAAGCGGACTTGCAGCATCACCGTTGCCGTGGCGGCAGATTGCACTACATTCAGCACAGCTATTGCCGATGCGGCGCGGGGATGGTCCACGCACTGGCGCGGCATGCGACCACCCCGGTTTGTCGGGTCCGATCTCCTGTCGGCAACAGTCGAACCGTGGACGAGAATTGCAGAACGGGGCGCGCCTTGCCCGGGCATTGCCCCAAACGTTGTTGTGAGAGGAGCAGGCCATGACTACCGGCACCGTAAAATGGTTCAACCCGACCAAGGGCTACGGCTTTATCGCCCCGGACGAGGGCGGCAAGGACGTGTTCGTGCACATTTCCGCGTTGCGCGCCGCAGGTATCGAAACGCTCAATGAAGGTGACCGCGTCACGTTCGAGATCGAGCCCGGGCGCGACGGACGCAGTGCCGCCACCAACGTGGTGCCAGCGTCATAGACTGTCCGCCGGTCCGACAACCGGCGTCTCCGGCGCCGGCGTTGGGGCCGGGATGTCTGCCGTTCAATGACGTCGCGGCGCTGTCGCCGAGACGTTCGTTGCCGGGTCGGAGAGTGGTGGGCGCGCCTGGAATTGAACCAGGGACCTCCGCCATGTCAAGACGGCGCTCTAACCATCTGAGCTACGCGCCCGCTCGGGGCATCGCCGCGCGCGGCGGCGTGCAAGCCGATATAGGTGAATCCGCCGACCCGTGCAAGCCTGCCGTGGCGCGGTGGCGGCCTCTGCGGCGATCATGCGCAAGCCGCGCAGACCAAGGACGAACCGCTTGTCGCGGCGACGCCGACAGGTCGCCGCAGGGGACCTGAACGATGCGAGCCATCATGTCGACCCCGCCACGCCCGTCCCATCTGCTCAAACTCCTGGCCGTCGCCGGTGCACTGGCCTTCGCCCTGTCCAACAGCGCGGCCGTGGCACAACAGGCCGATCCGATCGGCGAGTTGCAGCGGGCGTCACCGCAACCGAGCGCGGAGGCGCTCGAACCGGGGCTGGCGGTGGAGTACATCTCGGTGTTCGTGCGCCACGTTGACCAGGCAGAAGCGTCAGGCAAAGGACGTCCGGGCCAACCGCTCGAGATGCTGGACTGGAATACCTTGGACGGCGAGGTCCTGACCAGCGGTGAAGACGACGGCGTGGCCGCCCGCATCACCGGCTTCATCCGCTTTGCCGAGGCCGGAACCTACATGCTTACGATGCAGTCGAACGACGGCATCCGCCTGCTGATCGGCGGCAAGAAGATCATCGAGGATCCCGACGTGCACCGGGACCGCTTCTCGCCGATCGTGCCGTTGCAGATAAGCACCCCGGGCTGGTATCCGCTCTATCTGATCTATTTCGAGCGGAAAGGCACATCGACCCTGGAGATGTACTGGCAGCCGCCCGGTGCCGAGGATTTCGACTTCGTCCCGGCCGAAGCGTTTGCCCGCCCGAAGGCGGGCTAGAGCCTGCTCGGTTATAGTTGAGATGCCACCTGTGGACCCCGGCTTGCGTGTCGGGTTGCGCGGGATTGTTTTGACGGAGCTGGCGTAGTCAGAGGTATCTCGTTTCTCAGGGAGCGCCTCGGATCATGCACGTAAAACTGCACGCCAATGCGACCACCACGCCGAAGATCAGGGCCT
>Ga0209458_1000227_pt1 | contig 25468 bp, 7 predicted proteins | sample WorMetLIZAISLAND_FD_187411 | JGI IMG/M metagenome (GOLD analysis project Ga0209458, IMG submission 187411) | Marine gutless worms symbiont microbial communities from Max Planck institute for Marine Microbiology, Germany - Inanidrilus manae... ...
ACCTGGGACGCAACTTCCTCAAGGGACGCTACGGCGACCACGCCAATGCCGTGCTCACCGCCATCGGCCACAACCTGCGCCTCATCCTCAAATGGCTGGCGGATCTGTTGCGTGAAATCATGGAAACATTCTGGACGTCAATCAGCCCAAGACCCCGCGAAATTAGGGCTTCTTAACGGACGACTAGAGAACCCTGCGTGAAACCCGAATGACCAGCACCTGGGAGCCAATCCAACACCGGCCGTAAAGCCTTTCGAGCCCTTTGCAGGAAGGTATCGGTCTTTCAAGTTATCCCCATATATTGTTGCTAGGCCCCATTTACCCTCAACATATAGAGGTGGTATCGTCCGATCGACGGGTGTTGAGGTTTCGTCGTAAGGAGGGGCGGAATGGCCGAAAGTCGATCACCGGGATCATCCCGGACCAATACGGGGGCCATCGCCGATTCGTTGGGCGCCATCGTGCCCGACGAGGGCCAGCTTGGCGGCGGTACGGATCCTGCAATCGATCCGGTGGTCCTCCAGGAGATCGACGATTTCCAGCACTGGAAGCCGCCGTTCTACTTGCACTACCGGCTGTTCAGCTGGCTCGGCTTCATCGTTTCGGTGGCCTGGATCGTCGGCGCCGTCGACTTCATCGAGACTGGCCTCGGCTGGAACAACATCGGCGAGCTCTTGCCGCACGAGATCGGCGGTCTGGCGGCTGGCGCTCTTACACCATTGGCTCTGCTGTGGATGGTCGTCGCCTTTTTCGAGCGCGGCCGCCAACTCCGGCGTGAAACCGAGGTCATGCGCTGGTACATGAGCCGGCTGGTCTATCCGTCCGACCGAGCCCAGATTCGGGTCAAGGAAATCTCCGATGTCATGCGCCGGCAAGCTCGCGACCTGACCGTCGTCTCCGAGGACGCGGCCCGTCGGGGCGAAGCGGTGACCAGCTTGATCCGCCAGCGTACGCTCGAATTGTCGCAGGCCTCTGAGGACGCTGACATCCGGGCACATGCCGTCTCCGATGCATTGCGGCGGCAGACCGAGGACTTGAAGACCGTGACCAACGATGCCGTCGACAGAGCTAGCGAACTGGGCGATCTCCTAGAGCGGCGGTCCCGAGAGCTGACGGCGTCGACCGACCGCGCCTCAACACGCGCGGAGACGCTCTCTGGGGTCCTCAAGGATCGGACCGGCGAGCTCTCAGACGTGGCCGGCGACGCGTCGAAACGTGCCGCCGAAATATCGGAAATCCTGGAGGGCCATACGGCCGATCTCGGCATCACGGTTGACACCGCGACGTCGAAATTGCAGGACGCCGGGGTCACGTTGAAAGAACGGGCCAACGACCTGACGGTCGGCTCCGACGACGCCGCCGAGGTGCTTCGCGGCAGGGCCGACCTGATTGCCATGCATGCCCGCGACCTGGCGGAGAATACAGACCGGGCGGCCGGACGGCTGGACCAGATGCGCGACGCCTTCGAACGCCAGACCCTTCTTCTCGACAAGACCGCTGAAGCGGTTGCCGATAAATCCGCCGAGATCGAGAAACGTCTCAACGACCAGACCCACCAGTTGATCGACACGGCAGACCGGGTCGAGGACCGCGTCGGTTCGATGAACGATGTCTTCCGAAGCCAGGCCGTGGCCCTCGATACGGTGTCGGCGAAGGTCGCCGACAAGGTCCGCGACGTCGGCCGCGATTTCCGCGAGCAAGCTGAGGCACTCGATGAACGGGCCGCCCGTGTCGCCGACAAGACCGACGCCGTTGGCGCCAACCTACAAAAGAACTCACAAGAACTGTCGATCGTCGCCGAGAAGGTCATGCAACAGGTCGAACGCGTCGGCGATTCACTCAAGGACCGCAGCGACCTACTCGAGGCGGCTTCCGTGAAGGCGGTGGGCAACGTCACGGATGTCGGCGAGACGGTCATGGAGCGGGCTGATCATTTGGCGCGTATCGCCAACCAGAGCGTCCTTCGCATCAACGCCACCGGCGACGCCCTGCGCCAGCGCAGCGACGATTTGTCGGCGGCTGCCGATACGGCGAGCCAGCGTATCGGTGGCGTGACCGATGCGCTGTTGAGCGGTTCGGACGAGGTCGCCGCCGCCTCGCAACGGGGTGTCGACGATATCAATGGCCTGGCCGGGGCACTGGACCATGCGACGGACCGGTTGCAAAGCTCCTCGGAGCGGACCGACGAATTGGTCGGTTCGTTCAAGACTCAGTTGCGCACCTTGACCGACCTGTCGGAAAACACGACCGGGCGTATCCAGGCGCTCGAGGAATCCGTCCGGGCCGGGTCGAGCAGTATCGACCAGGCGGCGGGACGCGCCGCGATCGACGTTGACCGGGTCGCCCGAGCCCTCGAAATCCAATCTCAGCGCTTGAGCGAAATCTCGTCCCGCGCCGCCACCATGATGCTCGATAGCGGCAAACTGGTGCGCAACAACACCGAACAACTGGAAGACTCGACCGACCGCGCTTCGCAGCGTCTGACTGGCTTCAATGAGGAAATGCAGGGCACCCTCGCCGATGTCATGACCGCCGCCGACCGGGCCGCGCTGCGGGTCCGAGAGATCACGGGCCAGCTTCGATCCAGCGGCGAAACGGTAACGACTGTCAGTGAACTGGCGGTCAACGACGTCAAGGACGCTGGTATCACGCTCGACAGGCAGGCCGAGGACCTGGCTGGCGGCGCCGACCGTGTTTCGCAGTTGCTGTCGCTGGTTACCGAAGTCATGGCGCGCCAGACGGGTGAATTGAAGACGGCATCGGACGGCGCCCGCGAGCAGATGGATATGATCGGCGACATCTATCAACTCCGGGCCCTCGAACTGGATGACTTGACCGAACGGACGACGGACCGGCTCGGCGCTGCCGGCGACACCCTTCGCCAGCGCGCCTCGGAACTGGACGATGCGACAGACCGGGCGACGGAGCGGGTCGGCCGAGTGACCGATCAACTCCAGGGCGGGACCGAGAAGATGCGGTTCGCCTCCGACGCGGCGATCTCGCGGATAACGGAGGTCGCCGCTGCCATGCGCGAAAACGTCGATCACGCGAATTCGGCCACGGACAAGGCGTCCTCCAATCTCGAGGGCATTGCCGAATCGCTTCGCGTCCATATCGGCGAACTGGAAGGGGCTCTCGACCAGGCGCGGGTCCGCTTCGACGATGTCGGCGACGTACTGCATCGCAGTTCACAGGATTTGACGACCGCTTACAATGCCGCCTCGACGCACGTTCAGGCGTTTTCCGACTCCCTTCACCAGAAGGCCAGCGCAATGACGACGGCGTCGACCGACGCGGTCTCCAACCTGTCCAGAGCCGGAAGCAGCCTCAACGAACGGTCGCATGAGCTGTCGCGGAGCGCCGACAAGGCGGCCCAAGTCGTCGATCTCGTCACCGACGCATTGGGGCGCCACTCGACGGAGATCTCCTCGACCTCGCAGGTCCTTGCCGACCAGGTGGAAAGCCTCGCCTCGTCGCTGCGCGGCCAATATGACGAACTGGACTTCCTGTCGCAGCGCTCCGTTTCCAACCTCAAGGAGGTCGGCAACGACCTGAGGAAGCACCATCAGGACCTTTCCAACGTGTCGACCAGTTCATCGGCCCACCTGGAGGCGACGTCGGAAACAGTCCAGCACAATGCGGATCTCCTTACGGCCGCGGCGGAGGAAGCGGTTGCCCGTTTGGCCCGCGTCGGCGAAGCGATTAGCCAGCGCTCCGCTGAGGCCAGCGTGTCCGTCGAGACCAACGCCTCGAAACTCGGAAAAGTCATGGAGGCCTTCCGCAAACAGACCCACGATGCCGGCTCCGACGCCGAGAGCGTGGTCACGCGCATGGAAGGGATGACCGAATCCTTGCGGCGCCAGTTGTTCGGCCTTTCGACGACCTACCAGCAGGCGGAGCAGGGCATCGAACAGCTGAGCGGGGCGCTCGGCCGACGCGCCGGCGAACTGGCGTCGACAACCGACACGGCGCTCGGCAAGGTCGCCATGTGGGACCAGCAGGTCCGTTCCCACTCTCAGAACCTGCAGTTCACCACCAATCAGGTCTCCGAACAGACGAAGGAGGCGAGCCAGCACCTGGAACGCCAAACCAGCGAGATGCGCGAGGTCTCCAACGAGGCCCGCGCGCTCGTCGAGGCCCTCAAGCAGCGACGCGACGAGGCCGGATACGACGATTTCATGCACCAGGCCACGTTCATCTCCGAACGCCTGCAGTCGGTCGCCGTCGACATGAACCGGGTCCTCGAGACGACCATCAGCGAGGACGACTGGAAACGCTTCAACAAGGGCGAGCGCGGCATCTTCGTACGCAAGATGCTGGGTTTCCGAGAAAAGGCCAAGATCGCCGTCATCCGCGAAAAGTATCAGCGTGACAACAAGTTCCGGGATTACGTGTCGCGCTACGTCCAGCAGTTCGAACACCTGTTGGACGAGGCCAAGAAACGCGACCAGTCCGGGCTCCTTAACCAGACCTTCATGTCGTCCGACGTCGGCAAGGTCTACATGCTGCTGTCGAGAGCTCTGGGACGCGACGGGTGATTTAGGGCGCCATCAGGCTCTATCGCCGCGGCGTGCTTGGGGCTTGGAAAACGGAGCCGGAAGAGTATTCTTCGGCGCCGACCCTGAACATCTCCGAGACCGTTATGCAGCAATCCCCCGATCTCGACGACACCCGCCGCCATTGGATCGCTCTGTGGCTTGTCATCGTCGCCGCCATGATCTTCATCATCGTCGTATTGGGCGGGTTGACTCGGCTCACTCATTCCGGCCTGTCCATGGTCGAATGGAAACCGGTGACTGGTTGGCTGCCGCCGTTGAACGAGGCCGAATGGGAGGAGACTTTCGCCAAATACCGTCAGTACCCGGAATACCAGGAGATCAACAAGGGCATGACGCTCACCGAATTCAAGGGGATCTTTTGGCTCGAATTCATCCATCGGGTCTGGGGCCGCATCATCGGTGTCTCCTTTTTCCTGCCGTTCGTCTTCTTCCTGGCGAAACGCTGGGTCTCGGGACCATTGGCTCGGCACCTGGGTGTGATCTTCGTCCTCGGTGGCCTGCAGGGCGGCCTCGGCTGGTTTATGGTCAAAAGCGGTCTCGTCGATCGGCCGGACGTCAGTCAGTACCGGCTGGCCGCCCATCTTTGCCTGGCACTTATAATCTTCGCATACATTATGTGGGTCGCGCTCAGGCTGAAATTCCCGGTTCTTCATTCGGTGCCGGTAGGACTGCGTCGCGGCGCCAATGGCCTCATCGCCCTCATTTTCGTGACCATTTTTTCAGGCGCCCTCGTGGCGGGGCTCGACGCCGGCCTCGTCTACAATACCTTCCCGCTGATGGACGGCGATTTGATCCCTGAAGGCCTGTTCGACCAGACACCGCTGTTGGCCAATTTCTTCGAGAATATCATCACCGTTCAGTTCGAGCACCGGGTGTTGGCGATAGTGACCTTGGTTCTGGTTCTTTATTTTGTATTCAGGCTGCACCAAGCGCAGCCGGCGCTTCCCGTTCGTAATGCGGCGACGGCGCTCGGCGCCATGGCTGTGGCCCAGGTTATTCTTGGAATAACGACACTGCTGCTGGTCGTTCCGGTATCGATCGCCGCAATCCATCAGGCCGGTGCCGTCGTACTGCTCGGTTTGGCTGTGTGGGTTCGCGCGGCGATCGACGATGGCGAGCCGGCGACGCCCTAGGGAAAACGGTCAAGAACGAATAGAAGGTGGCTTTTCGTCAAAGAACCGTTCGGCTAAACTCGCCGGGCAATTATTCGTTATGGTCGATTGGTAAGGCATTCGAATGACGGGGGAATCCGATGGCTGAAAAGAAATTCCGGTTGGTAACGCGAAGCGACTTCGACGGTTTGGTGTGCGCCGTGTTGCTTAAGGAATTGGAGATGATCGACGAGATCAAGTTCGTCCACCCTAAGGACATGCAAGACGGCACGATCTTGATTTCGGACGGCGATATCACGACGAACCTTCCTTACGTTCCAGGTGTTCATTTGGCCTTCGACCACCACGAAAGCGAGACCATCCGTCTCGACGAGGAACCGGACAACCATATCATCGACCCCAACGCACCGTCGGCGGCCCGCGTCGTCTACGATCACTATGGCGGGAAGGAAAAGTTCGTGCGGATTTCGGACGAGATGATGGATGCCGTCGACAAAAGCGATTCGGCACAGTTCACGAAAGACGAAATCATCAACCCGGACGGCTGGTCCTATTGAACTACCTGATGGACTCACGGACCGGTCTGGGACGTTTCCGTGAGTTCCGCGTTTCCAACTATCAGTTAATGATGGAACTGATCGACTATTGCCGCGACCACAGCGTTGCCGAAATCCTGAACTTGCCCGACGTCAAGGAGCGGGTCGAACTGTATCGCGACCACGAAGAACGGTTTAAGGGCCAGATCAATCGCTGCGCCACCGTCCACGGCAACTTGGTGGTCCTCGACTTACGCGAAGAGGAGACCATATTCGCCGGCAATCGGTTCATGATTTACGCCCTCTACCCGGACTGCAACATTTCCATCCACGTCATGTGGGGCCTCAACAAACTAAACACGGTTTTCGCCACGGGTGGCTCCATCACCAACCGCACCTCGAAGACTAACATCGGCGAGTTGATGCTCGAATACGGCGGCGGCGGACACGCCAACGCCGGCACCTGCCAGGTCGAGAACAACGACGCCGAGCGCGTCTTGGGCGAGCTCGTCGCCAGGATCACGGCGGCCGGATGAATGCGTGGGCATAAGCCCCCTCGGAAGACCTGGCTGTCTGACGTCAGACACGACGCACCGCCCGAGCTGACGACCCCCGACGGCGTGCAGATTTCCGGCGATGTGGTCGGAGAACTCGCCGGCGGTGTCGAACAGGCAGCGGCGCCGGTGGAAGCCGGCGAAGGCGATGCCGAACTCGCGGCGGGAACCGATTCCGCCGGCGGCAGTGACGGTGGAGGAGGAGGCGGGCTGATCGCCGACAATCCAGATGTCATCACTAGTACCGACGGCGAACCCATCGGTAACGTCGAGAACCTGTCCGGTACGGTTTGGGCCATCCGTACCGACGGGACCAAGGTCGAACTCAACGTCGGTGATCCGGTCTACCAGGGCGACATCCTGGAATCCGGTCCCGACGGTGCCGTCGGCGTGCTGCTTGCCGACGAAACCACATTCTCCATGGCCGAGAATGGCCGCATGGTGCTGGACGAAATGATCTACGACCCGGCGACGGAAGACGGGTCGGTTTCTCTCTCGGTGCTGCAGGGTGTGTTCACCTTTGTGTCCGGTCAGGTGGCCAAGACCGACCCCGACGCCATGACCCTCGACACCCCGGTCGCTACCATCGGTATCCGCGGTACCCAGGTTGGTATCGAGATTCCCGACGGCGAAAACCTGAACGTGGTGCTCATGGAGGAAGCCGACGGTTTCGTCGGCGAGGTCGTCGTTCTCAACGATGCCGGTTCCCAGGTGCTCAATAACGCCAACCAGTTCACAGTCGTGCAGAGCTTCGACCTGGCGCCGGCGGAGATCGAACTCGTCGAAGAGATCGACATGGTCGAAAACTTTGCCCAGGCCTTGCAGCACCTTCCGCTGGTCCATGGCAACCAGAACGACTTCGGTCTGCAAGACGGCGGCGAGGGCGCGGATGCCATCGACGGTGGCGCTGGATCCGATGAGCTTCGCGGCAGCGGCGGCAGTGACTCGATCGAAGGGGGTGTCGGCGACGACATCCTCGTCGGTGGCTCCGGGAGCGACGTGTTGGATGGTGGCCAGGGTGATGACGTATTGGTCGGCGGCCACGTCGACGAAGGTGGATCTGTGGCGGTCGACACCAACACGGGTGCCGTGACCTTCACGGATACGGACGGTATCGCCAACGAGAACCTGCCGTCGGGCGACGACACTATGCTCGGCGGCGCCGGTGCTGATACGATCGTCGGCGGCGCCGATTACGACGTGGTCGATGCCGGGACGGGCGACGATACGGTATTCCTCACCAATTCGGATGCGACCATCGACGGCGGCGCCGGTACCGATACCCTGATCGTTGCCGGGGCGGCGGCCGACGCCGACCTGATCATCAATCTGGAGACGGCGGAAGTCTCTAGCGGTGACAACTCGATCACGGTCCAGTATCTCGCCGGCTTCGAGAATATCGTTTCCGGCAACGGCGACGACGTGATCATCGGCAGCGATCTCGACAACGTCATCACCGGCGGCTTGGGTGACGATACCATCGTCGGCGGCAGCGGCGAGGATACGGCCATCTTCCGCAGCGCGTTTTCCATCGATGGGTCTAGCGAAACGACGGTCACTTTCGATCCCGAGGAAGGCACCATCACTGTTGAGGGACCGGACGGAACGGACACGATTTCCGACGTCGAAACCCTTGCCTTTGACGGCCTCAATGTGTCGGTCATCGATGGGCCAACCCTCGAGGATACGGCCTTCAATCTCGATTCTTCCGGTTCTTTCGAAGATCTGTTGTCGAATGGCGCCGAGGTCATCACCATTTCCGGCGTGCCGGACGGGGCAGTCCTGTCCGCCGGCACCGACAACGGCGACGGAACCTGGACTCTCTCCGCCGTGACCGAAACGACCGTAGACCCCGAAACCAACGAGGAGACGGTCACCGTCATCACACCGTTAGAAGACGTGCTCGCCGGGTTGACCATTATGCCCGCTGCCGATTCATCCGACGATTTCACGTTGTGGATCGGCGGCCAGGACGCCAACGGCGGATCGGTCGGTGAAGCGTCCATGGTCAACATGGTTGTCACCGGCGTTGCCGACAACGCGAACCTGGAGGTCGGTGACGTGGTCGGGCCCGAAGACACGTTTATCCCGCTAGATGTCTCCGCCGGATTGACCGATACCGACGGTTCCGAGACCCTCAGCATCAGTATCGAGGGGATTCCGAAGGGCCAGGGATTCGATTCGCCCGATACTTTCTCACAGTTCCGTTTCAAGCTCTCCGACGATGCCGACTGGACCGTCGTGACGCTCGATGCGAATTCGCCGAACACCTTCACCCTCGATGGCCAGTCGGACGAAAACCCCGACGGCTATATAGCCGATGAAATGGCGTCGATCCTGCAGACGTTGGAGATCAAGGCACCCTTCAACCACGACGAAGATTTCGATCTCACGTTCACGGCCACGGTTACGGAAGCCGACGGCGACACGCTGACCGAGAAGCTGATCTCGACGGTCAACGTCATGCCGCGGGCCGACGAGCCGGACCTGAGTTTGCAAGGTACGGAGATTCTCGCCGATAACCAGATCGTTCAACTTACCGACAATCTGGAAGACACGCCGATCGCGCTCAACATCCTGCCGGAATCGACTGACCCTTCGGAAGTCCTTTCGCTGACCATTGGTGACATTCCGGTTGGCGCCGTCATCAAGGTCGGGAAAATAGTCGACGTCGGCGGCGACCAACAACTGATCGAAATCGAGCTGCCCGTCATCGACAACATGGCGTCGATACCCATGGATTTCCGGGATTCCATCACCATAACGCCGCCGCCCAATTCGAACGAAGATTTCCAATTGACGGTGACCGCGACGTCGACGGAACCGGAAGCGGAGTTCCAACTTGCCGACGTTGGCGATACCAGCGGCAACGACGTCAATGCCTTCGACGGCATGGAGGGCGCCACCGAGGTGACCATTTCCGGTTTCCCGGAAGGCTCGACCCTGTCGGCTGGCACCGATAATGGCGACGGCACCTGGTCGATCTCGGCAGACCATGCCGATGCGCTTGCCGAAGTTCTTGCCAACGTCACCCTGACAGTGCCGGAAGGAACCGACGAGGACTTCAGCTTGCAAGTCATAGGCAGCGACGCCAACAGCGGCACCCTCGGCCCGAATACGGTCGAAGTCGGGGTCGAAGATGTTTCGGTCGCCAACTTGACCGGCATCCTTGATATCCAGGTCACCGGCGATGCCGACGAGGTCGACATCCAGATCAACGACGTGACCGGCGACGAGGACACGGCGATCCCGCTAAATATAACGGCCAACCTGACCGATACCGATGGCTCTGAAGTACTCTCGATCACCATTACCGGCGTGCCCGCCGGCGCCACACTCTCGGTCGGAACGATGACCGATGTCGATGTAGTGACCGGCCTGCAAACCTGGACCATCGACCCGCTCCGCGACTCGGACGGGAATGTTGAAACGACGGTTGCCGAGCTGCTCGAAACATTGACCATCACGCCGCCAGAGCATTCCGACGAAGATATCCCGCTGCAGGTAACCGTCACCAACTACGAAATCGAGGAAGACGGAACGGTCAGCGATTCGGAGACCTCCGGCCCCATCGATATGATGGTCAACGTCACGGCGGTCGCCGACCTACCGAACGTGGGGGTCCAAGACGCCAGCGGAAAAGAAGACGAGGCTATCGATCTGTCCATTTCTCCGGCGGAACTCGTTGACACGGATGGGTCGGAGACCCTATCGATCACCATCTCAGGCGTGCCGGAAGGCGCCGCATTAACATCTCGTTCGCCGACCAATGAACCGATCACGCTTGACGTCGTCGACGGTTCGGTGACCCTGACTGAGCAGATGATCGCCGATGGCATTCTCGATAATCTTCAGGTTACGCCGCCGGACGACTCCAACGTCAACTTCGATCTGACCGTAACGGCGACGGCGACGGAAGCCGCCAACGGCGATGTGGCGACCAACACGCAGACGATCACGGTTGACGTCGAGGGCGTTGCCGATACGCCATTCATCGATGCGGATTTGAACGAGCAACCTGTTCTCAACGCGGATGGTCAGGTTTTAGAGCCGGATGGATCGATCACCTACGACCTCAATATCCACTCTTATCTTAATGATACGGACGGTTCCGAATCGCTATCGCTGACGCTTGGTCCAGTACCTGAAGGCGTTACGTTCAACGTCGGCAGTGCTGTGGACAACGGTGACGGTACGACAACCTGGACGGTTAGCAGCGAAGAGTTGGCGAACCTGTCTATTGACGATCCTATTAGTGATCCCGCGCTAGCAACAGCCAGCGGCTTGCAGATGACGGTTGGCGGAAACGTCTCCGATGACTTCGAACTCAAGATGACGGCGACGGCGACGGACGTGGAGCCGGATGGCGAAACACCGCACACGGATACAGCGACGGACGAAGCCTTCATCCAAGTCGAGGTCGCCAACACCCCCGACCTTCATATCCACGACGCCGAGGGGTTCGAGGATACCCCGGTGCCCCTCAACATGAATGCATTCCTGACGGATAGTGATGAGATCGGTGGCGGCGAGACATTGAGCGTCACCATCGCCAACATTCCCGATGGCGCGACCTTGACGACGACCAATGGTCAAGTGCTTGACGTTAGTAGCGGTTCGATCACGTTGGCGCCAGATCAACTGCCCGACCTGCACATCCAGGCGCCACCGGATTCAAACGAGGACTTCACGCTCAGCGTGACCGCGACTTCGACCACGGACTTCGGCGACATCGCCGAAACGACGCTGGATATGGATGTCCGCATCACCGGCGTTGCCGACGACCCTGACCTCGCGACCGAGGACGCCATGGGGCTGGTGGATTCGGCACTGCCTATCCCGCTCGACATCACCGTCAACCTCACCGACACGGATGAGAGCGCGGGGCGCACGGAATCGGAAACACTGAGCATCAATATTTCCAACGTTCCCGAAGGCGCCCATTTGATCCTCGACGACGTGCAATTGACGCCGGATCCGGACGGGTCCTATACGCTCACGCCCGAACAGTTGACTGGGCTCGAGATCCTGCCGCCGCCGGGTTCCGAGCAGGACTTCACCTTGCTAGTCAAGGCGACGTCGACGGAGAATGACTATGACGGCAATCCAGAAGGGACGACGACCGTCGCCGACGTCATCAACGTCAGCCTCGAGGAAGGCGCCGACACGTCGAGCCTCACCCTGGGCGACGCCCAGGGCTATGAGGATCAGGCCATTGCGCTCAACATCGACGCCCAGGTGTATGACCTCTCCGAGACCCTGAGCGTCAGCATTGGCAACATTCCCGACGGCGCCGTGCTGACCTCCGAAACGGCGACGGGTCAGGCCGTGACCTTCGAGATCATTAACGGATCCGTCGAGATCACGGAGGCGATGGTCGCCGACGGCGTTCTCGCCAATCTGCAGATTACGCCACCGCCCGATTCAAATGAAAACTTCGAGCTCAGCGTCGACGTGACGTCGCATGACGCAACCGCCCCGGAGGGCTACAACACGGCGACCGTCGGTGGCACTATTTCCGTCGACGTCCTTGGCGTCGCCGACACGCCGAACTTGACCACCAGCGACGCCAGCGGCGCCGAGAACGCGCCCATCGCCCTTGACGTTTCCTCCAGTCTCGAGGACACGGACGGATCGGAAACCCTGTCGATCACCATCGCCAACGTGCCGGCTGGGGCCGTTCTCTCGGCTGGTGTAAACAACAACGACGGTACCTGGACCTTGGCCCATGGCGATCTTGACGGCCTGACCATCACACCGCCGGAGGGCTCTGAGGAGGATTTCACCCTGCAGGTGACGGCGACGGCGACGGACGTGGAACCGGACGGCGAGGGGGACCACACGGACACGGCCTCAGTCAGCAGCCTGATCAACGTCAGCGTCCAGGGCACGGCGGACACGCCTGACCTGGCGGTTGAGAATGCGCAAGGGAACGAGGATACGGCGATCCCACTCGACATCGACGCCCAGGCCACCGACGAGAGCGAGGTGCTGAGCATCACCATCGCCGGTGTTCCCAATGGCGCCGTGCTTTCCGCCGGTACCGACAACGGCGACGGCACCTGGACCCTGGGTCCGACCGACCTGACTGGGTTGACGATCACACCGCCGCTTGATTCCAACGAGGATTTCGATCTCACCGTGACAGCCACGACCAGCGAGGGCGGTACCACGGCGACGGCCACCGAGACCTTGACCGTCGACGTCGTCGGCGTCGCCGATGCGCCGGATCTAACGACCAGCGACGCTTCGGGTGACGAAGGCGCATTCATCGCGCTCGACGTCACCGCGGCCTTGAACGACACCGACACGGCCCAGGGGCGGGTGGCGTCCGAAACGCTCTCTGTCACCATCTCCAACGTTCCGGAAGGTGCCGTACTGTCGAACCTCGGCGACCCGTTGGACGCCAACGCGGACGGCACCTATACGCTGACCGCGGCGCAGTTGCAGGGCCTCGGCATCACACCACCGGACGGTTTTGAAGAGGATTTCACCCTCAGTGTCACCGCCACGTCGACGGAGAATGACGGCGATACGGCCTCGGTCAGTGGCATTATTAACGTCGATGTCCAAGGCACGGCCGACGCGCCGGACCTTGATATCAGCGACGCGCAGGGGCTCGAGGATACGGCCATTCCGCTCAATATCGATGCCCAAGTCGCCGACGCCGACGAAGTGCTGAGCCTGACCATCTCGGGGATTCCCACCGACGCCGTGCTGAAACTCGGCGACGAAATAATCGCCAACGGCGTTAACTCGGTCACATTGACGGCTGAGCAACTCCAAGACCTTTCCAATCTCACCATCACGCCGCCTGAAAATTCCGATGAGAATTTCGAGCTCGATATCACCGCCACATCCACGGAAGGCGGCACGACGGCGACGACGAGTGGTACAATGGTGGTCGACGTGATTGCGGTCGCCGATACGCCGACGCTTGGCACTGCGGATGCCGAGACGGAGGAGAATACGGCTGTCGATCTGGACATCGATACCGGCCTCGTCGACCTGGACGGCTCCGAGGAACTGACCGTCGCCATCGGCAATGTACCCAACGGCGCCTTCCTCTCGCAGGACGATAATCAACTGACACCTAACCCGGACGGAACCTACACGCTGCAGCTGTCCGACCTCACTGGGCTCAACGTGACGCCGCCACCGGATTTCGAGGGTACCTTCACCCTGTTCGTGACGTCGACTGCGACTGAAAACGAAAATGGTGACACCGCCACTACATACGATGTCATTAACGTCAACGTCGAGGGCGGCGCCGACGCGCCAGTGCTCGATGTCGAAGACGCCCTGGGCGACGAGGATACGGCCATCGGACTGGATATCTCGGCATCCTTGACGGACGAAACGGAAGTCCTTTCCGTCACCATCGCCGGCGTGCCCACAGGGGCGACCCTGTCGGCCGGGGCTTACAATAGCGATACCGGCGAATGGGTCCTGACACCGCAAGAGTTGGACGGATTGACGGTCACGCCGCCTGCGGATTCCAACGTCGACTTCGACCTGGAGGTGACGGCGACCTCGACCAACGGCAACGGCGACTTCGCCGAGACCTCGGAAACGTTGACCGTCGAGGTCCAGGGTGTCGCCGACACGCCGACCCTGACGACACCCAGCGAGGACCTTGAGGGCGAGGGCGGCGTGCCGATTGCGCTCGACATCACTTCTGCACTTACCGATACGGACGGGTCCGAGACCCTGTCGATCACCATCGCCGGCGTGCCGACTGGGGCGACCCTGTCTGGCGGCACCGATAACAACGATGGCACCTGGACCTTGGGACCGGGCGACCTGGCCGGCCTCACCATCACAACGCCACCGGACTACGAGACCGACTTCACCCTGACCGTCACGTCCACGGCCACCGATACGGAACCGGAGGGCGAGACGCCGCATACGGATACCGCCTCGGTGACGGCCACCATCTTCGTCGACATGGAAGACGCACAGGCCGATCCGCCGGTCCTCGTCGTCGACGATGCCGAAGGGCTTGAGGACAACGCCATTGCGCTCGACATCTCGGCCTCGTTGACCGATCCGGAAGAGACGCTGTCGATGACGATTTCCGGCGTTCCGGAGGGTGCCTCCTTGTCGCTCGGCACCGATCAGGGCAATGGTGTCTGGGCTCTAACGGAAGCCGATATCGCCAATATCGATAACCTGACGATCACGCCGCCGCTGCATTCGGACGTCGACTTCGACCTAACCGTAACCGCCATCTCCCAGGACGGCGACGATACGGCGACGACGACCGACACGTTGCACGTGGAAGTCGGCGCTGTCGCCGACACGCCAACGGTTACAGCGGACGATGGGTCCGGCGACGTCGGCAACTTCGTAACCATCGAGGGCGATTTCGGTACCCTCAAGATGTACGAGGACGGCAACTACGGGTATGTCGCCGACGAAGGGCAGGACGGTGAGACCGGTTCCGCCGGTTTGACCGATCCGGCATCGCCGGCGGAGGTCGAGGAAGCCTGGTCCGGTATCGAGACCTTCGCCTTCGATTTCGGGACCTCATATCTCGACACCAACGGCCAACTCGACCCGAGCCTCGCCGACGATACTGTCAGCTTCAACCAGAACGGCATCGGCGTCGAAGGAACCCAGGGCGGCATGCCGGTACCTGGTCAGATCAACCATGACGAGAACACCGGGCAGTCCGAAGCCCTCGGAATCAACCTCGGTGTCATGGCCGCCACCGCGACCGTCCAGGTCTCCAACATGTACCAGACAGAGGATGGCGGCGAGCAGGGCGTCTGGCAAGCTTTTGACGCCGACGGCAACTTGGTCGGAGAAGGTGTCCTCGACGACACGACCGTCGATTTCGGCTCGTCGAGCAACGTCGGCACGGCGGAAATCTCGTTGCCGGAAGGGGCTCAGTTCCAATACCTGGTGTTCACGGCGACGGACACCGGTGGCGACACCAATCCCAATGACTCGAGCGACTTCGATATCCGCTCGGTCGAATTCGAGACACCCGGCTTCATGGAAGGCGAAGACCTCTTCGGCTACACCATGGCTGACGCCGACGGCGACACCGCTTCCGCGACCCTCACCATCAACGTCGAGAACAATGACGTGACGGCCGAGCCGCCAGTACTCGTCATCGACGATGTCCAAGGCCTAGAAGACACGGCCATTCCGCTCGATGTCTCAGCGGCTCTGACCGATACGGACGGTTCGGAAACGCTGTCGATCACCATCTCCGACGTTCCCGATGGCGTGACATTATCGGCCGGTACGCTGAATCAGGACGGCTCCTATACGCTGACCCCTGATCAACTGGATGGATTAACGGTAACGCCGCCGTTGCACTCCAATGTCGATTTCGATCTGACGATTTCGGCGACCTCCGTTGAATCGGCGAGCGGCGACACGAACACGGTGACTGAGACGATGACCGTCGACGTGGTCGGCGTCGCCGACGAACCGCCGCTGACGGCCGAACTGGGCGAAGGCAGCTTCGAGCCCGGTGATCCACAAGTCCTGACTGTCGAGGTGACCAACGTCGGAAACGCCAGCGCCGGTTACAACAACACCTACGGCTACTACGTCAAAGGCGAGAACGGCGAACCAGTGGAAGGCGGGATTGTCTGGAGCAACGTCAAGACGACGGTCGGCGACAGCGAGACGATCACGCTGGAAGGCGTCGACCCGGCTTCCGTCGGCTTCTTCCTGATCCCCGACGGCTTTGATCACAACCCGGGTATGACCGACGGCATGCCGGTCACCTTCCAGCAGGAAGAAAACGGCATCTGGACGCCGGTGATGCCGGACGGCACGCCGATTGCGGGGCAGGGAGCGCCAGCCTTCTTCAGCGACGAAGCGCTCAATCCCGACGACTACGACCACATGGTCGACAACGAGGTCATCGGCAACCAGAACTGGGAAGACTTGTTCGGCGGCGGCGACAATGACTATAACGACGCCAACTTCAATGCCACCATGGAAACGACCGGCGGCACACCGGGTAAGACGACCTTCCCGCTCGACATCGCCACCTCGCTGGTCGATGCCGATGGGTCCGAATCGCTCTCCGTTACGGTCGCAGGCCTGCCCGCAGGGGTGACGCTGTCGGCCGGAACCGACAACGGTAACGGGACCTACACGCTAACCACCGGCCAGTTGGAAGGCCTCAGCCTGACCGTTCCGGAAGGCGTTGACGGTGGCTTCGACATCTCGGTCACATCGACGACAACCGAGGACGACGGAGATACGGCCAGCGTATCGACGACCCTCGGCGTTCCGGAAATCGATCTCGTCGCTGAAACACCTGAATTGGTCGTTGAGGACGTCACCGGCGACGAGGATACGGCGATCGCCCTCGACATCTCGGCGGCGCTGACCGATACGGATGGTTCCGAGACCCTGTCGGTCACCATCTCCGATGTGCCGGAGGGCGTCACCCTGTCGGCCGGCACGCTCAACGACGACGGTTCCTACACCTTGACGCCGGAACAACTGGATGGCCTGACGGCGACGCCGCCGGCCGATTCCAACGTCGATTTCGACCTGACGATTTCGGCGACGTCTGTCGAATCGTCGAGCGGCGACACGAATACGATGACTAAAACCATGACGGTGGATGTGGTCGGCGTCGCTGATGAGCCGACGTTGAACGTCGCCATCGGTGATCCGACGACGAGCGGCGGCAACCCGCAACCGGTCGCCTATTGGAACATGAACGAGACCTCCGATCAGGGCACGCTCGCCGACTCGGTCGGAGACCATACGGCCGAGACCCACTGCGGCCTCGATATGGACGATGCCGGCGTGTTCGGCACGACGGCGGCCGAGTTCAACGGTTCCAACGACTACATTGAAGTCCCGCATAGCGACGACATCAAACCCGATAGCGGTGCCATCACGGTGTGGTTCAACGCCGATACGGTGAGCGGTCGCGGTACTCTGGTTTCCTCCGACTCGTCGGGCTACGACACCGGTGGTCACTTCGGTTTGTTCGTCGAGAACGGACACCTTAGGCTGCGCATGCAGGGCACGGACGAGCAAACCAACATCACCGGCGGCGACGTGTCGCCGAATGAGTGGAACCAGATCACGGTGACCTGGGGTGATGAAGGGGCCCAGGTCTACCTAAACGGCGAGCAAGTCGCTGCCGATCCCAACTGGACGCGCGGTCTTGAGGGCAACGACAACCCGTGGACCTTCGGCACCAACCAGTGGGTTAGCGGCGACGACGTCGCCAACAACTTGCGCGACTACTTCAACGGCCACATGGACGACATCGCCATCTTCGACACGCAGCTGAGTGCCGAAAACGTCTCCAGCCTGTAAAGCGCCGGCGTTACCGAGTTCATGGCCGGTGGCGAAGGCGGCGACCTCGTCTATCCGCTCGACATCACCTCTAACCTGACCGATACGGACGGTTCGGAAACCCTGTCGCTGACGGTCAACGGCTTGCCCGAAGGGGCGACCCTGTCGGCCGGAACGATCAACGACGACGGTTCGGTGACGCTGACGCGCGATGAGCTGCAAGGTCTCGAGTTGACCGTACCCGGCGGCTCGACCGACGGCTTCGATCTCACCGTCAGCAGCACGGCGGAGGAGAACGATGGCGACACCGCGACCGTTTCTCAGACCGTAACCGTCGGTGCCTTCGACGGGACCGCCGAGACGCCTGAGCTTTCTGTCGACAACGCGACCGTTCTGAGGATACGGCGATCGCGCTCAATATCGATGCGTCGCTGACTGACACCGATGGCTCCGAAACCCTAAGCGTGACCATTTCGGGCGTGCCCAGCGGCGCGCAGTTGTCGGCCGGCACCGACAACGACGACGGCACCTGGACCCTCGGGTCCGGCGACCTCGCCGGCCTTACGATCACACCGCCGGCCAACTCCAACGAGGACATTGCCCTGACGGTAACGGCGACCTCGACGGAAAGCGCCACCGGTGATACGGCGACGAATACGGCTAACCTGACCGTCGACGTCATCGGCGTCGCCGATCAGCCGCAAGTCGTCGTCCACGACGAACAGGGCAACGAGGACACATGGATCCAGCTCCATCTGGACAGCGGCCCGTCGGTCGATACCGATGGCTCGGAGACCCTGTCGATTACTATCTCTGACGTTCCGCAAGGAGCCCGGCTCAATCCCGGAGCCGACAACGGTGACGGCACCTGGACGGTGACGGCTGCGCAACTGCCGCTGGTCTGCATCCTGCCGCCGGACGACTTCTCGGGCGACATCCCCATGATGCTTAATGTGACGACGACCGAGAACGACGGTGACAGCACGACCGTCTCCGAAGACTTTACGGTCAGCGTGCTTGGCGTAGCTGACGGGCCCAGTATCACGGGTACGCAGGCCCAGGGCTACGAAGACACGGCGATCGCCCTCAATATCGGCGCATCCCTGACCGACGACGACAATTCGGAAACGCTCTCGGTGACGATCTCCGGCATCCCGCAAGGGGCGAGCCTATCGGCCGGCACGGTCAACAGTGACGGCAGCGTCACCCTGACGCCTGCGCAACTCGACGGCCTGACCATCACGCCGCCGGAACACTCCAACGAGGACTTTCCGCTGACAATCTCGGCGACCTCGACAGAGACGGCGACCTTTAACGTCGGCGTCACCGGTGTGGCCGATACGCCGACCCTGGCTGTTACGGTCGGCCAGCCGACGCTGGAGAGCGGCGGCGCAGGCAGCGAGTTCATCGTCAACGGCAGTTTCGAATCGGTGGCGGACCAACTCGACTCGAACGATGCCGATAACTTCGCGACTCTCGATGGATGGCAGACGACGGATGAGTCATTCGAAATCCACGGCGTCGACTACAACTACCGTGACGCTTCGTCGCAATCCGACGGCGACTTCAAACTCGAACTCGACGGCGGCAAGGACGACTACGGCAACGATACCGGCCTCGGCTCCAACAGCAACATCTTCCAGGATGTTCAGGGCTTGACCGAAGGCGCCACCTACAAACTGTCCTTCGACTCGGATAACCGGGAAGGTGATGCCGACGGCTACTTCGAGGTCTTCTGGGGCGGCGAGAAGATCGCCACCATCACCGACAATACGGCCGGCTTCATCTCCCATGAGTTTGAGCTCGTCGGCGGTGCCGGCGACGGCTCCGACCGTCTCGAATTCAATCTGATCGGCGACAACGAGTGGGCGGTATATCTCGACAACGTGTCCATGGAAGGCACCGAGAACATCCTTACCTATCCGCTCGACATCGCATCTGGCCTGGTCGACACCGACGGTTCCGAGACGCTGTCTGTGACCGTGGCCGGTCTGCCGCAAGGCGCGGCCCTGTCGGCGGGGACGGTCAATGACGACGGCTCCGTGACCCTCACGGGCGCCGAGCTGCAGGGGCTCACGGTTAGCGTGCCGGAGAGCCAGGCAGACGGTTTCGACCTGTCGGTCAGCAGCACGGCGACGGAAAACGACGGCGATACGGCGACTGTCACACAGACGGTGACCATCGACGCCTTCGACGGTGGCGCCGAGGCCCCCGAACTGACGGTTCTGCCGGCAGCCGGCGACGAGGACACTTTGTTTGCCCTCAACATCGATGCTGCGCTTGTTGATACCGACGGCTCGGAGAGCCTCAGCATCACAATCGAAGGCGTTCCCACGGGCGCCAGCCTGTCGGCCGGTACCGATAACCAGGACGGCACCTGGACGCTGACGGCGGACGAGTTGACCGACCTGACCCTGACGCCACCGGCCGATTCCAACGAGGACTTCTCCTTGATGGTGACGGCGACATCGTCGCAGGGTACGGATACGGCGAGCACGGTGGCCGAACTGATGGTCGACATCACCAGTGTTGCCGACGCGCCGACGCTTTCGGCCAATACGACTTATACCGAGACGACGGGCGGCGAAACTACGATCGACGTGCCGCAATCCGTCCTCGATGTCGCCTCCGGCGAAAACGTGGTGACGGTCTCCGGCGTACCGGACGGCGCCAGCCTGTCGGCCGGCACCGACAACCAGGACGGCACCTGGACGGTGAGCGCCGGCGACGTCGACGGTTTGGCCATTACGCCGGCCGGCGGTTCGACCGACACCGTTGCGCTTACCTTCGAAGTTAGCGGTGCCGGAGGCGCCGGCGATACGCTCTTCTCTGATAACTTCAATAGTGGAGTTTCAGGCTGGGGCGATGAAGCCGGGGAATGGTACGGCGCCATGGAGATCGAACGGGACGAAACGGCGACCCGGACCTTCGATTTCGGTGAAGAACACGCCGGGCAGACGGTGACCCTCAGCTTCGACAGCCAGACCTGGGGAAGCTGGGATACGAGCGGCGGTTCTCGCGACTACTTCATCGTGACGACAAACGGTTCCGAGGTCATCAATACCTCCGACAGGGGAAGCGACAGCCATTCGGTGACCGTGACTCTGGACCAGAACGGTCAGTTGCAGCTCAACATGACGGCCGACGCGACCGGTTCGGACGAAGGCGTCGATATCGACAACTTCGTCATCACCGCCGGCGACGACTGGTCGTCGACCCTGGCGACGGCGTCCGTTGACGTGGAACCGGAAGCGGCCAACCACGTTTACGACCTCGATATCTCATCCGCCGTGACCGATACGGACGGTTCCGAAACCCTGTCGATCACGGTTGATAACCTGCCCAACGGTGCAACCCTGTCGGCCGGTACGGCGAACCCGGATGGCAGCTGGACCCTTGGCGCCGGCGACCTCGATGGCTTGACGATGACGGTGGCTGAGGGCACGACCGATTTCAACCTGGCCGTCAGCGCCACGGCGACGGAGAACGATGGCGATACCAACACCGTCTCCACGGCCGTTGCGATCACGGCGCCGGATCTCGGCGCTGAGGCGCCCGAACTGGAGGTCGAGAATGCGTCCAGCGACGAGGACACGGTGTTCGCGCTCAATATCGACGCCGCTTTGACCGATACGGACGGCTCCGAAACCCTCAGCGTGACCATTTCCGGTGTTCCGGATGGGGCCAGCCTGTCGGCCGGCACCGACAACCAGGACGGCACCTGGACGCTGACACAGGATCAACTGACCGATCTGACCCTGACGCCGCCCGCCGATTCCAACGAGGACTTCTCCTTGATGGTGACGGCGACGTCGTCGCAGGGTACCGACACGGCAAGCACGGTGGCCGAACTGATGGTCGACATCACCGGCGTCGCCGATACGCCGACCCTCAGCATCGCGGTCGGTGATCCGACGACGACGGCCGGCAATCCGCAGCCGATCGCCTATTGGACCATGGATGAGACCTCCGACCAGGGCACGATTTCCGACTCGGTCGGCGGCCACACGAGCGAGACCCATTGTGGTCTCGACATGGACGACGGCGGCGTTTTCAACACGACGGCGGCCGAGTTCAAAGGTTCCGACGACTACATTTCGGTGCCACACAGTGACGACCTCAAGCCGGACAGCGGCGCCATCACGCTGTGGTTCAACGCCGACACGGTGAGCGGCCGCGGAACCCTTGTCTCCTCTGACTCGTCCGGCTACGACACCGGCGGCCACTTCGGGCTCTTTGTCGAGAACGGTTGCCTGCGTCTGCGCATGCAGGGAACCAACGATCAGATCGACATAACCGACGGTAGTGTGTCAGCCAATACCTGGAACCAGGTCACCGTGACCTGGGGTGATGAAGGGGCGCAGGTCTACATGAACGGCGAGCATGTGATGTCCGACGCCAACTGGACGCGCGGTCTCGAGGGCAACGACAATCCTTGGACCTTTGGCACCAACCAGTGGGTCAGCGGCAACGACGTCGCCAACAACCTGCGCGACTACTTCAACGGCCATATGGACGACATCGCCATGTTCGATCAGCAACTGACCGCCGATCAGATCGGCGATCTATACAGCACTGGCGTCAACCAGTTCATGAACAGCGGCGACGGCGGTGACTTGGTCTATCCGATCGAGATCGCCGGTGCGCTGACCGATACGGACGGTTCGGAAACGTTGTCGATCAGCGTCGACGGCCTGCCGGACGGGGCGACGCTTTCGGCCGGTACGGCCAATGACGACGGCAGTTGGTCGCTGGGTGCCGACGACCTCGAAGGCCTGACCATGACCGTCGAAAGCGAGGTGACGGATCCCTTCAATATGACTGTCACCACGACAGCAACCGAGGACGACGGCGACGTGGCCACCAACTCGGCGGTCGTCGAGATTGACCCGGGCGCTGCCGGCGTGACCATGACCGGCGACGAAGCCGACGACAGCCTCACCGGCACCGGCGGCGACGACACGGTATCCGGCGGCGAGGGCGACGACCAGCTGTTCGGCGACGACGGCATGGATGTCCTCTACGGCGGTGCCGGGGCCGACCAATTGCAGGGTGGTGCCGGCGACGACGTGCTCCTTGGCGGCGAAGGCGGCGACACCTTCATCTTCGACGCCGAGAGCGGCGATGACGTCATCACCGATATCTTCGCTAATGACACCCTCGTTTTCGAGGGCCAGGAGTTCCATATGGACGACCTGATCCTGTCCGAGAACGAGGACGGCGACGTCGTCATGTCCTTCAACAACGTCGAAGGCGCCTCGGTGACGCTGAGTGGGGTCAAGATGGAAGACCTCGATACCAACGACGACGGCAGCCCGAGCGACGGCTACTCGGTGACTGAGGACGACGGCAAGGTGACGATCACGCTGGACGGCATCACATAACAGATAAGGCGCCAGCGCACGGAGCGGGCGGCCGCGCACTTCGGTGCCGGCCGCCTTTTCTTTTGGAGGTCCGGGATGCTATTGCCGGCTTGGCGTTCATTGGTTCTTGATGGCGGAGCCAGGCTTGCCGGGGTGTCCGCTTTGTCTGAGAGCGGGCCGCAAATTGGCCCACGAATTCCGACGGATTCCGGAGTTTTTTTGAGATGAATTGCATCCATCTGCCGGCCAGATCAGCGCCAATTGATCCAACGGGCGAAATGCGCGTTGACAGGGTTCTCCCCTTTCATATCTACCAGCACGTATAGATTTTCCCCGAACACTTCGCTATCGACGTCGGGCTTGAGATCGCGTGGCGGTGAATTCGGCGAGAATAAGAGGATTTTGAAATGAAAAAGAACATTTTGATAGTTGGCGGAAGCTCCGGTGTCGGAAGGAAACTGGCGGAACACTACATTTTCGAAGGGCACAATGTATGCATCACTGGACGTAAGAACCCCGAGGTTGAGGGGGCAAACTATCGGGAGTTAAGGATAACGAATGATGTCACTGGCTTGGGAACAAGCATAGACCAGGTCTTGGAGGGTTTCGCATCTGTCAACACGCTAGTGTACGCTGCTGGTTTCCTCCAACGCGGACACATTGACCGCTTAAGCGATAGAGACCTTCAAACAATGGTGAACGTTGGCCTATTGGCGCCGATGATGTTGATCCAGCGCTTGAAGAAAAACTCAGTATCTTCCCTAAAAATCATGCTTATCACTTCGAGCTCACAATACACCCCACGGGAACTTGAGCCCGCATATTGCGCTACGAAATCCGGCTTGGGCATGTTGGGGGCATCCCTAGTCAGGGATCATGGGATTGGAAAAGTTCTCGTTGCTGCGCCATCCGGCATGCGGACCCATTTCTGGGAAGGAACCGACGAAGATACGGATACGATGTTGGATCCTGGCTGGGTAGCTGAGCAAATTATCGACTTGTCCAGTGGCGCGTTTAAATATAGGTATGCAAAAATCCTAAGAAACCCGGCCCGGGTCGAAATTGTCGAGAGTTTGGACAATGAACTTGAGGCGATCTAGGGATTGGGAATAGACCCGACCGTTCAACGTTTTCGATCTCAAATCACCCCGGCGGATAGAAGTCGACTTACCCCTCCCGCTCCGGCGGTGCCTCGCGGAAGTGGGCCCAGCGCCGGGTGCCGCCGCGGTTCTCGAGAAAATTGATCAGGGCCGAAACAGGCTTGCGGTCATAGCGGCTGCCGGTGTCTCCCATCAGAATGTCGGCCGCCTTCTGGAACGGCATGGCGCCCCGGTAGGCGCGCGGACTGGCCATGCCGACGAAAGCGTTGGCGACGGCCAGGATGCGAGCCGTCTGGATAATTTCCTCGGCTTTTAGCGCCAAGGGCCCGCGGCCGTCCCAGGTCTCGCCGAACTGGCGGATGGTCTCGACGACCGGGCCTTCGAAGTCGACGTTCTCGAGGAGATCGACCGTCGTCAGGTAAGCCGAGCCGACCATGGCGCGCTCCTCAGGCGTCAGGTCCTCGGTCTTGGTCAGGATTTCTTCGGGGATGAAGATTTTGCCCAGGTTCATCAGGTTGCCGGCGATATCGACGGTCTTCTCGTCGACCTCTTCCATGCCCATCTCATGGGCGATGGCGCGGGCCACTTCGGCGACCCGGGACGAGTGGTTGGCCGAGAAGGGGTCGCGGCGGTCGACGACGCTGACCAGGGTGTCCGTCAATTGGCGCATCATCTTCTCGCCGCGCCGTTTCTCGCGGGTCAGGTCGGTGATGTCACTGACGATCATGAGGACGGCCGGCGGATAGTCGCGATCGCCCCTGAGCGGCACGTGATAAGTAGTCGTCCGTTCTCTAATTGGGGCGATTGCGTCAAGGTCTGAGTTGTTTCCCACTGGGTTGGTTTTCGGCACGGTTCTCTCCGGGGTCGTCGTTCGACGCCACATGATGGTATAGGCCGAGACCGGCGCCGCAATGTGAAAAGCGCAATCCGGGCCTTGGTGGCACGGTTGCAGGAG
>Ga0209458_1000228_pt1 | contig 25019 bp, 27 predicted proteins | sample WorMetLIZAISLAND_FD_187411 | JGI IMG/M metagenome (GOLD analysis project Ga0209458, IMG submission 187411) | Marine gutless worms symbiont microbial communities from Max Planck institute for Marine Microbiology, Germany - Inanidrilus manae... ...
GACCGTGAAAGACGTCGTGTGAAAATCGACACCGATAAACGACATGGCTACACTACTCCCGTTGGTGAGCGGCGGACCCCCGCAAGGGGTGTGAACGGCCAAGCCAAACTCCTATACGAGGTCACCGACAAAAACCGGGCCTCAGGCTGGTCGTTCGGATACAGGCGACGGGTAATCTCCTTGACAGGGTCGCAGGGCCCTAAAAAGCAATCCAGCCTGCAGCCTATCCGCCTCTCCCAACACCTTATCAGAGCCAGGAGGCATGACCGCTCACACCCCATTCATGCCAGCTCCTTGGGTTGCTTGTGTTTCATTGAAACTCTGCGTTTCCAGATAACGGGCGAGCTGGTCGAAGCGCTCCTCCCAGAAAGCCCGGGTCTGTTCCATCCAATCCCGCGCCCCTTCCATGGGTCCCGGCTCGAAGCGGCAGCGGTGCACGCGGCCGTCCTTCTCGCGGGTGACGAGTCCGCTCCGCTCGAGAACCTTCAGATGTTTGGTGACGGCCGGCCACGACATGTCGAAAGGCTCGGCCAACTCGCCAACGCTCGACGGCCCCTCGGCCAGACGCGCGATGATGGCGCGCCGGGTCGGGTCGGCGAGCGCCGCGAAGACGGCGTTCAAGCGTTTTTCTTCGCTGGGCGGTGTTAGATGATTATATTTAACCATTTGGTTAAATTAATGGATATAGAGCTGGGAGTCAAGTGGATGACTGGGCGGCGGCGAGGGCCGAGAAGAATACCATCGTATTAATAAGGTTTTACCGTCTGCCTACTTCCTGTTCACCACACCGAAGGATAACGCGAATAAACTAGTCCGTAAGGTGGACTCGACGCCGACGCGAAACTTACAAGACGTAGGATAAGGACATGGAACTTCAAACGAACGAAGCCGAACGCCTCGCCGCTCTCGTCAGCTACGGCATCCTCGACACCGAGTTCGAGGAGACCTATGACCGCATCACCCGGCTTGCGGCAACGATATTCGATGCGCCTATCAGCCTCGTGTCCTTGGTCGACGACAAACGCCAATGGTTCAAATCGGCCTATGGCTTGGGTGCCCGCGAGACACCACGGGAATTCGCTTTCTGTGATCACGCGATCCGGCAACAAGGCGTTTACCTGGTACCGAACGCCTATGAGTCCGAATTGTTCAAAGACAATCCCCTGGTTACCGGCGCCCCGAACGTCGTTTTTTACGCCGGAGCGCCCCTGGTCAACCGCAACGGTTTCGCCCTCGGTACGCTCTGCGTCATCGATCACCAGCCGCGTAACCGCATGTCAAATGCTGACCAGTCAATCCTGTCGGATTTCGCGGCCTTGGTCGTCGAGTTATTGGAAACCCGCAAGGAACTCCGGGACCTGCGATGTGGCCGATCCGCCGCATAATTGAGGAGGGGGGGGTAAAACCATGACGATCAACGATTGCGGACCTGACAACGAGACAGCCGGCCAACCGATCGAACTCCTGAAAGGGATGCCGCTGTGGGCGAACAAGATGCCCAACTGCCGTTACGAGCCGGTCAATGTGGAACCTCGTGAAATCCCGCTCCATACGGTCGATTTTCCGGGTGCCGAAGCGTTCCTGACCTACTGGGAAGACTTAAGGGCGGACCGGTTCGCGCCACCCTGGCAGGAATTCGATCTGATGGCCCTCGGTGGCGAGTCGGTGTCGCGCGTCCTCGTTGTCGACATTCTTCCCGAACCGCTTCGCATCAAATATCGGTTTTGGGGCACGGCGAACACCAACGCCAAGGGAATCGACATGACCGGGAAGTATCTCGAAGACTTTCCTCTCGTTCGCCGCTCCGTGGCGCGCGAGGAGTACCTGAGCGTCATCGCGGAAAGGCGCCCCATGGCGTTCACGGACAAACTGGTCCTGCCGGACACCGACAAAAACGATCTGCGGCTCAAAGCAGCGTTTGAACAGGTCATGATTCGCCTGCCGCTGTCGAACCACGATGAGTCCGTCGATCACGTCGTATCGATCGCCCACTGGGAGAAAACCCGGCCGGTCTGATCGCCCCGGGCCGGTCACAGGTCGCGAGCGGTTTCAGGCCCGAAACCAATCATTTTATCGGAGGCGTTTACCACCGCCGGATGGGCCGGCGGGTCGCCACCGCCTTGCGGCGCGCGCCCTCGCGCAGGAAAACGTATAGGCCGGCTCCGAAGATGAGCGCGATACCAGCCGAGGCTGCGGCGTCCGGAAGGTGGCCGAAGAATAGCCATCCCCACAGGATGGCCAGCGGCATGGCGACATATTCAAAGGGCGCCACCGTCGCCGCCGGGGCCGAGCGGTAGGCCTCGGAGAGCGCATAGCCGATGATGCCAGACATCAGGCCGAGGCCGAAGAAGAGGACGCCGTCGCCATCGGCCGGCCAGCGCCAGGGTCGGAGCAGAAACTGCAGGCTCGGGTCCTCGACTCCTGCTGCGTAGCGGCCGTCACCGGCCACAAACCAGAACCCGGCGCTGACGGCGAGGAAGGTGCCCTGGATATAGACGGCCATGGCCGAGGCCTTCGATTTGACACCAAGGCGGCGGGTCAGAATCTGCATCAGGGCGTAGGTGAAGGCGGCGGCGACCGGCAACAACAGAACCAGAGTGTTGGCGCCGACGTTGGCGGACCCCATATCCGTCGTCGACCACGGACGCAGCATCACCAGCACACCCAAGAAGCCGATCATCACAGCGAGGATACGCCGCGGTCCAACCCGTTCGCCGAGTATGGGGATCGACAGGAGCGTGATGATCAACGGCGAGACGAAAAAGAGCGCTGTCGCGTCAGCAAGGGGGATGACGGCGAGTGCGGCGAAAAAGGTCATGTTGGCGGCGACGACCAGGAGGCCGCGGCAGAGATGAAGGAACGGCTGGTCTGTCTTGAGGATCCGGAAACCGCCCTCGAATTGAACGAAAACTAGGCTGAAAACGATGCCGATGGCCGAGCGCACGAAGATCATCTGGTGCAGGGGATATTCGCCGGACAGCGTTTTGATCAAGGTGTCGTTGATGGACACACAGGTCATGCCGAGCACGATGAAGAGGATCCCGCGCATGGTATTGTCGGTCTGTAATTCTGATGCCGCCGTCATATCCGGTTGACCACCTAACCCAAGAGATCGGGATACCAGCCTTCGCGCTGAACCCTAGTCACTAGCCGTTTTATCGTCGATCGGCCACCCCGCCTTGTCTGAACGCTCCTGTTGAATCGACTTTCGCCCACATTCATCGCCCGACGCGTAGCACTGGTCTGTTTTTTGGCGATTGGCGGTCGCCGCAGAGAAATTGACCCTCTGCTCGAAGGAAATCACCGCCCAGACCATGCTCGATGAGAGCGAATCGGGAACGGCACGGGACAGCGTGCGCATCAAGGTCGAACGCGCCTGCTAGGCCCACCGCCTGGCCAACGATCGATCACCAGTGAACAACACTCACAACGACCGAAAGGGAGTGGTGGTCTGGCAGGACGAAGCCATTTGAATCGGGAGCGGCTCGTTCGCTCAGTCAAGCTGACGACCCCGAAACCGAAGCCCACTGGCCCCTAATCCGGCCCGCCGTAGTCCTTGCAGCCCTTTACGAGGGCATAGCACGCCAAGCGAACGGTTTTCGGGATCTCGATCCGGGACCCGTCGCGCACCCCTTTTTCGTAGTACTGGACGATCCGTCGGCGCAGCCCCAAGGCCTCCGCTGCTTCCTTTTGGGACCAACCCAGCGACTTGCGCCACGCCTTGAAATCCTCAGGCTTCATGACCGGAGATTGAGATTCTTCGTCGTTCTTCTTGCGGGCCATGAGGTTCCTTCTCGATCGGGGGTTCACCAGCCTTTTATCCTGTCGCCGGCCCGGGGCCAAGGCATAGGTGCACTGGGTGCGCTTTTTTTGTTGAAGTGCGCACTTTGTGCGCCTATACTGATAATGATTGTGGGGTGATGTTCGGGCGCCGGCAGGGATCGGCCGTCCCCCACACCAACAGGATGGAACCAAACCGATGACCGCCCCTAGCGCCGAATACCAGGACCCAACAGCTTTGCTCGCTGACGGATTGGGTGCGGCCTGCCGCCGTCTGATGCATGACCTGGAACAGGCCGATTGGACCGACCTGGACCTGCTTTCCGATGTCCTCGGGTTCGATCCCGATGAGTTTTCCGAAGCCGTCTGCCAGCTCCTCAGCACGGGTTACATGGTGGTCCTCCGCGACCTCTCGAGACGCCAGGCCCGGCTGACGCGGCGTGGCCGCGCCGCCATGGACCGAGCCCGCGCCTACGCCACGTAAACGACCTTCCGGCTCGTCTGATCTCCATCAACGCGCGCACGCTGGCGCCGGCGTAAACTTGTATCCTGTCCTTCCATTCGAAGGGCGAGGCCGAGATGACCCGAAAGAAGGTTGCCGCCGTTAAGCGAAAGCGCTCGGAATCGCCGCGCGTTGGCTACGACGTCGCCGCGATGCAGAGGAAGTTGCGCGCTCAGCCCAGGGCCCACGGTCTCGAACAACTGGACCAGATGCTGCACTCGGCACAGGCCCGCGTCACCGGCGGCGTGTCGCCGGCGGCGGTCATGAATGCCTATCTCGACTGGTTTGTCCATCTCGCCAACTCGCCGACCAATCAGACCGTACTCGTTCACAAGGCCGTCAACGATGGGCTCCGGTTGTTGACCTATGCCGGGCGATCCATGCTCGGGGCCGAAGCCGAACCGGCGGCACGGCGCGACCGCCGCGACCCGCGCTTCCGGGCCGCCGAATGGAATGTCTGGCCCTACAACTTGATCGCCCAGTCGTTCCTGTTGTCCCAGAGCTGGTGGCGTGAAACGACCCGTGACGTACGCGGTGTCAGCGCCCAGCACAATCGCGAGGTGCAATTCCTGACCCGCCAGTTCCGCGATTTCCTGTCGCCAGCCAACTTTCTGTGGACCAATCCGGAGGTGCTCCGGCGCACCATCGAAGAGGGTGGCCAGAACTTGATCCGCGGCCTGGAAAACGGCGTCGACGACTTCCAGCGCAACTGGCTTGGCGAACGCCCGGCGGCCGCCGAAGACTATATCGTCGGCAAGACCGTGGCGACGACACCCGGCAAAGTCATCTACCGCAACGCCTTGATGGAACTGATCCAGTATACACCGAGCACCGAAACGGTGTGGCGCGAGCCGGTGCTGATCGTACCGGCCTGGATCATGAAGTACTACATCCTCGATCTGTCGCCGGAGAACTCGCTGATCCGTTACCTGGTATCGCGCGGCCGTAGCGTATTCACCATCTCCTGGAAAAATCCGACGGCCGAGGACCGCGATGTTTACATGGATGACTACCGGCGATTGGGCGTCATGGCCGCCTTGGACGTCATCGCCAAGATCCAGCCGGGGGCCCGTGTGCATGCCTGCGGCTACTGCCTCGGCGGCACGCTTCTGTCCATCGCCGCCGCCGCGATGGCGCGCGACGGCGACCGGCGTCTGGCGACGGTCACGCTGTTGGCGGCGCAGACCGACTTTTCCGAAGCTGGGGAGTTGATGCTGTTCATGGACGAAAGCCAGCTTAGCTACATCGAGGACATGATGTGGGCCCAGGGCTATCTTGACACCAAGGAGATGTCGGGCGCCTTTCAGTTCCTGCGCGCCAACGACCTGATATGGTCGCGCATTATCCGCGAATACATGCTGGGCGAGAAGGACCGGCTCAACGATCTGATGGCCTGGAGCACCGACCAGACCCGGATGCCCTATCACATGCACTCCGAGTATCTCCGCCAGCTGTTCCTGGAGAACCGTCTTGCCACCGGCAAGTACCAGGTCGGCGGCAGGCCGGTCGCGCTGACCGATATCGAGGCCGAAATCTTCGCTGTGGCGACCATCCGTGACCACATTGCGCCCTGGCAATCGGTATTCAAGATCAAGATCCTCAGCGACACCGACGTCACCTTCGTCCTCGCCGCAGGCGGCCACAACGCCGGCATCGTCTCCGAGCCGGGCCACGCTGGCCGCAGCTACCAGATGATTCTGCTTAAGGAACTGGCCACCTTCAAGGACCCGGAGACCTTCCGCAGCCAGGCGCCGGTCCGCTCCGGATCTTGGTGGCCGGCTTGGATCCGCTGGCTGTCACAACGCTCTTCGGGCAGGATCAAACCACCGTCCTTGGGCGCACCGAGAAATGGCATTAAGGTCCTGGCCGAGGCGCCCGGCCGATACGTCCTCGAGCCCTGATCTGCATGGGTTCCGCGCCAGCTGGAACAAGAAGCGAGGGAAATTCGATGTACGACGTCATGGCTACAGCCTGGAACTTCCAAATGATGGCGATACGCAGCGCGTCCTCGGTCTGCGCATCGATCATGGAGGTGCAACTGCGGCTGATCGAATTGCAACTGGGCCTGCTTGATCATGTGCACGCGCACCGCCGTGCCACCGACCCGGAGATGGCGGGCAACCCCAAGACCCGCAAGCGCCGCAACATCAAGACCCGAAACCCCTGCTGTGGTCCCGACCTGCACGACCATTACGGCCACCGCGCTCAGGACGTCGACGTGGAGCATTTGTGAGGGAGGAGACAAGGCGCCTGGGTAGCCGCGGCGGCGATGACTGGCGCCCAAAGCCCGACATCGCCTTTATCTCAACAACCGTTTGGCTAGCCCAAAGAGACCCGGGGTGTGGAGAAACATCAATTCCTTGGCGAGACCAAGCAGATTCGGCGCGAAGTAGTTCGGGTTGAAATGGCGGATCGGTTGATCTTCGAAACGGCATTTTAAGCGGCGCGCATCATCGCCGATGATGGCGCGGCAGGCAACATCCAAGGTGAAACTCGGCATCGTCTTGTCCATCGTCGAACCGCCAGGCACATGCCACATGGCCAGCATGTAGCGTGGCGCACTCGATGGATTGGGCGTGCCTCGGTGCACAAGGGTCGGGTATCGGATGATGGCGTCACCGCTTTGCGTGTTGACCCGTGCGACACGTCCCCGCTTCCTGAAATCGTCAATATCGCGAGACGAATGGATGGTGTCGTGCGATTGGGGAATGATCTCGAGACTGCCGTTACCTTCGTCGACCGAGCCCAACGGCAAATTGATGATCAGGCTTAAGTTGCCTTCCGGGCCCGTATCGGCATGGAAATCCTGAGAAACGCTGCCGGGCAGGTTGGCGTTGCCACCATACTGGACGTTTCGGACATCCTGACCCAATAGACTGCGTGTAATCTGAAAGATGATGCGGTTGAGTAGGATGTCCCGGACAATCAGGTCCGGCGTCGTCGGCGGCAGTATCTGCAGATGGCCGATCAGGCGGCCACCGCTCATCCACTTGTCCTTCGAGCGTTGAAATCTCGACCATTCGTCGTCTAGGAAATCTCGCAGCCGGTCAAGGGGTTCGGCCGCCACCACATTCCTCAGGACCAGATATCCGTGCCGCTCAAGAAGGGTTCCACATTGGCGGACCTTCTCCGAGTCGATCCGACCCGAGAGCCTCTCCTCATTGGTGATGACCGAGACCGATTCCATGTCGACCGGACCGATTGTCGGTTAGCGCTGTGTCACAGTTTGGGCGCTTGGCGCCGGATTGTCACCCTATGGTTGGCGCGGCATCAAGGCCGACGACCCCTGTTGCGGTCCCGACCTGCACGACCATTACGGCCACCGTGCTCAGGACGTCGACGTAGAGCAATTGTGAGTGCGAGACGGACCACGAAACCGGAATGGATTTCCAGCATGACTGTGGGCACGACTAGCATTTGAATTATCTTCAAAATCCGCTATTTAAAATAGATTAATCAGTCTCGCGGCACCCACCATCGCATAGGGCTTATTAGGAAATGCGCCGAGTAGATAAATTTGTGAGCCTGATTCTAACGTTTAGATTGAATTGCTTCCTTAAAAAAACTCACAATATCACAAACAATAGTGGTGCTCTCGGGAAACGGATTATGAGGATGGAGAAGCGACGCGATGTCCCATCACAGCACCGAGACACGCGGGCTGGCCGGAAATCTGAAAGAGAGCGTAACGTGGTTGCGTACCATATTCGAACAGGCCGCCGTCGGCGTTGCGCTGGTCGAAACGCCGACCGGGAGATTCGCCCGCGTTAACCGCCGTTTTTGCGACATCGTCGGTTATACCCTCGGCGAAATGAAGCAGACCAGTTTTCACGAAATCACCCATCCCAATGACCTCGATGTGGACCTTGCCTGGGTTGAACGGCTGGTTGCCGGCGAGATCAAACAGTTCACCAGGGAAAAACGTTACATCCATAAGAACGGGTCCGTCGTCTGGGTCAAGCTCACCGTATCGCCGACATGGAAACCCGGTGAGCCGGCTGAGTTCCACGTCGCCATCGTCGAGGATATCACCGAACGCAAGACCGCTGAGGCGGCGGCGCTGAGAATCGAAGCCAAGTACAAATCGATCCTTGAGGCGATGCCGGACTTGGTCTTCGTCCTCTCCGAAGACGGCATACATCTGAGTTGCCATGCGCCCAGCGCGGACCTCTACTTTGCCGGGCCCGAGGCGTTTCTCGGCAAAGGCGTTGACGATGTTCTCCCGCCCGCGGTCGCCGGAGCCTACAGGACCCACATCCGCGAGACCATCAGGAACGGGCAGACCCAGAGCTTCGAATACCAACTGCCGTTTCCCGACGGCGCCCGGCACTATGACTGCCGCATGGTGCCGAGCGGTGATGGCAACGCGCTCGCCATCGTGCGCGACATCACGGAACGGATATTGGCCGAGGAAGCGAGTACACGTCTGGGACGCATCGTCGAACAATCGATCAGTGAGATCTACATGTTCGACGCCGAATCGCTGCGTTTTATCTCCGTCAACCGGGGGGCCCGCGAGAACCTCGGCTATACCGCCGAGGAACTCGAGGAGCTAACACCGCTCGATCTCAAGCCACAGTTCACGCGGGAGTATTTCGAGACACTCGTCGAACCGCTGCGCGAGGGGATCGAGGAGGCGATCACCTTCCAAACGGTCCACCGAAGCAAGGATGGCTCAACCTACGATGTCGAGGTCTGTCTGCAGCTGATGGCGAGGAAAACCATGTCGGTATTCGTCGCCAACATTATGGACATCACGGAGCGCAAACGCACCGAACAGGAGCTCTTCGAAAACGAGGAACGGTTCCGTTCCATTCTCGGCTCGTCCATGGTCGCCATGATTGTCGCCACCGACTCCGAAGGAACGATCGTCTCCTGGAATCCGGCCGCCGAGAAGATTTTTGGCTACAGCGAGGTCGAAATCGTCGGCCGGCCGTTGACCAAGATCATGCCGGAGCGATACCGCGAAGCCCATCGTGTGGGCTTTAACCGGGCGCTGGATACGGACGACTATCGAATCATGGGTCAGACGGTATCCGTCCACGGCCTCAAGAAGAGCGGCGAGGAGTTCCCCATCGAACTGTCCATCGGCGTCTGGAAGCAGGACGGAGTCAAGAATTTCAGTGCCGTCATTCACGACATCACCGAGCGCAAGGCGACCGAGGAGGCTTTACAGGAAGCGCTGACCCAGGCCGAGCGGGCCAACCAGGCAAAATCAGAGTTCCTAGCCACCATGAGCCACGAGTTCCGCACGCCCTTGAATGCCATCCTCGGTTTCAGCGAAATGATGCGAACCCAGTGCTTCGGGCCGCTGGGATCCGAGAACTACACGGAATACGCCAGCGACATTTACAACAGCGGTGAACACATGCTGGCGCTGGTCAATGACATCCTCGACATATCGGCGATCGAAGCCGGCAAGCGCCCTATGATCAAGGAGTCGGTGGACATCGGCGAACTGCTGGCCGATTGCGTCAGGAGCGTCGACCATTTGGTCAGCGGTGGCGGTGTCGCGCTGACGGTCAAACCGCTGCCGGTCGACCTTCCCTATCTTTACGCCGATCGCCGTTCAATCGCCCAGATTATCCTCAACTTACTGTCGAACGCCATCAAGTTCACCGACCTGGGCGGCATCATCACCGTCACCATCAACAGCCGCAAGGGTCGCGTCGCCATTGAAGTTCGCGATACGGGCGTCGGCATCGAGGCGGAGCGCCTCGACAGCATCACCGAGCCCTTTAACCAAACATACTCCGACCCGCATCTACCCCAAGAGGGAACTGGCCTCGGTCTGTCGATCGTCAAATCCTTGGTCGAGGCGCATGACGGTGAGCTGAATATCGATAGCATCGTCGGTAAAGGCACGACTGTGACCGTTTCGCTTCCGTGCAAGGAACTGGCCGGCAGCCGGCTTATGCCCTGAGGATTGGAAACTATCGACGGCGTCTAACTCTGCTGGCAATCCGGCGGCACAAGACGATCGGTAACGCGTCGCCATCGATTTTGTTTTCTTTTTACACGCGTCACGCTGCTAGGCCCTGAGCGGCAATCTCGCCACGACCCTCGTGTGGTAGGCGCCGTACGGCATGTAGGGAAGCCCGGCGGCGGACCACTTCGTCAATTTGATCCGCCGCCAATCTCTTTTGACTCACCAACTATTTGAGCCGACAATTCCGTGATCGGGTGACGATTGACCGGGTTGGATGTCACCGCCTATTGGCGCTGTCTACAAGGGAGAGTCGCCATGAAACACCTGATCATCCTCAACGATCCACCCTACGGCACGGAACGCAGCTACAACGGCCTGCGCCTGGCCCATGCGCTTCGAAAACAGGATGCGGAGGCCGAGGTCACGGTCTTCCTGATGGCCGATGCCGTGGTCTGTGCCAAGACCGGGCAAAAGACGCCGGACGGGTACTACAACGCTGAACGCATGCTGAAACCGGTGATTGCCGGCACCGGTGCCGTCCTACTCTGCGGTACCTGCATGGACGCGCGGGGCTTAAGCGAAGCGGACCTCATGGAAGGCGTAAGGCGCAGCTCCATGAAAGAACTCGCCGAACAAACCATTGGCGCCGACAAGGTCTTGGTTTTCTGAGGAGCCGAAAGTGGAGCCGATCTACATCGATTACAATGCCAGCACGCCGATCGCATCTGAAGTGGCGGAAGCCATGCGGCCTTTCCTGAGGGCGGGATTCGGAAACCCCTCGAGTCCACATTGGGCCGGTGCGCCGGCCAAGACAGCCATGGACGAGGCGCGGCGCGACGTGGCGGCGCTTCTCGGTTGCGCGGCCGACGAAGTGATCTTCACCAACGGCGGCAGCGAAGCCAACAATATGGCTCTCAAAGGCGTCTTTTATGAGAAAGGCGGTGTCGGTGCCCATATCATCACGTCGCAAATCGAACACCCGGCCATCCTGGCGCCTTGCCGTTTCCTCGAGTCCCTCGGCGCCGAGGTCACCTATCTGCCCGTCGACGGCACTGGACTGGTCGATCCGGCCGCCGTCGCCGGCGCGATCACCGGGAGCACGGTATTGGTCAGCATCATGCACGCCAACAACGAGGTCGGCACCATCCAGCCGATCGCCGACATCGCCCGCATCACCCGTGCGCGCGGCGTGCTGCTGCATACGGACGCGGCGCAATCGGCCGGCAAGATCGCCACCGAGGTCGACGGCCTCGGCGTCGACCTGCTGACCATCGCCGGACACAAGCTCTACGCCCCCAAGGGCGTCGGTGCTCTTTACATGCGCGCCGGCACCGAGACCGAACCCCTGATCCATGGCGCCGGCCACGAAGGTGGGCGGCGCGCTGGCACCGAAAGCGCGCTATTCGCCGCCGGCCTCGGCATGGCTTGCCGGATCGCCAAACCGCTGATCCCCAACGACGCTATCCGCGAGCTGCGTGATCTTTTCTGGCGACGCCTCCGCGACAGCTTCGGCGACGGGGTCCTCCTCAACGGTCACAAGACGTCGCGCCTGCCGAACACGCTGAACGTCTCCTTCCCCGCCCGCATCGGCGCCGATATTCTCGCCAACCTCGACGGCGTCGCCGCCTCCACCGGCTCGGCCTGCCACGAAGGCACCATCGACCTGTCACCGGTCCTCGCCGCCATGGGTGTGTCGCCCGAGGTTGGCGGCGGCGCCATCCGTTTCAGCCTTGGCCGGGGGACGACTGCGGAAGAGGTCGAGACTGTCGTCAAGCGCCTGCGGGTTGTTCTTGGATAGCGATCACCTGTCGCCCGCGGTCCAATCAGATGCCGCGCCATCGACTCGTCCTAGACCGCCGCCAGGATGGCCTTCTTGATTTCCTTGATCCGCTTCTCGTCGCGTTTGTAGAAGGTCCATTGCTTTATCCGCTTGGCGCGCACGAGTTCCGCACGCTTTAAGACCTTCATGTGCTCGCTGACGGTCGGCTGACTGAGGCCGAGTTTGTCGGCGATCAGCACACCGCAGACGCCATCTTCGATGAGATCGCCGTCTACCTGCGGCGGAAAATGTTCCAGAGGTTCCTTCAGCCATTTGAGGATCAACAGGCGGTGTTCGTTTGCCAGCGCTTTTAAGGCATCCACCATTGTCATTTAGCTAATTTGCTAATTTCCTATATTTATGTCAAGAAGCTTCCTCAATGAGGTGCCCTCTGACGAGATGATGACATGACTGAAGCGATCAACCGAACGACTATCGAGACCACCGAGAAGATCATTCGGCCTTACATAAGGCGAACGCCGGTCATCGCCGTAAACGAGGCAGACTTCGGGCTGAGCGACGGGCCGGTCCATCTCAAGCTCGAGCTCATGCAACACGCGGGTTCATTCAAGAGCCGGGGCGCTTTCACGAACCTTCTGACCCGAAAGGTTCCGGCGGCGGGCGTTGTCGCAGCATCCGGCGGAAATCACGGCGCGGCGGTCGCCTATGCCGCCATGAAGCTCGACGTTCCGGCCAAGATCTTCGTACCGAGCATCTCCTCGCCGGAAAAAGTGAACCGCATCAAGGGTTATGGCGCCGATCTGGTCGTTCACGGCGACCGTTACGCAGACGCGTTGGCTGCCAGCGAGCGATGGCTGGAACGGTCCGGCGCTTTGCCGGTCCATGCCTTCGATCAAGTCGAAACCATGCTCGGCCAGGGAACCGTCGGATTGGAGTTTGAGGATCAGGCGCCGGACATCGACACGGTGCTCGTCTCCGTCGGCGGATTGATCGCCGGCATCGCCGGTTGGTTGAAAGCCGGATCCGGGTCGTCGGGGTCGAGCCGGACGGCTCGCCGACGCTCTCCAAGGCTCTGCAGGCGGATCGCCCGGTCGATGCCGAGGCGGCCGGACTGGCGGCCGACTCCCTGGCGCCCCGCCGCGTCGGAGAAAGGGTCTTTCCGATCGCCCAACGCCATGTGGATCACGCCGTATTGGTCAGTGACGAGGCCATCCGCAACGCGCAATCCGCACTCTGGGAGGTGCTCCGGATTGTTGCCGAACCCGGCGGTTCGGCGGCTTTCGCCGGACTGTTATCGGGCGCCTATCGGCCGCAACCGGACGAACGGGTGGGCGTCGTCATTAGTGGCGGGAACACGACGGCTGTGGATTTCGACCGGTAATCCGGGCGGCCCCTCTCACGGCCAGGGTAGGCCGACGCGTTTTTTATGCCAGTTTGGCGGCAGCCAGACCCGCGAGGACGGTGTCCTCGACCAGGGCGTCGAGGCGGTTTTTGTCGAGCGAGAGGGTTTCGTCCAGGTACTTTCTGAGCAAATCCTGTGTCGCGAAACGCCCGTGGAACTCCCTGAAGAATTCCTCGAAGTCGGCACCCAGGGCGACTAAATTCATGTGAACGTCCGGCCACTCCAGGCCCAGCACCTCGCGCTTGGCGAGATCAAGGATCTGCTCGGCGGCCGTTCCCGAACGGTCCCGGTGATCGAAACTGTCGAGGAAGTTGGCAAAGCGGAGCGCGTTGAGGAAACGCACGTACTGGCGCGGATTGCGCCTGAGCGCGAACTGCACAGTCTGGAAGACGCGGAGCACGTCCGGGTCCTTCTCGTCGAAACGGAGCGCGCGCTGGAGACGCATCTCGCCCTCGATCTGTTCGCGGATCGCCTCTTGTTTTTCGGCGCTGACAGAGGCCTCGTTACCTTCCGCCGCCGGCGCGACGGCCTCCAGCACGGCCTCCGTCCTTTTCTCCACCGCTTCATCGTCGCTCGGGGGATTGCCCTGGGCATCGACCTGAACGCGGATCTCGGCCCGTTCCTCGAAGCTCAGCATGTCGGCGGTTCGCGCGCCGGTGAGATGAGCCAGATAGCGTTCGATGACCCGGTCGTCCGGGTCCGGGATGCGGACGTGGAACTGCACGATCTTCTCCAGAAAGCGCCGCCCGAAGGGAAGTTCCTCGGCCAACGTCGGATCGTTCTTCGCGTGTTCGGTCAGCTTCTCGTAGGCCATTTCGAGGCTGGCCGCGACCATGTGTTTGTGCATGCCGAGGATGAAAATGCAGTTCTCCGTTTCCTGGCCGAAGAAGACGTTGATGGTCTCGACGATCTTGGCCGTGGCGCCCGGGCCGCAGCGGTCCAGGTCGTCGATGAAGATGACCAGGATGGTCTCCTCTTTCTTGCGCCCGTCCTCGTCCCGGAGCGCTTCCAGGACCAGGCGGAAATCCTGCTCGATCTCGCTCAAGGGTCCCATCAGGGCGTTGTAGTCGGGGACGCGGAAGTACTTCTCGACGCCGAGCTCCAGCGGCGAGTCCTTGAACTTCTTCCATATCAACCTGAAGAAAACGCCGTAACCGACAAGGGCAGACAGAATTGTTCCTTCGCCCCACCAGCCGTCGACCACGGGTATCAACAACAATCCGATGACCGCCACGGCGCCCAGGCCGACCAAGCCCACCAAACGCGGAACCGTCGCGGCGATGAACTTGGTGAACAGCTGCTGCTTGATCTCGTCCGTATCGATGCGGTTCAGGTTCAAGCGCACCCAGAAAGTAGAGCCCCGCGACGCGGTCACGAATTGAATCACCGCATTGACCAGGCTCGCCGTTAGCCGCTCGCCGCTGCCGTGCCGCCAGGCGTTGAAATAGACGGTCTCGAAAACCCGCTTCGGCGCTCCCGTGCCATCTCCCTTTTCCTCCGGTTCTCGCTTGGCCAAGCGCTGCAAATCTGCGATATCGTTCCAATTGAGAGGTCGGCTGCGCTTGCGGGCCTGATCTTCGACTCTGTCCTCGGTTCCGGGCTTGAGTCGGTTTTGCAGCATCTTCATGACCGACGACTTGCCGGCGCCCCAGGGCGCGTCGATGCCGATAACCAAAGGCGGCTTGGTGCCCGGCGTGCTGATGAACTCGGCCAGCGCCCGGACAAGCGGTTCGTGCCCGAAGTGGTCGATCGCCGAGGGCTGGTCGTTGCACAGCTCCTGGGCCATTAACGCCCGCTGCTCGGCGGCCGCCTCATCGATATCCCGGTAGGTCGGGAAGATGTCCTTCAAGTAGGCCTGAAGCTCCGGCAGGGCGTCGGCCTGATTGGCGCCGAGGGAGAAGGTGACCCGCCCGCCGTTCATCTTGTCGAACAGTCCCCCCTCGCGCAGGGCGGCGACGGTGATGTGGAGAGACTCAATGGGCGAGAGTCCACCGGCGCCGGAGCCCATAAGCGGCAGCCATAGCGAGAACCCGTCGGGTAGCGCGGGCAAACTCTCAATCGCTTTCGTCAGGTTTTCCGGCAACGCCTTGTTCGCTCGTTGACGCTGGGCATGGGAGGCAACGATCATCACCGGGCGCTGTGATCCGCGATCACGCCCCTGTCCAACTCCGATATCGCCGAAAAAAGAAAACCCGATCTTCGGTTCGACGGGTTGGAATTGGTCGGCGTCCCATCCCCCGGTTTTGAGCACGGCCTCGGCGCTTTCCCCGGCCGCCGCACCGCCGAAGACCGAGCAGAACAAAAGATCTCCGTCGACCGGCAATTCCACCCCGATGTCGACCACGGGCAGGCGCGCCAACGCGGCATCGACGTCGCTGGTGACGATCGCCGGGTCTGGCAAATCGAAATCCTTGAAGTTGTCGGGCAGATCGCTGTCAGGATTGCCGAGCAGCGGACCAATCAGATGCCAGGGCTGGACGACGGCGCCCGGCCCCTGCTCGCTCACCGCCGCGGCGATCGCGTCGCGCAGCGCCTTATCCGCATTGCCGGTCAGGTGGAAGGACGCGTCCATGGCTACCCTTCGGCCGCGCCAAACGGCACGCGGAAGAAATCCGCTTCGAAGGCTTCGACGCCGTCCGGGTTTTCATCCAGGAGCCGATTTGACAGGACCCAACTCGCCTGGTCGGGATCGATTGCGTGTTGAGCTTGCGCCATGAGAGCGAAATAAAGCGTCGAGGACGACAGTTTGTCCTGTGCGATATTCTTCCTGGGAAGGCTCTCGACGGCGTGCATCAGCAACCGGATCAGGGCCGGCGACGGCGATACACTGGCCTCGATGAAAACCTCTGCGATCGCTGGCGGCAGGTCCCAGTAGGCATCCGGATGCTGAGGTAAACCCTGGAGCGAATCGGCGGCAATCCCGTTGTAGATCTCCCGTGCCGCTCGCTCGATGGCGTCGTCGACAGCGGGGTCCAACCGAACCATTGGGAGTTTGCTGTCGACAAGCACGCTCAGCATCTCATCCCCGAGATCCGGAAGCACCACCCAGTGCACGGAAAAGGCGAGATTGTCATCGCTCTCCGCCGGCCGGTGATTGAGAAGGACGGTCTCGACCAACAGCTTCGACGTTTGGGACGCAATCGGTATCAGCATCAAGCCCGGGCCCGCGCCATCGATCCTGCCGACCACCTCTTCCGGGTCTTCGGTGCGTTTGATCGCACTGATGAGACCCTGATCGTGCGTTTCCGCGAAACTCCACAGGGACTGCAGTGCCGATTGCAGCGAGGTTGCCGTGCTCTCGTCGATCTTGTCGTAGAATATGACGAGGTCGACTCCGTTCGCCTCGGCCATCGATGGGCCCCCCTTTACCCTCAATCCCTGATTTAGTTCTTCTTCGCCATTCGGTCGAAAGTGTAATTCGGCCAGTTGCCACTTTCCAGTCACTCGGCAGTTTTTGTGTCCAGTCTTCCGAAGCTGCTTTTCGCCCTGGCCCAACGGGAACAATTCCCGTCGCTCCCCGGTTGCCTCCCCTCCCTTCCCTTTGGCATAGTCGTCACCAGCGATCGAAACCGCCGCCGGGTGGGCGGCCGAGACAGGGGGGAACCATCATGCAGACACGGGCCGCGGTGGCGTTCGAGGCGGGCAAGCCGCTTTCCATTGAAACCGTCGAATTGGAGGGGCCGCGCGAGGGCGAGTGCCTGGTCGAGATTAAGGCGACGGGCATCTGCCACACGGACGAGTTCACGCGGTCGGGCGCCGATCCGGAAGGCCTGTTCCCGGCCATCCTCGGCCACGAGGGGGCCGGCGTCATCGTCGACACCGGGCCCGGCGTGACGTCCTTGAAGAAGGGCGATCACGTGATCCCGCTCTATACGCCGGAATGCCGCCAGTGCGATTACTGCACGTCGGGGCGCACCAACCTCTGTCAGGCCATCCGCGAGACGCAAGGCCAGGGCCTGATGCCGGACGGCTCGTCCCGGTTCTCACTGGGCCAAGACAAGGTCTTCCACTACATGGGCACTTCGACGTTTTCCAACTACACCGTCGTCCCCGAGATCGCGCTCGCCAAGATCAGGGAGGACGCGCCGTTTGACAAAGTCTGCTACATCGGCTGCGGCGTCACCACCGGTATCGGCGCCGTGATCAACACGGCCAAGGTGCAGCCCGGCGACAACGTCATCGTCTTCGGGCTCGGCGGTATCGGCCTCAACGTCATTCAGGGCGCGCGCCTGGTCGGTGCCGACATGATCGTCGGCGTCGACATCAACCCGGCCCGGAAAGGCATCGCCGAGACCTTCGGCATGACCCACTTCGTCAATCCGAAGGAGGTCGAGGGCGACCTGGTGCCCTATCTGGTCGACCTCACCAAGGGCGGCGCCGATCACAGCTTCGAGTGCATCGGCAATGTGTCGACCATGCGCCAGGCCTTGGAGTGCTGCCACAAGGGCTGGGGCGAGAGCACCATCATCGGCGTTGCCGGCGCCGGCGAGGAGATTTCGACGCGGCCCTTCCAGCTGGTCACCGGCCGCGTCTGGCGCGGCACGGCGTTCGGCGGCGCCAAGGGCCGCACCGACGTGCCAAAGATCGTCGATTGGTACATGGACGGCAAGATCAACATCGACGACATAATCACCCACAAGCTCAGCCTCGACGACATCAACCAAGGTTTCGATCTGATGCACGCCGGCGAGAGCATCCGGGCGGTGGTGGAGTACTAGAAGCGGCGAGGGAGTCCCGGCCATGGCCGATCACGGCTACGAGGAAGGCCGCCTGAACCTGCCCTTCGTCGGCCATTGCACATTCGGCAAGCAGCCGCCGTGCAGCGACTGGGAGGCTATCGATGCCGACGTCGCCATATTGGGCGCGCCCTTCGACATGGGCACGCAATACAGGGCCGGGGCGCGGTTCGGGCCCAGGGCCATCCGCGAGGCGTCGACGCTGTTTTCCTTCGGGCATTCGGGCGTCTACGACTTCGAGGACGACGTCACCTATCTGCCCGCCGGTCAGGTGCGTATGGTCGACATCGGCGATGCCGACATCATTCATACGGACACCGTCAAGAGCCACGCCAACATCGAGCTGGGCGTCCGCAAGATCCTGGCATCAGACGCCCTGCCCGTCGTCCTCGGCGGCGATCATTCCGTGCACATCCCCTGCATCCGGGCCTTCGACGACCAGGAACCGGTGCACATCATTCATATCGATGCGCATTTGGACTTCGTCGACTCGCGTCACGGTGTGCTCTACGGCCACGGCAATCCGCTGCGCCGCGCTTCCGAGATGAAACACGTCACCGGCATGACCCAGATGGGCATCCGCTTCGTCTCGTCGTCGAACAAGCAGGACTACGAGGCGGCCCGGGCTGCCGGCTCGGACATCCTATCCGTGCGCGACGTCCGCAAGCTCGGCACCGAGGGTACGTTGGATCGTATCCCCGACGGCGTTCGCTATTACTGCACCATCGACATCGACGGTTTCGACCCCTCCATCGCGCCCGGTACCGGCACGCCGAGCCACGGCGGTTTTCTCTATTACGAGGTCCTGGAGATCCTGCAGGGGCTGACGGAGAAGGGCTCCATCGCCGGCATCGACCTTGTCGAGGTGGCGCCCCATTACGACCCGACCGACAACACGGCCTTCCTCGCCGCCCAGCTGCTGATGGCCTTTTTGGGCTACATCTTCCACGCCGAGGAGCCGACGCCATGACGGCGGGTACATTGGAAGGCGGCTGCCTCTGCGGCGCCGTTCGTTACCGGGTCACCGGCGAGCCCAAGTGGTCGGCCCATTGCCACTGTGAGAACTGCCGGCGCGCCGGTCGTCACCTATGCCGGATACGAAACCGCCAACTTCGCCTTCACGTCTGACGACCCCAAGGTCTACGCCAAGGTCCCCGGCACCGAGCGCCATTTCTGCGAAACCTGCGGCTCAACCCTGACCTACCGCTCGGGCCGCTGGCCCGGAGAAATCCATATCCTGCTCACCACCCTCGACGATCCGGAGGCAGTGACGCCCGAATGCCACGTCCATGTGGACGAGCAATTATCTTGGATTCACCTGGACGACGACCTGCCGACCTATACAACGGTCGGCTCGGACAACGATTGAGAACCCGTCACTTCCGGTGCGGCTTCAGCAAGCGCCGCCAGGTCCGTGATTGCCGATCCCAGTCGTCCTCGCAGCGCGCGCCGTCCTCCGTGATTTCCGGCGGCATCTCGGCCTTGTAGCGTTTGGGGGCGCTGCCGTAGGTCAGACACAGGATGGCGACGAAGCGCTGCTCATCGAGGCTGTGCTCGCCCCAGAAGTCGGGCTCGGCGCCTTCCTCCACATCAAATTCGCCCTGCAGGCGGAAGGCGTCGGCGGCGCTGATGGCGACCTCGGCGCCGTCCTCGAAGTGATCGATGACCATGACCGTGGCCAGCGCGTCGACAGCGTCCTCCTCGCGGCCGGTCACCGGCAGGTCGAGGAGATCGATGAGGGCGTGGCCGATCTCGTGGTAGAGCGCGTGTTCGACGACGTCGAGAGCCAGCGACTGCACGTCGTCCGGATGGGCCCCGGCGGCGGCGAACAGATCCTCCATCTCCAACTGGAAATCATAGGGAATCCAAATCTCGCGGAGGTCGGCATCGTAGAGCGGTCCCTCCTCGGCACCGACGCGGATGGTGAGAGTGCCCGGCAGGCGTAAAGTACGGTTTAACTGGCCAACCGCCGCCTCGAATAGGGCGCTGTCCTTCATCGAGCGACGGACGGCGCCCGTTCGTAGACCAGCTTGGCGGCGGCCTGGGCCACTACCGGTACTGCGCCGGTGATCCAGGCCGCCAATAAGAGGACCGTTATCAGCGCGACGTATTTGCGCATTCGCCTTCATCTCCTCGCTGCGACAAACCAGCCTAGCCGCATGGGCGCGAGCGGGGAAGCCTGCCTTGCACCGGCACCCGGCCCCCGCTATTGATCGGCCGGTTGTTTGGACGAGGGAGGGAGCCGATGACCGTCGAGACCGTTTCCGAAAACAAGTGCTTCGGCGGGGTGCAGGGCATCTACCGCCACCAATCGGAACAGCTGGGTTGCGCCATGCGCTTTTCCGTGTTCCGGCCGCCGCAGGCGGAAACGGAGCCGATGCCCGTCGTCTGGTGGCTGTCGGGCCTGACCTGCACTGAGGAGAATTTCACGGTCAAGGCCGGCGCCCAGCGTTACGCCGCCGAGCTCGGCCTGATGGTCGTCGCACCGGACACCAGCCCGCGCGGCCTCGATATTCCCGGCGAGGACGAGGCCTATGATTTCGGGTCCGGCGCCGGTTTCTATCTCGACGCCACCGAGGATCCCTGGTCGGCCAACTACCAGAGTATTCCTACATCACCGGCGAGCTGCCGGCGCTTCTCTTCAAGCACTTCCCGGCCCGCGCCGACCGCCAGGCCCTCTCCGGCCATTCCATGGGCGGCCATGGGGCGCTGACCATCGCGCTCAAGAACCCGGAGACCTACCGCTCCGTTTCCGCCTTCTCGCCGATCTCGTCACCCTCGCAGGTGCCCTGGGGCCAAAAGGCCTTCACCGGTTACCTGGGCGACGATCCCAAAACCTGGCGCCCCTACGACGCCAGCGAACTGATCCTCTCCGGCAAGCGCTTCCCCGGCACCATCCTCGTCGACCACGGCACGGCCGACGAATTCCTGGAACGCGAACTGAAGCCCGAGATCTTCGGCGACACCTGCCGGGAGGCCGGGCAGTCCTTGGAACTGCGCCTGCAGGAAGGCTATGACCACTCGTATTACTTCATCGCCAGCTTCATCGGCGATCATCTGAGGTTTCATGCGGAGAGGCTGGGAGACTAAGCCTGTGCCGAAAGGGCGACATTTGGATCCTCATGGAACGTCGGATCCGCACCCCTGGCGACACCGACCAGCTCCTCGATATAGGCCTCCCCCGCGCCCACCGGCGCCACGTAGGCGAGGGCCCGGCGCGTTTCCGCATCGCCGGCAAGTCTGAGCAGCAGCCAAGTCGCCAGGTATTGTGCCGAAAGACAGCCGCCGGCGGTGGCGATGTTCCCGGAAACCGAGAGCGACGCGCCGGTGACGGTCAGTCCCAAATCCTCGATCCAGCGCCGGGTCTTGTTGTCGGTGCAGATCGGCAGGCCGTCGAGCAGGCCCTTCCTGGCCAGGATCAGGGCGCCGGAACATTGTGATGCCACCAACTGGCGGAAGGGGTCGAGCCGCAGGTCGTCGAGGAAAGCCGTGTCTTCCGCGAACTGCCGGGTCAGGCGGCCGCTGCCGACGATCACCGCGTCGGCGCCGGCGGCATCGACCAGCGTTGCCGAAACACCGGTGACGACGCCGTTCATGGACACCACCTCCGGGTCGGGGCCGGCCAGGTACGCGGTAACGCCCTCGGCCCGGTTCAGCATGTGGAGCGCGACGAAACTGTCGATTTCGTTGAATTCCGGTAGCGTGACGATGGCGACGGCGGTCATCCCCTGTCCCCCCTTTCAAGACGATTTCCCATCCTATATCAGGCGCGCGCCACCCTATCCCATCACGAAAGGCGGTTCGACCACACATTCGAATAAACGAAACTGTTTTGCTTGCATCGCCCGCTTCAGCGGCCTAGCTAAGAGGCCATGGAATGGTTGGACAACATGCCCCTGGGCGTACTCGTCATCGACGCCCTGCTGCTCGGTTTGGCGCCGTTCACGCCGGAGCCCCATTTGTGGGAAAAGCTGAAGATGCTGGCCAATGGTACCCTGACCCGGCCGATCGACATCTTCGACATGTTCTTCCACGCCGCGCTACCCATCCTGCTGGTCGTCCGCCTGGTCCGCGACTACCTGGGCAGTGGCCAACCAACGCCCTGATATAACACCGTTTTTCGAGCCCTAGAAATCCTCGGCCGCGGTCGAGTATTTCTCGCTTGCGCACGTTCCCAATCGAGTTTAAACCGGCCCGCTTTTTTGGGTCGGCCAGCGGCTTGCGCTGCCACTTGTTGAGGGGGTCCGCCGTGGTCCAGAATTTACGGTCCGTTCTGTCGCTGTTGATCGGCATGGCGTTCCTGATGCTCGGCAGCGGCGCCCTGACGACGCTGATTTCGCTGCGCATGGGCGACGCCGGCTTCAGTTCGACGACCTTGGGCTGGATCATGGCCGCCTACTTCCTGGGCGTCTCTTTGGGGGCCATCTACACCCACCGCCTGATCGCCGGTATCGGCCACATCCGGGCCTTTGCCGCCTTCGGTTCGGTAATGTCGGCAGCAGCGCTCGCGCACCCCTTTTGGATTGATCCCTGGTTCTGGGCCGGGCTCCGCTTTATCCAGAGTTTCTGCCTGGTCGGCATGTACATGTGCACGGAGAGTTGGCTCAACGAGAAGACCGAGAACCGTTTCCGCGGCGAGATGCTGGCCGTCTACCAGGTGACGATCTTCCTCTTCCAGGGCGGCGCCCAGTTCCTGCTTAACCTACCCGACGAGACCGGCTTCGGGCTCTTCATCCTGACCTCGGTCCTGGTGTCGTTGGCCGTGGTGCCGATCGTCATGACCCGGGTGCCGGCCCCGCAACTGCCGAAACCGGTTCGCCTCAACTTGCGCGAACTCTATCGCATCTCGCCGACCGGCATGTTCGGCTCTGCCGTCGCCGGCGCGCTCTTGGGTGCCATCTATGGCCTCGGCCCGCTGTTCGCCCAGCAGGTCGGCCTAAACCTGGCGGAGACGACACGGTTCATGGGGGCGGTCATCATCGGCGGGTTGTTGCTGCAGTGGCCGATCGGCAAGTTCTCGGACCGCATCGACCGCCGCATCGTCATTCTCGTCATTTCTCTGGCCACCTTCATCGTCTGTTTGACGATCATGAACAAAACGGCGGCCAACGGGTTCGGCCTGCTCGGGCTCGGCATGTTGTTCGGCGGCATCTCGTTCGCGCTTTACCCGGTCTGCGTCGCCTATACAAACGACTACGCGGAACCCGACCAGATCGTGCCGGTCAGTGCCGGGCTGCTGGTCGCCTATGGCATCGGCGCGTCCCTGGGCCCGCTTGGCAGTTCCTGGCTGATGGACCTGGTGGGCCCGGGCGGTTTGTTCCTGTTCTGCGGGCTTATCACCCTGGCCTTCGCCATCCTCACCGGTTTCCGTATGTTGAAACGCGAAGCCCTGCCGGTCGATGAACAGACCGACTTCCAGCCGGTGCCGCGCACCTCGCCCATGGTCAGCGAACTCGACCCCAGGGCGGAACCGGAAGCCGGACCAGAGGTGGAACCGGATTGAACGGTCGCCGCCGGCCAAACCTGGCAGCATCGTTTCGAGGTGGTTCTACCGAGCATTGCCGAGGCCGGCGCGAGGACGGGAGGTTAATGGCGGCTTCGACCGCGGCTCGTTTTTCCCTTGTCCTGGTTCACTGTTTGTCGGTAAACCGGTAAAAAGGCACCTGGAGATCAAATCATCATGGCGCAAGAACTGAAGCGAGTCCTGTACGTCGAGGACGAACCGGACATCCAGAAAGTCGCAAAACTGGCGCTTGAGACGGTTGGCGACCTGGAGGTGCTGATCTGCAGTTCCGGCGCTGAGGCCATCGAAAAGGCGGCGCCCTACGAACCGGACCTGCTTTTGCTCGACGTCATGATGCCGGGCATGGATGGCCCGGCGACGCTCGCCGCGCTCCGTGCCATCGACAGCCTCAAGGACGTGCCCGCCGTCTTCCTGACCGCCAAGGTGATGCCGAGCGAGATGGAGGCGTTCAAGGAAATGGGCGCCATCGACGTCATCGCTAAACCATTCGATCCGATGACCTTGGCCGATCAGGTGCGAGCGGCCTGGGACAAGCGCTGATTCGCTAAAATCCGGCCCGCGCAAGTCCGGCAATCTGTATCACGGTAAAAGCTGGAGCGGGTGAGGGGAATCGAACCCCCGTATTCAGCTTGGGAAGCTGATGTTCTGCCATTGAACTACACCCGCCCGCACGGCTCCAGATATAGGGGAAGCCCTGAAGCCGTGCAAGCCGCTGCGGTGGGTGCAACGAGTGCGGCGGGTGAGGTGCCGAGAGTGAGGAGAGACTGGGGGAGAGCCCCCGGGGAGAGACAGGGGAGAGCGGCCGGGCCCCGGAGGGCTTGAGGCCCGGCCTGTTTGGTTCCTCGTCGGGTCTTGGTCAGTTCTTACGCTTGTCGTCGTCGTCCTTATCGTCATCATCGTCGTAGTAGCGCCACTTCTGCCACCGCCCTTGTCCACGCTGCCAGAACTCATCGCGGGTCAGCTTGCCGTCGTCGTTGAGGTCGTGGCGCCTGAAGGCGTATTCGAAGGGTGTCTTGAACTCGTCCGACGTGATGGCGGCGTCGCCGTCGTCGTCGAGCATCTGAAACCTGTCGACCATGCGTCCGCGCGTGAACTGGGTCCACAGGCCGCCGAACTCGTCGACACTGATCTTACCGTCGCCGTTGACGTCGGTCTTCGCGTGCATGGCGGCGAAACCGGCATCGAGCTCCTGTTTGCTGACGGCATCATCCTTGTCGGCGTCGAATTGCTTGAAGAGCGTGTCGGCCTGCCGGAACATGCTAGCGCCCGGGCCCATCATGCCGCCGTGACGACCCATGCCGCGGCCGCCGATCATCTGGCCATAGCCGCCGTAACCGGCGTTGCCATAGCCGCCGTCGTCGCCAAG
>Ga0209458_1000230_pt1 | contig 24956 bp, 30 predicted proteins | sample WorMetLIZAISLAND_FD_187411 | JGI IMG/M metagenome (GOLD analysis project Ga0209458, IMG submission 187411) | Marine gutless worms symbiont microbial communities from Max Planck institute for Marine Microbiology, Germany - Inanidrilus manae... ...
CCCGAAACCACGGCAAGAACCGCTTCGACACACACCACGAACGAAATCAGTTCATCCGCAGCTTCGTCGATGCCTACAATCGAACCAGACTCAGGTGCCTTGGATACAACGCGCCAATCGAGCGTCTCAACAATCACCCGGGACACAACACTTTCGCCGGGGATTCTCCTAAAAGGACCCCAAACGCCGGCGAATGCCGGCGTCCACGGCTGCGAACGGCGCCGTTGTTTCCGTTCCGCGCGAACGTGCGTCAGGACCCGGCCCTGGGCAGTTCCTGCTCGACCAGGCGGGCCCACAGGCTGGCCCCGGTGGTGAGGGTTTCGTCGTTGAAATCGAACTCCGGATGATGGACCGAGTGGCAATGGCTTTCGTCACCGCCGCCGAGGAAGATGAAGGCGCCGGGCTTGGCCTCCAGCATGAAGGAGAAATCCTCGCTGCCCATGAGCGGATCGCAGTTGTCGTCGACCATGGCATCGCCGACGACGTATCTGGCTGCCTCGGCAAGGCGTTTGGTTTCTGCCTCGTGGTTGACCGTCGCCGGATAGCCGCGGGTGTATTCGAGCTCGATCTCGACATCATGGATGTTGGCCGTGCCCCGGCAGATCTCGGCCATGCGCTGTTCGATCAACGCGCGGGTCGCCGGATCGGTCGTCCGCACCGAGGCGGTCAGGGTCGCAGTGTCGGGAATGACGTTGTTGGCGGTGCCGGCGTGGAACTGGGTGATCGAGATGACCGCCATATGGATCGGGTCGATGTTGCGGGCGACGATGGCCTGCACGGCGTTGTAGATCTGTACGCCGATCGAGATCGGATCCTTCGACATGTTCGGCAACGCGGCATGGCCACCGACCCCGCGGATGACGATGTGGGCACGATCCGCCGCCGCCAGCAGCGCGCCGGGGCGGATGTTGAAGGTGCCTTTCGGGTAGTTCGGTAGGTTGTGCAGACCATAAACCGCGTCACAGGGGAAGCGCTCGAACAGGCCTTCCTTGACCATGACGTCGCCGCCGCCACCGCCCTCTTCGGCCGGTTGGAAGATGAGGTTCACGGTGCCGTCGAAGTTCCGGGTTTCGGCCAGATACCTGGCCGCACCCAACAAGATGGCAGTGTGCCCGTCATGGCCGCAGGCGTGCATCTTGCCGTCATGAATCGACTTGTATTCGGGGTTGCCCATCTCCTGCATCGGCAGGGCGTCCATGTCCGCCCGAATGCCGATGGCGCGGCCGTTGTCGTGCTGCCCCTTGATGACGCCAACGACGCCGGTCTTGGCAATGCCCTCGTGGGTCTCGATACCCCATTCCTTGAGCTTGCTGGCCACGATGTCGGCGGTCCGCACCTCTTCGAAGCAGAGCTCGGGGTGCTTGTGGATGTCCTGACGCCAGGCGCGGATCTCGTCTTCGAACTCGGCAATGCGGTTGTAGATGGGCATGACGGTCTCTCCCCGGAATGTTTTCTTCGTCCTTTATAGCCTATGCGGGACCGACGGGAATGCCGCTCCGCAAAGGGCGATCTCGTTCACGCGCCCGTCCGCCCCTTCCCACTGGCGCCTCGCCGTCAGAAGAAGTTCGTCAGGTTCTTCGCCAGCAGGATGCCCTAGTCGAGGATGATCTCGCATCGGCGCCCGCGTGATACTAAGTCGTGGACTCCTAAAGTCCGAGCCATAGGCTCGTGGAAGCGAGAAGGATTGCGGCGACGTAGTTGCGCGCGAGTTTGTCGAAGCGCGTTGCGACGCGGCAGAAATGCTTGAGCTTTTTGAACATTCGCGCGACGCAATTGCGTTCTCTGTAGAGCGCGTGATCGACGGCTCGCTGAACCTCGCGATCCCTTTGAGTGGGGATATGAGCGCTGGCCGCGTCGTTTCCCGGTGCACTGCAACACAGCTCTTGCGTCCTAGCCGCGGTCGGAGACGACATCGCAGACCATTGCCAAGTTGTCGACCACGTCCGCCACCGGCCGCCTTGTCGGAGGCTTGGTGCTGGGTCAAGACACTGCGCACCCGCAAACCGCGGCAGCCCTCCACGAGAACAGCCGATGGCGTGATCCGGGCTCCCTCATTCCGCCGGCGGCACGCTGATGGGCCCGCACGATCGAGGAGTCGATGAAATGCAGCGATCTCGGCGAGTCTGTCGCCAGGGCGTCGAACACCTTCAGCCAGACCTCGGCCTTCACCCAGCAGTTCAAGCAGTTGTAGACCGTCACCTGCGAGTCGGAGGTTCGGTCATGGCGTGCTTGTCTATTGACGAAAGGCCGCGTGAATTGTCTCTAGGCGACGCTCCCGGCCGATGGCATGGTGGAAATGGTGGAATCAGGCCCACGCCCCAAGATCAGCGATGCCGTGCACGAGTCGCTGCGGCAGGACGAAGAGTTGCGGATGGGCTCGGAACGCGGCTTTGGTGTCGTGTTCACCGTGGTGTTCGCCGTAGTCGGCCTGTTCCCGCTCTTCTCGAGCGCAACGCCGCGCTGGTGGGCGCTGATCATCGCCGCCGTCATCCTGGCCGTGGCGCTGTTGCGGCCGGCCCTGCTGCGGCCGCTGAACGCGGTGTGGTTCCGCTTCGGGCTGCTTTTGCACAAGATCACCAATCCATTGATCATGGGGCTGATCTTTTTCCTGGCCGTAACGCCGACCGCCCTGGTGATGCGGCTGATGCGGCGCGACCCGCTGCACCGCCGGTTCGACCCCGACGCGTCAAGCTACTGGATCGAGCGGGATCCGCCAGGGCCCACCCCGGAAACCATGAAATGGCAGTTCTGACGGCCACGCGGGCGGCTGCAATGACTTGTTCGAAGTGCCGGCCAGAACCGGCATCGCCGTGAGCGCCAAGGGCCGCAATCTGGACTGGCTCAGCTACGGCTATCTCGGCCTGTCGGCCCTGCTGCTGGCGGGCCCTGGCGTTTGCCCTAGCGCGCAAATCAATCGCCGATGTGAGCGATGTACTCAACTTCGCCGCCTTCTACGCGGCGCCTATCCTGATCGTGCTGGCTGCCTGCGTCGCCCTGGCCTTCGCCGGCAGAGAGGCCAAGGTCTTCGGCACGGTCGTGCTCGCCTCGTCTGTGATGGCGGCGATCCGGGTCAGCTCTACGCCTTCGCTCGTGCCGGCGGGCATCTGACGCCAAGGGGCAACGAGGTCGTTGCCGCCGCAATTCGCCGCGAACTTCAGTACAAGGAATCCAACGAGCAATGAGTGCGCTGCCAGTCCGGTCCAGCCCCGGCCCGAACGGATTTCAGCCGCGGGCAGACGTGGTGTTTCTTGCCATCACGAACCTGCAGGCGTTAGCGTCCAACATCAACGCATCCGAGAGGCCACATGTCGTTTCTGCGTGAGTTCTGGCTGTTCCTGCGGGTGCGCAAGAAGTTGTGGCTGCTGCCAGTGATTATCGTGATGGTGCTATTCGGCGGCCTGGTTGTCCTGAGCCAGGGCTCGGCAGTGGCGCCCTTGATCTACACCATCTTCTGAGTCGGGGCGCCGGCGGCATGCGGGTGCTCGGCATCTCGGCCTTCTACCACGACAGCGCGGCGGCACTGGTCGAGGACGGCCACATCGTGGCGGCAGCGCAAGAGGAGCGCTTCAGCCGCAAGAAACACGACGCCGGCTTTCCCACCCATGCCGTGGCATACTGCCTGCAGCAGGCAGGCCAGCCGCTCGACGACATCGATTATGTCGCCTTCTACGACAAGCCGTTTCTGAAGTTCGAACGGCTGCTGGAAACCTACCTAGCCTTTGCGCCGCGTGGCTTCCGCTCGTTCCGCATGGCGCTGCCTGTCTGGCTCAAGGAGAAGCTGTTCCAGAAAAGCCTGCTGAAGAGGCAGCTCAAGGGTCACCTGCCGGGCATCGACCTGGAGCAACGGTTGCTGTTCGCCGAACACCACTTCAGCCATGCCGCCAGCGCCTTCTTCCCCTCGCCGTTCCGAGAGGCGGCGGTGCTGACGCTCGACGGGGTCGGCGAGTGGGCAACGGCCAGCGCGGCCCTGGGCCGCGGGCGCGAACTGACGATAACCAAGGAGATCCATTTCCCGCACTCACTCGGCCTGCTGTACTCCGCCTTCACCTACTACATCGGTTTCAGGGTCAATTCGGGCGAGTACAAGGTCATGGGCTTGGCGCCTTACGGCGAGCCGAAGTACGCGCAGACCATCCTCGACCACCTGATCGACCTGAAGGACGACGGCTCGTTCCGCCTCGACCTCGACTACTTCGACTATTGCACCGGCCTGACCATGACCAACCGGCGTTTCGACGCCCTGTTCGGCGGACCGCCACGCGACCCGGAGAGCCTGTTGACCCAGCGCGAGATGGACCTCGCCGCGTCGGTACAGGCGGTCACCGAGGAGGTCATGCTGCGGCTGGCCCGGGCCGTGGCGCGCGAGAGCGGGACGCGCAACCTGTGCCTAGCCGGCGGCGTGGCGCTGAACTGCGTGGCCAACGGCAAGATCCTGCGCGACGGCGCCGTCGACGGCCTGTGGATCCAGCCGGCCGCGGGCGATGCCGGCGGCGCCCTGGGGGCGGCGCTGGCCACCTGTCACGGCTTCCTCGGCCAGGCGCGCACGGTGCCGGCCGACGACGACGGCATGCAGGGCAGCTACCTGGGTCCGGCCTTCGCCCAAGGAGAGATCGAGGCGCGCCTGAGCCGGGCCGGGGCCCGCTTCTCGGTGCTGGCGGAGGATGCCATGGTCGAGGCCGTGGCCGGGGCCCTGGCCGACGGCAAGGCCGTCGGCTGGTTCCAGGGCCGCATGGAGTTCGGGCCCAGGGCCCTGGGCTGCCGCTCGATCCTGGGTGATCCGCGCTCGCCCACCATGCAGCGCGACCTCAACCTGAAGGTCAAGTACCGTGAGGGCTTCCGGCCCTTCGCTCCCTCGGTGCTGCGCGAGCACGTGGCCGACTGGTTCGAGCTCGACACCGACAGCCCTTACATGCTGCTGGTGGCTGACGTCGCCGCCGGCCGCCGCCGGCCGATGAGCGAGGCCGAACGCGCGCTGTTCGGCATCGACAAGCTCAACGTGCCGCGTTCTGAGATCCCGGCGGTGACCCACGTCGACTACTCGGCGCGGGTGCAGACGGTGCACGCCGGCACCAACCCGCTGTACCATCGTCTGCTCGGCGCCTTCCAGCGTCGCACCGGCTGCCCAGTGCTGGTCAACACCTCGTTCAACGTGCGCGGCGAGCCCATCGTCTGCACCCCAGAGGACGCCTTCCGGTGCTTCATGGGCACGGAGATCGAGCTGCTCGCCGTAGGCAACTGCGTATTGCGCAAGGAGGACCAGGACCCGGCCCTGCGCCAGGACTACAAGACCGCCTTCGCGCCGGACTGACGGCCGGCGCAGCTCCCGACATAGTGGATGGCCCCCGCGACGGCGGCACCGACGTCGTCCTCGGTGGTGTCGGAGGCGCCGATCAGACATACAGCGCCCGGCCCGTCGGGCGGCCAGTGGTGCAACACCACGCCGTCGGCCTCCAACGGGTGGATCAGCGCGCCTCCGGGCGCGGCAGCCAGGGCCTGGGCGCAGGCGTTGGCGTGGCCGGTGCAGCGCAGCCAGTTTTCGCCGGCGACATTGGTTTCGAGCCGAGTCGAGAGGAAGCGCATCTTGCAGAACAGCTAGCCGGCGCGGTTGGGGCGGAAGCACGTTTCTCGCAGGCTGTCTGATGCCAGACTGCGCTGATCGAAACCCATTAAGGATTCCTGCGGCTGCTGAGTTCTAACTCAATTGCTGAACTGGTTTCCGATAGCGTTTCGAGGACACACACGACCTTGTCGCCGTAGGGGAGAACCGTGCACCGGCTTGTTCCTGACAGAAGTGTTCGGAATTATGGCGATACGCCCTTTCGCATCGAACCACCTCGGCCTTAGAAGAAGTTCGTCAAATTCTTCGCCAGCAGGATGCCCTGGTCGAGGATGATCTCGCGGCGGGCGACCTGCCAGCTGTCGCCGGCCCGGCGCAGGTGGTCGTGGCGGCGGCCGACGAAGGTGCTGGTGTCGTAGTCGACCCGGTTCTGGTAGACGAGAAAGCGGCTGGTCGTCGCCACCTCGCGGGCGCCGCGCAGGTCCGGCTCGGCGGCGGTGAGGCGCACGTTGGTGATCATATGGGTGATCCGCGACAGCGGCTCCTCGGCATAATGGATGCCGGTGAGGATCTGCTCGACCCGCTTGCTCAACGTCCACTTGTCGTCCTCGAACCAGCTGATCCCTTCGCCGGCCCGCGTGTTCTCGGCCTCGTCCTGCGCGCCCAGCGGCACGTTGCGCCGCATCGGCATGAAGTAGGTGATGTCGTCGGCCAGCAGGTCGAGCCAGGCGGTGTAGTCGCGGGCGTCGAGCAGGTCGGCCTCGAGATAGAAGAAGGCGGCGATCTCGGCCTGCAGCTGCAGATAGCCGGGCCGACGGGCCAGGTCCGGCGCGGCACTCATTCCGCCGCTCCCGCCACCCCGCTACCGTTGCCCTGGAAGCGCGGGTCGTCGCGGCCCAGCAGGCTGTCCCAGCCGGCACCGGCCATGTAGCCCTGCCAGCGCCGGTAGTAGCCGCGGGCGATGTGCTCCGTGGTCTGGGTCGAGACCTCGCCGGGCACCGGGTCGTTCAGCTTCGCCGCGCCCATGGACTGCTGGTAGTTGAACGGATGACGCCGGGCGATGGTGCCGCGCGAGGCCGCGGTGGCATAGAGCCAGTTCTCCATGTCGTCCTGCTCGGTCATCCCGGCCGGGCCGGAGTAGCGCATGTAGAAGCGGCGCAGGAAGTCCTTCACGTTGTCCGGCGCGTCGGCGTCGACCAGGAAGAAGCGCCAGCCCTCGGTCTCGGTGGGACTGTGGGGATGCCAGGCGCACAGGCCGCGCGGCTGGCGGCCATGATAGGAGGTATTGGGGAAGATCGTGCCGACGAACGGCAGCAGGCGCGCCGCCTCGCCCAGCCGGCGCCGGCGTACCTCGAAGCAATGGCGGAAGTAGGCGCCGATCTCCGGCTGGTCCAGATAGCTGTCGACGAACTCGGCGTCGGGGTGCTGCAGGGCGCTGTGCACGCCGTGGCCCTGCGCGAAGCTAATCCAGATGTGCTGGGCCTGCTTGAGCTCGTCGTCGCGCCGGCCCTTGGCGCCGGCCCGGGCCGAGGGGCCGATGCCGATGGCGTCGACCGAGCCGTGCGAGACGTTGTGATAGGTGTCGCCCAGGAAGTTCTCCGCCGCGAACTTCCAGTTGGCCGGGAACACCCAGCGGTGCACGCCGATCACCTCGGAGCCGCCCGGCCGGCCGTCGCGGCAGTCGAGCGCCAGGTCGAGGTGGGCGCGGGCATCGCCCAGGTAGGTTTCGAAGTCCGGCGCCTCGGCGTCCCACGAGGCCCAGATCGTGCCCTTGTAGTTGACCTGCCGCGGCACCTTGACCAGCGACCACTTGGCCCGGTCGAGCACGCCCTTGTACAGGGTCTCGTACTGCGGCACGCCCTGCAGGCTGCCGTCGAGGGCATAGGACCAGGCGTGGTAGGGGCACGTGAAGACGGTAGTGTTGCCCTGGTCGTAGCGGCACACCTTCATGCCGCGGTGGCTGCAGGAGTTCAGGAACACGTGGATCTGCCTGTCGCGGTCGCGGCACAGAATCACCGACTCCTCGCCCATCCGCGACAGGTAGAAGTCGCCCGGCTCGGGCACCAGGCTCTCGTGCCCGACCAGCAGCCAGGCTCGGGCGAACACCGTTTCCAGCTCCTGCGCATAGATCTCAGCCGAGGTGAAGATCTCCCGGCTGATCAGGCCTTGGTCGGCGTCGACCAGGGCGTCGAGCTGTGACGGCCGCATCGTCGTCCTCCCCTTTTTTTGCAGCGCTGCTTTTTCTTCTGCGCCTGCAGCAGGGGATACGATAGCGCCAAATCGGCAAACACGTATGGTTTCCCCGAATGACGGCCTGCGATACTGCCGTCAGACGGTCACGACCCGTTCCGGAGGGCAACGCCATGCGCTTCATGTTCATCGCAATCGGCTGTCTGCTGCTGGCCGCCACCGCTCCCGCCACGGCGCAGCCGTCGGAGACCGACCTGACGATCCACGCGCCGGAGATCGTCTGGATGTGCCGCGACCAGGACGACGCCACCATCGGCCGGTTCCAGTGCGTGCTGACCTGCGTCAGCGACCGGGGCCACAGTCACATCAAGCTGGGCGGCGTCGGCCGCGCCGAATATCACGCGGCCGGCGACCGCTGGTGGCTGTTCGCCCAGTACGAGCGGCCCGAGCGGGTCCGCTACCACTTGCTCGGCGCGACCACGACCTGCGATCACGTGGATGCGTCGGGCAACGAGGCCTCGAACGTCATCTGGCGGTTGGAGACCTACACGCCCTGAGCATCGGGCTGCCCTTGGGTCAGACCTGCGGCGGCACCGGAGGCAACACCGGCCGGCCGGCGATCGTGCCGTTCTGCAGCGCCAGATACGATACGGCCGATGATCACGCGCCTCGGGTTTCGGAATGCCGCGGGTGGGATTGAATTACGTCCAGTAAAAATAAATTATGGTGTACTTCACATTTCATCGCCACGAATTGATGTAGTCGTTCCACGTGCCTGTCCGAGTGGTTTCAACGAGCGACGTGGGAGAGACAAAATGGCGAATGAACTGCACATCACGACATGTGACAACGAACTCATCATCATTGCGTACCAATGGGGTGCGAGTTTTGAGATCTGTACAATCTTCAGTGGCAACAACAATGTGGTGGACGTGAAGATCCCGCTGCAGACCGGCGTCTATACCAGAGGCGTCCATCTGAACGGCGTGAGCTCACCGCTGACGGGAACGTACAACGTGAACCTCGCCGAGGGTGACTATTCCCTTGTGGCCATGGGGGTCAATTGGGGCGGCCCGCAGGGATTCTCGTTCACGTTGAACGGCACCACCTACGACTCATCGAAAGCCCCGGATGGAAACGGTCTGGTCTGGAACACTGATCCGATCGCGGTCAAGCTCGGCTGATCCATCGGCTGGCACGAACGCCTAATGCAGCCACTCGGCGTGACCGGGTTGCGCACGGAAACCGCGCAACCCGGTGATGCCGTTTCGGTGCGACCAACGCAACCCACCCGGCAATCTGTACCGTCAGGCCTGCAGCGGCACCGGCGTGAGCACCGGCCGACCGGCGAAATGGGCTGCCAGGTTGTCGTAGACCAGGTCGGCCATGGCGCGGCGGGTCTCATGGGTGGAGCTGGCGATGTGCGGCGTCAGCACCACGTTCTCCAGCGCCATCAGGGCTTCCGGCACCTCCGGTTCGCCGTCGAAGACGTCGAGCGCCGCGCCGGCGATGGTGCCAGCCTTGAGAGCCGTGATCAGCGCCGGCTGGTCGACGATCGGCCCGCGTGCGGTGTTGACCAGAAAGCCGGCCGGGCCCAGCGCGGCGAGCACACCGGCATCGACGAGGCCGCGGTTGGCGGCGCGGCCGTCGCAGGCGACCAGCAGGATGTCGCTGGCCGCCGCCAGGTCATGCAGCGTCGGATAGGACCGGTAGGGCAGGTCGCCCAGCGGCCGGATGTCATGGTAGCCGACGTGCAGGCCGAAAACCTCGGCCCGCCGGGCGACGGCGCTGCCGATGCGGCCGAAGCCAAGGATGCCCAGCCGCTTGCCGCGCAGCGTGGTGCCCAGGTCCATGCGCCCCTAACGCCACTTGCCGGCGCGCAGGAAACGCTCGGCCTCGCCGATCCGCCGCGGCGCCATCAGGATCAGGGTCATCGCCAGGTCGGCGACGTCGCCGGTGAGCACGTCGGGCGTGTTGGTGACGATGACGCCGCGGGCCTGGGCGGCGACCACGTCGGTGGCATCGAAGCCGACCCCGAAGGAGGCGATTATCTCCAGCCTGTCGAGCCGGTTGATCAGGCCCGCGTCGGGGCCGCGCATGCCGCCGGACAGGATGCCGCGAATGCGCGGGCCGACGTCCGCCAGCAGCGTATCGGGATCGGCTGGCGTGACGAAGTCGTGCAGGGTGTAGTCGGCCTTGAGCCGCTCGACCAGGAATGGCGGCAATGGTGAGACCTGCAGCAGCTCGATCATGCTCTGTCCTTCAGGAGACTGTCGGTTGACCCATCTTGGCCGCGCTAGTCCTCGGTCCGCAAACGCGAGCGCTGCACGATGGCGATGGTGAGCAGCGGTGCGGCGACGACGATCACCGCCACGGTGAGCAGCAGCGCGCCCAGCTCGCTGTAATCGGCGGCGGTTTCGATCGCGCCGGTCAGGCGGTCGCGGACCTCGCGGGTGACGAGCAAGACCTGGTTCACGTACTTGGTGGCGAGCGCGCTGGCCGACAGCGCCAGGTTGGTGAACGAGGCCATCACCGCAAAGAAGGTCGCCTTCAGGTGCGCAGGCGCGTTGCGGGCGATCCAGGCCAGCATCGGGATCATGGCGATCTGGCCCAGGGGCGACTCCAGCGCCGTGTCGAGGATGGCGATGAAGCGGGCGTCGACGACGCCGCCCGACCAGGCCGCGGTCCAGTCCTGCACCCCGTAATAGAGGCCGATGTTGGGCAGCGACAGCACCCCGGCGGCGATGGTCAGCAGCGCCACCAGCCAGGCCAGCGAGCGCCGCGCCATCAGCGGCCGCAACACCACCATGCCGACCAAGGTCAGCCCGGCGGTGATCAGGCTCAACACCGAGAGGAACTGCTCGTCGAACCCGAGAATATCGATCTCGAACCAGGTCCAGCCCGCCCCCGGCAGCGGCACCGCGCGGAAGACGAAGATGATGATCGCGGTGCCGACCAGGGCATGGCGCGCGCGCGCCGGCAGCTCGCGGATCAGCTGGCGCATCAGGAACAGCACGATCGCCAGCGAGCCGATGAAGACGATCTCCTGCGCCGCCGGCACCCGGGCCAGGCCGACGGCCATGGTGAAGGCGACGAAGCCGAGGCTGCCGCCGAGGATCCACCAGTTCGGCGTCGTCGTCTCCGCCGGCTGGTAGAGCATGGCGGCGATCGTCGCCGCATCGGCGCCCTCGGCCCGCAGGCGCCGTGCCCGCAGCCGGCGGACCAGCCCGGCCAGCACCACGCCGGTCACCGAGAGGGCCGGAATGGCCAGCGCCATCAGGTAGATGCGGGCGTAGATCGCCGCCTTCTCGGCCTGCTCGAGCCCGGCGATGCCGGCGAACATGACGATGTTCAGGACCGCGACCAGGACCAGGCCCGAGATGATGGCGAACCGGCCCAGGGTCTGCATGGTCGTGTGCATGGCCTTGACGGTGGCCTCTGGATAGGCCGCGCCGGCCGCGTCCGTCAGCGGCACCGCCTCCACCGTCATGGCGTCGGCGACCACGTCCTGCAGGGCATAGCCGGTCGGCGCCAGCAGCGCGCTCAGCACGAACCAGGCCGGCACCGGCATCAGCGCCGCCATTGCCCCGGTATGGGCGATCAGCGCGTACATGATCAGCAGGCTGATGGCGATCAGCGCCGCGCCGAGCCAGACCAGTGCTGCCTTCCAGCGCCAGATCAGGTCGACGATGTGGCCCATGGGCATTTTCAGGGCCCAGGGGATGCCGGTCCAGAACGCCAGCCCGGCCAGGAAGGCGGCCGACAGGCCGAGGTAGTCCTTGATGAAGAAGGCGCCGACGACGTTGGTCAGACCGGCCACGCCGGCGGCGAGATAGACCAGCAGCGGCGGCAGGTAGGACCAGCGCAGCTGTCGGATCAGCTCCAACACCGTGTGGTCGAACCAGCGCGCTACGGTCCCGAACACCTGCCCGTCCCCCAACAGACGTATGGGCAGCACCATGGATTGCCGGAACAAGTCCGGCAATGACGATCAAACGTTAGAGCCCGGCTGTCCCCGCCTCCTGTCGCCACCGGACTTGTTCCGGTGGTCCATCGCCTGGCCGGCACCGTTCATGCGTTGTCGTCGAACTCGAACCAGAAGGCGTCGCCCTTGGGCACGAAGCGGCCGGTCGACGGCGTCGGGAAGTGCGCCGTCAGCACCAGCTCGGCCGACTCGCACTGCTGCTCCATGTAGCGCCGGCGGGTCTGGTGCGCCTGGTCGGGGTCGTAGTCGACGCGCGGGCTCCAGTCCGGATGCAGGCACTGCACGGGGGCGTGGATCAGGTCGCCGCACATCGAGGCGCTGGCGCCGTTGGAGGCAAGCTTCACCGCGACATGCCCGGGGGTGTGGCCGGGCGTCGGCTCCAGCCACAGGTTGTCGTCGAGGGCGTGGTCCATATCGACGAGGATCGCCTGGCCGGCCTCCATCACCGGCAGCACGCTCTCCTCGAAGACCTCGCCGCCGGTTTCCGCCATGGCCTCGTACTCGGTCCGGGCGAAGACATAGCGGGCGTTGGGGAAGGTGGTGGTCCAGCGGCCGTCGGCCAGCTGGGTGTTCCAGCCGACGTGGTCGACATGCATGTGGGTGCAGAATACGTAGTCGACCGCTGCCGGCTCCACCCCGGCGGCGCGCAGGTTGTTGAGCCAGGTCTGGTCCTGGCGCTGGTGCCAGTCGGGCAGGCGGGCGATCGACTTATTGCAGCCGATGCAGGTGTCGATCAGGGCGGTGTGGTTGGGCGTGCGCACCAGGTAGGACTGAAACTTGAAGATCAGCTTGCCGGTCGCCGGATCGAGGGCCCAGGGCTCGAGCAGCTCGCGGTGCTCGGCCATGGCCTCGTCGGTGGCCGCCTCGATGAAGTCGACGGGGGCGCGGAACGGCCCTTCCAGCTCGACAATGCTCTGAACCTCGATGTCGCCGATCCGCAGTTTCATTGCTTCGCTCCCCCAATCATCGTTTTCCGCCTGTCCGACGCGCCGGGCTATGCTAGATGCTTTCCCGGAGACGCGAAATCACATCGGGGCCCAACCTGGGAGCAGTCCGCCCATGCATTACGACGCCATCGAGAACAAGCACGGCCTCCGGCACGACCCGTTCAAGGCCCTGGTCGCGCCGCGGCCGATCGGCTGGATCAGCAGCATCAGCCGCGACGGCATCTGCAACCTGGCGCCCTACAGCTTCTTCAACGCCGTCAGCGACAAGCCGCACTACGTCATGTTCGCCTCGTCCGACCTCAAGGACAGCGTGCGCAACATCCACGAGACCGGCGAGTTCACCTGCTCGCTGGCGACCTGGGACACGCGGCACGCCATGAACGTGTCCTCGGCGCCGGTGCCGGCCGACGTCGACGAGTACCCGATCGCCGGCCTGACCGCCGTCGCCTCGCAGTACGTCGCCCCGCCGCGGGTCAAGGAAAGCCCGGCCGCGCTGGAATGCCGGCACTGGAAGACCATCGAGCTGCCCGACGTCGAGCCCGACAGCGACAAGGGCCATTTCGTCGTCATCGGCCAGGTCGTGGGGATTTATATCGATGACGCGGTGATCCACGACGGCATCGTCGACACCCCCGGCATGCGGCCGATCGCCCGCATGGGCTACATGGACTACGCCGTGGTCACGCCGGAGACGGCGTTCAGCCTGAACCGGCCGGAAATGGCACCGGACGGCGCCATCGCCAACACCGAGCCACAGGCCTGGGACGGCACCTACCGCTAGCAGCGTGCCGTGCGCTTCATCCTTCGAGACGCGTCCTGGCGGACGCTCCTCAGGATGAGGTGCAACCGTTCGGTTCCCTCATCCTGAGGAAGGCGCGTCAGCGCCTGTCTCGAAGGATGAGCACCCCCTAAGGCAGCTTCAACTCCAGCGCCACCGCGACGGCGGCGCTGGCGATCACGGCGACGTCGCCGACCGCCTCGTCGGGCACGTCGAGGCCGCCCTTGACGACGGCGACGGTGACCTGGCCGTGCGGCAGGCTCGCCGCCACCGCTTCGGCGTCGACGGCTTCGGGCCGCTGCACGCCGATGGTGACCTCGACCCGCATGCCCGCCGGATCCACCTCAAGGCTGCGGATCATGCTGAGAGAGCTGTGATGGATGGCGTCCTGCACCGCCCGGAGCGCGGCCTTGGTGTAGTCGCCGCCATGCAGGTCGTTGCCGTGGCCCAGCTCCAGGATCACCCGCCGCGCGCTCATGCCGTTCCCCCGGCCGGCAGCTCGAGCCGCACCACCGCGGCGGCATGGGCGATCACCGTGGCATCGCTGCCGGCCTCGTTGGCGATCTCCAGGCCGCCCTCGACGACGGTCAGGCTGCCCTGGCCGTGCGGCAACACTGCCAGCACCGCCGCCGGGTCGACCTGGTCGGGCTGCGGCACGCCGATGGTGACTTCGACCTGCATGGCATCGGCCGGCAGGCCGAGGGCGCCGGTGATGGTGAGCGAGTTGTGCCACAGCGCGTCGCGCAGGGCGCGCACTGCCGCCTTGGTGTAGTCGCGGCCGCGGATGTCGGTGCCCATGCCGATCTCCAGCACCATGCGTTTCAGTGCCATCGCCAGTTCCTCCACTCTTCCTCAGGCCGGCTGGAACAACTCGACGACGTTGCCGGCCGGGTCCTGGCACAGGATCTGGCTGCCGCCGGGGCCGGTGACGATGTCGTTGCGGAACGCCACCCCGGCCGCGCGCAGGCTCTCGACCTTGGCCGCCAGGTCGTCGACGGTGAGGACGATGCGGGCCCAGCCGCCGGGCGCCGGCTGGCTGCCGTCGGGCATGGGCTGCGACGCCGAGGCCCGGGGCCCGGCCAGCCACAGCCGCAGGTCGTCGCGCCGGACGATCGCCATCGCCGGGCCGAACTGCTGCTCCAGCTCGAAGCCGAGATGGCCGGTGTAGAAGGCGACGGCGGTGTCGACGTCGTCGACGATGTAGCGGACCTGGGCCATGCCCCTCCTCCCGATTGGATCAAGCCGGCGACAGCATAGGCATATCGTGGGGCTGCGAACATGACACCGGCGGCGCCGGCCGGAAACCAGTATGGTGTCCGCGGACAAGGAGCCCGCGCCATGACCGACACCGTCGACGACGCCACGCAAACGCACACGATCACCACTACCGAGCAACTGGAAGCGCTCTACGGCGCCCCGGTGCCGCGCGCGCTGGTCAAGGAGCTCGACCACATCTCCGATCACTACCGCGCCTTTATCGAGGCCGCCCCCTTCGTCGTCGTCGCCACCAGCGGGCCGGAGGGGCTGGACTGCTCGCCCCGCGGCGACCCCCCGGGCTTCGTCCGGGTGCGCGATCGCCACACCCTGCTGCTGCCCGATCGGCGCGGCAACAACCGGATCGATTCCTTGCGCAACATCGTCCGCGACCCGCGCATCTCGCTTCTGTTCCTGATCCCCGGCATCGGCGAGACCCTGCGCATCAACGGCCGCGCCCAGATCGTTACCGAACCAGCGCTGCTCGACAGCTTCGCGATCCAGGGCAAGCCGCCGCGCAGCGTCATCGTGATCGGCGTCGAGCGGGTCTACTTCCAGTGCCAGAAGGCGTTGGCGCGCTCGCGTCTGTGGCAGGCCGACTCGCAGATTCCGCGCAACGCACTGCCGAGCACGGGCGAGATGCTGGCGGCGATGTCCGGCGGCGAGGTAGACGCCGAGGCCTACGACCGCGGCTATCCCGAGCACCTGAAGAAGACGATCTACTGAATGGCGTGCCTCACGCCCGCGCCGGCATGGCGGCCGGGGTCAGCTCGGCGCCCGAGCGGGCAGGCAGCAGCAGGGCGGCCAAGACGATCAGCCCGGCAGCGGCGGCGAGCACCAGCATGACGCTGTCGAAACCGCCATCGGCGGCCAGGATGGTACGCGCGGTGAGCAGCGCCAGGGCGCCGATCACCAGGTTGAGCATGAACTTCACCGACAGCACCTTGGCCCGCCAGGCGTCCGGCACGTAGCGCGACAGCACCGCATCGGTGATCGGGATCTGCCCGAACACGAAGGCCATCGCCACAAGCGCGGTGACGAACAGGGCCCAGTCGCCCTGCGGCGCCATCAACGCGATCAGCAATGGCTGGCCCAACGCCACCGTCACCAGCACCGGCTTGACCCGGTGCCGGTCGATCATGCGCCCGACGACGACCTGGGCAAAGGCGGCGACGGCATAGACCGATGCGGCCAGGATGCCGGTCACGGCGACGTCGCTGCTGATGCCGGGCATGGAGACCTCGAACATGCGCGGGATGATGAAGGTCATGGCACCGAACACGAAGCCGCCGGCAGCGGTGACCAGGGCCAGCGACAGCAGGGCGCGTGGCCAGCCGGGGGCGAAGCCGACCAGTGCCTTTTCGTGGCCCGTGGCCTCGGGCGCGGTGGCCCGGCCCGAGCGCACGAACGCGATGAAGGCCAGGCCGATCAGGATTGCAACGATACCCGGCAGGGCGAAGGCCAGGCGCCAGTCGTAGTCGGCCAGGATGAAGCCGGTGATCAGCGGCGCCGCGGCCACGCCCATGTTGCCCCAGACCCCGTTGGCGCCCAGCCGCGCGCCGACCCTGCCGCCGCCCTCGATGATCATGGCGATGCCGACCGGGTGATAGATCGCCGCAAACACGCCGATGGCAGCGAGGCCGACGGCGATCTGCAGCGGCGACTGGGCAAAGCTGGTGGCGATGGCAGCCAGGCCGATGCCGATGAAGAACACCGCGATCATGCCGTTGCGGTGCCAGCGGTCGGCGAAATGCGCGGCGATCGGCGCACAGGCGCCGAACAGGATCAGCGACGGGATGCCATAGGGGATCATCTCGGCATAGGCGCCGTCCGCCGCCAGGCCAAAGGCCAGGCCGGCGCTGAACGCCGCCTTGGCAAAGATCAGCATGAACAGGTGATCGGCGAAATAGCCGACGTTGAGGAACAGCAGCCGCAACGACTGGGCAGGCACGTCTCAGGCACTCCGGGTCCGGATCGGCGCCGAGTGTCCCACCATCACACCGGAGCGACAAGGGCCGCCGGCCATTCGCTTGACCGCGTGGGTCAAGCCGGATCGGCGCGGGGTCAGTCGCCTGCAGCCGCCCTTTCCGCCGTCCACTTGCGCAGGATGTCGCGGGCGCCGTTGCTCGCCGGGTCCATCATCGCATCGTGGCCCTCACGCTTGGCCGTCAACTCGATGACATAGCCGTTGGGGTCGCGGAAGTAGATGGAATCGACAAAGCCATGGTCCGACACGCCACGGGTCTCGATCCCGGCGGCCTTGCCCTTCTCGAACATCGCCTCGAGTACGTCCGGCTGCACCTCGAGCGCGATGTGCAGGTCAAAGTCGTGCTGCGGCTTGAACTCGAAGTCCATGTCCGGCGCCTCGAAGAAGGCCAGGTACGAGCCGTCATCCATGCGGTAGAAGGTGTGAAGGACGCTGGTCTTGCGGCCGCTCTTGGTCTCGCTGATGTCCAGCGCGCCGCTCAGCTCCATACCCAGGAAATCCTCGTAGAAGGCCCGGGTTTCCTCGGAATCGCGGCAGCGATAGGCGTTGTGGTGCAGTCCCTTGATCATTCTCGGCTCCATTTCCGTCCGCGGCGCGGCCGCGGACACGTCCCTGACGTCCAGATATAGTCCGCTCACCCTGTCTGCGCCACGGTCCGGCATGGGCCGGCCTTAAGACGATGCGGTCCCCGCCGGCCGGGCCGGGGCGTGGCGGCCGGCAAACAGGTTGACCAGATTGCCACCGACCACCAGCAGCGCCCCGGCCAGCACGAACAGGTCCAGGCCCTCGGCGTAGATCAGGTAGGCGAGCACGGCGATCAGCGGCAGCCGCAGGAAGTCCAACGGTGCCACCACCGTGGCATCGGCCAGGGCCATGGCACGGGCGATGCAGTAGTGCGAGAGCAGGCCGGAGGCGCCAACGGCCAGGACCCACGGCCACAGGTGCGGGCTGGGCGTCACCCAGGTCGCGAGCGTCGGTGCGATGCCGATCACCAGCTGCAGAGCGTTCATGTAGAACAGGATCACGAACGGGCTGTCGTCGGCGGTCAGCCGCTTGGTGATGACGTAGGCGGACGCATAGCCGATGGCCGCGGCCAGCACCGCCAGCGAGGCCGGATGGACGATCTCCATCCCCGGCCGCAGGATCACCATGACCCCCAGGAAGCCGAGTGCGATGGCGGCGATGCGCGCCCTGGTCAGCGGTTCACGCAGGAACAGCACCGCCAGCACCGCGGTCCAGATCGGTGAGGTGAACTCGATCGCGAACACCTCTGCCAGGGGGATGGAGATGACGCCGAGGAACCAGCAGTAGCTGGCGCCGTAGTGCAGCGAATTGCGCAGCAGGTGTAGCCTGAAATGCCGCGTCGACAGCCGCGGCCATTTGAGCCGCGGCGCCAGCGCCGCCAGCACGATTAGGCAGAACACACTGCGCAGGAACAGGATCTCGAACAACGAGATCTCGGTCGACAGCTCGCGCCCGGCCAGTGCCATGGTCGAGAACGACACCATGGCGCCGCCCATCCACAGCATGGCACGGGGCACCGATTGGGCGGGCAAGGCGGTCATGGCACTCCTGCGGGTACGGCCGCCGGGCAGGGTTTCACGAATTGCCGACCGACGCAGCCTTTTCGGCACGACGCGGCAGGCGCCGGGCGGCTACTATCGACAGGGGCGGCCCGCGGCGGACGCGGGGCGCGGATCGGCGGGAGGACAACGGCGATGACGGAGCAAAGCCGCAGCGATGCGGAACTGGCGCTGGTCGAGCTGGCCGGGCAGGTGCTGCCGGCCGGCGGTTTCGGCAACCTCGGCTCCGACATCATCATCGCCCGCGGCCAGGGCGGACGCGTCTGGGACGTCAGCGGCAACGAGTATGTCGACTACCTGCTCGGCTCCGGACCGATGCTGGTGGGGCACGCCCATCCCGAGGTCACCGCCGCCGTGCAGGCGCAGATCCCGCTTGGCACCACCTACTTCGCCAACAACGAACACGGCATCCGCCTGGCGGCGGAGATCGTCGACGCCGTCGCCTGCGCCGACAAGGTCCGCTTCGTGTCCAGCGGCTCCGAGGCGACCTTCTACGCCATGCGCCTGGCCCGCGCCCACCGCCGGCGTGACCACATCCTGAAGTTCGAGGGCGGCTATCACGGCATGAGCGATTATGCCCTGATGAGCATGGCGCCGAGCCGGCCGGGCAATTTCCCCCAGGCGATCCCGGATTCCGCCGGCATTCCGCAGGCCGTGCGCGACGAGGTGCTGGTCGCCCCGTTCAACGACGCCGAGACCGCCGCCGCGCTGATCCGCGAGCACGAGGACAGTCTGGCCGCCGTCATCGTCGAGCCGTTCCAGCGCCTGCTGCCGCCGCGGCCGGGCTTCCTGGAGACCTTGCGCGCGGTGACCACGGAGTGCGGGATCCCGCTGATCTTCGACGAGGTGGTCACCGGTTTCCGCTTCGCCTATGGCGGCGCGCAGGCCTACTACGGCGTCACCCCCGACCTCTGCGCCATGGGCAAGGTGATCGGGGGCGGTTTCCCGCTGGCGGCGATTGCCGGCCGAGAGGAGCTGATGGCGCACTTCGACCGCCAGGCCGTGGCCGACGATGCCTTCACCCCGCAGATCGGCACCCTGAGCGGCAATCCCGTGGCCGCCGTGGCCGGCCTGGCGACGCTCGAAATCCTCAAGCGCCCAGGCGCCTACGACAAGCTGTTCGCAACCGGCGCGCAGCTGATGGAGGGGTTGGCCGGGCTGCTGCGAGAGGCCGGGCTGCCGGCCACCGTGGTCGGCGAACCGCCGCTGTTCGACGTGGTGTTCTCCAGTGATGACATGCGCGACTACCGCGCCACCCAGCGCGGCGACGCGGCCCTGCTCGGCCGCTTCAACAAGCTGCTGCGGACGCAGGGCATCCTCAAGGGCGACAGCAAGTACTACGTGTCCCTGGCGCATGACGATGCGGACGTCGACCACACGCTGCAGGCCTTCGCCGCCGCGATCGGTCAGCTTTGACGCCGCGACGCCGGCGCCAGGAGCGGGCGGACGAAACAATGAACGGGTGCGGCGCGACCGCGGCCCATGACGAGGAGACGAGAAATGGACGAAGCACAATACCGGCAGGAACTGGCCGACGGCGGCTATGGCGAGCCCAACCTGGTCGAATGGGAAGCCAACACGGTCAACGATACCCATACCCATGATTTCTCCGCCGCCATCCTGGTCCTGGACGGCGAGATCACGGTCACCACCGACGACGGCGAGGTCACCTGCCGGGCCGGCGATACGTTCTCGCTTGCCGCGGGGGTCCCGCACGCGGAACGGATCGGCGCCGACGGCGTACGCTTCCTCGCCGGACGGAAATAGACCGAAGCGCCGGGCAATCGAACAGCCCGGTTGCCATCGCCACCCTCTCAGTCCGGCAGTCGCAGCGGCGCCCGGCTGAGCTGGTTGTTGCTCTCGGCGATCCGGCTCAACAGCTTCACGAACAGAACCTGCTCGTCCGCCTGTAGTGGCGCCAGCAGGCGCGCCTGCGCCCGACGCACGGCCGGCAATGCCTCAGCCAGCAGTGTCTTCCCGGCCGCGGTGATCGAGATCTGTCGGGCCCGACGGTCTCGATCCGAGCGGCGTCGGACCACCAGGCCGCGCCGCTCCAGGCCGCGTCCGACGACGCCGACCGTGGTCCGGTCCAGCGCCGTCAGTCCGCCCAGCCGGGCCTGGTCCAGGGCACCGTAGTCGGCGAGCGCGCTCAGCATCGCGAACTGCAGCGGGGTCAGGTCGTAGGCCCGGCATTCCTGCAACAGGATGGCGACGGCGATCTGCTGGCAGCGCCGCAACAGGTGTCCCGGCATCGCCACGGTCTCGGCAAGGCCGTTCGCTGCGGCCGGCGCCGGCGCCGGATCCGGGGCACCTGCCGCCCACCGCAATGCCGACGCCTTGTGCGCGCTCACAGCTGCTGCGCGCCGCTGGCGTCGATGCCGCTGTAGAGCCAGGCCATGCCGTCGTAGGCCTGCGCCGGACTGCGGTCGGCCAGCATCATCTGCCGCAGCTCCGCCGTCACCCCGGCGGCGTGATAGACGTCGCCGTAGAACCGCGCCGTGAGCTGCACCCGCCCGGTACGTAGATACCGATCGCCCTGGTAGGCCTGGAACGCCCGCGCCAGATCGTCACCGTGCGCCGCCACCCGGTCGGCCAGGCAGACGCCATCCTCGATCGCCATGCAGGCGCCCTGGGCCAGATACTGCAGCATCGGATGGGCGGCATCGCCGAGCAGCGTCGTCCGCCCGCGGCTCCAGTCGCGGATCGGCTCGCGGTCGCACAGCACCCACATGCGCCAGGATTCGATGCGCTCCAGCAACGTGAGCACGTCGGCATGCTGGCCGCGGAAGCGTTCGTGCAGCTCCTCCGGGTCGCCGAACACGTCCCAGCCCTCTTCGTAGCGGTCGCTGTGGAACACCGCGACCAGGTTGAAGATCTCGCCGCGATGCAGCGGATACTGCACCAGGTGGGTCTTCGGTCCCGCCCACAAGACCACGGTGTTCCAGCTCAGGTGTTCCGGGAACTGCTCGGCCGGCAGGACGGCACGATAGGCGATATGGCCCGAAACGCGCGGCTCGCCGTCGTCGACCAGCTGACGCCGGACCGCCGACCACAGGCCGTCGGCGCCGATCAGCGCCGCCCCCTCAAACCGGCGGCCGTCCTCGGCTTCGACGCGGACATGATCGCCGGCATCCTCGAAACCGGTCACCTTGCAGCCGGTGACGAGGGTCACCGGCGGCGCCGCCTGGCAGGCGTCGATCAGCACCTGGTGCAGGTCGGGCCGGTAGATCACGCCATAGGGATAGTGGAAGCGATCGCGGAAGGCGTTGGTGTTGACGGGGATGCGGGTGATGTCGGCACCGCTCAGCGCATCCTTCATCACCAGCGCATCCGGGAACACGGCGACCGCGTCGATCGCCTCCGTCACCCCCAGCACCTCGAACATGCGGAACACGTTGGGGCCGAGCTGAATGCCGGCGCCGACCTCCTTGAAGTCGTCCGCCTGCTCGAGCAGCTGCACTGCCCGGCCCTTGCGGCTGAGCGCAAGTGCTGTGGCGAAGCCACCGATGCCGCCACCCGCGATCAGGATCGGCCGTTCCGTCATCGTCGCCTCCGCGCCGCCATGCCGTTTGAATTAGTCAGTATTGTGCGCATAATGCCGGACGGTTCAAGGACACGCCGCGCGGGGAGGCGGACAACAACAGCATGGTCGAGCATCCGGGCATGACGACGGTCTCGCGCCGGGACACGGCGGCGCGGGTGCTGACCTGCGATGTCTGCGTCGTCGGCAGCGGCGCCGCCGGCCTGTCGGCGGCGCTGGAGGCCCGGGCCCTGGGTCGTTCGGTGCTACTGGTCGACGCCGCCAGCCAGCTCGGCGGTCAGGCGGTGAACTCGGCCATCGGCACCATCTGCGGCCTCTACAGCAACGGCCCCGAGCCCTACCGCGTCACCTACGGCGCGATGGACGACATGCTGCAGCGGCTGGTCGATGCCGGCGCGGCAGCACCCCGGCGGGCCCGCAATACCGTCATCCTGGACTACTCGATCAACGCCTGGATGCGCTGGGCCGAGCGGCAGGTGGTCGACCAAGGCGTCACGCCCCTGCTGGGCGCGGTACTGCGGGCGGTCGAGCGCGAAGGCGGCATGCTGACGGCGCTGCATCTGGCGACGCGCTGGGGCGACTACCGCATCGACGCCGGCAGCTTCATCGACGCTTCGGGAGATGCCGTCATCGCCTGGCTCGCAGGGCTCGAGCTGAACCAGTCGACCCAGCCGGTCTACGGCACCTGCATGGCCGTGTTCGAAGGCGTCGACACGGCACTGTGCGCCGACTATCCGCGCAGCCTCTATCATGAAGCGATGCGCCGGCGCGGCGCCGAGTTCGGGTTGGTGCGGTTTGACGGCTTCATCTTCCCCATGGCCGAGGACGGCAAGGTGCTGGTCAACCAAACCCATATCGAGACACCGCAGGACGCAGTCGGCCTCAGCCGGGCCGGGATCGAGGGCCGGCGCCAAGTCGATGCCCTGCTGGCGCTGTTCAAGGCAGAGTTTCCCGAGGCGTTCGCCGGCGCCCGGGTTGCCGTCTATGGCCAGGCGGGCATCCGCCAGACGCGCACCATCCAGGGTCAGAGCCGCATCACCGTCGCGGACGTGCGGGCCGGCGTCCAGCCGGCCGATGCGGTGGCGCGCTGCAGCTGGCCGATCGAGCTGCATACCAGGGAAGACGAGACCGACTGGGAAGTGTTCGACGCCGAACACATGCATTACATCCCGTTCGGGGCGATGACGCCCAAGGGCCTGGACAACGTCGTCGTCGCCGGCCGCTGCATCGATGCCGAGCCGGCGGCGCTGGCCAGCGTGAGGGTCATGGGTCCCTGCTTCGCCATGGGCCGGGCCGCCGCGGTCGCCACCACGCTGATCGACGGCGGTTCGCTGCAGCAGCTCGACCTGGCCGCATTGCGTCAGGCCCTGGCGGACAACCTGGACCGGCGCGTCCGCGATCCCTGGCTCGCGGCGAGCGTGGGCGAGCCCGGGTGATAGCGATGAAAGCCCTCGTCTGCCGTGCCTTCGGCCCGATCGACGACCTCGTCTGGGACGATCTGGACGCGCCGTCCTGCGGTCCCGGCCAGGTTCGCTACCGCACCACGGTCGCCACCCTGGGCTTCATGGACACGCTGATGGTGCGCGGGCTGTACCAGCTCAAGCCGCCCCTGCCCTACGTGCCCGGCGCGGTCTCCGCCGGCGTCGTGACCGAGACCGGCGCGGGCGTCGAGCGGGTCCGGGTCGGTCAGCGGATCTCCGCCCTCGACTTTTTCGGCGCCTTCGCCGAGGAACGCGTGGTCGGCGAGGAAGCGGTGGTGGCGACGCCGGACGAGGTCGACGACGACCAGGCCGCGGCCTTCCGCCTGACCTTCAGTCCGTCCTACCTGGTCCTGGTCAAGCGGGCCCGCCTGCAGGCCGGCGAGGTCCTGGTGGTCACCGGGGCGACCGGCGGCATCGGCTTCTCCGCCATGCAACTCGGCCGGCACCTGGGCGCGCGGGTGATCGGTGCCGTCGGCAGCCCGGAAAAGGCCGCTTGGCTACACCGACAGGGTTTCGCCGAGGTGATCGACTACGGGCGCGAGAGCTTCAAGGACCGGGTCAACGAGCTGACCGACGGCCGCGGCGCCGACGTGATCTTCGAGGTGATCGGCGGCGAGATCTTCGAGCAGAGCCTCCGCTGCATCGACATGTTCGGGCGCATCCTGGTGCTCGGCTTCGCCAGCGGCCGCATCGCCGAGGCGCCGACCAACCTGCCGCTGTTGAAGAACTGCGCCATCATCGGCTCGTTCCTGGGCGGCTGGATGAAACGCGACCCTGCCGCCTTCATCGAGATGAACGATGCCATCGTCCGCCTGCTGGGCGAAAGCGGCATGCAGACCCCAATCGCCCGCAGCTTCGCCATGGCCGAGGGTGGCGAGGCCATGAAGACCCTGTTGCGCCGCGACACCATCGGCAAAATCATGTTGCGACCCTAAAACATCGCGGCGGCGGCGCCGAACTCCGCTATGATGACTAAAGTCGCCGAGTTGGGCGCCGGCCCCGACAACGACGCGGCGTGAGGGGGGACGATGCAGCACCTCGCGGCAAACGTGATCCGGCCCATCGCCATCATGCTGGCGACGATCGTGGCGGCGACGACCGCCGCAGACGCCTGTAGCGTCAGTCAGACACCGCTCGCACCGAAAGACAGACGACTTTGCCAGACACTGCTGGAAAAGGTCAGGGTGCCGTCGGCGCTGCCGCTCGACGCCTACGAGGCGGCGCTCAACGACTTCTTCCAGAACTGGTGCCACCGCGACCGCGACGGTGGCTGGCAGGTCGACAAAGGCGTGCGGGACACCGGGCCCTACACCTCGCGGCTGGAACGGGTCGACGGCAAATGGCAGTGGGTCGGCGACTACCACGGCACCCACACGCCGGTGGCGATCTGGTATTCGCCGGACATGGTGGCCTGGCTGCGCCGCAACCGCCCGGCCGAGGGCGACGGCCCGGCCAAGCCGCCGGCCGTGCCCGATGGCGCCGTCATGGTCAAGGAGATGTACCCGGCCCCTGCTTCGGCCTGCGTGTCGGGTTGCGCGGGATTGTTTTGACGGAGCTGGCGTAGTCAGAGGTATCTCGTTTCTCAGGGAGCGCCTCGGATCATGCACGTAAAACTGCACGCCAATGCGACCACCACGCCGAAGATCAGGGCCT
>Ga0209458_1000232_pt1 | contig 24693 bp, 26 predicted proteins | sample WorMetLIZAISLAND_FD_187411 | JGI IMG/M metagenome (GOLD analysis project Ga0209458, IMG submission 187411) | Marine gutless worms symbiont microbial communities from Max Planck institute for Marine Microbiology, Germany - Inanidrilus manae... ...
AAAGTCCATAGTCTGGAGGACTAAAGTCCTCATCCGTGGACAAGCCACGGACTGAAAGTGAAGGGACTTAAAGTCCATAGTTTCAACTATGATGCGCTTCGCGCACTAAAGTTATTGAAGCAATGAAAGGTGTGACTCAGGTCTTTGTCATAGTGTCCCGGCGTCAAAGAACCGATGTTGGCGACAAACAGCTGTGGCGGGCAAGGCGGTAACCATGGCCAAAACCGATAATCCAGTCGGTCCAGACCGATAAAGCGGCCGCCGGGGAGGAGGTTTGTAAAGGTCTCAAGCCGCACATCGTCGGTAAAGATCGGATGGTCGGCGACGAAGTCATACACGGGGTGCGCAGGGCTGGCAAATCGAATTGGTTCTCCCTTTTCGATCCTGGCCATGAAGTCAGACAGGGTGGTCTGCGTCGCCGGACGCGCAAAATCGGTCCTGCCCGCGGTCTCGTGATGAAAAAACACCCGCGTTCCACCGCACGCCGCCTTCAGATAGTCCTTATCCCACTTGTGGAAGGCGGGCCATGCGATGACCAAGTCTTCAATTACGCAGGGGATGCCGGGTTGTAGGTAGCGTTCGCAGAATGTCGCCTTGTCACAGGTTTTCAGGCTGATGACATCTACGGTTCGATACCTGATGTTTCCCTGGTATCGGCTAGTGTTGTCATCCATCATGCTCGCATCACTGATTCGGAATCTTGATCCTGCGCCACAGACGGCCGTCGTTCTTGAGCAAACCGCCGGCGGTCGTGGGTCCCCAAGTCCCGGCGGCATAGTTCGGGAAGTCCCGTGGCGGGAGCGCGGCCCAGACGTCCATGACCGATTGCACGATTTCCCAGCCCTTTTCGACCGTGTCGGCGTGCTTGTACAGGGTCGCATCGCCATTCATACAGTCATAGATCAGGGTCTCGTAACCGGTCGCCGGCTTGTTCCCGAAGTAGTCCTCGTAACAGAAGTCCATGTTCACGGTACCGACCCCCATGGTTGGGCCAGGCACCTTGGCACCGAAGCTCATTTGGATGCCCTCGGCGGGTTGGATGCGCAGTACCAGCATGTTGGGGTCGACTTGCTCCACGTCCGTGTGCTTGAACAGGACCGTCGGTGCCCGCTTGAACTGGATCGCGATCTCCGTGCACTGGGCCGCCAACCGTTTGCCGGTGCGCAGATAAAAGGGCACACCCGCCCAGCGCCAGTTGTCTATGGTGAGCTTGAGCGCAGCGAAGGTCTCGGTACGGGATCGGGGATCGACCCCCGGGGACGAGCGATAGGCCTTTACCTTCTCACCGCTGGGCATATTGCCCTCGCCGTACTGACCGCGCACGGCATGCCTCAACACATCCTCCGGTGACAAGGGCTCAATGGCGTCGAGCACCTTGTTGACCTCGTCACGCAGGGCACTGGATTCGAACGAGTTCGGCGGCTCCATGGCGATAAACCCGAGCAGCACCAGCAGGTGGTTCGGGATCATATCCCGCAGGGCACCCGCCTCCTCGTAATAGGCACCCCGGTGCTCGACGCCGACGGACTCGGCTACCGTGAGCTGCACATGGTCGATGTGATGGTGGTTCCACAGCGGCTCGATGAAACCATTGGCGAAGCGGAACACCATGATATTCTGCACCGTTTCCTTGCCCAGGTAGTGATCGATGCGGTAGATCTGCCTCTCATCCATATTGCGGTGCAGCTCGTGGTTGAGTGCCACCGCGGATTCCAGGTCCCACCCGAACGGCTTCTCGACGACGACGCGTCGCCAGTCGTTCTCGGTCTCCCGCAAGAGACCGGCCTCACCCAGACGACTGGTCACGCGGGGGAAGAGGCTGGGGGGGATCGCCATGTAGAACAGGTAATTGCCTTCGGTCCCACGCTGGACATCGATCTCACTCAGGCGCTCACGTAGACGCCCGTAATCGGCGCCCTCGAGCATGTCGATTTGCATGTAATGGAGACGCTCGACCAGACGCTCCCAGACCGCCTGGTCGAAGGCGGCGCCGACGTGATCCCGGATATGCTCCCCCATCAGGTCCCGGAAGGAATCATCGTCCAGTTCCAAGCGGTCCAGCCCCAGTACCGCGAAGCTGTCCGGCAGCAGACGAGCGTCGCAGAGATGGAGCAAGGCCGGAATCAGTTTGCGCTTGGTCAGATCCCCCCCGGCACCAAAGATGACCATGGCGTTCGGCAACGCCGCCGGAGTCTGAGTATAGTTGGACTGGGTCAGGGACACAAGACATCTCCTCAGTCTTGTTTCTCGTCATGGCCGCCGAACTGATAGCGCATAGCCGCCAGGAGCTGATTGGCAAAATCCGCTTCCCCGCGGGAGCTGAAACGCTCATAGAGGGCCGTCGTCAAGAGGGGGGCCGGCGTGCCGGTCTCGATCGCCGCCATGCAGGTCCAGCGACCTTCACCCGAGTCGGACACCCGTCCCTCGAATCGGCTGAGCTCCGGGTCTTGGTGCAAGGCGTTGGCGGTGAGATCCAGTAGCCAGGAGGCTACCACGCTACCTCGACGCCAAACCTCGGCGACCCGGGATATATCGATAGCGTACTGATAATGCTCCGGATCACCGAGGGGAGCCGTCTCGGCGTCGATCGTCCGAATGTTGCGACCGACGCCGGCATGCTTGAGGAGATTCAGGCCTTCCGCATAGGCGCCCATCAAGGCATATTCGATCCCATTGTGGACCATCTTTACGAAATGGCCGGCACCGCTTGGACCACAGTGCAGATAGCCCTGCTCCGCCGTGTCATAGTCGCCGCTGCGACCAGCGGTGCGCTCACTGTCACCGGGCCCGGGAGCCAAGGTCTTGAAGATGGGATCGAGCTGGTGAACGGCGTTCGCGTCGCCGCCGATCATCAGGCAGTATCCACGCTCCAGCCCCCAAACCCCACCGCTGGTGCCGCAGTCCAGAAAGTACATGCCGGCAGCGGCGAGTCGCTTGGCGCGTCGGATCGCCTCCTTATAATAAGAGTTGCCACCGTCGACGATGATGTCGCCCGCTTCCAAGCAAGGCAAGAGTGCTGCGATGACCGAGTCCACCGCCGCCGCCGGAACCATGATCCAAACGGCCCGCGGCTTGACCAGCTTGGCACAGAGATCGGCCATGTCTTGGGCCCCGGTTGCGCCGGCGGTAGTCAACTTTTGGACCGCCTGGGCACTGCGGTTATAAACGACGCACTGATGTCCGTCGCGCATGAGTCGAGCCGCCATGTTGGCGCCCATACGGCCGAGGCCGATCATTCCGATTTGCATTTACCTTTCCCTCCTGAATTGTTTGGGGGACCGGAGTGTTGGGTTACGGTGCGTTCGGCCTTATCCTTCGTGCTTTGGGATTGGATAGATGTTGGGCACGGGCCATCCATTGATGCGGTTCGCGCCTCCTCGTGATGCCATCCTGTAAGACCTGCCGCGCTCGCACCATTGATGCGGTTCGCGATCAGGGTTAGTGTAGTCCTGCTACGGCATACCGCGCTCACCACATCCTATACCCAAAGCGAGGTCGGAGCAGACCGGCAGCGCGGGGGGTCATGTGAGTGTAGGTTGCGTTGAGACGCAGGCACGAGCCTGGCCGTAGATCAACGAGCCGTTGGGCGTCGAAACGCAATACGTCAAGTCCTCCCGAAAACGCCGAATCATTCAGGATCGCACCCGACCCAGGATTCCGGTGAGTATGGCCTGATCCGTCGGCACATCGATATCCGTGGCGGTGACGATGGCAGCGAGTGCGGTCGCAAAGGGGGAATCGGGCTGGGTATCGGGGGTCCGCTCGAAGCAGTCTTCAAAGGCATCCGCAATACGCAGGATAAAACGGCGTGCTTCGTCAGAGCAGGCGGTCCTTGGGACCGCCAACTCGGCGGCGAGTCGGTCGAGTGATTTGCCGACGCTTGCGACTCGTCGCAGCTCGCCGAGCAGGGTTTCGAGGTAATCCTCGCCATCGCCGCGCCGGAGGTGGTCCGTCGATTCGAGTTCCTGTTGCAGACGCAGCGATGTGGCGGTATCGAGGTTTGCCAGTTCGTACGCCAGCTGCCCCGCGGTTTCCACAAGGGCACCGATGGCCGCTGCATCCGGAGCGGAGTCGTTTTCCCGGTGGCCGGACGTCGAGGGCTCCCGTGCTGGGGCCATAAGCTGACCGCAGCTCGCCAGATCGTACTCCAGCGCGGCTACGAACAGGTTTTGACTTTCCTCGTCACCGATCTTTCGCTCCCGGAGCCGTGAGAGAATCGCTGTCCGTTGTTTCGCGTCGAGCCGGCAGGGCTCGACGAAACGTGTGCCGCTCGGCCGCTTGGGGGAAGTCGGCCCCTCCCCACCCGCGGGAGACGCTCGGGCACCACAAACCACAGAGTCCCAATTGCCGTGCCCGGATGCGGATGGCGCTGAGCTTGGACCTGCTTTACTCATCCGGAGGCTTCTCAATCACCCCGGTCTATCCGGTTACCCTAAATATCGAACAGGGGATCACGGACAAAGGGATTGCTGCGACGCTCGTCGCCGAAGCTCGACATGGGGCCATGTCCGGGAATGAATCGGACGTCGTTGCCGAGCGGAAAGAGGCGCTGACGGATGGAATCCAGTAGGTCCTGATGATTACCGCGCGGCAGATCCGTGCGCCCGATCGAGCCCTGGAACAGCACATCGCCTACCTGCGCCAACCTGGATGTCTCGTCGAAGAAAACGACATGGCCCGGTGAGTGGCCGGGGCAGTGGATCACCCGCAGCTCCAGGGCGCCGATCCGCACCGAGTCGCCGTCTTCCAGCCAGCGCCCGGTGGAGACGCTACGGACCTCCGGGACACCGAACATCTGGCTCTGGACCGCAAGGGATTTGAGCAGAAAATCGTCGCCCCGATGAGGACCCTCGATGGGCAAGTCGAGGCGTTCGGCAAGCTCGGCGGCTCCCCCCACGTGGTCCAGGTGGCCATGGGTAAGCAGGATCTTGATCGGCTCGACCCCTACTTCCCGAATCACGGTCAGCACCCGCGTCGTTTCTCCGCCGGGATCGACGACGGCGGCGTGACCGGTTTCGTCACACCACAGCAGGGTGCAATTCTGCTGAAACAGGGTGACGGGAATGATCTTGAATCGCAACACGGGCTCTATCGACACGACCTGCTCGGCGATAAACTTACCTTCAGTATTTTCTTAAGGTCACCGGCTCGATCAGTTTGTGCGCAGCATTGCATAGAGACGATCTTTCATCAGAAGACGCTCTTTTTTGAGGTCCCCGATCGTCTCGTCGGCCACCGGAGTACCCAGCTCCTCCAGCTTACGGACCTGAGCATCCAGATTATCGTGATCCTTCATCAGATGCGCAAACTCCTCGTCGGAGTCGCACAACACGGAGATTCTGTCATCTAGAGTCGGAAATTCGTGACGCAGGTCGTGGGATTCGCCAAGCATAGATTCACATCTCCTCGTCTTAGGCGATTTCTGTCAAATGACAGACCAGCCTGCTTGTCTTTTCGTCCGTCTTCTGTGTCGCGACAACAGCTACATCGCACAACGATGCGCCTGTTGTCGCTCCTTGAAGACGAACGAATAGCCGACCCATCCAGGTCTATCATTTTCCGGCAATCGCCTTATTTATGGATGCCGAAGCCTTATGGTAACAAAACCCTAACGCTTGGTCCCCTATCCGAATCCGGGTCGCTCCGATGATATCTCCTATTTCTTGGCATCGAGTCGTTTGATGACCTCGGCAGTAAGATCCAGACCTTCATCGATGTAGAGAAGGCCACTCTGCCGACGCTCGAAGACCGCGGAGACCTGCTTGTCCTTGGCCACGGTGGCAATAATCGCCGGCGTCGGTTTCAAGATCTGGTTCGCGAGCTTGTTTTCCTCCTGCGCTATTTCCTTTTGGAGCTCTGCCACCTGTTGTTGAAATTTCTTCTTGCGCTTCCCGATCTCGGCGGTCTTCTTGTCGAGTTCCTTCTGACTCATCAGGGCCTTGTCCTTATCCAAGGTCTGCTGCAACTGACGGATCGATTCCTGCTTCTCGGCCAGCTTCTGTCGTCTGTCCCCGAACTTCTCCTTGAGCGTCTCCTGGGCTTGTCGGCCCGGCTTGCTCTTATCGATCACCTCTTGCATGTTCACGTAGCCGATCTTCCCGGGTTTTGCCGCTTGAACGGGCATCACAAGCAAGAACAGGAACGGGAGGATGAATAAGATGCGTTGTTTCATGGGAACTTCTCTTCCGTTGTGCAATTTGGTTCGCCGTGCCGACATTCTACGCGTCCGGCTGGACCTTGGTATAGTCGCAGATAATCTCGCCGGGATGATCTCGTCGGGCGAGCGCGTATAAGGCTTCCCGAAAACGTGACCTTGGCAGATCGACTTTCCTGGCCTCCACCAGCCGTAGGATAGACATCGGGATTTGCATTCGGACGTTTTGCTGATAGATTCTCCCCCTTATCCGCATCTTCAAAAGATTCCGCCGAGTTGAACAGTGGGAAACTCACTCCAAGACCAGCTGCTGAAGGCCGGTCTCGTCGACGCGCAGCAGGTAAAGCGGGTCCGTTCGTCCAAGCGCAAGCAGAGCAAACAAAACGGCGACAAGGCAAGGGCCGAAACTGAGGGACGGCGACGCGCGCAGCAGGCCGCGGCGGAGAAGGCACGGCGCGACAGTGCGCTCAACCGGCAACGCCAGGAAGAGGCACGGCGCAAGGCCGAGGCAAACGCGCTGCGCCAGCTCATTCATACCAACCGGATCTCGCGGGGAGAAGGAGACATCGCCTACAGCTTTCTCGATGGCGGCAGCATCAAGCGCATCTACGTGACGGCCGATCAGCAGCGAAAGCTCGCGAGGGGCAATCTGGCCATCGTGCGCCAGGACACAGGCTTCGAGCTCGTATCCCCCACAATCGCGGAAAGGGTCCGGGCGCGCGACGGACGCTTGGTCGTGCTGCTGAACACACCGGGAGACAACGGCGACGAAGACGATGACTATGCCGACTACAAGATACCGGACGACCTGATGTGGTGATCCGAATGCTATCCGAACGTCGCATCGAGCAACGGTGATCCAGTCTTTGAACGCCTAAGAGGCTGCCTAAAAACTAATCTATTGATTTTTAGTTAGAAAAACTACAGCTTTCATCTGGCTCCCACGCTTCGGCGTGGGAGCAAGCCGTGACGCTCCAGCGTCACCAAGCCTGGCCGCTGGAGCGGCCAAGGTGGTGTTCCCACGCTGGAGAGACTGTGAAAGTATTGCTGAATTTCCGGAGTGGAAGGGATAGGGGAACACAATTTTCCTAAATTAGGCAGCATAGCTCGCTCTTAACCCCACTTGGCGCGGAATTTAGCGTGAAATATGGCAGTTTCATCCCACCGCTCTCAGGGAAAGCGAATACTTTCACAGTCTCTGGAGCGTGGGAACAAGCAAAATCAATAAGTTAGTTCTTAGACACTCAGACCTCTCCGAATGCCGACTCCAGACAACCCCTTCCTCGCGCTCACCGCCCCCGGACTGCCGGGGCTGCACCCCTATGTTCCAGGCAAACCCATCTCCGAGCTGAAGCGGGAGTTGGGCATCCGCGACTCGATCAAGCTCGCGTCCAACGAGAACCCACTCGGGCCGGGACCCAAGGCGCGGACGGCGCTTACCGCGGCCATGGCAGAGGCCATTGAGGATTTGGGCCGCTATCCGGACGGCAGCGGCTTCGCGCTGCGCCGGGCCTTGGCGGAACGCCACGGCCTGGACCCGGCGGCCATCACCCTGGGCAACGGCTCCAACGATGTCCTGGACCTGGTGGCCCGGACCTTTCTGCAACCGGGGACGGAGTCCGTCTTCTCGGAGCACGCCTTTGCGGTCTATCCCATCGCGACCCAGGCCGTCGGGGCGACCGCCCGGATCGCCCCGGCGCGGGACTATGGTCACGACCTGGACGCCATGGGCGCCCTGGTCAACCGGCATACCCGTGTGGTCTGGATCGCCAACCCCAACAATCCTACCGGCACCTGGCTCTCGGCCACACCGCTGCGCGCCTTTCTGACTTCCCTGCCGGCGACCTGCATCGCCGTGGTGGACGAGGCCTACAGCGAGTATGTCCAGCCCCCCGACTATCCGGACACCTCGACCTGGCTCGACGCATTCCCCAATCTCATCGTCACCCGCACCTTTTCCAAGGTACACGGGCTCGCCGCCCTGCGGATAGGCTATGGGATCAGTGATCCGCGCATCGCCGAGCTCCTGAACCGGGTGCGCCAACCCTTCAATGTCAACACCCCGGCCCAGCTGGTGGCGCTGGCGGCCCTGGACGACGGCGATCATGTGCGGGATTCGGTCGCCCTCAACGACGCGGGACTGGCGCAGCTCGCCGCCGGACTCGAGCGGCTCGGACTGAGTTACATCCCCTCGGTGGGCAATTTCATCACCGTGGATCTGGGCCGACCCGCGGGGTCCCTGGATCGGGACCTGTTACGCGCGGGCTGCATCGCTCGTCCTATCGCCAACTACGGGCTTCCCAACCACCTGCGGGTGAGCGTCGGACTGGCAGCGGAAAACGCCCGGTTTCTGGCCGCGTTGGCATCCGTGCTGGACAAATGATCGCGCGCCTGGCCGTCATCGGGGTCGGTCTGATCGGCGGCTCCCTGGCCCGGGCCCTGCGCGCCGCAGGTGCGGTGGACCAGGTGATCGGTTACGGCCGCTCCGTCACCAACCTGGAGCGGGCCCGCGAGCTGGGCGTGATCGACCGTTATGCGCAGGACCCGGCGCAGGCGGTGCAAGACGCCGATCTGGTCTTCATCGCCGTTCCCCTCGGCGCTATGCGGGACATCTTTGCCGCCATCAAAGGACGGCTGCGGGATGATGCCGTCGTCACCGACGGAGGCAGTGTCAAGGGCAGCGTGGTGACGGACGCCCAGGCAGTCTTCGGCGCTGTGCCGACGCGCCTGGTCCCTGGCCATCCCATCGCCGGCACCGAGCACAGCGGCGTGGAGGCCTCCTTTCCAACCCTTTACCGCGACCGGCGCGTCATCCTGACCCCCCTCCCCGCCACTGACCCGGAGGCCCTGGATCGGGTGACCCGGATGTGGCGCAGCTGCGGCGCCCAGGTCACCAACATGGACGTGACCCACCACGACCAGGTCCTGGCCGCCACCAGTCATCTGCCCCATATGCTGGCCTTCGGCCTGGTGGACGCCCTGGCACGGCTACGGGAGAACGACGAGATCTTCCGCTACGCCGCGGGAGGATTTCGGGACTTCACCCGCATCGCGTCCAGCGACCCGATCATGTGGCGAGACATCTGCATCGCCAACCGGGAGCAGCTGGGGAAGGTGCTGCGCCAATTCGGTGACGAGATGCTCGACCTCGCCGCCACCATCCACCGTGGCGACGGCGACCATCTGCTGGAAATCTTCCGGCGCGCCAAGGATGCACGGAACCGCTACGTCGATGGCGTCGGGGTCGGAATCAATGGGGTCAGACTCGATTGATTTGTTAACCACGAAAGGCACGAAAAGACACGAAACTGTCATCCCGACGCTAGGTAAGGATCTGTTCGTGTTCGTTCGTGTTTTTCGTGGATCTTGATGAGCGTCTGTTTTCATCTGCGAGAATCTGCGTAATCTGTGGATTCGATAACAAGACCAAGATTTTCGGTGCCGGGGCGGTGGGCACAGCCCACCCTACAAGGCTGAGTGTTAGGCACCGGTTATCCAAAGATGCGGTTCGCCGCTGGCCGGGCGTCCATTGATGCGGTTCGCACCTCCTCGTGATGCCATCCTGTAAGACCTGCCACGCTCACTGCATCCTACAGGCTACCCGACGGCCTTTCCGTCGCAGCGCCCCAGGGTTACATTCCAATGATTGCTTACACCGATCCTATGCACAACTAAGGATACTGCCATGCCGGAACCGACCAGCTTCATCACCGTCGCCCACCTCGAACAGCTGTTCAAGAAGCTGGCGAGTATCCATGGTAAACGCCGCAAAGAGCTGGTCTGGATCGGCGATGTGTTCGGCGACCCGCATGAGCTGGCCCGTTTCTACATCGAGCCCAAGTGTCAGCACCACAATCCAGCCGACCGGCACGAGGACCGGGAACCCGTCCGCCCAGGTCCAGGAGCCGGCCTTCCAGGTCATCGACAAGTTTCTGCACGGTGATTTTGCGCCGCTCGGTGACGGCCGTACCCAGCTCTTCATCCTCTCCGACGCCGGCATGGGCAAGACCTCTCCGCTCATGATGATCCGCCTCATGCACCTGATGGCCTTCTGGCCCCGAGGCCATGACTGTCTGCTTCTGAAGCTGGGCAAGGACAGCCTGGAGCGGATCTCCGCCTGTCCGAACAAGGCCCGGACTGTGCTGCTGCTGGACGCCCTGGACGAAGCCCCCCTGGCCTGGGGAGCAATCGAATCCCGGCTAGTGGAACTGCTGGACGCCACCAAGAGATTCCGTCGGGCTATCATCTCCTGCCGCACCCAATTCTTCCCCGAGACCGGCAGCGACCCCTTCGGCCGTCCGGGTCGGATAGAGGTCGGCGAGTATATCTGCCCCATGGTGTTCCTGTCCCTGTTCGACGAGGACCAGGTGAACGCCTATCTGCGCAAGCGCTTCCCCGACCGCTGGCACGAACGGTTAAGGTTTCGGGACAACCCCGAGCGGCTGCGGGCGGCGGGGGTGGTGGGTTCCATGCACTCGCTGCGCTCCCGGCCCCTGCTGCTGGCCCACATCCGCGATATCCTGGATGCCGAGGAACAGGACTGGAACGCCTACCGCCTCTACCATGTCTTGGTGGATCGTTGGCTCGGCCGGGAAGAGCGCAAGCTGCGCAGGCAGCTCTCCGAGCCGCCGTCCAAGGAGACCCTGTGGCGTGTGTGCACCGCCGTGGCGCTACACATGCAGTCCCACGGCAGCCGGTTGTTGCCCCGCGAAGCGCTCGACACCTTAACGGCGGATTTCCCGGAGCTTGCCAGCCTCCCGTATTTCGATGTCGGCGGTCGGTCCCTGCTCAACCGCACCGGGGCCGGGGAATTCCGTTTTTCCCACTACAGCATCCAGGAGTTCCTGGTCGTCCATACCCTGGAGACGGACACGGCCCGATTCCCGCCGGATCCGCTGCGGGTCACCGCCGAGATGTTGGAATTTCTTACCTTCTCGTCCTGGATGCCGGATTTTGGCCGTTTGGACCTCGCCGGGCTCCAGCCCCATGTCTTGGCCAGTTTCGGCTTTCAGGACCAGCTGCAAGACGGCTCCCCAGGCCCCCGGATGCAGCTGATCCCACCGGGTGAGCATTTGATGGGCTCCAGGAACGATGACCACCCCTTTGCGAAAGCTAACGAGCAACCCCGACGCTCGGTGACCATCACCCAGGCCTTCGCCCTGGGGCGGTATCCGGTGACCTTCGAGGAATACGACCGCTTTGCCGCGGCCACTGGACGCGAAAGGCCGGACGATGCGGGTTGGGACCGTGGCCGCCGGCCCGTGATCAATGTCTCCTTGCAAGACGCGGTCGCCTACTGTGATTGGCTCTCGGAACAGACCGGCTGCCGTTACCGCCTCCCCACCGAAGCGGAGTGGGAGTATGCCGCCCGCGCCGGTACCGATACCCACTGGTTCCATGGTAACGACCCGGCGCAATGCGATACCTACGGCTGGTATCGCGAAAATGCCGAAGGTCGGACCCACCCAGTGGGCGAGAAGCAGGCCAATCCCTGGGGCCTGTACGATATGCTCGGCAATGTGGATGAATGGTGCCTGAGTGGCCGACGAAACCGTGCCCAGGCAACTCAGACGCGGGTCGATCCATCGATCCAGGTCGATCTGTCGGATTCTGTCCCGGTCGTGCGCGGCGGTTCCTGGCGTGACACTGTTGAATCCTGCCGTCCCGCCTTCCGTATGGAGATACCTTTCGAAGACCTCCGCGACCTCCTCCTCGACCTCGACCGCCTCGACCGCCTCGACCGCCTCGACCGCGACCTCAGCAGCCTCCGCGACCATCTCGACCGCGTCCTTCTGAACCGCTCCGGTTTCCGTTGTGTCCGAGTTCAGGCAATTTTGGAACAGAATCATCCGAAACCGGACACCTAACATAATCGTAGTGCCAACCGCTAATAGGACAAGATTAACAGGATTACTTTTCTTAAATAACAATTATAACATCCTGTTAATACTGAAAATCCTGTACTATTTCAAGGTGTCCTATTCTCGATTCATTTGCGTTTATTCGCGTTCATTTGCGGATAAATCTTCTATCATTGAGAGGCTACCGGACCTGTTTTCCCACGCTCAATCCGATCCCCGGCGACAGGTCATCAGATAGTTGACATCTGGATCCCGGTCGACGAGGCGGTAGCTGTCGATCAGGGGGTTGTAGGTCATGCCGGTGATGTCTTGGGTGTGCATCCCCGCGGCCCGTACCCAGGCGTCCAGCTCCGAGGGTTTGATGAAACGTCCGTAGTCATGCGTCCCCCGCGGCAGCATACCGAGGACATACTCGGCGCCGATGATCGCCAGCAGGTAGGATTTGAGGTTGCGGTTCAGGGTGGAGAAGAAGACAAAGCCGCCGGGCTTCACCAGGCGGGCGCAGGCGGTGACCACGGAGGCCGGCTCGGGTACGTGCTCAAGCAGCTCCATACAGGTGACCACATCGAAGCGGGCCGGGCTCTCCGCGGCCAGGTCCTCCACCGGGACCCGGCGATAGGTTACCTGGACGCCGGACTCCAGGGTGTGCAGCTCGGCGACCTGCAGGGGCCGCTCCCCCATGTCGATGCCGGTCACCTGCGCCCCGAGTACGGCCATGCCCTCGGACAGAATGCCGCCGCCGCAACCCACGTCCAGGACCTCCTTGCCCTTGAGCGCCGCCGCCCGGTCAATATAGTCCAGCCGTAGGGGATTGATGTCGTGCAGGGGCTTGAACTCGCTGTTGGGGTCCCACCAGCGGGCGGCCAGCTCCTCGAACTTGCCGATCTCGGCCTGATCGACATTAGGGGTGGTTTCGGTCATGCGGTGCTCCTCCAATCAATGGGGTCAGACTCGATTGGTTTACGATTTTGTGCTAAGTTTCCCACGCTTCCATTCCAGGGTATCCACAGTACGTGATTCAGTGTCAATCAATCGAGTCTGACCCCATTGATCCGAAGTGATGAGAAAATGGCTGGAACCTATTCCGACGCCTTCTCGATTATTCTGGCAATCGCTGTCCCGCGGTCGAACCAATTATTCCGTTTACGGCGCTACAACGGCAAGAGTCACGAGCATACAAATCATATCGAGGGCGATACCTTTTACGATTTCCACATACACAAGGCTACGGAGCGTTACCAAGAAATCGGAACACGTGAGGATGCCTACGCCGAACCTACCGGCCGTTACGGTGATTTTCATGGAGCGCTACGTTGTCTAATCAGGGATGCAAATTTCGACGTCCCGTCCAACGCGCAACGGGATTTTTTCGAGGAGGTCTGACGATGTCCATCGAATCCATAGCGCGCGATTTCAAGCAGAAAATCTCCGCCAAAGTGCGCTTGTTCCCAGAGGGGATAGGGCGCTATCGAGTGTTTATGCCATTCTTAATTCGAAGATGGAGATCACCTGGCCATCGTCCTGAAGAAGTAGGGGACGCGATGGGAGCTTTCAGACGAGGCGCACACCTTCATGCACCTTACTTACGACTTCGAAGAAAAGGACCTGCGGCATGGTATGCGTCAAAAGATTGTTGCGAGTGTCTTATCGACTCTCCAGGTGGAAGATCGCAACGGGGAGTTCGTACTCGGTGTGCAGGATGAACGTTACGGTGATGCCCTTTACTCCTTTGTCCAGGCACTCCTCAGGATCACCGACATATCCTATCTTATGCGCGAACGAGTACGTTCTACCTTCATGGAAGATTTTCAGGTGTTGCTGAACGAAACCGTACCGGAGGATCGCAGGTTCTTCGATTGGCACGAACCGCGACAGGATCCCCAGGGCATGTACCTGGTCGACTGCCGTATCAATGGCATGTCGCGACCCCTCTTCGTTCACGCACTATTCAGTGACGGCAAGACCCGAGACGCCACGATTGCCCTTCTTCAGTTCGAGAAGTGGGGGCTGGATTTCCGCTCGCTGGCGATTTTCGAAGACCAGGAGTCGATCAACCGCAAGGTACTGGCCCGCTTTAGTGATGTCTGTGAGAAACAGTTCTCCAGTCTCTCAGCCAACCGAGAAAGGATTACTAGGTATCTCGAAGAGGGCATAAAAGGATGAATCAATCGAGTCTGACCCCATTGATTCGCGGCAAGCGAGCGATCAAACCAAGCGCCAGGCCACTGTTTCGCCGGCCCGCAGCGGCACCAGCCGGTCACGACTGAATGGGTAGAAGTCTGGAACCCGCCAGGGCTCCTTAATCAGCCGGATGCGTTCCCGGTTGTGGGGCAGGCAGTAGAAATCGGCCCCGAAGCGGTTCGCGAAGCCTTCTAATCTGTCGAGTGCCTCCGCTTGCTCGAAGGCCTCCGCGTAGAGCTCGATTGCGGCGTGGGCGCTGAAAATCCCGGCACATCCACAGGCGGTCTCTTTACCTGCGCGCGGGTGGGGGGCGCTGTCCGTGCCAAGAAAGAACTTCGGATTGGCGCTGGTTGCGGCCTCGACGAGGGCCTGACGATGGATCTCGCGCTTGAGTACCGGCAGACAGTAGGAATGGGGCCGGATGCCACCGGCTAAGATGGCATTGCGGTTGTACAAGAGATGATGCGGCGTGATGGTGGCCGCCAACTGCAGTGGTGCTTCCAGGATAAACCGGACCGCGTCGGCAGTGGTTATGTGCTCCAGGACGATCCGCAGCTCGGGGAAATCCCGGATCAGAGGGCAGAGGATCTGGTCGATGAAGGCCTGCTCGCGGTCGAAGATGTCTATCTCCTCGGCGGTCACTTCCCCGTGTACGAGCAGCGGCAGGTCGAGGTGCTGCATCGCCTCCAGTGCTGGATAGACGCGGTCGATGCGGGTGACACCGTGCGCGGCGTTGGTCGTGACTCCCGCGGGATAGAGCTTCACTCCATGGACCACCCCGGACGCGGCCGCGCGCGCGAGCTCCTGGGGCGCTAGGCCGTCGGTCAGATACAGGGTCATCAGGGGCTCGAAGCCGTGTCCCTCGGGCAGGGCGGTGAGGATGCGGTCGCGATAGGCGATGGCCTGGGTGGTGTCCGTAACCGGGGCAGCAAGATTCGGCATCACCATGGCACGGGCGAAACGGCGCGCCGTATAATGGACCACCGATGTCAGTTGCTCCCCGTCCCGCAGGTGAAGATGCCAATCGTCGGGCTTGAGAATGCTCAATTCGGCCTGGTCGCCCATAGTCCGCTCCCGGAAGATTCCACATGCTTGGCTTTTACCGGACAACAGAAAACCACAGGGATTGTTCAACGTCAAAGCCTCTCGTTTCGAGCGATAGCCTGAGTACCTTCCCGGGTAGTGGTTATATTCTAAGTGTCATAGTTGTGCGATGTAGTTATTCGAACCCCTACTATTTCTGCCATCCCTGGCACCTGGATTCCGGCAATCCCTGCCGGAATGACGAAGGAGGGGTTGGCAGACTTCACCACTTAGAATTTATCCACTACCCCTTCCCGGAAGATCCTTAACTTGGAGTCATTCAATCGTGCGCAACAAAATCAAGAAAGTGGTGCTGGCCTACTCCGGTGGCCTGGACACCTCCGTCATCATCAGGTGGCTGCAGGAACACTACAGCTGCGAGGTGGTGACCTTCACCGCCGATATCGGTCAGGGTGAGGAGGTCGAACCCGCCCGGGCCAAGGCCGAGGCCGCGGGGATCAGGGAGATCCATATCGAGGATCTGCGTGAAGAGTTCGCGCGTGCGTTCGTCTATCCCATGTTTCGCGCCAACGCCGTCTATGAGGGCGAGTATCTGCTCGGGACTTCTATCGCCCGGCCCCTGATCGCCAAGCGCCTGGTGGAGATCGCCGACGCAACCGGCGCCGATGCCATTGCCCACGGCGCTACCGGCAAGGGTAACGACCAGGTCCGTTTCGAGCTCGGCGCCTATGCCCTCAAGCCGGATGTGAAAATCATCGCGCCCTGGCGGGAGTGGGACCTGTTGTCCCGGGGAAAACTGCTGGCCTATGCCGAGTCCCACGGCATTCCGGTGGAGATGAAGCGCGCGGGCTCTAAATCCCCTTACTCCATGGACGCCAACCTGCTGCATATCTCCTACGAGGGCAACGACCTGGAGGACCCCTGGACCGAGCCGGCCGCCGACATGTGGCGTTGGACCCGCGCGCCCGAGCAGGCCCCGGACCGGCCCACCTATCTCGAGCTGACCTTCGAGCACGGGGACATCGTGGCCCTGGACGGCGGGCGCTTGACGCCAGCCGGGATTCTCGCCGCGCTCAATCGTATCGGCGGCGAGAACGGGATCGGTCGCAACGACATCGTGGAAAACCGTTACGTCGGCATGAAATCCCGCGGCTGTTACGAAACCCCCGGCGGGACCATCATGCTGAAGGCCCATCGGGCCATGGAGTCCCTGACCCTGGACCGGGAGACGGCGCATCTGAAGGACGAGCTCATGCCCCGCTACGCCAAGCTGGTCTACAACGGCTACTGGTTCACGCCGGAGCGCGAGATGCTCCAGGCCGCCATCGACCGCACCCAGCAGGTGGTCAATGGACAGGTGCGCCTGAAGCTCTACAAGGGCAATATCATGGTCGTCGGCCGCAAATCCGAGACCAATAGCCTGTTCGACGCGTCCCTCGCCACCTTCGAAGAGGATGCCGGGGCCTACGACCAGACCGACGCCACCGGCTTCATCCGGCTCAACGCCCTACGCTTGCGGGTCGCGGGGCGACAAGGGAAGTGAGCGCGCCTAACCGGGTCGGTGTTTGATCGACTATGTCCACGTACATCACCCTTGTCCGTCACGGCGAGACGGATTGGAATGCCGAGGGGCGCCTCCAGGGTCACCTCCAGGTCCCGCTGAACCGGCGCGGCCGGGCTCAGGCCGAGGCCCTCGCCACCTGTCTGCAAGACACCTGCTTCGATGCCGTCTACAGCAGTGATCTGCTGCGCGCCCTCCAGACCGCCTGGACGATCGTCCGCCACCAGGGGCAGGCGGTCCGCGCCGACAAACGCCTGCGCGAATGGGACCTAGGAGTGCTGGCCGGGTTGGGTCGGGCCCAAGTGGAACGGGAGCAACCGCACGCCGCTAGGATTCGACGCGAGCATCTGGTGGACGAGCCCATACCCGGCGGCGAGAGCCTCCGCCAGCGGTTCGAGCGGGTGACCGGGGCGGTCGCGGAGATCGCCGCGCGCCACCGAGGGGAATGCGCCCTGGTGGTGAGCCATGGTGGTCCCCTGGGAGATTGCTACCGCCGCGCGGTCGGAAAGGGAATTGAGGAACGGATGCGGATCGACCTGCGCAACGCCACACTCAACCGGATTGACATCGACGGGGACGACTGGACAGTGGAATCCTGGGCCCGGACCGAGCATCTCGCTGCCGTCGGCTTATCGGCGAGCTAGGGGGTGTTCTCAATTAGGGGTAACACGATGATTTTACTCGATAGACTAAGATTGCCCGAGTCATCCGGCGGATGCAGTGGCCAATTTCTAATATCAGCAAAACCATCGCGTTAAGTTCAACCCCGGAGTTGACCTCACGGATTCAGGTTGTTGATTGAGAACACCCCCTAGGGGGTATTCTCAATCAATTGCGTTACATCATTTATTACTCGGCTGCCTTATGGGATATTTACATTGATTATAAGTGCGGGCGATTTTGGGGTATTTTGCGCGGCGCATGGGTTTCGGCATAAATCCATAATCGACGGAGATTTACCATGACCGGATTAGTGACGGAAGAGGAGCTGATTCGCTCCATCCGCGGCCATCTCCCGCAACTGCTGCGCAGCGATCCGTCGCTGGGCGATTACATCTTGAGCGTTACCCGCGAGCACTTCCCCACCAAGGTGGAAACGGAGGACCAGTTTACCCGGATGCTGATCAACCACTATGGACTGAAAGTCCATAGTCTGGAGGACTAAAGTCCTCATCCGTGGACAAGCCACGGACTGAAAGTGAAGGGACTTAAAGTCCATAGTTTCAACTATGATGCGCTTCGCGCACTAAAGTTATTGAAGCAATGAATAAGTACATCGATCGCTCGATCGGTGCCCTGGGATCACGTTGGGGCATCCAAGCGGAGCGGGCCTTCCGTGATGCGTTGGCCGCCATCCTGGTGGAGAGCTTCGGGGTGGAGGTGATCAATGTGAACGAGTTCGACGATGAGGGCGAGGTGTTCGGGCGGCCGGATCAGATCGAGCTCGACGTGATCATCAAAAACGGCTTGCTGATTCTCTGCGAGCTCAAGTCGTCGATGAGCCAATCCGACATGCACACCTTCGAACGTAAGGTCCGCTTTTATGAGCGACGTCATGACAGGCAGGCAACCCCCATGATCGTGGTATCGCCCATGATCGATGATCGGGCGCGCCAAGTAGGCGAGGCGCTGGGCATCGAGATATATCCCGATTCGTTGGATGTGTCGGTGTAGCTACCGAAAGAAGGCATCCACGGAAAAGCCTTCCTTTTCGAGGATGCTCCGCAGTTGCCTCAGGGCGGTTATCTGGATCTGACGGACCCGTTCGCGGGTTACACCGAGTTCCCGGGCCACGCACTCCAAGGTGGTGCGATCATGGCCGTGGAGCCCGAATCGGCGCTCCACGACCTCACGCTGTTTGTCGTTGAGTTTCTCCAGCCACTGGTCCAGGCTGGACCGGACGGCGTGGTCATGGAGCTTATCTGCGGGATCCGCGGCTGATTCGTCCTGCAGCTTGTCCAGGAGCTGTCCATCCGCGTCCTTGCCGTAGGGGGCGTCGACCGAGGTGATATGCTCGTTCAGATCGAGCATGCGCTTGACCTCCCCTATGGGCTTGTTCAAAAGGCCGGCAATATTCTCCGTGGTGGGCTCGTGGTCGAGCTTCTGGGTGAGGCCCCTGGCCACCTTGAGATAGGTGTTGATCTCCTTGGTCACATGAATGGGCAGGCGGACCGTACGTGCCTGATTCATGATGGCCCGCTCAATGTTCTGGCGGATCCACCAGATGGCGTAGGTCGAAAAGCGGAAGCCACGCTCCGGGTCGAACTTCTCCACGGCCCGCATCAGACCGAGATTTCCTTCCTCGATCAGGTCCGAGAGGGGAAGCCCGCGGTTGAGATAGCGATGCGCAACCTTGACCACCAGCCGCAGGTTGCTGACGATCATACGCTGGCGCGCGGTATCGTCACCGCTATGGGCAAGGCGGGTGAAACGGACCTCCTCTTCGGCCGTCAGCAGTCTGGAGCCGCCGATCTCATTGAGGTACAGCCGTACCGTATCGGGGTCACCGTCCCCCGCCGCGGATTGACTCGAGGGTGGCACAACCACATCCAGCGATCCAGCGCCATCACTTGTCCCTTCACTGATCGTTTCCAGCTCGGGACCGTCCACCGCACCCTCTACGGCGTCGCTGCCGATCTCAGGCCCCGAATCCAAATCGTCTCGCCCATCGGTCCTTGCCATGCGCACATTCCCTCGTAACCGAGATACCCAGGGTTGGGACTTGCGATAACAGTTACTTAAGTCTGACTATGCGTCTGTTGTCGCGCCCGGAAGATAAACGAAAATTCGGCGCAATCCGGCGGGCCGTTTTCCGCCGATCGCCTTACGGGAGATACTTCAGAGGATCTACAGGGGTCCCTCTCCTCCGCACCTCGAAGTGGAGACGATAGGCCCCATCGGACGCCTGCCCCACCTCTGCGATGCCCTGACCGCGCTTCACACGGGCACCTTCCCTCACCAGGAGCCGGCGGTTGAAGCCGTATGCACTCAAATAGTCCTTGGCGTGCTTGATGATGATAAGGTTTCCATAACCCTTGAGTCCACTGTTGCTGTAGACCACAGTCCCGCTCTCCGCGGCCACCACCTTCTGACCGGGACGCCCGGCGATGCGGATACCCTGTAACGTCCGGTTCCCGCTCCGGAACCTCTGCACAACCTTACCACCGAGCGGCCACCGCCAACGCAAGCCGGATACCACCCGCGCGCGCTTGCCCGCTGCGCGTCGCCCTGCCTTGGTCGAAGCCCTGGCAGCAACCCTGCGCTTGGCGCTCGACCGCTTTGCCGTTCTTGCTGTCCTTGCCGTTCGCCGACTACTGCGTTTGGTCGAGCTGACCTTCCCCCGCGGCGGTTTGACACGCAACAGGGAACCCGCATAGATGCGATAGGGAGGCCCCAGTTTATTCCAGCGTGCCAGGGTCTTGTAGCTGACCTTATACCGACGGGCAATCCCGGACAGGGTGTCGCCGCTGCGGATCCGGTAGTAGCCGGGCGGGGCAGGCCCCATGGAGCTGCACCCCGCCAGGACCAGGACCAACAGCAGGGCCACTAATGCGACCAGGGCGCGACGGTTGACCATCCGCAAGCTACCGACCTCTCTGTCCGGCTGCCGCCACTCGTCGCCTCCGTCCGCATCCGCGTAACCTACCGGAGGAGTACCGCCAAGACGATGAGCAGGACCGTGATCCAGCCGATACGGTCCACGTAGACCCGCAGGGTGCTCTCCATCCGCTCGCCACCCCAGGCCATGAGGGCGGCAACGAGAAAAAAGCGCGCCCCGCGCCCCACCGCCGAGGCAATCAGGAAAGGGATCAGCGCCATATGCAACACCCCGGCGGAGACGGTGAAAATCTTATAGGGAATGGGAGAAAACCCGGCGATGAAGATGGCCCAGATACCCCACGTCCGGAACCAGGCCTCGGCCTTGGCGAAGGGCTCGGCGTAGCGTCCGCCTTCCGCAACCAGGGGAGTGATCAGCTCGAATGCGAAATGGCCGATCAGATAACCCAGCAGACCACCGAGCACCGAGGTAGCCGTAGTCAAGCCCGCGAACCACCAGGCCTGCCGCGGTTTGGCCATACTCATGGGGGCAAGCATGACGTCCGGCGGAATGGGAAAGAAAGAGGATTCTGCGAAGCTCAGTCCCCCCAGATACCAGGGGGCATGACGGTATCGCGACCAAGCCATGACACGGTCATAGAGCGGGGAGAAGATGCGCATCAAGCCACGCCTCCGAGTAAGGGTACGAAAGTGACGGGTTCCAATAGCTCATGGACATAACCCGTTTCGGTTCTCAACACACGCACCAGCACCTGTCGTTCCGAGTGCCCGATGGGCAGCACCATGCAGCCGCCCATGGTCAGCTGATTGACGAGCACGCGGGGAATCCCCGCCGGTGCAGCGGCGACTATGATGGCGTTGAAGGGCGCGTATTCCGGCCAACCCAAAGCACTGTCACCGTGGCGCAGACGCACGTTACGCAGCCCGAGTCCCCTCAGGGTATGCCGGGCCCGCTCCGACAGGTCCGCCACCCGCTCGACGCTGTAGACCCGGCGCGCCAGCGAGGCGAGCACCGCGGTCTGGAATCCCGAACCGGTACCGATCTCCAATACGGTGTCGGGACTGCCCGACGCCAGGAGCGCCTCGGTCATGCGCGCCACCGTATAAGGCTGGGAGATGGTCTGCCTGTGGCCGATGGGCAGGGCCGATTCCTCGTAGGCACGGCTGGCCAGGGCTTCATCCACAAACAGATGGCGCGGTAGCCGGCGCATGACGTCGAGCACATCCGGGTTGCGGATTCCGGCCTCCTCAAGCCGCTGAATCAGACGCTCGCGCGTGCGCTGCGACGTCATTCCGATCCCTTGTTGCATCGTCAGTTGCATCCCTATAGCCGGCACGCCGCCGGCTCGAAAACGATGTGGTACGCCAAATCCACCTGCATCGGGATTCTCATCGGATTTCGGACGTACGGACACCGGAGTCTGGTCAAAATGTAGGTTGGGTCAGGCACCTGCTCCGATGTTTGGTTGAGTCGATCAATCCGGGCACCCCCTGACCGGCCGACAAAAGCCCACCTGCAGTATGGTTTGTCGGGTTACGGGCGTTCAGCTTGGTTTGACACCTCGCCCCGAAGGTATACGCCTAAACCCGAGCTACCTCCCTGACGCAGGGCAAACCGGTCCGCTGAGATCCTTCCTTCGAGAAGATTTATACGTGTTCAAGTACTCCATTTCATCTCGACCGTAAGGAGCTGTCATCCCGAGCATAGCGAGGGATCTTCCAGCTTGGCAAATATTCCCGGCGTTCGGGATTTCTCCCTTCGGTCGCAATGACAATCGGAAAAATTAGATGGAATGATCGACCAGTCAGGCCCGACGCAGCAAGCAGTGCGCTGCAAGACAATCCATAATACTGGAATCCCCAGCGGTGAACACCTACCCTTGGAGACTGCCTGAAAACTCATATCTTAGCCCTATCTACCCTTGGAACCACTGACGGTAGGGTACGGTCGAATTATCGGGTTTGCTTTCCGCAGCATCCACCAGTCATCGCTTGGCCTGACCAGGGCTACAAGTACGGGTATTGGACTCCCGATCCAGGGACCTCCGCCTCGCCGCCGGATCCGGCGGGCCGCTGGTGGATCTTCGAAAACCGGCTGCGGCGGCCCGACGGCTACTACCGTGTGTGGGATGAGGCTGTCACGCGCGCCTATGGTGTCACGGGAGTGTGACATCGTGCCCGCGTAGGGCGGGATGCGCGCCGGGCGCCTGGTGGCGCCCGGTGCGCATCCCGCCTTACGTGATCGTGATCGACCACGATGACGATCACGACTGCGATTAGGCACCGGATATACTCGCAAAGAACTCCAGTACTCCGGGGGTTGTCGGAACCATGCGAAAACACCTGCGTATCTCGGAAGCGAAGCTGTTTCGCAACGCCGTCGAAGATGCAAAACCCATCGCGACCGATCGCGCCGAACCCTTCCGGCGGCGTCCGCCCCCAGTCCCGATCGCCCAGCCGCCGGAGCTGAGCGAGCAGCCCCGGCGCGCGACCCTGACCGAGGCGGAGCTCGAGACCAACGACTACCTGCTGTTCTCCCGCGCGGGCGTCCAAAAGCGCCTGATTGCCGATCTTCAGCGTGGCCACATGGAGATAGGGTTGGAATTGGACCTGCACGGCCTGACCACGGCCTACGCCGAGCGCATCCTCGACGAGTTCCTGCGCGACTGTACTCGCCGGGGCGTGCGCTGTGCCCTCATCATCCACGGCAAGGGCGGCCGCTCCCCGGAGCAACCGCCGGTGCTCAAACGCAAGGTAAATTACTGGCTGCGACGGTACGACGAGGTCCTCGCCTTTTGCTCGGCAACCCGACGCGATGGGAGCACCGGTGCCCTCTACCTACTGCTGCGCAACCCGGAGAAATCCCGGCGCAGACGCCGGGATTATCGAACCTGGCAATCCTGAGTTATGTGGCGCTGGCGCTGTAACCCAACCCGACACCTTAGTTTCAACTATGATGCGCTTCGCGCACTAAAGTTATTGAAGCAATGAACGCCAATGGACGCAAAGCAATCCTAAATGATTCGGCGTTGTCCGGAGGGAAAAGATCCCTCCTGCGTCGGGATGACAATTTCGTGTCTTTTCGTGTCTTTTGTGGTTAATAGATGCCTTCTCGGGCAACGCCAAATAACGCCGAACAGCGCCGGGATCGAACAAGAAGATTGGCGGGGAAGAGGCCACCTCCCTGACAGAGCCCTTTACGGCGGCTTAAACCACGACAGAATCGACATCTCAGTCCGTGGCAATTCGCGGGAAATCGCTTTTCCTGAAGATCGAGCACACAGTACAGCCGTACTTTTGCTTCAAGTTCTCGACTCCGCCGGCCTCACGGTCCACCAGGGTGACGATCCCGACGATCTCGTAGCCGTCCCTAAGAAACTGCTCACACGCCTTCGCCGTGGATCCGCCGGTCGTTATCACATCATCGACCACGACGATCTTGGTGCCCCGCGGCATTTCGTTCTCGATGGGGCTACGGGTGCCGTGCTGCTTGGGTTCCTTCCGCACGATCGAGCCGTTGATGGTCAGATGGCCTGTCTGATGGGCGCGCATGACAACGGCCGCCACCACGAAATCGGCCCCGATGGTGAGGCCGCCGATTGCCGAGGGACGCGTAGGGAGTTTGTCGATTTCCTCCAAGAACACATCTGCGAGCAGTGCCAATCCCTCTCCGTGCAACGTGGTCTTCTTGCAATCGAAGTAGAAAGAAGAAGAAAGCCCCGCACTTAGGGTCATATCCTTTCCGACAATCAGGGATTTCTCGTCGATAATCTGCCACAGCCGGTCTCGATTCGCTTGCATCATATTCTCCAGAAATCCTGAATGATAGTGGATAAATTTTAAGTGGTAAAGTCTGCCAACCCCTCTCTCGTCATTCCGGCAGGGAGTTCCGGAATCCAGGGCCAGGGATGGCAAAAACAGTGGGGGTTCGAATCATCAGGTCGCACACTGTACCACTTTACATTCAACCACTACCTCTTGAATTATTCGACGCGGCTCGGGGGATTTAACTAGCGTCGTATTGTTCCCCCAGGCGTTACTTAAGGCGAGGTCCGCACATGCAGGCCACGCGGGGGATAATGTGGGCGTAGGTTGCGTTAAGACGCTGGCAAAGGCTCGCCAACGGACAGCTCGGATGGGCCGATCCTACCAGATCATGGGTTTCTCGAAGTAGCTGCTCGATTGTTTAACGGAATGATAAGTTATGGGCTTAACATTTCCGCTTGACGGGTGCACAATGCTCTCAAGTCGAGAGGAAATGCCATGAACCTGCAAACCGTCTTCCAACGCTTCCCCGATCAAGAAGCCTGTATCGAGCATCTTGAACACATTCG
>Ga0209458_1000233_pt1 | contig 24622 bp, 20 predicted proteins | sample WorMetLIZAISLAND_FD_187411 | JGI IMG/M metagenome (GOLD analysis project Ga0209458, IMG submission 187411) | Marine gutless worms symbiont microbial communities from Max Planck institute for Marine Microbiology, Germany - Inanidrilus manae... ...
CTTCATGTCCGAATAGGCGGGCTCGCCGACCCGCGGCTGCTCGTAGTAGAGCCCGGCCATGAAGGCGCCGATCACCCAATGCATGCCCAGCGCCTCGGCCAGGAGACCGTAGGCCAGTCCGACGCCCAGCAGCGCGCTGAATTCGAGGGCCGCCATCCGTGTTTCCTTGATACGGCGGCTGAGCCGAGGATAGACGTGCACGCCGAGGGTCACCGTGACCCCGAAGAACACCGCGACCTTGGCGACCAGCAGGGCCAGGGTGCCGGCATCGGGGATCGCGCCGCCCTGCATGACGCCGGTCAACAGCGCCAGCAGCATCAAGCCGAAGATGTCGTCGAACACTGCCGCCGAGACGATGATCCGGCCGAACCGCTGGTGCAGGACTCCGAAGTCCATCAACACCTTCACGGTTGCCGGGATCGCCGAAATGGACACCGCGACACCGACCAGGAACGCCTGGGCGTGACGCAGCTCGTTTTCCGGAAGCCATACCCAGGCAAGGCCGAATCCGGCCGCCAGCGGCACGATCATGCCGCCAAGCGCGACGGCGAAGGCGGTCTTGGACGACTCCGCCATCTTTCGCGGCCGCATCTCGATCCCAGCCATCAGCACCAGAAAAAAGATGCCGAAGTCGGCGACGAAATCGAGAAGTGCGCTGTCGGCGAGGCTGGCCAGAAACGGCACGTCGGGCCCCAAACGGACGATAACCGCGGCGAGCACGATTCCCGCGACCAGTTCGCCGACCGCCGACGGCTGTCCAAGGCGGGCCGCGCCCTCGCCGAAGGCCCGCGTCAGCACAAGCAAGATGAGAAGGTGAACGAACAGTTCCAAGCGGCGGAACCCTTCTGCCGCCACCAGCGACGGTAATGGATACCAGCATTGCGTCTGGCGCGTTTGACGCGATTAGGGGAACAGATTATTCTCCTAATCGACTCAAGCAAGGGTGAATCCATGGAAGGCGACGATCGGTGTCCTGTTACGCCGGGCGGCGATATACGTGCGTCGGCGGGCGATCCAACGACGGCTGCGGAGGTGCCGTGGCACAGCCTCGGCACCGAGGACGTTCTCACCCGGCTCGGGGCCGGTGCCGAGGGTCTGACCGAAGCCGACGTCGGCAACCGGCTGCAACGGTTCGGCCCCAACCGGCTGAAGCCGCCGAAGCGGCGCGGCCCCCTCGTCCGCCTGCTGCTGCAATTCCATAACGTGCTGATCTACGTGCTATTGGGCGCGGCGGTCACGACGGCGTTCCTGCGCCACTGGGTCGATACGGGGGTCATCCTCGGCGTCGTCCTGGTCAATGCCCTGATCGGCTTCATCCAGGAGGGCAAGGCCGAGAAGGCGCTCGCCGCCATCTGCCGGATGCTGTCGCCCCAGGCGACGGTGCAGCGCGACGGTCATCGCATCGTCGTCGCCGCCGAGACGCTGGTGCCCGGCGATGTCGTGCATCTGCAGTCGGGCGATCGGGTGGCCGCGGACCTGCGGCTGTTCCGCACGAAGGGCCTGGAGATCGAAGAAGCGGCCTTGACGGGCGAATCGGTCCCGGTTGGAAAAGAGACCGAGGCCGTCGATGTGGCGACGGCCATCGGCGACCGCGCCGGCATGGCCTACTCGGGCACGCTGGTGACGCGGGGCCAGGGAACCGGCGTCGTCGTCGCCACCGGCGAGTCGACCGAGCTCGGCCGCATCGGCGCCCTGCTGGCCGAGGTCCAGACCCTGACCACGCCGCTGATCCGCCAGCTCGACCGCTTCGGCCGGCAGTTCACCATCGCCATCCTCATCGCCGCCGCCCTGACCTTGGCCTTCGGCATCCTGGTCCGCGGGTATACAGCGACGGAGATGTTCCTCGCCGCGGTCGGCTTGGCCGTTGCCGCTATCCCCGAGGGACTGCCGGCGATCATGACCATCGCCCTGGCCATCGGCGTGCAGCGGATGGCCAGGCGCAACGCCATCATCCGCCGGCTGCCGGCGGTGGAGACGCTGGGCTCGGTCACCATCATCTGCTCGGACAAGACCGGCACGCTGACCCGCAACGAGATGACCGTGCGCTCGGTGGCGACGGCGCGCCACCTGTTCGGCGTCACCGGGGTCGGCTACGAGCCCATCGGTGCCTTCACCATCGACGACACCGAGGTCGCCCTCGAGGACCACCCAGTGCTGGCCGAAATGGCGCAGGCGGCGCTGCTGTGCAGCGAGGCCGAGATCCGTGAGGCGGACGGCGGCTGGGAGATCGACGGCGACCCGACCGAGGGAGCGCTGGTCACCCTCGCCGTCAAGGCCGGCCTCGACCGCGACTTCGAACGCAAGGCCCGCCCGCGCACCGACGTGATCCCGTTCGAATCCGAGCACCGCTTCATGGCCACCCTGCACCACGACCACGAGAGCGCCGGCTTCGTCTACGTCAAGGGCGCGCCCGAACGCATCCTCGAGATGTGCGACCGCCAGCGAAGCGGCGACCGCGAAGAGCCCCTCGACGCCGACTATTGGCACGCCCGCGCCGACGAGATCGCCCGACGCGGCGAACGTCTGCTTGCCATCGCCATCGGTCCGGCGCCGGCCGACCGGCGCGATCTCCGCTTCGACGATGTCGCCAACGGGCTGACGCTCGTTGGCCTGTTCGGCCTCATCGACCCGCCGCGCCCCGACGCCGGCGACGCCATCGGCCGCTGCCAGGCCGCCGGCATCGACGTGAAAATGATCACCGGCGACCATGCAGCAACGGCCGGTGCCATCGCCGCCGGGCTTGGCCTGGACGAGACGGGCGGCGCGCTCACCGGCCGCGACCTCGACGCCTTGGACGACGCCGGTCTCCGTGAGGCAGTGGCAACCACGAACGTGTTCGCCCGCACCAGCCCCGAACACAAGCTTCGCCTCGTCCAGGCCTTGCAGGCCGACGGGCATGTGGTGGCGATGACCGGAGACGGGGTCAACGACGCGCCGGCGCTGAAACGCGCCGACGTCGGTGTGGCCATGGGCGTGCGCGGCACCGAGGCGGCGAAGGAGGCCGCCGAGATGGTGCTCGCCGACGACAACTTCGCCTCCATCTCCCATGCCGTCGAAGAGGGCCGCACCGTCTACGAGAACCTGAAGAAAGCCATCGTCTTCATCCTGCCGACCAACGGCGGCGAGGCCTTCGTCCTGGTGCTCGCCATCCTCCTCGGCCGGGCGCTGCCGATCACCGCCGTGCAGATCCTCTGGGTCAACATGATCACCGCGGTGACCCTCGCGCTCGCTCTGGCCTTCGAGCCGACCGAGGCCGATACCATGGACCGGGCGCCGAGGCGGCCCGACGAGCCGCTGATCAGCGGTTTCCTCGCCTGGCGCATCGGCTTCGTCACCACGATCCTGGTCGCCGGGGTGTTCGGCCTGTTCGTCTGGGAGCGCGCCCACGGCGCCGACGTCGAGACGGCCCGCACCATCGCCGTCAACACGTTGGTGGTCTTCGAGGCCTTCTACCTGTTGAACACCCGCCATCTTACCGCCTCGGTGATCCGTCCAGCGGATCTATTCGGTTCGCGGGCGGTGATCGGCGCCATCGTCGTGGTGATGGCGTTCCAGATGGCGTTCACCTACGCGCCGCCGTTGCAGGCGTTGTTCGCCACCCGGCCGATCGAAGCCGCACAGTGGATCCCCATCGTCGCCGTCGGAGCGACGGTCTATGTCCTGGTGGAAATCGAGAAGATGGTGGTCCGGCACCTCCGGCGCCGCCGTTAGGCGGGAACAATCTTCCCCGGGTTCATGATGCCCTGGGGATCGAGGGCCTGCTTGACGGCGCGCATGACGTCGACGCCGTCGCCATGCTCGGCGGCCATGAATTTCATCTTGCCGAGCTCGACGCCGTGCTCGCCGGTGCAGGTGCCGTCCATGGCCAGGGCACGGGCGACGAGGCGATCGTTGAGCGCATGGGCGTCGGCGATTTCTGCGTCGTTGAACGGATCGACCAGCAGAACGAGATGGAAATTGCCATCGCCGACGATGGGGGCGATCAGGCCGCTGGCATCGATGTCGGCGCGGGTCTCGACGATGCACTCGGTGAGCCGGGAAATGGGCACGCAGACATCGGTGGCCCACAACTTCGAACCGGGCCGCAACGCCGCCGCCGCATACGCCGCGACGTGGCGGGCGTTCCACAGCCGGTCGCGGTCCTCCTGACGTTGCGCCCAGCGGAAATCGCTGCCGCCCTGGTCGGCGCAGATCGCCTCGACCGTCTCGGCCTGTTCGCGGACGCCCTCGGTGGTGCCATGGAATTCCAGGAACAGGGTTGGCTGCACCGGGTAGTCGAGATTGGAGTACCGGTTGACCGCGTCCATCTGCACCTCGTCCAGGAGTTCGATCCGCGCGATGGGCACCGCCGACTGGATGGTGGTGATGACCGAATCCACGGCCGCCCCGAGGGCCGGGAACGAGACTACCGCCGACGAAATCGCCTCGGGGATCGGGTGCAGCCGCAGCGTGACCTCGGTGATAACGCCGAGCGTCCCTTCGGAGCCGACGAACAGCCGTGTGAGGTCGTAGCCGGCCGAGGACTTGCGCGCCCGCCGGCTCGTCCGGATCACCCGCCCGTCGGCGAGCACCACGGTCAGTGCCAGCACGTTCTCGCGCATGGTGCCGTAGCGGACGGCATTGGTCCCCGACGCCCGCGTCGCCGTCATGTCGCCGAGGGAGGCGTCGGCACCGGGATCGACGGGAAAGAACAGCCCGGTGTCGCGCAGGTCGGCATTGAGCCGTTTGCGGGTGACGCCGGCTTCGACCGTGGCGTCCATGTCTTCGGCATTGACGGCGAGGATGCGGTTCATGCCGTTGAGGTCGATGCACACCCCGCCTTCGACGGCCGAGACGTGCCCTTCCAGCGAGGTGCCCGTGCCGAAGGGGATGACCGGCGCGCCGTGGCGGGCGCAGGCACCGACGACCGCCGCAACTTCGTCGGTCGTCTCGGCGAAGACCACGGCCTCGGGCGGCACCGCGGGATGGTAGGACTCGTCGCGGCCGTGCTGTTCGCGCACCGCCGTCGCCGTCGACAGCCGCTCGCCGACGACGTCGCGGACCTCGCCGATCAGCCCGTCGTCGACCCGAACCCGCTGTGCCATTTGCGCCATCGCCGCTCCTCCCACGGGTGTCCCCGCGCCCGCGTCGGAACTGCTCCACCCAGGGACGGAGATCCAGTTCCAGGGTCCACGCGCTCCTCGGCTGGCGGTGCAGGGCGAGGTAGTTATCGGCGATGGCCGACGGGTCGAGTCGCGAGTCCGTCTCCGTCTGTCCGCCGGCCCTGGGCGTCGCGATCATGCCATCGACGACGACATGGGCGACGTGCACGCCCTTGGGACCCAGCTCGCGGGCCATGCTCTGGGCCAGGGCGCGGAGCCCGAACTTGCCGACCGCCAGGTTGGCGAACATCGCGCTGCCGCGCAGGGACGCCGTCGCTCCGGTGAAGATGATGGTGCCGGACCCGCGCGCCGCCATGGGCCGGGCCGCCGCCCGGCCGACGAGGAACCCGCCCAGGCAGCCGACCCGCCAGCAGCGTTCGAAGTCCGCCGTCTCGATCTCAAGGATGCTCGCGCGGACAAAGGCGCCGGCGTTGTAGACGACGAGCGCCGGTTCGCCGAGCTCAGACGTAACCCGCGCGAACAAGTCCGCGACGCCGGCCTCATCGGTGGCGTCGCAGGCGAATCCCTCGGCGTTGCCGCCCGAGGCCCGAACGTCTTCGATCACGTCCTCGAGCCGCCCCGAATCCCGTGCCGCCACGGCGACGTCCATGCCGGCCCCGGCGAAACACCGGACCAGCGCCGCGCCGAGCCCGGAGCCGGCGCCAACCACAATGGCCACTTCCCGATCGTTCATTTTCCTTCCCTCCGGGCCGATCGGCTCTGCGCCTAGTCCGTCGTGGAGAGTGTCACTTCGGCGATGTCCGTGTCCAACTGTCCGCTGCACCGGACGCTCGTCCCGCCCAGGGAGACCGGCCCCGGCGACAGAAGCGTCACCTCCATGCGCACGGCCTCGACCAGTTCCTGACCCAGGTTCTGCGGGCGGCCGACGTTGCCCGGACCTTGGTGCAGGAACAGGCTCTCCAGATAGAACATGGCCTGCCTCGGCCCTTGCGGCGCGCCGCCGATCAGCCAGCGCACGGCGCGGCCGAAGACCTCGTGGCACTGTCGTTCGCTGGGATCGGTCGCGGAGTCGCGGATCGAGACGTAGGCGACGATCTTGCGTTCCCGCCATTCGTAGTAGGCGCCATTGAGGGGCGTTTCCGAGGCATATCCCTGTTCGGCCAGCCAGCGGGACACAGCCTCCATGTCGCGGCGCAGCCGGAAGAGGCCGAGGTCGAACAGCGTGACCGGCTCTTCCATGAGCCAGAAGATCGCCGGCGTCTTCGGCGCGTCCGCCGCCGTGGGAAAGGTAGCACCGCAGGCGATCACCACCGCCACCAACAGGCTGCGGAAACCCTTCATCGCGCGACCTCCGAGACCGGCATTCGATGGCGCCAGTGTAGTTGAAGCGAAGCCACGGCGCTCCCCATTTGCGCTCCCCAACCAGTCGTTCCCGGTTCAGATGGGCTCCCGCCCCAACCGGGCGCGTAGGATCTTCACCCGCTGACGGATGGCCTCCATGTGCGGGTGGATGGCGAGCGCTGCCTCGAACGTGCGCAACGCCTCGGCCTCCTGGCCGCTTGCCGTGTAGATCAGCCCGAGGCCCGAGATGGCGCCGAAATGGCGGGGCTCCAGGGCCAGGGTCCGGGCGATGTCCTGAACGGAGGCGTCGTGGCGGCCCATCAGGTAGTACACCGTCGCCCGCTTGTTCCAGCCCTCGGCGAAATCGGGCACCTGCCTGGTCACCGTGTCGAACGCCGCCAGCGCCGTCGAGAGATCGCCGCTGGTCATCGCCGCGATGCCCTGCATCATCAGCGCGTCGATGGCGGGATTGTCGGCCTCCAGCCAGATGGTCGCCTCGATGGCCCGCGCCTCGGCGCCGTCCTCGGTGGCCTGCAGGCGCTCGAACAGTGCATCGAGACGGGCGTCGTCCTGGCGGGCCGAGCCGGATGACACGGCCGCGAGCGTTGCCGCCACGAACAGGATCAGTGTCGCGAGCGCGCGGGTCATCGATGGTATGTGGGAACCGACCGCCAGCACGCCAAGCCGGCAAACGGTGGGGTCAGCCGATCGCCTCCGGTTTCGGTCCGCCGGTGGCCCAGTCCAGGAGTTCCGCCGTGTGCACCACGGGAAGCCCCGTGCCCTCGGAGATGTGGGTGATGCAGCCGATGTTGCCGGCGGCGATGATCTCCGGCCCGGCGGCTTCCAGGTTGGCGACCTTGAGCCCGCGGAGCTGATTGGAAAGCTCCGGCTGGAGGATCGAGTAGGTGCCGGCGGAGCCGCAGCAGATGTGGCTCTCGGCCGGCTCGCGGACCTCGAAGCCGGCATCGGACAGGAGCTGCTTCGATTGGGTGCGCAGGCCCAGTCCATGCTGCATGGAGCACGCGGTGTGATAGGCGACGACGCGGCCCGTCTCCACCGCGGGGCGCTTGAGGCCCAGTTCGAGCATCAGCTCCGAGAGGTCGCAGAACAGCGCCGTGACCTTCGCCGCCTTGTCGGCCCAGGCGTCGTCGGTGCGCAGGAGGTGGTCATATTCCTTCAGGGTCACGCCACAGCCCGAGGCGTTGAAGACGATGGCGTCGAGGCCCTCGCCCTCGATCTCGCGCATCCAGGCATCGACGTTGGCCTTGGCGGCGCCGGTGAACTTGGCTTCGAAGCCGAAATGCTGGTCGATGGCCCCGCAGCAGCCGGCGCCGGCCGCGACCACCACCTCGCAGCCGTGTCGGGTCAACAGCCGGACGGCGGATTCGTTGATCTCGGGTTTCAGCACCCGCTGCGCACAGCCGGTCATCAGGGCCACGCGCTTCCGCCGCGGTCCCTGGGCCGGAAAGACCTGCGGGCGGTCGACGTTGGAGGGTCCGTGGATGCGCGCCGGCGCCATGGCCACCATGCCCTTCAGCCGTCCCGGCAGCATCCACGCGAAGGGCCGGCCGAACCAGCCGCCGAGCACGGCGAAACGGAACAGCCAAGGCCTCGGCACCAGGACAGACAGCATCCGACGCAGCATCCGTTCCGGCCACGGCCGCGTGTAGGTTTCCTCGATGTGGACACGGGCGTGGTCGACCAGGTGCGAATAGTTCACACCCGAGGGACACGTGGTCATGCACGAGAGGCAGGTGAGGCAGCGGTCGATGTGCTTGACCACGTGGGCCGTCGCCGGCTTCTTGTTCTCCAGCATGTCCTTGGCCAGATAGACGCGGCCGCGGGGACTGTCCAGTTCGTCGCCCAGCAGCACGTAGGTCGGGCACGTCGCCAGGCAGAAGCCGCAGTGGACGCAGGTCCGCAGGATGTCGTTGGCCTCGGCGATGGCGGGGTCGGCGAGCCGGGCGAGAGAAAAATTCGTCTGCATCGAGTGGTTCCTACACCCCTTCGTACATGCGGCCGGGATTGAGCACGCCGTTGGGATCGAACCCCTGCTTCACCCGCCGGGTTAGCTCGGCCAGCGGCGCCGGCTGCGGGTGGAACACCGGCACCCTGGCACGTGTCTCGGCGCTGGCCCGCACCAGGGTCGCGTGTCCGCCGCTGCGAGCGACCGCCTCGCGGACCGCCCTGTGCCCGGCGTCATCGGCCGCGGACAGCGCCAACCAAACGAGTCCGCCGCCCCAGTCATGGAAGGCCTGGCCGTCCAGATTGCCAAGAATCTCGGCGGCGATCCTAACGCCGTCGGCGGGCGGCACCGAAAGGCGCCAGACCAGGCGCCCGTCACCGTCGGCGGCGAAGTAGACGACGTCGCGAATCTCGCGCCAGAGCGCCGCCGAATTGGCGCTGTGCAGTTCCTCGATCTGGCCGAACGGCGCCAACAGGTCCCGCAGCGCCCCGCAGTGGAACTCCACTGACGGTCCCGGTCCCTCGACGCTGACGGCGGTGACCGCGCCGCCCGCCCCGGCAACATGCGAAACACCCGAAGCCCCGGCAATCGCCGCCGGCAGATGCGCCGCCGACGCCACCTCGTAGGGACTGTGCAGCGCCGCAGTCATGGCCCGGACGGCATCGGCGTCGGCACAGCCGAAGACCAGCACCGTGCGGGTCTTCTCCGGCGCTGGCAGGACCTTCACCGACACCTCGGTCAGCACCGCCAGCGTGCCGAAGGAGCCGGTGATCAGCTTGGAAAGATCGAAGCCGGTGACATTCTTGACCACCCGTCCCCCGGACTTGAAGGTCTCGCCCCGGCCGCTGACCGCCGAGAAACCGAGCAGATGGTCGCGCGCCGCCCCGGCCTTCAGGCGCCGCGGCCCGGCGAGGTTGCAGGCGATGGCGCCGCCCAGGGTTCCGCCGACGTTGCCGCGCCCGTCGCCGCCCAGCAGCCGTCCCAGGTCCGGCGGATCGAAGGCGAGGTGCTGTCCCTTTTCGATAAGCGCCGCCTCGATCTCCGCCATCGGCGTCGATGCCTTGGCGGTCAGCACCAGCTCCTGCGGCTCGTAGAGGCCGATACCGCCAAGCGCGGACATGTCGAGCCGTGCGCCCGCCTCGACGGGCCGCCCGAAGCCGGACTTGGTGCCGCTGCCGACGACCTCCAGGGCGTGCTCCTCGGCCGCCGCCCAGCGCAGGACATCGAGGACCTGTTGGTCGTTCTCGGGCCGGAAGGTTTCGGTCATCGGGTTCGGTCAGAACCGGGGGATGTCGGGGAAGCGGAGCTGGCCGCGGTGGACGTGGACGCGGCCCAGTTCGGCGCAGCGGTGCAGCGTCGGATAGACCTTTCCGGGATTGAGCAAGCCCTCGGGGTCGAAGGCGCACTTGAGCCGCTGCTGGTGCTTGAGGTCGTCCTCGTTGAACATCGATCCCATCAGGTCGCGTTTTTCCACGCCGACGCCGTGCTCGCCGGTGAGCACGCCACCGACATCCACACAAAGCTGGAGGATGGCTGAGCCGAATTCCTCTGCCGTCTCCAGTTCGCCCGGCTTGTTGGCATCATAGAGGATCAGCGGGTGCAGATTGCCATCTCCGGCGTGGAAGACGTTGGCGCAGCGGAGCCCGTAGTGCTTGGCCATTTCCTCGACCCGTTCGAGCACTTCGGGGAGCTTGTGGCGCGGGATGGTACCGTCCATGCAGGAGTAGTCGGGGCTGATGCGCCCGACGGCGGGGAAGGCGGCCTTGCGCCCGGCCCAGAAGGATTGGCGTTCCTCCTCGGTCTGGCTGACCCGGACGCTGACGGCGCCGCATTTCCTGGCGATCCCTTCGACCCGCTCGATGAGGTGGGCGACCTCGGCCTCGGGACCGTCCAGCTCGACGATCAGCAATGCCTCCACATCGAGGGGATAGCCGGCATGGACGTAGTCTTCGGCAGCGTGGATGGCCGGCTTGTCCATCATTTCCATGCCGCCCGGAATGATGCCGGCGCCGATGATATCGGCAACGCACTGGCCGCCGGCTTCCGTCGACGGAAATCCGACGAGCACGGCGCGGGCGGTCTCCGGTTTTTGCAGGATGCGGACCGTGACCTCGGTGATGACGCCCAGCAGACCCTCGGACCCGTTGACGACGCCCAACAGGTCGTAGGCTTCGCTGTCCAGGTGCTTGCCGCCGAATCTGACGACGTCGCCGTTCATCAGCACGAACTCGACGCCGAGGACGTTGTTGGTCGTCAGCCCGTACTTGAGGCAATGGACGCCGCCGGCATTTTCGGCAACGTTGCCGCCGATGGTGCAGACGATCTGGCTGGACGGATCGGGCGCGTAGTAGAACCCGCGCTCCGCCACGGCATTGGTGATCGCCAAGTTGCTCACCCCCGGCTGGGCGACGACGCAACGGTTGTCGTAGTCGGTGTCGAGGATGCGGTTGAACTTGCCGAGTCCGAGGGTGATGGCGTCGGCGAGCGGCAGGGCGCCGCCGGAAAGGGATGTGCCGGCGCCCCGCGGGACGATCTTGACGCCTTCCTCGTGGCAGTAGCGCAGCACCTGCGAGACCTGCTCGGTGGTCTCGGGGAGGACGACGATGAGCGGCAGTTGGCGGTACGCGGTGAGTCCGTCGGCCTCGTAGACCCGCAACTCATCGGTGTCGGCGATGACCCCCTCGCCGGGGACGATCGCGCGCAGGCGTGCGATGATCTCGTTGCGCCGGGCAATGACGCCGGCATCGGGTTCCGGCATGCGCATGGGATCTGCCCTCTCTGGCCTGACTGGGCTTGGTCGTTCGGGCGCGGATCGTTCCGTGTCCGCGTTGTTTCCATTATGTAAGGGTTTCTGCCCCGGACAGGAAGAGGGTGTTCGATGCCGGCTTTCGAAACCTAGAGGGGAAACACCACGAGGATCAGCGGCACCGAAACGGCGACGATCAGCAGTTCCAGCGGCAGGCCCATCCGCCAGTAGTCGCCGAAGGCGTAGCCGCCCGGCCCCATGACGAGGGTGTTGTTCTGGTGTCCGATGGGCGTGAGGAAGGCGCAACTGGCACCTACCGCCACCGCCATCAGGAACGGATCGGCGCTGAATCCCAGTCCGTTGGCTATGCCGGCGCCGAGGGGCGCCATGACCACCGCCGTCGCCGCGTTGTTCATGATGTCGGAGAGTGTCATCGTCACCACCATGATGACCGCGAGAAGCGCCCATACCGGCAGATCGCCGAACACCGCCAATAATCCCGAGTTGACCAGCCCCATCGTCTCCGTCGTCTCCAGCGCACCGGCAACCGGGATCATCGCCCCGAGCAGCACGATCACTGGCCAGTCGATCGCCTCGTAGACTTCGCGTACCGGCACCACGTTGATCACCACCAGAATGCCAGCAGCAGCCGCCAGCGCCACCGGCAACGAGATTAGACCAAGGGTGCCTGCCGCGATCGCCGCAGCGAAAATGCCGACAGCCGTGCCGGCCTGGCCACGTTTGCCCATGGGCAACGGTCGCCCGGCCAAGGGCAGGCAGCCCACAGCCGCTATGGCGTCGGCAAGGGTCTCGGATTCACCCCTGAACAGCAACACGTCGCCGGGTCGGAAACGAAAACTCCGGAGCCGTTCGCGAAACGGCTTCCCCTGTCGGGAGACCGCGAGGACGGTCAACCCGTAACGGCGTTCGAATCGCATGGATGCGGCGGTGCGGCCCTCGATACGGGCGCCAGGCGGGCACCACGGCCTCCGCGAGGATCACGTCATCGGATGATAGCTTGGTGTTTTTCGGTTCCTCCGTGCCAATGATGGCCAACCCGAAAGCATCGGTGAACCGGTCTATCCCCTTCGGATCCGCCTCGATGATGAGCACATCGCCGGCGCGGACCGTTTCCTGGCGCAGACGGCTGAGGATGCGCCGTCCGCCGCGGACGAGCCCGACAACGGCCGCCCCGTGATCATCGGGTCCATCCTCAAGCTCGCGGATCCGCAGACCAACGGCTTTGGAGCCTTCGGGGACTTCGGCCTCCGTCACGTAGTCTTCGATGTTCAGCAAGTCGCTGACCGTGGCCTTTTGCGTGCGCGACGCCGGTATGAGGCGCCAACCGATCAAGGCCACGAAAGCGACGCCGGCAACGGCGACCGTACCGCCGACGGGGGTGAAATCGAACATCGCGAACGGCGCGTCGGCGATTTCGGCGCGGTAGGTGGCGACGATGATGTTGGGTGGCGTGCCGATCATCGTCGCCAGCCCGCCGAGGATGGACCCGAAGGACAGCGGCATCAGAATGACCGCCGGTGCGCGCTTGACCTTGGCCGCCGACTCCAGCGCGACGGGCATGAGCAGCGCCAGGGCCCCGACATTGTTCATCACCGTCGACAACCCGGCGGCGAGGCCGGACAACACCGCCACATGTGGTCCCGGATGTGTCGCCGCGCGGACGACATATCGGGTCACCGCGTCAACGGCGCCCGAATTGGCAAGCGCGCGGCTGATCACCAAAACCGCTGCGACGGTGATCGTCGCTGGATGGCCAAATCCGAGAAAGGCGGCGTGGGCAGGGATCAGGCCGGCCAGGGTTGCCGCCAGCAGCGCCGCCAGCGCAACGACGTCGTAGCGATAACGTCCCCAGACGAACAGGGCAAGCGCCGCGACGACAATGCCCGATATCAGCAATTGGTCGGTGGTCATGTCCTTTAACCGCAACTACTGCGGGCAATTCGTGCATCGATGAGGAATGCTGCCCCGCCGGCGGCCATACTACCCGGCGAGGTACCCCCGGCACCATGTGACGAGGATCCGGCGTTTTGACGACCTGACCGGGCTCACCAGTTCTCACAACACTGCCGCAAAATGGCCGCGGTTGTGTCGAACCTTTTGACTCCATTACTATCCCCGGCCGTTTACAGGGAGAGGCATCGCGCATGCGTTTGTTGACCATGACTCATCGCCGGCGATGCATTGCCCTTGCGACGTTGATCCTGGCATTCGGCCTGTTGATCGGGCGGGCGGCAACGGCCGAACCTGCCTTCGTCGGCCTCAAGGTCCAGGGCGTAGAGCTGACCATCGCCCGCGCCCTGGGAATGGACACGCCCCGCGGCGTCCTGGTCCGTGACATCGCCCTCGGCGGCCCCGGCGACAAAGCCGGCTTCCGCCGCGGCGATCTGATCGTCGAGTTCAACGGCACGGCCATCGACCGATTCGAGAAACTGATCAATGCGGTGCGCGCCCTGGACGCGGGCGCGGAGGTTTCCGTCAAGGTCGAACGCGCCGACGGTGGCGCGTCCCTCGACCTCAAAACCGTCCCCTGGCCTGATCCCTGGCGGATTCCAGAGGGTTCGACCGTCCGAATCCCGAGCGCCGGAATGACCGTTGTCGCCCTGACTCCCAAGGTCCGCGAGGAACATGGCGGACGCTGGGGGTCGACAGGTGTCCTGGTCACGGCGATCGATGCCGGCAAGAGCAGGAAGGGTGCCATCGCCCCCGGCGAACTTGTCGTTCAGATCAATCAGAACGAGATCTGGCTGCCTCAGCAGGTGGCCGACGCCATCAAGCCGTCCGCGGCGACCGGTTCGGCGGAGCTGTTGCTGCTCGTCGAAGGGCGCAATGGCTTCCGGTTTGCGCTGCTGCCGACCTCGGGTAAAGCGGCGTATCCGACCGGCGGCGGCGTCGCCGACCTCATCGCCGCCGGAATCCAGGTCGAAACGCTGACCCCGGCGGCCGCCGCCGCCCTGGGGATTGACGGCGCCCGCGGCGTTCTGGTGTGGGACGTGGTGCCGGGCAGTCCGGCCGCCGCCGCCGGCTTCCGCCGCGGAGAGTTGATTTCCGAGGTGGGTGGGAAGGCCGTGGCCACCGCCGACGCGTTCGCCGACGCGGTTCGGCAAGCCGCCGCGGGGTCGGTCCTGGACCTGTCCGCCTCCGGACCCGACGGTCGCGCGGCGCGGACAATGGCCATCCCGACGGCATCCTCCCCGGCGACCGTGGATGACGCGTTCGCGAACCTGCCGGACGCGGGGATCACCGTTGCGACCGTTACGCCGGAGACCCGCAAGACGTTCGGACTGCGGTGGGCCATGGAAGGCGTCGTCGTCACCCTGGTCGAAGGCGCAACAGCCAGGGAGTCCGATCTCAGGCGCAGCGACCTGATCCTGCAGGTGGCGCAGAGGGATGTCCGCACCCCCGACGACGTCATTGCCGTCTACCAGCGGGCGAAGGGGTCGGGGCTCAAGAACGTTTTGGTGACGGTCGAAAACGTCGGCGGCTCGCGCTTTCCGCTGCTGCCGATCCGCTGAGCCGGATCAGCTCTGCCGCGCCGCGGCGATCAGGCGCCTCATCTGCTGCAGGTCGATGGCCCCCGGCACCAGCCGGCCGCCGAGGGTGATGTTGCCCTGCAATTCGACGTCCACCGCCGGGTCCTTCATCGCCTCGCGCAATTGCGCCGGCTCGAAGCCCACGCGTCCGGCCATCTGGAGGATTCGCTGCTCGCTGAGCGCGCCTCGGCTCGCCATCAGGTCCGTGTGGAAGGCGACGTACTTCTCCGGGTCCAGGTTCCACGCGGCGATGGCGGCCCGCGCGGCGACGACGGAATCGGGGCCGAGAACGGGGAACTCCTTGAACACGTACCGGATGCCGCTGTCGGTCCGCAGCAATTCCTGGATCGCCGGCAACACCCGCTTGCAGAAACCGCAGCAGTAGTCGAAGAACTCGACGACCGTCACGTCGCCCTCGGGATTGCCGGCGACGGGCGAGGTCGGACTGTTCTCGATATCGGCGCGAAGGGATGCGAGGACGGCGCGCTGGTGGGCCCGCTCCGCCTCTTGCTGGCGCCTTTCGAACCTCTTGACCGACTCAATGATCACTTCGGGATGTTCGAGGATATAGCGGCGGACCAGCTCCTCGACCGCTGCCCGGTCGTTGATATTGATCGTCCCTGGCGGCGGATCGTCGGCCGCGACGGCAGGTGAAAACCACGCCGGTGCCAGGGCGAGGACAAGTATCGCGGCACCCTTTCCGAATCGACTCACTGGCATGCTGGCCATCCGACCCTTTGGTGACATCAACCCCCGAGATGTGGGAACAGCATGGGTGAACCGCCACCAAGAAACAACGCCAACGTCGCCATCGGCCGCCAACTCACGCAATCGTCAGCGGGGTCACCGGGAAAGGACGATGCCGGAAAGGTGCGCGCCGGCATCGCCGTCAGCGGCCGAGGCGATGCCGACAAAGACGATGCGGACCCGGCGGTGATCGTCCCGTGGCCAAGCGCGGGTGTAGAGGTCGGCGAGATCGGCCGTCTCCACCCACCATTGGCCGGTGTTTTCCCGGCCGCCGCGTACGGTAAAGCGAGGTGCCCGATCGGCAGGCCCAGCCGATGCGACATCGCCCGCGGGCGACAGATCGCCCCGCGCCAGCGCCGAATCTCCCCAGACAAGCATCAGCGCGCGGTCGTGGGGCGACAAGGCCGACCCCAGTCAGGCCAGGGGCTGGCTGCCCCAGCTTTGGCTTTTCGGATCGCCGCCGTGGAATCCGACGATGAGGCGGACGGGATGCGGACCCGCGCGTTGCGCATCCATGTTCCAGGCCCAGCTCAGGTACGGCGCGGCGAGGAGCACGGCGTCCGCCCGTCGGGCGTAGACGAAGGCGCCGTCGCCCGGCCGTACCCGCAATGCGGGGACGCCGGCCTGGGAGACGGCCACGATGCGCCCGTCGGCCTCGCCCTCGCTCACCCAGCCCGCCGGCGGCGAGGCCGGCGAAAACCCCGGTTCCGGTCCAAGGATCTCCATCCGACCCGAGGGATCGACGGAAACGCGCGCAACCGTGCAGGACACGACTCCAATCAGCGCGGCCGCCGCGACGATGCTGCGGACGACGGTTGCCCGTCGCGGGACCGGGTCAGCGTTTGTCGTCCTGGCCTTCGGTCTGAACAAGGATATCCCGCGCATGCAGCCAGCCCTTCGACCCCTTGGGCAGCAGTTTCTCCGCCTTGCCGGCGTGGAATCGGGCATCCCGCTTCTTGCCCTGCAGCACAGCTTCCTCGGCCAGCGCGAGCGCGCTTTCCCCCTCATGGCCGGTACGGCCGTGGGCGATGGCCAACTGGCGCCAGGCAAAGGCCCGAGTGCGATCCAAACGCAGTGCCGCGGTGAGGTTGAGGATGGCCAGCTCGTTCAGCGTCGGGTCCTGGGTCGCCATCTGCACGCGGGCGAGGTCCGTCCGGATCAGCGCCGAGTTGGGGAGGAGATGGACCGCCTTTTCGTAAGAGCTCAATGCTTCCTCGATGCGGCCGTTCTCGAACAGCATCTGTCCCTTCAACTCGTGGAAATACGGGTCATTGGGCCGTTCCGCGATCAAGGCGTCGATTTGGGGAAGCGCCGTGTCCAGGTCGGGCTTGCGGTAGTGGGCGATCGCCCTGGCGTACCGCGCCTCCAGGCTGTCGTCGTCCGAGCGGTATTGCCGCAACGTGAACGACGGGTTCTCGATGAAGGCGATCAGCTTGGCCCGCATGCGGCGGTGGCGCTCGGCGAACTCCAGGGACACGGGGACGTCCGAATGGGCCGAGCGGGAGACGAAATCCCGCAACGTCTCGATCCGGTCTCGGGACAGCGGATGGGTGCGCAGGTAGGGGTCCTGGCGGCCAACGCTGAGCAACTCCTGATCGCTGAGCTTCTCCATGAACTCCAGCATCCCACGGGCCGACTGCCCCGTCTCCTCCAGCAAATTCATCGCCGCGCCATCGGCCGCCGATTCCTGGGTCCGGTTGTATTGAAGAAAGCTGCGCAGGCTGGCGCTCTGGCTGCCGGCAAAGACCGCAGCACCGACGTCCGGCCGGCCCGCGACCACCGCCGCGCCGCCGAGCACCAATCCCAGGATGCTCTGCGCCGAACTGTTCTTGATCGCGTCGTGCCGGCGCACCAGATGGTCGCCGGCGATGTGGCCGGTTTCGTGGGCGATCACGCCGATGACCTGGCCGGCATGGTCGCTCTGGATCAGCAGACCCGTATTGAGGAACAGCTTCTGGCCGCCGGCGACGAAGGCGTTGAGCCGCCGATCGTTGACCAGGAAGATCCTCACCTCCGACGACTCGAGGCCCGCCGCCCGGAATAGTGGCGCGGCATAGACTCGGATGGTATTTTCGATCTCCGCGTCCCGGATGAACGAAAACCGCTCCGCGGCGGAGTCCGCCGGCCGCAGCACGAGAAGAGTGAGAACCACCAATACGGCGACCGGTAGGGGAATGCGTTTCAGCATGGATTTCGGTCCTCGTCGGCTTAGTCAAAGTAGTGGTCACCGGTTCTGGCGTCAAATGACGCTCGTCGGGCTGGCACTGCTCGTTCTCGGCTGCTCGTCTGACGACGAACAGGGTGCCGGCACGATCGGCTACGTCGAGGGATTCCTTGGCGGTGTCGCAGCCGACGAGCCCCGCGCGGCCCTCATCGGCCGCGACGTCCTGTCTGCGGGCGGCAGCGCTGCGGACGCCGCCGTCGCCGTCTACTTCGCGATGTCCGTGACGTTTCCGTCATCGGCCGGCCTGGGCGGCGGTGGGGTCTGCGTCGTGCACGACCACGAGACCGGCAAGACCGAGGCGCTGGATTTCCTCGCCCGGCCGCCGGCCACGGGGGCGGAGGGCGCCGACCGGCCGAGCGCGGTCCCCGGCGCAGTTCGCGGCTTTTTCGCCCTGCACTCCAAGTACGGACGACTCCAGTGGGGCCAGCTCGCCGCGCCGGCGGAGAATCTGGCTCGATTCGGAACCCAGGTGTCACGGGCCTTCGCCCGTCAGATGCGTCCGGTCGAGCGGGCCCTGATGGTCGATCCGGAGGCTCTGCGGGTGTTCGGCACGGAGGATGGCAAGCGGCTCGTCCGGGAAGGGGATTTCCTGAGACAGTTCGATCTCGCCGGCGTGCTGGCCCGCGTCCGCGCCCGTGGACCGGGCGACTTCTACGTCGGCCAGTTGGCCAAGACCTACGTCGAGGCCGTCCGCCAAGCTGGAGGGACATTGGACCTCGAAAGCCTGCGCAGCTTTGCGCCGGTGTGGCGCGAGACGATCACCTTCCGGCGGGGCAATGAAACAATTCACTTCGCCCCGGCGCCGGCCGCGGGAGGCGTCTTGGCGGCGCAACTCTGGGCCATGCTCGAACGCCGCTATGCCGATGCGCCCCGCGAAGAGCGGAACCACCTGATGGCCGAAGTGGCGATGCGGGGGTTCGCGGATCGATCCCAATGGCTCCGGGCCGACGGGAGCATCGCCGGCAACCCGGCCGATCTCCTTGACGAAGACAGGATCGACCGGCTGATGGGGAGCTATCGACCCGACAAGCATGTCGATCCGGCGGCGGCGGGCCTTTCCCCCAAGTCCCGTCCCGAGAACCCGGCGGCGGCCACCTTCGTCGCCGTCGATCCGGACGGCTCGGCGGTGGCCTGCGTCGTTACCTTGAACAGCCTCTTCGGGATCGGACGCGTGGCACTCGGAACCGGCATCGTTCCGGCGGCGCAACCGGGCGCGGGCGGCCGCGGTGCGTCGGCGTTCGGACCCATGCTGGTGATCAACGAGAATGTCAACGAATTCTATTTCGCCGCCGCCGCCTCCGGCGGCATCGCGGCACCGACGGCACTGGTCAACGTCGCCGCCCGCGTGCTCCTGGATGAGACGCCGCTGGCCGACGCCGTAGCGTCGGTGCGGGTCCACCATGGCGGTGATCCGAATGTCGTCGTCCATGAGCAGGCGCTGACCGCGCCACTCGTACAGTCCCTCCGGTGGCGCGGTCATCGCACGGCTGCGACGCCGTCTCTCGGCATCGTCAATGCCATCTCCTGTCCCGACGGCATCCCGCCGAACCCGGAGACATGTGCGGTCGCCGTTGATCCCCGCGGCTTCGGCCTCGCGGCCAGCGCCGACTGAGCCGTCGGAAAGAGAACGCGATGCCGCTGAAAGTCTCCCGGCGAGGCGCCATCGCACCGTTCATCGTCATGGACGTGATGCGTGCCGCCAACGAGCGCGCAGCCCACGGGGACGACGTGCTTCACCTCGAAGTCGGCCAGCCGAGTACGGCAGCCCCCAAGCCCGTACTGGAGGCGGCGACGGCCGCGCTGACGTCCGACCGCCTGGGATACACCGACGCATTCGGCCTGCCGGCACTGCGCCAGCGCATCGCGCGGTCCTATGGCGAGGTCTATGACGTCGACGTCGACTGGCGGCGGATCGTCGCCACGACCGGCTCGTCGGGAGGCTTCGTCCTCGCCTTCCTCGCCGCCTTCGACTCCGGCGATCGCGTCGCCCTGGCGAGCCCCGGATATCCGGCCTATCGCAACATCCTGAGCGCGCTGGGTGTCGAGGTGGTGAACCTGGAGGTCGGTCCGGAGACCAATTTCCAGCCGACCCCGGATCTGCTGGACCATATCGATGGGCGGCTTGACGGACTCATCGTCGCCAGTCCCGCCAACCCGACCGGCACGATGATCCGGCGGGACGAGATGGCCGGCCTCGTCGCCTGGTGCACCAACCGGGGGGTGCGCCTGATCTCGGACGAGATCTATCACGGGATCACCTATGCGGAACCGGCGCAGACGGCCCTGGCGTTCACCGCCGACGCCGTCGTCATCAACAGCTTTTCCAAGTACTACTCGATGACCGGCTGGCGGCTCGGCTGGATGGTGGTGCCTGAAGAACTGACCCGCTCCATCGAGTGCCTGGCGCAGAACCTGTTCATCTCGCCGCCAAGCCTCTCGCAGCATGCCGGCATCGCCGCGTTCGACTGCCGTGACCTGTTGGACGCCAACGTCGCCCGGTATGCCCGCAACCGCGAGCTCTTGCTGCGCGAGTTGCTCGGGCCGGGTTCGGGAACCTCGCCGCCGCCGACGGTGCGTTCTACCTCTATGCGGACGTCACCCAGTTGACCAACGACAGCCCCGAATTCTGCCGCCGCGTGCTTGCGGAGACGGGCGTCGCGATCACGCCGGGCATCGACTTCGATCCCGACCGAGGAAACCGCTTCGTGCGGTTCTCCTTCGCCGGGGTCATCGAGGAAATGGCCGAGGCGGCCCGGCGGCTCATCGCCTGGCGGAGCGACTCATTCTAGAAATGCAGCGTCTTCGCCCGCACCACGTGCGGCAGAGCGCGCAAGGTCTCCAACAGCTCTTCGCCGGGGTCTTCGTCGATCTCGATCAGCGAAATGGCGTCACCGCCGGGCTGGTTGCGGCCGAGGTTGAAGGTGGCGATGTTGATGCCGGCATTGCCCAAGGCCGTCCCCAGCGCGCCAATGAACCCAGGCTTGTCGGCGTTGGTAATGAACAGCATGTGCGGCCGAAGCGTCGCATCCATCGGGATGCCCTTGATCTCGACGATTCGCGCCTGATCGCCGTTGAACAGCGTGCCCGACACGGTCCGGGTCTGCGCCTCCGTGGTCACCGTCAGCCGGATCAGCGTTTGGTAAGAGCCGGCGCGCTCGTGTTTGATCTCGGCGACGTCGATGTCGCGCTCCTTGGCGATCATCGGCGCGTTGACCATGTTGACCGTCTCCATGAGCGGTGACAGCAGTCCCTCCAACGCGATGGCGGTCAGCGGCCGGGTGTTGAGGTCGGCGGCCGCACCCTCGTATTCGATGGACACGGCCTCAAGCGCCGTTTCGGTGACCTGCCCGGCGAAGCTGCCGAGCTGGTGGGCGAGCGTCATGTAGGGTTTCAGGCGTGCCGCCTCCTCGGCACTGACCGACGGCATGTTGATGGCATTGACCACGGCGCCGGTCAGCAGATAGTCGGCAAGCTGCTCGGCCACCTGCATCGCCACCTTTTCCTGGGCCTCGGTGGTCGAGGCCCCGAGATGCGGCGTGGCGATAACCTGCTCCAGGCCGAAGAGGACGTTTTCGCGGGCCGGTTCCTCGGAGAACACGTCGAGCGCCGCGCCGGCGACGTGGCCGCTCTCCAGTGCCGCCTTCAGGTCGTCCTCGACGATCAAAGGCCCCCGCGCGCAGTTGACGATCCGCACGCCGGGTTTCATCTGGGCAAGGGCGTCGGCGTTGATCATGCCTCGGGTCAGTTCGGTGGTCGGCGTGTGGAGGCTGACGAAGTCGGCGCGGGCGAACAGGGCATCCAGTTCCACCTTCTCGACGCCAAGGTCTTCGGCCCGTTCGGGCGACAGGTACAGGTCGTAGGCCAGCACCTTCATCTTCAGCCCCAGGGCCCGGTCGGCGACGATGGAGCCGATGTTGCCGCAGCCGATGATACCGAGGGTCTTGCCCATCAGTTCCACGCCCATGAACCGTGTCTTCTCCCACTTGCCGGCGTGGGTCGAGATATTGGCCTGGGGAATCTGCCGGGCGAGCGCCAGCATCATCGCCACGGCATGCTCGGCGGTGGTGATGGAGTTGCCGAACGGCGTGTTCATCACCACGATGCCGCGCTGGGTCGCCGCCGGGATATCGATGTTGTCGACGCCGATGCCGGCGCGGCCGATGACCTTGAGGCCATTGGTGGTGGAAAGGATGTCGGCGGTGACCTTGGTCGCCGAGCGGATGGCAAGGCCATCGTAGCTGCCGATCCGCGCCTTCAAGTCTTCGGGGGACAGGCCGGTCTCGATGTCCACCTCGATTCCGCGTCGGCGCAGGATATCCGCGGCTTCTCCGCTCATCTTGTCGGAGATCAGAACCTTTGGCATTGGGGGGTGTCTCCTTACGCTGCCGCCTGGGCGGCTTGTTTGAGTTCCGCGTAGGCCCAGTCGAGCCAGGGCATCAACGCTTCGACGTCGGCCGCCTCGACCGTGGCCCCGCACCAGATGCGCAGTCCGGGCGGAGCATCCCGATAGGCGCCGATGTCGTGGGCGACGCCCTCGTCCGAGAGTTTGGAGACAATCCGCTTGGCCGCCGCGGCCTGCTCCTCGGCGGCGAGGCCGGCAAACCAGGGATCGACGATCTTGAGGCAGACCGAGGTCGGCGAGCGGTGCGCCGGGTCTTCGGCGAGGAAGGCCGCCCAGTCGCTCGCCTCCACCCAGTCTTCGATCCTGCGCATGTTCGCGTTCGTGCGCGCGACCAATGCCGACAGTCCGCCGAGCGATTCCACCCATCGCAGGGCGTCGAGACCGTCCTCCACGGCCAGCATGGATGGCGTGTTGATGGTTTCGCCCTTGAACACGCCCTCGATGAGATTGCCGCCCTTGGTCAGCCGGAAGATCTTCGGCAGCGGCCAAGGGGGCGTGTAGGTCTCCAGCCGCTCGACCGCCCGCGGCGAGAGGATCAGCATGCCGTGCTGGGCTTCGCCACCGAGCACCTTCTGCCAGGAGTAGGTCGTGACATCCAGCTTCTCCCACGGCAACGCCATGGCGAAGACCGCGGACGTCGCGTCGCAGATGGTGAGCCCGGCGCGGTCGGCGGCGATCCAGTCGCCGTCCGGCACCCGCACGCCCGAGGTCGTGCCGTTCCAAGTGAACACGACGTCGCGGGCGAGATCGACGGACGACAGATCCGGCAGCGCCCCGTAGCCGGCCTCCAGGACGCGGACGTCGTCCAGCTTGAGCTGCTTGGTGACGTCCGTGACCCAGCCGGCACCGAAGCTCTCCCAGGCCAGCACATCGACGCCCCGCGCGCCGAGCAGGGACCATAGTGCCATCTCCACGGCGCCGGTGTCCGACGCCGGGACGATGCCGATACGGTAGTCGTCGGGGACGCCGAGGATGGACCGCGTGCGGTCTATCACTTCGGCAAGCTTGGCCTTGCCGTCCTTCGACCGGTGCGAGCGGCCGAGACAGGCATCTTCCAACGCCGCCACCGACCAACCGGGTCGCTTGGCGCAGGGGCCCGAAGAAAAACACGGATTGCTTGGCCGGACATTCGGCCGCGGAGAAGCGGTCATGCGTTTTGCTCCCATCCTTGCAGATGGGTCGCGGCCCGTTGGGGGGCCGTGGCCCGCGCGCCTTATAAGGTGGTCTCGGAGCACGGTCAATCGCCGTGAAGACGGCCTTGACGCGCTTGGGCCGCGGCGACACCTTGGGCCGTCGTACCGCCGCCGTCAGGGGAGAATCGGCCGGTGACTCAGCCCCTATCCGTGCCCAGGGACGCCATCCGAATCGTCTTGTTCGAGCGCATCCACGACAATGCCCTCGAGCGCCTCGCCGCGGCCGGCTACACCAATGTCGAGGCGGTCGGCCATACGCCGGATGCCTCGGAGCTGGCGGCGCGAATCGCCGATGCCCATGTTGTCGGCATCCGCTCGCGGACCCACCTGACGCCCGAAGTCATTGCCGGGGCCCGGAAGCTGATCGGCATCGGCTGTTTCTGCATCGGCACGAACCAGGTCGCCGTCGGCAACGCCAAGGCCCGCGGCATCTCCGTCTTCAATGCGCCCTATTCGAACACCCGCTCGGTGGCCGAGCTCGTCCTCGGCGAAATGATCCTTCTCTATCGGCGGATACCGGAGAAATCCAAGGCGGCTCATGCGGGCGGCTGGCTGAAGACGGCCGCCGGCGCCTACGAGATTCGCGGCAAGGTGCTGGGCATTGTCGGCTATGGACACATCGGCTCGCAGCTCTCCGTGCTCGCCGAGGCCCTGGGCATGCGGGTCTGCTATTACGACATCGCCGAGAAACTGTCGCTCGGCAATGCCGTCTCCTGCCGCTCGCTCGACGAACTCCTGCGTGCCGCCGACGTGGTCAGCCTGCACGTTCCGGGCACGCCCGAGACCGCTGGCATGATCGGCGCTCGGGAATTGGCCCTGCTGAAGCCGGGGACGGTGGTGATCAACGCCGCCCGTGGCGAGGTCATCGATCTGGACGCGCTTGCAAGGAGTCTCCGCGAGGGCCGCATCGGCGGCGCCGCCGTCGACGTCTTTCCCGAAGAGCCCGTAGGCCCCCAGGACGCGCTGGAAACGCCGCTCCGCGGGTTCGACAACGTCATCCTCACGCCTCATGTCGGCGGCAGCACCGAGGAAGCCCAGGCGAACATCGCCATCGAGGTCGCCGACAAGATCATCAAGTATTCGGATACCGGCTCCACCGTCGGCGCCATCAACTTCGTTGAGGTCTCGCTGCCGGTGCAGAAGGAGAGCACGCGGTTCCTGCACATCCACCGCAACGTCCCCGGCGTGCTGGCCGGTATCAACGCGGTGTTCTCGGGACGTGGCCTCAACATCGTCGTCCGTGAACAATCCCTAATGTCTTGAACGGGTGATCGTTTTTCCGGATACCGAGTATCTGGAATTGCAGGATACGGTGGGCTGGCCTTTCGTTTTCTTGCGATTTGAGCGCCG
>Ga0209458_1000234_pt1 | contig 24459 bp, 24 predicted proteins | sample WorMetLIZAISLAND_FD_187411 | JGI IMG/M metagenome (GOLD analysis project Ga0209458, IMG submission 187411) | Marine gutless worms symbiont microbial communities from Max Planck institute for Marine Microbiology, Germany - Inanidrilus manae... ...
AAGATGCTCGATACAGGCTTCTTGATCGGGGAAGCGTTGGAAGACGGTTTGCAGGTTCATGGCATTTCCTCTCGACTTGAGAGCATTGTGCACCCGTCAAGCGGAAATGTTAAGCCTATAACTTATCGCCCCGTTCTTTTTTGCCGCAAATGAACGCAAATTGGTCGGAAGCGGTTTGCCGTCATTGACAGCTCTCAGCGGCGGTCTGAAAACCAACCGCAACCTCCGAAAACGCCTCGGTACTGAAGAAGTGCAGCGCCCAGTTCGGTTCGGCACTATCCTTCACGGCGAATTCGCAGAATTCCGGGAAATATCGGGGACCCAACAAGGTCGCCAACTCGGTCTTGGGCTTGGGCGGATCACCCAGCAGGTTCACTAATGCGGTTTCCGCCCGTTTTTCTGAGTGTTCGCATGACGGTCGGTGCGGAGATGGACTCCACCACCTTCAGGGCGACCAGCTCCGCGGCGAGTAAACGCAACGTCCATCGGGCATGTCCGGGCGGTGGCTTGCTATTGGCGAGCTGGATCAAGCGCGCTTCTTTCTTCTCATCCAGAATCGGCGCGCGCGGGGGCTGCTCCCGCTTCTTGCGCTCCAGGGCCGCCTCGAGCCCTTGCTCCACAAGGCGTTGGCGCAACGTGAACACGGTTCGCGGGGCATAGGAGAACGCCTCTGCGGCCTGTGCGTCGCTCCAATTCGGTCCATCCGCATCGACCTTCAGCAGCACGTTAGCATGCTTGATCTTGTACGCCGCCGCCTGGCCCCTGCTCACCAACTCGGTGAGCCGGGCGCGCTGCTCCGGAGTCAGACGCACGATGTATTTTTTGTGCATGGGGATACCTCCTGATAGACCACATTATAGGATGGCACCGATCCTATGAATCCGCAATGTTAACCGAAACTGATTTCTTGAGTATACATGCGTCCGAAATCGGGAAACAATATTCGTTCCGCGCCGCGGATGCACTTTCTAAAGACGGGCCTGCGGGGGATCAATTGACCGCTTAAGACGTAGAGTGTTCAGAGCGTGTTTTCGACGAGACCGTCGGTTGGATTGTCGGTAGTGCGGATTGCTCGATGCGTCTATGGAGACGAAACCACCTTTGACAATCCGCGTAATCTGTGGATAAAGGTCTCCTGACTGAGACCTTCAGCCGCATGGGAAATATGACAGAGTAGAAAAATAAGCATGTCGAAGAAACACCCAATCGTCGCCGTAACCGGTTCGTCCGGCGCAGGGACCAGCACGGTGAAGGATGCGCTGGAGCATATTTTCCGGCGGGTCGGCGCCCGAGCAGCGACTATCCAAGGCGACAGCTTTCACCGCTTCGACCGCGAGCAGATGAAGGAGGAGCTCGAGAAGGCCAAGACGGAGGGCCGAAACTTAAGCCACTTCGGACCCGAGGCCAACCTGTTCGACAAGCAGTTCGAGCTGTTCCGCTGCTATGGGGAGTCCGGCAAGGGGGAGCGCCGTTACTATATCCATAACGAGGAAGAGGCCGTACTCTTCGGGCAGGAGCCGGGCACCTTTACGCCTTGGGAGCCGATCCCACCGGATACGGATCTGCTCTTCTACGAGGGGTTGCACGGTGGTGTGGTGGCTGGCGACATCGATATGGCCAAGGAGGTGGATCTGTTGATCGGTGTTTGTCCGACCATCAATCTCGAGTGGGTGCAAAAGATCAAGCGCGACACGGCGGAGCGGGGCTACCGGCAGGAGGTGGTGTTGGAGACGATCCACCGGCGTATGCACGATTATATGCACTACATCGTGCCTCAATTCTCCGCGACCCACATCAACTTCCAGCGCATTCCCCTCATCGACACCAGTAATCCCTTCTCCGTAGCCAACATCCCGACCGCCGACCAGAGCCTGGTCTTGATCCATTTTCTGAAACCCAAGCCTAGCGTGGAGTATAAGCTCAATCTCAAGGGTCTGATCGACGGGGCCATGATCACCGGCTTCAACACCCTGGTGATCCCCGGCGGCAAGATGATGTATGCAATGGAGCTGATCCTGACCGAACTCGTCATCGCCCTGTTGAGGCAGCGAGCGGATGTGGCGACCCACCATCTCTAAAGGGACTGCCTAAAACCTGAGTCAGCTTTCCGGGAGTGGGAGCCTGGTAACGTCCTGGTCCGAATACCGAGACTCCCGGAACCAGTTCAGCTTCTCTCGCAGGTGCACGACCTCGCCGACGATGATCAGCGTCGGGGGCTGGGGCGGGTCTTGTTCCACGCGCTCGAGGATAGTGGACAGGGTGCCGGTGTAGACGCGCTGGTTGTGGGTCGTCCCCTGCTGTACCAGGGCGATGGGCATATCCGGGGAGACGCCGGCTGCCGTCAGCTGCTCGACGATGACCGCGAGCCCCACCAAGCCCATGTAGAACACCACCGTCTGGTGTGGCTGGGCGAGCTGTTGCCAGTTGAGGTCGATAGTGCCGTCCTTGAGGTGTCCGGTCACGAAGGTAACGGACTGGGCGTAGTCGCGATGGGTGAGGGGGATACCCGTGTAGGTGGCGCAGCCCGAGGCGGCCGTGATGCCGGGCACGACCTGGAAGGGGATCCGCTGCGCCGCCAGGGTGTCGATCTCTTCGCCGCCGCGTCCGAAGATAAAGGGATCTCCGCCCTTCAGGCGCACGACCCGGTGCCCGGCCTTGGCCAAATCCGCGAGCAGACGGTTGATTTCCTCCTGGCGCATGCTGTGGTTGTTGCGCTCCTTGCCCACGAATACCCGCTTGGCGTCCCGTCGCACCAGATCCAGGATCGGCTCGGCCACCAGTCGGTCGTACACCACCACATCGGCCTGCTGCATCAGACGCAGAGCACGGAAGGTAAGCAGATCGGGATCACCGGGACCGGCCCCCACCAGATAGACCTCGCCCATGTCCCCGCTGGGCTCGGCGGCGGCGAGCTCCCGTTCCATAGCGGCGTCTGCCTCATCCGCGTGTCCGGAAAACACCCGCTCGGCCACGGCGCCCTGTAATACCCGGTCCCAGAACCGGCGGCGGTCGCGTCGGTCCGCGAATCGGGCCTTGACTGCCTCCCGGTAGCGCCCACAGAGCGCCCCCAGGCGTCCGTAACCGGCGGGGATCAGGGATTCGAGGCGCGTGCGCAACAGGCGCGCGAGGATGGGTGAGGCGGTGGAGGTGGAAACGGCCACCACCACGGGCGACCGGTCGATGATCGAGGGCATGATGAAACTGCATGCCACGGGTTGATCCACCACGTTCACCGGGATACCACGCTGCTTGGCGCTGGCGGCGATGTGTCGATTGACACCGGGATCATCAGTGGCCGCGATGGCCAGAACGGCCCCGGCAAGATCGGTCTCCTCGAAAGGGCGTGGTAGGTGGGCGATAGCGCCGGTCGCCGCCAGCTTGCCGAGATGCTCGTTGAGCCGGGGAGAAACGACCCGCACGGCGGCCCCCGCGCGCCGGAGAGCGGCTATCTTGCGCACTGCCGTTTCCCCCCCGCCGACTACCAGGCAGGGTTTGTTTTTCACATCGAGGAAGATGGGGAGCAGCTCCATGGTCTAGGGGACGTTCTCAATCAATAAATTATCCAAGGATAACAACCCGTGATGAGCGACTCGCTGACAATCATATGGCCCCGATGCCCCGCCGGCGCCTACTGACTACGCGGTAGGTGCGGGGCTTGCCCGCACTTTCCAGCTTGGATGTGCGGATCTCGAGAAGGCGCGAATCCGGGTCGGCTGCCGCGCGTGTTATTGGGACCTGCAGGTCCCTCGGATCAGGGTTTTCCGCAGGCTTGGCGCGCGTTGAGGGGAGCATTAAAACTTATTAATATTGAGAGCCTGTCTGGCATACGGCTGTTCTGCTGCGGAATCGAGGAGGCCGGTCAGATTTCCCGCTCGCTTTCGTTAAATAGGCCCGCTATTCGCTTCAATCGAGCGGAAAATCTGCCTCGCCCCCTCGATCCCTCGCTACGAACGCGTAAGCCAGACGGGCTCTGAATATCCTAAAATACCGGCTAGGGGTCAAGCGTGGTCAAAGAAATCGACTCGGCAACCTTGCAGCTGCGAATGGCCACGGGCAACGCTGTCCACCTGATCGATACTCGGACCCCAGGGGAGGTTACCGGTGGTGTGATTCCGGATGCGGTATTCATGCCGATGCATCTGATCCCGGCACGGATGGGGGAACTGCCGAAAGACAAGGAGGTGATCCTCTATTGCCGCAGCGGCGCCCGTTCCTACCACGCCTGTGCTTATCTCATGGGACAGGGATTCGACAAGGTTATCAATCTGCGGGGCGGTATTATCGGTTGGGCCCGCGGCGGCTTCGAGGTCGTGCGCGGGATGGCAGTGTGAGAGGCTGTCCGGTTAAAAGCAATCCTGAATGCAGCTTGCCTTTTGCTGAGGTTTGGCGTAAATTAGAATCTCTGAGTTTTCTGATATTCCAACACACTGGAACACTTGGAGATTTTCCATGGCAGATTTTGATCAAGAACTCGATGCGAGTGGCCTGAATTGCCCCTTGCCCATTTTGCGCGCGAAGAAGACCCTCGCAGGCATGGACGCCGGACAGATCTTGCACATCATCGCGACCGATCCGGGTTCGGTGAAGGACTTCGAGGCCTTCTCCAAGCAGACCGGAAACGAGCTGTTGGAATCGAAGGAAGAGGGCGGCAAGTTCCATTTCCTGATCAAGAAGGCGTGACCTGCGGGTTACCGGTCTATCAACCACTCACCAGGTTTTAACCAGGAGCGCCAATGGACGAGAAAAAGCTGGCCATCATCGCGACCAAGGGGTCGCTCGACTGGGCCTATCCGCCCTTCATTCTCGCGTCTACCGCCGCGGCGCTGGGCTATGAGACCCAGATCTTTTTTACCTTTTATGGGTTACAGCTCCTTAAGAAGAAGCTGGCGTTGGAGGTAACCCCCCTCGGGAATCCGGGGATGCCCATGCCGATGGGCATGGAAAAGTGGTTCCCGGTGCTGGGCATGACGCTGCCCGGCATGCAGGGGATGGTTACTTCCATGATGAAGCAGAAGATGAAGGCCAAGGGAGTAGCCAGCATCGAGGAGCTGCGCGAACTCTGCATCGAGGCGGAGGTCAAGCTGATCGCCTGCCAGATGACGGTCGACCTCTTCGATATGGAGCGTGCGGCATTTATCGACGGCATCGAGTATGCGGGCGCGGCGGCCTTCTTTGAGTTCGCCGGAGACAGCGATATCTGCCTCTATATCTGATCCGGCTGCGGGGCATCAACGAGCAGCGCCGCCTCTGGGCGGCGTTTTTTGTTACAGAACCCATGATGAAGAACCACGAAAAGCACGAAAAAACACGAAATTTAATTGTTCGTGTCCTTTTGTGTCTTTCGTGGTTGTTTTCCATAGTCCCCATCGGCTTTGCCTATGGAATCCAACGATAAAGAACTGCGAAAGGCACGAAAAGATCCCTCCCTTCGGTTCGGGATGACAATTTCGCGTCAATCGGGAATTCTTTTTTTGCCGCCAATGAACGCAAATCGGTCGGGATCGGCTCGTTATCATCGACGCTTTTTATCCATTAACATCTATTTGCGGCTAAATTTTCCGTGGAGATCCTGACAACTCATCGGTCGTTGAGGGCATCTGTACCAGGGCCTCTCAGACCGGCTTTGCCATCGCGTTGACCCCCGCCAGCCGGTGAGGATCAACTGTGTCCTGGACCGCCTGTGCCGCGCCGGCAGCGACCCCGATCGATCTTCCTAAGGGGTGGTGCTTTGTGATATAAAGGTTTTTTATTTGGGTATCTTGCGGGGTTTGTCCTCATGGCGGACCGGAGATTGCAGGTTTTTCATACGGTCGCACGCTTGCTGAGCTTCACCAAGGCCGCAGAAACGCTGCATATGACGCAGCCGGCGGTGACCTTCCAGGTCCGGCAGCTGGAAGAGCATTTCAACACCCGGCTTTTCGACCGTACCCACAACCGCATCAGCATGACCGAGGCGGGCAAGAAGGTGTATGAGTACGCCGACCGTATCTTCGAGTTTTACGCGGAGATGGAGAACGCGGTCCGTGAGATGACGGGGGATATCAACGGCACGCTCACCATCGGTGCGAGTACCACGATCGCCGAGTACATGCTGCCGACCCTGCTCGGGGACTTCAAGGAACACTACCCGGAGGTCACGATCCACTTGAAGGTCTCCAACAGCGACGGCATTGTGTCCATGGTGGAGAACAACACCATCGATTTGGGGGTTGTGGAGTCCTCCGTAGGCAACAAAAATCTGGTGGTGGAGAACTGTAAGCGCGATCAGCTGGTCGCCATCGTTCCGCCGGGCCACCCCATGGAGGGGAAGCCTACGGTCGAGTTTTCCGATCTCTTGGAATATCCCTTCATCTGTCGGGAGGAGGGCTCCGGAACCCGCGAGGTGATCGACAATTATCTGTGCCAGCTGAAGCATTCCAACGCGGCTTTGAAGATTGCCATGGAGCTGGGCAGCCCGGAAGCGGTGAAGGGTGCCGTAGAGGCAGGTATGGGCGTGTCCGTGGTCTCCCGGGCGACGATCCGCAAGGAGCTGCGGCTGAACACGCTCGTGGAGTTGAATCTGGACCCACCCCTGGACAGGCCCTTCTCTTTCGTTCATCAGAAACAGAAGTTCCGCTCCCGGGCCATGGAAGAATTGCTCGAGTTTGCACGCGGCTACTGTGACACCCACGGCGATTCAGGCGGGGAGGGAAAATAGGTGGGCCGGGTCCGGGGCAGCGACCGCGGCGGCGAGCGGCAGCTGGTCAAGCATTATCGTGCTCTGGGGCCGGCGGATCGGGATACATTGCTCGCCTTCGGTGAGTTTCTGGCGTCCCGGAGTGCCGCGTACCGGCAGGAGGCAGCGGCTCCGCCGGAGCCGGCACCGATTCCGCGCCCGCAGGAGGAGAGCGTGGTCGGCGCCATCAAACGGCTTTCACGTCAGTATTACATGCTCGATCGCAGCGCCATGCTCAATGATACCTCCGCCCTGATGGGGGCCCACGTGCTGCAGGGGCGCCCGGCCGGCGAGGTGATCGACGAGCTGGAGGCGCTCTTCGCCCGCCACTACGCCGAATATCGCGCCGAGCAAGCACGCACAGAGGCCTGACCCATCCCCCGATGCAGGTCCTTACCAACTGGTTCCGCCGTTATTTCTCCGACCCCCAGATCGTCTTTCTGGCGGTCCTCCTGCTGGTCGGGTTCGCCGTGGTGCTCACCATGGGCGATATGTTGGGCCCGGTCCTGGCCAGCATCGTCATCGCCTATCTCCTCGAGGGCCTGGTCTCCTTCCTGCAACGGCACGGTTGGCGCCGCCTGGTGAGCGTGTCCCTGGTCTACGGCCTCTTCATCATCTTCGTCGGTCTGATCCTGTTCGGGGTCATGCCGCTGGTCTCCCGGCAGGTGACGGATCTGGTGCAGCAGTTTCCCCGCATGATCTCCGCGGGACAAAAGGCGCTGATGGGGCTGCCGGAGCGCTATCCGGACATCATTTCCACCGCGCAGATCCAGGAAGTGATCGGCACCATACATGCCGAGATCGCCGGCTTCGGTCAACAGGTCCTCTCCTGGTCGCTCGCCTCGGTGGTGGACATCATCACCCTGCTGATCTACATCATCCTGGTGCCGCTCCTGGTGTTCTTCTTCCTCAAAGACCGGAATCTGATCATCAATTGGTTCAAACGCTATCTGCCCAAACACCGCAGGATCGCCAGCACCGTGTGGCGGGAGATGGATCGTCAGATCTCCAACTATGTGCGCGGGAAGTTCTGGGAGATCCTGATCGTGTGGGCGGTGAGCTACATGGTCTTTTACGCCTTCGGGCTCAACTACGCCATGCTGTTGAGCATGCTGGTGGGGCTGTCGGTCATCATCCCTTACATCGGGGCCTCGGTGGTAACCCTGCCGGTCCTGCTGGTCGCCTGGTCCCAGTGGGGTTGGACATCCCAGTTCGCCTGGCTGGCGGGAACCTACATCCTCATCCAGGCCCTGGACGGAAACGTCCTGGTGCCCTTGTTGTTCTCGGAGGTGGTCGATCTGCACCCGGTGGCCATCATCGTGGCCGTGCTGGTGTTCGGGGGGCTGTGGGGTTTTTGGGGGGTCTTCTTCGCGATTCCGCTGGCGACCCTGGTGCAGGCGGTCCTCAGTGCCTGGCCACACCATCAATCGCCGCCGTGACCTAAGGAGAGACAACCATGGCCGAACCCGCCGAGCGCCGGGCGACCCATGAGGAGCTGGTGGGGGTTCCGGCGCATTTTGTTGCCGAGATCAGGTTTCGCTCCCGCCGTTCGACGCCATCGCCTTCGACCTGTCACTGCTGTGGGCGGATTGAGCCTCTATGAATCTTTTGGCCGCGATAGTAGGCCGGGTATCTTCCTGGCACTTCAAATGCCTATGGGCAGGAGAGAAATACAATGCAACCGCGGCTTAAACCTACTCTCTACGAGTCTCTGGAAGCTCTGCCGGAAGGAGTGACCGGGGAGATCCTGAATGGGCAACTGTACACACAGTCACGTCCATCCGGTCCACATGGCCATGTTGCCTTTCGTATTGATCGCTCGATTGGACGCAGTTACGGCGATGGTGTCGATGGTCCTGGTGGTTGGTGGATCTATCCTGAGCCGGAAGTACACTTTGTACGGGATACGGAAGTAGCAGTCCCGGATCTGGCTGGCTGGCGGCGCGGGCGGATGCCCTATCTGCCGGAGGATCAACGCTTCGAGGTTGTTCCCGATTGGGTTTGTGAGATCCTGTCCCCCTCGACTAAGCGGAAGGATCGTAAGGACAAGATGCCACTGTATGCGCGCTACGGTGTGCGGTATGCATGGCTGATTGATCCGGTCGAGCATACCTTGGAGGTCTATCAGTTCAACGCCAGTACTTGGGTTGAGGTTGGTCGCTTTACCGATGCTGATCAGGTGGTTGCTCCACCGTTCGAGGCCGTGAGCTTTGGTTTGGAGGTCCTCTGGGCACCGCGGCGACCGAGTCTCGTGTGAGTCTCAGGTGATATTCCTAATCTCATCCTGGATGGATACTGGGCATCCTTTCTCTGACCCGCGGTGATCTGGACCAAGCCGAGGCTATGTACCAGAAAGCCCTGACCCTTAATGAAGGCTGCGATCGCTTGCCGGGGAGGTGACCATCCTTTCTGGATTGTTACCGAGCGTGAGCCGAGCCGATGGTTGGCGAGCCCTTGTCATTGAGCGTGAGCCCAAAGTGGCGGCTGTTTGCGAGCCAGGTCCTCACCGTTGGCGAGCCGCTACAGCTAGGTAAGGATCTTTTCCCTCCGGACAACGCCAAATAATTCAGGATTGCTCCGGTGCGGTGACCTCGGCCAGTGTTGCTTCAAACCGCTCCCAGTCCGTTTCGGTTCCTGGCAGGCCGAATCTCAGGCTCGGCGGCTCGGTAAACAGCCGGGTCAGGATCCCCCGGCGCGCCAAGCGGTCTTGCAGCCGTGCCGCATCCGGTGTGCGGACCCATTGAAAGAGACCGCAGCCGCCGGCGGGGGGCAGTCCGCAGCGCGTCAGCAGAGCCGCCAGGCGGTCGCCGGCGGCTGCCAGGTAACGGCGGTTGCTTTGCTGCCAGGCGCGGTCCGCGAGTGCCTGGGTCGCCACCCAGCGCGCCGGCGAGCTGACCGCCCAAGGCCCGAGCAGCCCGGCGAGTCTTTCCAGCAGTCGGGGCTGCGCCAGCACAAACCCTACGCGGGCCCCGGCCAGACCGAAGAATTTACCCAGGGAACGCAACAGGATGAGCCCGGACCGGGGACAGAAAGAGGCCAGGCTCGCTTCCGGGGTGGCGTCCATGAAGGCCTCGTCCACCACCAACCAGCCACCGCGGGTGTCGAGTCGGACCTGCCAGGCGAGCAGCTCGTCCACCGGAAAGCGGGCACCGGTAGGATTGTTCGGATGGATCAGGACCAGCACATCCGATGCGGACACCGCCTCATCCAGCTGTCCTGCGGTGACGGACTTGACCTGGTGCCCGGCGCATCGCCAGGCATGAGCATGCTCAAAGCAACCCGGATGGAGTACGCTGACGCGCGCCCGGTCTCGCAGCCGCGGCAAGGCCTGGATGGCCGCCTGGGAGCCGGCAACGGCAAGCAGCGATGGGGTATCATAGTAAGTATGGGCCGCCGCTTCAGCCCGTCGCCGTCTTCGGGAAGGCGCGACCAGGTGGCCCGCGGCGGCTCGGGGATCGGCCAACCACAGGGGTTGATGCCGGTGGACAGATCGAGCCACTCGCCGCCGGGGATGCCGTAGCGCCGTGCCGCTTGACACAATCGCCCGCCGTGCTCAAGCATAGGTGGCTCGTGGCCCTGACCCCGGCCTCGGTTCCGGCCCCTCGGGTGCCTCTCTCGTTTGCCTGGTCGCTTCATTTCCGTGAGGATCCTGTTCGCTCACCGTGGATCGGTCGTTGCAGGCATCTTGCCATGCCTACTCATAGCACGCCACGGCGCTCACCAAGAACCACGAAAAACACGAACGAACACGAAAAGATCCCTCCTACGTCGGGATGACAATTTTCGTGTCTTTCGTAGATAATAGCCCGTCGGCTGGGTCCAAGGATGAACCCGGCTTTTCCTGCCCCCTGACAACTGCCCCCTGTCCTCTCCCCCTCTCCGATCGGTGTCCGTGCCGGCGTCTTGACGCAATCGACTCGGAGTGCCGGCATCCTGCCGGCAAACCAACGCCGCCAGGATGGCGGCGCTCCGATTCCTGCCGTGCTGCTGGCCCGTGCGGATTATTATCCGGTTGATCCGACCTCCTCCCCATCACGTCGAGTCTGCGCATCCTCCAGCAATAGCGCCATGCCTTTGCCTGCCGTCTTCTCGATTGCATCGGACGCCAGACCTAAATCCAGACAGGCTCGATACCACAAACGCAGGCGCTTGAAAAAGGTTGTTTTTTGTTCTTTCAAAAAATCTGTTGCTAGGCCAACGACTAAGCCGAGCAATCCACCTGCCGACATAGTTGAGAAAGTGAGTAACAAAACATCCTGCCATAGCCAGCCAGTTTTGATTAATAGCTGTGTGCTTGCGACTATGACTATGACTATGACTATGACTGCGACTGCGACTGCGACTGCGACTGCCATTAATATGATTTTGAATAGTATGTCAGCCAAGGTTCCCCTTCTTTTCACACCAAACCGACTGACCAATCCACTGGCTAGGCCGCTGGCCGCCGCCATCCACTGGGCCCTGAAAAAGCCGGCAACCGTCTGGCGAGATGAAAATTTACCCATCACCGGGACGTCCCAGAGACCTTTTGCTATCGCTGGATCTTCAGAAATTCCTCGCTCATGCAGTGCTTCCCGCAAGAGCTCGGCCAGGAAACCCATGGCCTCGTCCGAGTCCTGTAGCTTGCCGATGTTCAGTTTCCAGGTATTGGCGATGGAACGTCCGCTGCGCCGTTCCGTTTCATCCCTCGAGAATCGGCGGCTGATGGTCTGGGCCTGGCAAGAGCTCCATGTAAGATTTGTGGGCGAATCTGAAATTCCCATCTTTGCTGGGATCTGTAACCAGCAGGCCGCAGGCACGCACATCGGTATTGATCTTGCGCATGATTTCAGCAGACTTGGTTTGCCATTCGAGGCGCGCTTCACTGCGTAGCGGATGGGGATCCTCATCCCTCACCGCATCTACGCTCTGTGACACCGCATCGGGGATTGCAGCGACCAACTGCTCCACCGCCTCCTCCAGCTGGCGTCCATCGATCTGATTAGGTAGCTGCTTGGCCGCCATGTAGGCGGCGATCCCGCTCATGAAATAGTGCCGCTCGGCACTGTTCAGGACCATGAACGGGGGGGTGTCGAAGGAAGATTTGTCGTGTTTGGCCTGCTGGCGTTTCAGGGTTTGGCGGATGAAGAGATCGATCACTAGCGCCGAATCGATATGGCGACGCTGGGACAAGTGTTCGCGTCGCCATAGCAGGGACACGGCATATAACAAGGAAGGCCGTGCCACCACCTCGTAGAATTTCTCGTCTTTCTCCGCCAGGTTGAGGATTTCGGTGCGGGTAGATTGGTCCGCCTCGCGTAGGCTCTCAGCGATCTGGTCGAGATTGAAGGGTGCCAGATAGAGGGTGTGGGTCCGTTCCGCGTTGCCCAGGGCGCGTCTGAGCTCCCGGCTGTCGAGAAAGAAATTGGGGCGCCCGGTGACGATGAGTTTTGCTTCCGGGTAATTCAGACGCCACAGGGTGCGGAAATGGCCGATCCGGGCCTCGGTATCGCCGCTCAGATCGATCTCGTCGAACCCCTCGAAAATCAACAACAGCCGTCCGGCCAGATGTAGATGCAACAGGGCCTGGGCGTCGATGCGGTAGCGATAGGCCCAGGTTGCCAGCAATTCCTCCGGCGTCAGGGTGCGCAGGTTCTTGCCCCGCAGCTCGATCAGGATGGGGATCCGGGTATCGGGGTGTTCATCGCGCTGCTTGATGAGGTGGTAGCAGAGCAAGAATGAAGCGGTGCTCTTGCCCTGCCCGTATTCGCCTAATAGGGCCAATTGACATTCGGTGTTATCGTCTTGCAACCAGTCGCGGATGAATGTCTCAAGGGTTTGGTCCCGGACCGTGTTTCCCTTGTTTTCCTTGCGATAAGACGAGGATGTGTAAACATCTAGCAAGGTCAAATTGCTGTCCATCAGCTTATGGTCTTCGACGCGGTGGCAGATGTCGGCGAAATAATTCGAGAAATCCACCAGATCCGCCAGCAGCGCTGCTTCACTGGTGTAGATAAGGCGGCAATCCGCAAAGGTCTCCTCAGGTGGGGAAGCATTGTTTTTCAACGCCACAATCAGCTTGATCCGGGTTCGAGCTCGGTTGGCTGCAACCTCGCGTGCATAGTCCACCAAGCCGGACAGATCTTGCGGGGCCTCCTGATAACAGGCCAATACCGCTAGTGCGCCGGTATGCTTTTCCTCGCCCAGCCAACAGCTGTGGGCCGGGTCGTATTCGCCGTCGAATTGATAACTGCGGTTGCGTAACAGCCATAACTGGCGGGTCCGTTCGTGCCAGACTAGGGATTCCGGCCTTTCCAGAAGGTCGTGTTCGAGTTCGGCATCCTCCCGGTAAGGCGCCCGTTTTTCCCGGCTTTCCGGTTTGCGGCTGAGCAGCAGTTTGATGTCCCGCAACACACTGGCGGCCTCGCGGTTTTGCTCCTGTTCGTGCTGCGCCAGGCTCTTTTGGCCCGCCCAGGCAGTAAAGACCCGGATATAGGCATAAACCAGGCCGATGAATAAAACTGCGAACAGCCAGGCTTCCATGGGGGTCAAGACCAGCGGTGCGGGTCGAGAGATCAGTCCGAAAGGCTTGAGCAGCGCAAACAGCAAGCCGCCGATCATGGAGGTATTGAGCGACAGGCTGCCCAGGAACAATGTCCCGAAACCCAGTAACGCGAAGAAGCCGGAGAAAGCAAAGCGTTCCCGGGTATAGCGATGCCTTTTCCACCAGATGTAAAAGGCCCACAATGCCATGGCGCTTGCGGTTATCAGCAAGACGAACAAAAACCGGACGAACAGTGATGACGTGAATATGCCTCTTAGGTTTTTCAGCTATTCATTAGTTGACATTTGGCCCGTAGGATGGGCAAAGCGAAGCTGGGCCAGCCGGGTGGCCTCGAACACTGGTCATTGCGCAGGGCTTTCCGAGCCGCAATCTCTTGTTGGGAGACAAATAAGGCGCAGCGTGCCCGTCAAATAGCGATGGGCACGCTGCGTGGTATAGATCCTTCTCTGGCTCCCACGCTCCAGCGTCATGAAACCTTGGCCGCTGGAGCGGCCACACGTGCGTTCCCACGCTGGAGCGTGGGAACGAGCCCGGATATACCCCTTGGGTTTTTCAGCTATTCATTAGCAATGGTAGATCGGGTTAGGCGCGTGCTTCGGGGTGTTCGGTCAGGCGGCAGGGTTCGGGCGCGCCGTAACCCGACACACGATGCCGCAGTCTAGCCTTGAATGTCGGGTTACGGCGCGTTCAACCTCGGTTGCCCACTCGCGCATCGCAAGGTGCGCCTAACCCGACCTACAAGACTTGCTCCCATGCTGGAACCTGGGAGCCAGAGAAGCAGGTGCTGTCACCCGTTTGCTCCATTGAGTGGTCAGCCAGGTTGGGAACTCTCAATACACTTCGTCATTCCGGCAGGGATTGCCGGAATCCAGTGCCAGGGATGGCAAAAACAGTGGGGGGTCGAATCGTTATATCGCACAACCATGCCACTTTAAGGGCACCTTGAAAAATAGGTATTTTCACCAATCAAGCGACTCTAAGCCATTGATTGTTGAGAGGTACTGTAGACGAAAACCGTATTTTTCAAAGTGCCCTTAAATTTAACCACTACCCAAACGCGCGACTGCCCAGGCAATGTTTTCCCGCGCCTGTCCTTCATAGTTTTCGTAAAAATAGGTCGTGTGAAAAATTCTCTCGCGCGACAGAAATGATAATAAAATTTGTCGCCGTCTTTGCTTGAAAATAGCTGTCCGCACCCATTTGTATTCGGCTCGTACATCGGCCTCGAACTTCCAAAAGGTACTCGGCTTGCTCCCGAGGATGGCCAAGTCGATATCGACCAACAGTGCTTCATCACTACGCTTAGGCTCGGCATCGTGCACAGTCGCCATAATCAGGCTGTAAACACGATCGACGACATCGCTATTGACATCATTGTGACGCAAAAATGATTTTGCCCATTCGGCACTTTTAATTTCATTCTCATACCCGTAGGGTGGGCTGTGCCCACCATCCAGGCACAGTATTGGTGGGCACAGCCCACCCTACGGGATATATGAAAAATATGAAGAAACGGGGTGCTAGGGTTTGTCTAGCTTAGGATCTTTCAGGCAGTCCTTTAATCGCTTTGCTTTAGAACGCCTAATTGAAACGACTTTCATCTCATGCCTACTCGTCGATGCCGTTATGCAACCACAGAAATAGCCATAATTACCATTGGTGTCCACATATTGGTCGTCTTCCGGATAAGCAAGGTTTTCGACGCCTTCTGCCTGGTAGCCGCCTTGGGTGCCGATGATCCATCTTCCGTCGGCATCATCGATCCAATAGTTTCCGGGGGTAGGATTCGAGATCCAGCCACAGCGGGTTTCAGTATCGGCAAGAGCGGTTGTACTCAATAATAAAAATCCTGCCAAAACGAGAGGTTTCATCTTTTTTCTCTCCTTTTCAAGGTTTTTTTTCGACCCGGATTCAAACAGTGATCCTGACTTATTCGGCGTTGTCCGAAGGGTTTGACATGTCGCGTTTCGACACAACCTACACACATATTACCGCCCGTGCCGTATGTATGCACGGACCTCACTTCGGGTAAAAACAATCCTGTAAATCTTGTCAATCCTGTGAATCCTGTCCCATTGACGCCGTGGGAGGGAGGTGGGGTAAGCTGCATAATCCGTGACAATCCGCGTAATCTGCGGATTTAAAAATGCGAACACGACTATGGACACCATCCGCATCCGCGGCGCCCGCACCCACAATCTCAAGAATCTGGATCTGGATCTGCCGCGGGATCGGCTGATCGTGCTCACCGGGTTGTCCGGGTCCGGTAAATCCTCGCTGGCCTTCGATACCATCTATGCGGAGGGGCAGCGCCGCTATGTGGAGTCGCTGTCCGCCTATGCCCGCCAGTTCCTGTCCATGATGGACAAGCCGGATCTGGACCATATCGAGGGGCTGTCGCCGGCCATCTCTATCGAGCAGAAGACCACCTCCCACAACCCGCGCTCCACCGTGGGCACCATTACCGAGATCTACGACTATCTGCGCCTGCTCTTCGCCCGGGTCGGTAGCCCCCACTGCCCCCAGCATGGCACGTCCCTCGAGGCCCAGACCGTGAGCCAGATGGTGGATCAGGTGTTGGCCCTGCCCGAGGGCGAGAAGCTGATGCTGCTGACCCCGGTGGTCTCCGCGCGTAAGGGGGAGTACCAGCGCCTGCTCGGCGAGCTCCACGCCCAGGGCTTCATCCGCGCCCGGATCGACGGCGACTTGTTCGAGCTCGACGACCCGCCGGAGCTCGACCTCAAGCGCAAGCATAATATCGAGGTGGTGGTGGACCGCTTTCGGGTGCGGCCGGACCTGGCGCTCCGACTCGCCGAGTCCTTCGAGACCGCTCTGGGCCTCTCCGGTGGCCTGGCACGGGTGGCCCGGATCGACGCCTCGGACCAGGAGGAGCTGCTGTTTTCCGCCTCCTTCGCCTGTCCTCTGTGTGGCTACAGCATCGAGGACCTGGAGCCGCGGCTGTTCTCCTTCAATAATCCGGTCGGCGCCTGCCCTACCTGTGACGGCCTGGGCGTCGAGCAGTTCTTCGACCCGGCCAAGGTGGTGAGTCACCCCCAAGCGAGTCTCGCCGGGGGGGCCGTGCGCGGCTGGGACCGGCGCAATGCTTACTATTTTCAATTGATCCGCACCCTCGGTGCCCACTATGGTTTCGATGTGGAGACCCCCTGGCAGGCGTTGCCGGAACGGGCGCACAAGCTGGTCCTGTACGGTTCCGGGCGGGAGAAGATCAGGTTTACCCTGCCTCACGAACGGGGCGCCGGCAGGCTGCGGCCCTTCGAGGGGATCATCCCCAACATGGAGCGCCGCTACCGGGAGACGGATTCCAACACGGTGCGCGAGGAGCTGGCCCGCTATATCTCCCAGCAGCCCTGTCCCGACTGCACCGGCTCCCGGCTCAATGAGGCCGCGCGTCACGTGCTGGTGGCCGATCACAATCTGCCGCGGCTGGCCGCCTTGCCCGTGGGCGAGTCCCTGCGTTTCTTCGAGACCCTCAGCCTGCCTGGCCGGCACGGTGAGATCGGCGCCAAGATCATCAAGGAGATCGCCCAGCGGTTGCGGTTCCTGGTGGACGTGGGCCTCGACTACCTGACCCTGGAGCGCAGCGCCGATTCCTTGTCCGGCGGTGAGGCCCAGCGCATCCGGCTCGCCAGCCAGATCGGCGCCGGCCTGGTGGGGGTCATGTATATCCTGGACGAGCCCTCCATCGGTCTGCACCAGCGCGACAACGCCCGCCTGCTGCGTACCCTCACCCATCTACGGGACCTGGGCAACACCGTCATCGTGGTCGAGCACGACGAGGAGGCCATCCGTACCGCAGATCTGGTGGTGGATCTGGGACCCGGTGCCGGCGTCCACGGCGGTGAGATTGTTTCTCAAGGCACGAGCGACGAGGTAGCTGCTAATCCCGGCTCCCTCACCGGCCACTATCTGAGCGGCGACCTGCGGATCGAGATCCCGACTGCGCGGACCCCGGTGGATCCCGAGCGCCAGCTACGGGTGCGGGGGGCCAGCGGCCACAACCTGAAGGGCATCGACGCCGCCATCCCGGTGGGCACCTTCTGCTGTATCACCGGCGTCTCGGGCTCCGGAAAATCCACCCTCATCAACGACACCCTGTACCCGGCCGTTGCCCACCGGCTCAACGGCGCAGCCTCGAGTCCGGCGCCGCACGCATCGATCGAAGGGCTGGACCACTTCGACAAGGTGGTGGACATCGACCAGAGTCCGATCGGTCGCACGCCCCGTTCCAACCCCGCTACCTACACGGGTCTGTTCGGCCCGGTGCGGGAGCTGTTCGCCGCCGTGCCCGAGGCCCGCTCCCGCGGCTATACCCCCGGACGCTTCAGCTTCAACGTCAAGGGGGGGCGCTGCGAGACCTGCCGCGGAGACGGCTTGATCCGGGTGGAGATGCACTTCTTGCCCGACGTCTATGTCCAGTGCGACACCTGCCGGGGCCGGCGCTACAACCGCGAGACCCTGGAGATCCGCTACAAAGGCAAGACTATCGATCAGGTCTTGGACCTCACGGTGGAGGACGCCGCGGATTTCTTCTCCGCCGTCCCGGTCATCAAACGCAAACTCCGGACCCTGATCGATGTGGGACTGGCCTATGTCCGCCTCGGCCAGAGCGCCACCACCCTGTCCGGGGGCGAGGCCCAGCGGGTCAAGCTGTCCCGGGAGCTCAGCAAGCGCGATACCGGCCGCACCCTCTATATCCTGGATGAGCCCACGACCGGGCTCCACTTCCAGGACGTCAAGCAACTCCTGGAGGTCCTCCACCGCCTGCGCGACCACGGCAACACGGTGGTGGTCATCGAGCACAACCTGGACGTGATCAAGACCGCGGACTGGATCCTCGACCTGGGGCCGGAGGGAGGGGACCGGGGCGGCGAGATCATCGCCACCGGAACCCCCGAGCAGATCGCCGCCAACCCGGACTCCCATACCGGGCGGTTCCTCAAGCCCCATCTGGAGCGGGGGTGGTAGTACCTCGTACGGATGCCCTCAATACCGCTCACATTGAACGAGCAGGATCTTCACGGAAGATTTATCCGCAAATCAACGCAAATGGACGCAAATGATGAGTGAATGGATTTGCGTCGATTCGTGTTCATTTATCGTCCGGGACCCGACACTATTCGGATTTCGCGATTCAGAGCGCGAGCTGGACCCGAACGGCGTTTTCGACGGCACGCAGGTTGGCCGCTGACTAGGGTGCCGAGCTGCTCGGTCAGGCGCGATTTGTCCGCCGTGGTCAGTTGATCCGCCATCGCCTTGCCCTCGGCCTCCTGGATCCGGACCCTGGCCTCGCTGGGATAGAGCTTGGAGGTATTACTGCCCAGCGGGACCACCTGCACCCGGTTCAGAAAGCGGTTGGTGGAGTCGTTGCTGACGATGACGGCGGGGCGGCGCTTTCTGATCTTACCGCCGACCGCAGGGTCGAAATCGACCCACCAGACCTCACCGCGACGCACTCGCTGCGCCTCCAATCAGGGCCTGGCTCCACTCGGTCGCTACCTGCTCGCGCTCGGCATCGCTCGCCAGCTCGCGATAGGCGGCGTCCAGCTCGGTCTCCGGTGCCAACTTCTGGGTTTCCTGGAGTATGGCGTCGGTGAACTCGACCGGGATTCGGAACCAGAAGGGGTGACCACGGCTCTGGGGACTGCCCAAGGGCTGATCCTTGGCGTTGCCGTTCCAGCGGATGCCGACTCCGGGCTCTCCATCCCAGTCGAGTCGGGCGACTGCACAGTCGTCCGGACCACCGTCATAGATCACCTGAACGTTGGAGACATGGCGCTTAGGGCCAGTGACAGTCTTCGGATTGCAGTAGTCAGTCATCGCGTCGTTCCTCGCGTTTGGTCGGGACGCTGGAAAGGTTAGACCCATCCGATACATAAATAAATCAATACCTATAATCGTACATATGGAAATATGTACGATCATACCTATGATTCTATGTCCCGCGTGAGCGTGTGCTGCTCGGTGTCTACGCGGCTATGGACATGATGGATGGATTGAGTATAGGAAAATTCTTCCGGTAGCTTCAGTATTGCGTTACGAAGGCAAGATGTCGGCCTCAATCGCAAGATGCCCAAGGGTTGATGACGTTCAAACCGGCGGCCTCGAACGGACTGGTATCCCGCGTGGCAAGGGTCAGCTTATGCGCGTCGGCGATGGCCGCGATATAGCCGTCCACCGAGGCGATGGCTCTGCCGTCCGCACGGGCGCGGGCACGAAGCTCCGCGTAAGCGTCGGCCGCTTCGATGCCGAAAGGCAGGATACGGTCACCGAATACCGGCACCACACGCCGGTTGAGGTTCTGGCGCAAGGTCTCCTTGCGCTTACCATCCGGCAGGGCCGCGATGCCGAAACGCAGCTCGGCCAGGCTGATGGTGGACAGGTAAGGCGTTTCGACGGCCTGCGCGTCGATCCAGGCCGACACAGCCGGGTTGGCGGCGGGCTTCAATGGCTCGGAAACAACGTTGGTATTGAGCAAGATCATTCGGGTAGTGGTAGATTTTCAAGTGGGAGAGCGATTCATTGCTTCAATAACTTTAGTGCGCGAAGCGCATCATAGTTGAAACTATGGACTTTAAGTCCCTTCACTTTCAGTCCGTGGCTTGTCCACGGATGAGGACTTTAGTCCTCCAGACTATGGACTTTCAGTCCATAGTGGTTGATTACCAGCGGAAACTGATGGTTGGGTGCATAATCGCTCAAACCTCGCCTCGTCATTCCGGCAGGGATTGCCGGAATCCAGGCGCCAGGGATGGCAAAAGCAGGGAGGTCTGAACCATTATCAGGCCGATAGGTGGCTCGTCTACAACTTATAAATTTACCACTACCTCATTCGAAGTCCACCGGCTCGGTTGTGGTTTTGTCGCGCTCGATCCGCAGGTCAAGGCCCCCGACCTCATGGCCGATCTCGGCCAGCAGAGAACCGAGCTTGATACGCCGGACGGGCCGGGCCGAACTGCTGTCTCAAGGATAGCGCGGATTTCGACCTCCGTGCTCCGTCCATGATGCACCGCGCGCGCCTTGAGGGCACGATGTGTCTCTTCAGGTAGGCTGCGAACCACAACAGTCGACATGGCTACCACTCCTGCCTTTAGAGCACTTTGAAAAATACGATTTTCGTCTATGGCACGTCTCAACAATCAATGGCTTAGAGTCGCTTGATTGGTGAAAATACCTATTTTCAAGGTGCCCTTTATACGACGAATGATAGCATGTATATTTTACATGCTATCATCACATACGTCCTTCCGGAGTGATCTTGCAAATGACAACGGAGTCGCTATGAAATCGATCCTGATTCTGCTCGGGGTATTGGTCACCCACCTGGCCACGGCCGGTTCGCAGGTGCTCGAATCGAAGGTGCACGAAAAGGTGCTCGACAACGGACTGAAGGTGCTGATGAAGCCCGACCATCGGGCCCCGATCGTCACCTCCCAGGTTTGGTACAAGGTCGGGGCCAGCTATGAGTATGGTGGCCTGACCGGCATCTCCCACGTGCTGGAACATATGATGTTCAAGGGTTCCAAGCAGCTCGCTCCCGGCGAGTTCTCCCGCATCATCGCGGAGCACGGCGGTCGGGAGAACGCCTTTACCGGCCGCGATTACACGGCCTATTACCAGCTCTTGGCCAAGGACCGGCTCGAGATCGCCTTCGAGCTGGAGGCCGAGCGGATGCGCAACCTCACGCTACCGGAGGAGGAGTTTCGCAAGGAGCTGGAGGTGGTCAAGGAGGAACGCCACCTGCGTACCGAGGACGACCCCGAGTCCTTGACCTTCGAGCGGTTCAATGCCACCGCTTACCAGGCATCGCCCTATCGAACGCCTATCATCGGCTGGGCCGGCGACCTGGAGCACCTAAAGGTCGCCGATCTAAGGGACTGGTACCACAGGTGGTATGCCCCGAACAACGCCACCCTGGTGGTAGTGGGTGACCTGGAGCCGGAAAGGGTCTTCAGGCTGGCCGAAAAACACTTCGGTCCCCTGCAGCCGGAGCGGATACTGCCGCCGAAGGCCCGCGGCGAGCCCGTGCAGCGGGGTGAGAAACGGATGCGGGTCAAGGCGCCGGCCAAGGAGCCTTATCTCATCCTGGGCTATAAGGCCACCGCCCTAGGCCATGCCGAAGCGGCCTGGGAGCCCTATGCCCTGGAGGTGTTGGCCGCGGTGCTCGACGGCGGCGACAGCGCCCGCTTCAGCCGCGAGCTGATACGCGGCACGCGAGTGGCCGCGACGGCGAGTACCGATTACGGCCTCTTTACCCGTCTGCCCGCGATGTTCCTGATCGACGGCACCCCGGCTAAGGGGCATACCCTGGAAGCACTCGAGCGGGCTTTGCGGGCCCAGGTCGAGCGGGTCCAACGCGAACCGGTGACGGTGTCCGAGCTCGAGCGCATCCGTGCCCAGGTCGTCACCCACAAGATCTATAAGCAAGACTCGGTCTTCTATAAAGCCATGCGGTTGGGAATGGTGGAGAGCGTAGGCCTGGGGTGGCCCGTGTTGGACCAGTACGTCGAGCAGCTGCGACGGGTAACCCCGGAACAGATTCAGGCCGTGGCGCGCAAATACCTGGTCGCGGACCGGCTCACGGTGGCCCTGCTGGAGCCCCAACCCCTGGACAGCGAACAACCGCGCTCGCATGCAGCGGGAGGACATGGTCATGCGCACTAATAACATCCGCCTCTTCTCCATAGCTTGCGCCCTGTTTGGTCTCGCTGTTGTGAGTACCGCGCAGGCGGGACCCAAGATCGAGACCTGGAACACCACCAAGGGCGCGCGGGTCCTGTTCGTCGCCGCACCGGATCTACCGATCCTCGACGTCCGGCTGGTGTTCGATGCCGGGAGCGCCCGGGACGGCAAGCGCTCCGGTCTGGCCTCCCTGACCGCGACTATGTTGACGCAGGGGACGCGGGAATGGGACGCGGACACCGTCGCCGAGCGGATCGAGTCCGTCGGGGCAGAGCTCTCCGCGAGTGCCGGCCGCGATATGGCCACCCTGTCGCTGCGCACCTTGACCGCAGGGTCCGCGTTGAACCAGGCCCTGGAGACCCTGGCCAAGAGTCTGTCCGAGCCCAGGTTCGGCCAGGCCGATTTCGAACGCGTGCGCGAGAATCGCCTGGTTGCCCTGCGTCAGGACGAGCAGGATCCGGGCACCGTCGGCTCCAAGGCGATCTACCACAAGGTCTTCGGCGATCACCCCTACGCCTCCGATCCCGCCGGGGCCCCGGAGACGGTAAGCGCCATACGGCGCAAGGATCTGGTGGAGTTTTACCGCCGCTATTATGTGGCCGGCAATGCGGCGATCGCTATGGTCGGGGCCCTCTCGCAGGAGCAGGCTCGGGACCTGGCGGAGCGCCTCACGGCCGATTTGGACACCGGTGAGCCGCCACCCGAGTTGCCGCCGGTGCCGGAGCTGTCCGATCCGGTCCTGGAACGGCTGAGCTTCCCATCGACCCAGACCCACATCTTCGCGGGACAGCCGGGGATGCGACGGCTCGATCCGGATTATTTTCCCCTCTATGTGGGTAATTATATCCTCGGGGGCGGTAGGTTCGTCTCCTTGCTCATGGACGAGGTGCGGAAGAAGCGGGGGCTGTCCTACAGCGTCTACAGTTACTTCTTCCCCATGGCCGAATGGGGTCCCTTCCTGATGGGGCTGCAAACCAAAAACGATCAGGCTGCCGAGGCCCGGGAAGTGCTGATGGACACGGTGCGGCGGTTCCGGGAGCAAGGGCCTACGGAAGCTGAGCTGGCGGCCGCGGTAAAACACATCACCGGCGGCTTTCCGTTACGTATCGCTAGCAACAGCAAGGTCGTCGGCTATCTCGAGGTGATCGGCTTCTATGGCCTGCCTCTGGACTACTTGGACCGCTTCAGCGAGCGGGTGTCCGAGGTAGGGGCCGAGCAGATCCGAGACGCCTTCAACCGCCGGCTACATCCGGACCGGTTCGCCACCGTGATCGTCGGGCCGCGGGAAGATCGCGCGATCGATAGCGGGGATTGATGGGCTGTTTGGTTAGAAGGACCCTAGTACCCCATTTCACCCTATTTTTCGTTCTCAGAGCCCCCCAAATGCGCCCAGGCGACGTTACAGCGCTTGGCAAGAGAGTAGCGCTGTGCCTTGCCTAGGCGCATTTGGGGGGCTCTGAGAACGAAAAATAGGGTGAAATGGGGTACTAGCGTCGTGTTGCGTTACGCCGCGCTCCCTGTTTGCGTACCTACACACAGTCCTGGTCCGATCCTGGCGCTGTCCGGCATGATTTGGCGTGATCTGAGAAGGTGTCATGTTGGGTTACGGCGCGTTCGGCGCTGTTTGTGTTCTTCAGGATTGGGCAACGCGCCTAACCCAACCTACACTTAACGCAAGGTCCGTGCATGCAAGCAGCACGGCGGTAATATGGGTGTAGGTTGCGTTAAGGCGATTGCCGGAAAATGATAGACCAGGATGGGTCAGCTATTCGTTCGTCTTCAAGGAGCGACAACAGGCGCATCGTTGTGCGATGTAACTGTTGTCGCGACCCAGAAGACGGACGAAAAGACAAGCAGGCTGGTCTGTCATTTGACAGAAATCGCCTAAGATGCTGGCACTGGCCTGGCCGTCGATCAATGAGCCTTAGTGCGTCGAAGCGCAACACGTCCAATCTTCCGGACAACGCTAAATAATTCAGAACCGCTACCCACAATTCAACCAATGGCCTCGTCTTGAAAGCGATGCGGCGGATCGATCAGCCAGATACAGCGCCCAAGTCAGGCCCCACACACCAGGTCTACACAAGATCATGACTACCGATCTTACCACCGAGATCCTGAAGCAAATCCGAGACGGCATCAAGGAGTTGCGGGAGGACTTCAATCAACGGCTCGACCAGACCAATGCGCGGCTGGATCAGACCAACTCACGCCTCGGGCGGGTAGAACAGGGTCTTAATGATCTGGGCAAGTTTATGCGTCAGATTGCCCTCGATCAGGCCAGGTGTTGTTGACGTTTATCTGAGCGAGGGTGATTGCGAGAAATTTTCGGAATGATAAGTTATAGGCTTAACTTGAGGCATAACTCTGGCGGTTTCTCCGTTGGTCGCCCTCCATGGCGAGCCACAAATTTGGGGACCTATATACCTGACTAGCCACGGCTAGCTGTGTCTCCTTGCTAACCCCGGTGAGCAGTGTTTTCCTTCGCGGTTTGGATGAA
>Ga0209458_1000236_pt1 | contig 24075 bp, 22 predicted proteins | sample WorMetLIZAISLAND_FD_187411 | JGI IMG/M metagenome (GOLD analysis project Ga0209458, IMG submission 187411) | Marine gutless worms symbiont microbial communities from Max Planck institute for Marine Microbiology, Germany - Inanidrilus manae... ...
GAGGGCATATGGCTCGTCAGCTTCATGCACTACGATCTGGGATACGTCGACTTGGAACAGAGGACCCTGCAACCCCTCGACAACCCGTTCGGCCCGAGGTTGTCACCTATGTCTTAGGTACAAACTGATACCTATGTGTCCGGGTCGGACAGGGCAAAGGGTGGCGGATGGGGTGGGATTCGAACCCACGAGGCGGGGTCACCGCCTGCCGGTTTTCAAGACCGGTGCATTCGACCACTCTGCCACCCATCCAAGCCGGCGGCGAAGATAAGCAATCGCGGCATTGGATGCGAGGTCTGCGGACTCGCGCCGGATTGCCGCCGCCTCATCAATACGGCGTTAACCGTTGAATACTATGCCGAGGTCAGCGCCGCGGCCGCCAGACACCACGCGTGGCGCCATCCGCCGGTGAGACCCCGTATGAGCGACGGCGACTTCACGGACAATATGCAGTTCGAGTCACTGCGCCGGCTCTACCGCTATTGGCAGGAACGCCGCGGCAGCCGGCGGATGCCCGCACGCAGCGACATCGATCCGGCCGACTTCCGCTACGCGCTGGGCAACCTGTTTCTGATCGCCGTGGAGCGCGACCCGTTGCGCTTTCGCTATGTCGTCTATGCCACCAACCATGCCGCCCGGCGCGGCTTCGACCTCACGGGCGCCTATGTCGACGAGATCCCGGACCTGGAGCTGCGTGCATTCCTGCTGCCGATCTACGAACGGCTCGTCGCCGAGGCCAAGCCATTCCATGCCGTACGTGATGACAGCCTGTACGACCGCCTGCACCACTACGAGATCCTCGCCCTGCCGCTATCGGCGGACGACCGCGAGGTCGACATGCTGCTGGTCCTCGTCGAGTACTTCGCCTTGCCGCGCGAACGCGACTGAATGCAGGCATTGTGACCGGGTTCACGGATCCTGATCGGTTCCGCCGCCACGATCGGCGGCAACGGTAGAGGAGCCGAAACCATGTTGGGACATCTGATCCTCTGGAAGTGCGCCTTCACGCGCCAGCCGCCGTCGCTGCTGACGTCGCGGCCGACGGCCGACGAGCAGGCCAGCTTCGAGCGGCGCCGCAGCCGCCGCCTGACCTTCACGCCCCTTTTCCTGGTGCGCGGCTGAACGTCCTGGCCCATATGCACCGGCGCCGGATGGGACCTAGTCGGGCGCGCCACCCCTGAGCCGTTCCAGCTCGTCGATGTCGCGTGGCCAGTCCTTCTTCAGCAGGCGTGACAAAGAGCGGTCGGCCAGCAGCCTGCCGTCCGTCTGGCAGCGCGGGCAGTAGTTGGTCTCATTGCTGGCATAGCGGATGCGCTGGACCCGGGTGCCGCAGTCCGGACAGGGCTCGCCATAGCGGCCGTGCACGGCCATCTCCGGTCGGAAGGCGGTGACCTTGGTGGGAAAGCCGTCACCGCATTCGGCCTGCAGATGGGCGGCCCAGTGCGAGAGCGTGTCCCGGGTGGCGGCGTACAGGCGCTCGACCTCACCTGCTTCCAGGCTCTGGCTCATCGCCACCGGCGACAGTCGCGCCCGGTGCAGGATTTCATCCGAATAGGCATTGCCGATGCCGCTGAAGATGCGTGGATCCGTCAGTGTCCGCTTCAGGGTGTGGTTGGCTGCCGTGAGTGCGGCGGCGAACTGCTCCGGACCTGCCTCCAGCACCTCGAGCCCGCCGGGGTCGAGCACGGCCAGCGCTGCGTCATCGGCGAGCAGGTGCAACGACGCCCGCCGCTTGCTGCCGGCCTCGGTGAGGATCAGGCTGCCATCGGGGAAATCGAAGGCGGCCAGGCCGCTGCGTCCGGCCGGCGCCGTGCCCGGCGGCTTCCACTGCAGCCGGCCGGCGATCATCAGGTGCAGGACCAGCCACATGCCCCCGTCGAGGCCGAAGGCGATGCGCTTTCCGACGCGCCGCAGGGCCAACACACGCCGCCCCCTGACCGTGGCGAGCGGCGGCTCCGCCGTGCGCAGGAGGAACGGGTTCTTCACCCGCACATCCTGCAGCACCTGGTCCAGCACGCGCGGCCGCAGGGCGTGCAGATAGAGCTCGATATCGGGCAGTTCCGGCATGCTTGATCCGCGTCCGTCCCATCGTCGGTCAGTAGGCAGCGGCAATGGTAAGGCGTTATGGTCCGCGATCACCAGTTCCCGCGAGCACGGCCGCACCCAAAGGAGGCGCCAGGCATGATCCCGATCGATTTCAATGGCCGCACGGTGCTGGTCACCGGCGGTTCCAGCGGTATTGGCAACGGCATCGCCCGGGCCTTTCGCCAGGCCGGTGCCGCGGTCGTCGTGACCGGCACCCGGGACTCTGCCGATGCCTATGCCGGTGACGAAGGCTCGGATCTCGCTGGCCTGGACTACCACCATCTGGACGTCGCCGACGATGCCGCGGCGACAACCCTCGCAGAACGGCTCGGGCACGTCGACGTGCTGGTCAACAGCGTCGGCACCGTCGCCTACAAGCGGCGCGAGTTCACCATGCCGGTGTGGCGCCAGGTCATCGACGTCAATCTGAACGGCGTCATGCACTGCTGCACCCTGTTCAAGGAGCGGCTGGCGCATAGCGACCTTGCCGGCGGCGGCAACATCATCATCGTCTCGTCCATGGCCAGCTTCCACGCCACCCGGGGCAACCCCGCCTACAGCGCCTCCAAGGGCGGGCTGCGCACGCTGACGATGACGCTGGCCGAGGCCTGGGGTCCGGACGGCGTGCGCGTCAACGCCCTGGCGCCGGGCTTCGTCGACACCAAGCTGACCAAGGTCACCCGCGACAATCCGGAGCTGTACGCCGCGACCATTGCCGATACGCCGCTGCGGCGCTGGGGCACGCCGGCCGACATGGGCAATGTCGCCCTGTTCCTGGCCTCGCCGCTGGCCGCCTATATCACCGGCGCGACGATCCCGGTGGACGGCGGCAAGGGCCTGTCCTAAGGCGGCGCGCGATGGATGAACTGCACCGTCTGCCGACCCCGGCCCTGCTGCTCGACCAGGCCCGGCTGGACGGCAACCTGCAGCGCATGGCGGACCGCGCGGCGACACTGCGGGTCGCGCTGCGGCCGCATCTGAAGACCGCCAAGTCGGCCGAGATGGCACGGCGGGCCATCGCCGGCCAGGCCGGCGGTATCGCCGTGTCGACCGTGAAGGAGGCCGACTACTTCGCCGCAGCCGGCTTTACCGACATCACGTACGCCGTCGGCATCACCCCCGCCAAGGTGGATGCCGTCGTCGCCGTGCAGGGTCGTCACGGTGCCCGCGTCGGCGTCGTCCTGGACGACCCCGGCTGCGCCCGTGCCGTCGCGGCGCGCGCCGCGACCCATGCGGACTGTCTCGACGTGCACATCGAGATCGATTGCGGCCAGCACCGCGCCGGGATTGCCGCCGACGACCCGGGGCTGGCGGAAATCGGCCGCATCCTGCACGAGGCCATCGGCACGCGGCTGGCCGGGGTGCTGACCCATGCCGGCCACTCCTACGGTTGTCGCACGCCTGAGCAGATTGCCGACGTCGCCGAAGCCGAGCGCGCGGCGGCGGTGCGGGCGGCAGAACGGCTGCGCGCCGCCGGCCTGCCCTGTCCGGTGGTCAGCGTCGGCTCGACGCCAACCGCGCTGCATGCCCGGCGGCTAGACGGGGTGAGCGAGATGCGGCCCGGCGTGTACATGTTCGGCGACCGGGTCCAGGCTGCCATCGAGAGCTGCACAGCCGCTGACATGGCGGTCTCGGTCCTGGCCTCGGTAGTCGGGGTCTGGCCCGCGGCGAGCCGCGCACTGATCGACGCCGGCGCCCTGGCGCTGTCGCAGGACCGCAGTATGGACGCTATCGACGGCGACGCCGGCTATGGTGCCGTGTATGATGCCAGCGGCTTGACCCCCCTGGCCGGCGTCCGCCTGTCAGGCGTCAACCAGGAGCACGGCTTCCTCAGCGGCGCAGTCGGCGGCCTCAGGATTGGCGACCGGCTGCGCGTCTACCCCAACCACGCCTGCATGACTGCGGCGATGTACGACCACTACGATGTCGTCGCCGATGGCGCCGTGGTCGGCAACTGGGCGCGGATCAACGGCTGGTGAGGTGCGGCGGCGTCAGCTCAAGGCCTGGCCGTCGTCGACCGGGATCACCGCGCCGGTGATGAAGTCGGACTGATCCGAAGCCAGCAGCAGCAGAGCGCCATCGAGCGCGTCGGGCTGGCCCAGGCGGCGGCGCGGGAAGCGCGAGAGCAGCTTCCTGCCGGCATCGCTTTGCCAGTGCGCCCGGTTCATGTCGGTCTCGATGTAACCCGGGCACAGGGCATTGACCTGGATGTCGTGGCGAGCCCACTCCAGCGCCAGCTGCCTGGTCATCTGCACCACCGCCGCCTTGGTCATGGCGTAGAGCGTCAGTTGACCCAGCGGTTTGAGCGCCAGCAGCGAGGCGATGTTGATGATCTTGCCGCCGTGGCCGTGCTGGATCATCCGCCGGCCCACCGCCTGGGCGAGGAACCACGGCCCCTTCAGGTTGGTGCCGATGACGTCGTCATAGTCCTCTTCCGTGAAGTCTTCCGGCCGCTTGCCCACGGAAATGCCGGCGTTGTTGACCAGGATGTGCACCGGGCCCAGTTCGGTCTCGACCCCGTCGACGGTGTCCTGGACCGCCCGCACATCGCGCACGTCGAGGGTGAATGGCATGGCGCGGCCGTCGAATCCGGCGATCTCCTCGGCCACTTCCTCCAGCTTGCGGGCATTGCGCGACGCCAATGCAACCCGGGCGCCGGCGTGGGCCAGGGTCAGCGCCATCTGCCGGCCCAGGCCCGTCGATGCCCCGGTGACCAGCGCGGTCCTGCCTTCCAGCGCGTGCGGCACGTTCACGGGCGACCTCCTCCTGCCTGGCGTTGGCGCGCGGCCCACTCTGGCGGCAACGCAATGCGATGGCAACCATGCCCCGCAACGAGTTGTTAACCACGGACGCCTAAGCTCCACCGAGGTTTTCCGGGAGCGTGAAATGACCGCAGCGGCCAGGATTCTGCTGTACAGCGAAAGCAGCGGCGTCGAGGACCTCGAACGCACACTGGCAGAGCGGGGCTATCGTGCCTTGCCGGTGAAGGCGCGCGAGGCGGCGCTGACCGCCGCCGCCCAGGAGCAGCCCGACATCGCCATCGTCGACAGCGACGACGACGCCGAAGGGGCCGAGATCGCCACCGCGCTGCGCGGCGCAGTCAGCCACCGCACCCTGCCGACCATCATCATTGGCGGCGACGGCGTGCCGGCGACGGATCAGGCCGAGCTGGACTACCTGCCACGTGGCTGCCACGAGATCGAACTCACGAGCCGGCTGGAAACCCTGGCCCGGCTGGTGACGATGCAGGAGGAGCTGGCGCGGCGCACGGCCACGGTCCGCGCCTATGGCATCGAGGCACCCGAGCAGGCGGGCCCGCCCGAACAGGTCGGGGATGCACGCGTGCTGCTGCTGACCGACGAAGGCAGCGACGAGGGGGCGCTCGAGAGCGCCCTGGCGCGGCACGCCGCCGTACGCCACGTACAGGCGCCGCACGAGGCGCTGCAACGGCTGATGCAGGAAGACCATGACGCCGTCGTCGTGGCCGTCGGCGCCAGCCCCAAGGCGGCACTGAACTTCTGCGCCGACGCCCGCAGCAACACCCGGCTCTACACGGTGCCGGTGATCCTGGTCGCCGACCCGGTGCAGTTCCCGAACCCGGTCGCGCCCTATGGCGCCGGCGCCAGCGACGTGGTCGCCCGCGGCCTGGGCGAGGAGAGGCTGGTGCTGCGCACCCTGCACCAGGTCAAGCTGCACCGCTATCGGCGGGCCATGCAGCAGGTCTATCAGGCCGCCCGCCACCACGCCACCAGCGACTCGCTGACCGGCCTGTTCAGCCACGGCTTCCTGCATGCCCACCTGGAGAACCTGATCACCGACGCCGCCAGCACCGGTAAGGCGCTGAGCGTCGGCCTGTTGTCGATCGTCAATCTCGACCTGATCAACCAGGCGCACGGCTTCATCGCCGGCGACCGCATCCTGCGCCAGCTCGGCGGCATGGTCACCAGCCTGGTGCGCGCCGAGGACCTGCCGGCCCGTCTCAGCGGCACGGAGTTCTGCGTCATCCTGCCCGATACCCCGGCGATGGCCGCCGCCCCGGTGCTGCATCGCATCGCCGGCGTGATCAATTTCACCGAATTCTCCGTGCCCGAGGTCGAGACCCCGATCGCCGTCAGCCTGCAGGCGGGCTGTGCCGGGCTGGAGCCGGGCGACACCGCCGGCGGGCTGATCGCCCGCGCCCGCGAAGACACGACCGGCTGACAGACCCCGGGCCAGGTAGCGCCAGCCCGGACCTGAACCGGCATCGGCTGCCGGTGGGCGCCTCGCACGGGCGTGAAGGCGATCCCCTTAACCGCCGCGGCGCTTCGCCGTATCATGCCGCGCATGATCCATATCGACGTCATTTCCGATACCGTCTGCCCCTGGTGCTATATCGGCAAGCGCCGGCTCGACCGCGCCATCGCGGCCCGGCCGGACATCAGCTTCGAGGTCGAATGGCGGCCGTTCCAGCTCAACCCGGACATGCCGGCGGCGGGGATGGACCGGCAGCAGTATCTGAGTCTGAAGTTCGGCGGCAGCGAACGGGCCCGGAATATCTACCATAGCGTCGCCCAGGCCGCGGCCGAGGAAGGGCTGTACCTGCGGCTCGACGCCATCGACAGGCAGCCCAATACCTTCGACTCGCACCGGCTGATCCGCTGGTCGGCCTCGGCCGGGGTGCAGGACCGGGTCGTCGAGGGCTTGTTCCGGCGCTATTTCGAGGACGGTGCCGACATTGGCGACCGCGCGGTGCTGCTGGACGTGGCCGTGGCCGCGGGCATGGACGGCGAACTGGTCCAGGCGCTGTTCGAGCGTGACGCCGACCGCGACCTAGTGATGGCCGAAGAGGGCGTGGCCCGGCGCATGGGGATCGCCGGCGTGCCCTGCTTCATCGTCGAGCGCAAATATGCCGTCTCCGGTGCGCAGGAGCCCTCGGTTCTGGCCAACGTCTTCGACCTGGTCGCCCGCGAGGCCGAAACCGGCGCCGAAGCCGGCGTCCCGGCACCGGCCTAGGGCAAGTCAAGCTTGGGCGGAAGCAGAACCGTTCGTGGCCTTCATCCTTCGAGACGGGCCTTCGGCCCTCCTCAGGATGAGGAGCACCAAATACACACCTCACCCTGAGGAGGCCGCGCCAGCGGCCGTCTCGAAGGGTGTGGCTGCGGCAACATCGATCCAGGCAGACGGCCTCTGATTGACACGCACGTGCTCTGGCATCCCGGACTGCCGCGTCCGCGGCCGGCCAGTGCGCCGGCCCGGACCTACGCCGCCGACGAGGCCTCGGCCGCCTCCGCTAGCTTGGCCAGCTGACCGACCAGCCGGTGCACGCCCTTCAGGCGCTGACCGGCGTCGTCCCACTGCCGGCGGTAGACCAGGCGATGGTCGGGGCGCAGTTTCACCTGTCCGGCCTGTTCGTTGATGAAGGTGATCAGACCGCCGGGGTTGGCGAAGCGGTTGTCGCGGAACTCCACCGTCGCCCCTTTCGGCCCGGCGTCGACCTTGTCGATATTGGCCCGGCGGCACAGCTGCTTGATGGCGACGGTCTGCATCAGGTTCTCGACCTCGTCCGGCAGCGCCCCGAAGCGGTCGATCAGCTCGGCCGCGAAGGCCTCGATCTCGGCGCCATCGGCCAGATGGGCCAGCCGCCGGTACAGGCCGAGCCGCAGGTTCAGATCGCTGACATACCAGTCGGGGATCAGCACCGCTGTGCCCAGGTTGATCTGCGGCGACCAGTCCTGTTCCGAGACCTGCACCGCACCGGCAGCGCCGGCCCGCGCCGTGGCCAGGGCCTCTTCGAGCATGTGCTGGTAGAGCTCGAAGCCGACCTCGCGGATGTGGCCGGACTGCTCCTCGCCCAACAGGTTGCCGGCGCCGCGGATGTCGAGGTCGTGGCTGGCCAGACTGAAGCCGGCACCGAGGCTGTCCAGCGATTGCAGCACCTTGAGCCGCTTCTGCGCCGCCTCGGTCGGCACCCGCCGCGGCGGCAGCGTCAGGTAGGCATAGGCCCGCACCTTGGCGCGGCCGATGCGGCCGCGCAGCTGGTAGAGCTGGGCCAGACCGAACATGTCGGAGCGATGCACCACCAGGGTGTTGGCGGTGGGGATATCGAGGCCCGACTCGACGATGCTGGTCGACAACAGGACGTCGTACTGGCCGTCGTAGAAGGCGGTCATGACGTCTTCCAGCTCGCGCGCCGGCATGCGCCCGTGCGCCGTCACCACCTTCACCTCAGGCACCTGCTCGCGCAGGAAGGCGGCGGCGTCGGGCAGGTCGGCGATGCGCGGACAGACGTAGAAGGTCTGGCCGCCGCGCAGATGCTCGCGCAGGATCGCCTCGCGCATGACCAGCGGATCGAACGGCATCACGAAGGTGCGTACGGCCAGCCGGTCGACCGGTGGGGTGGCGATCAGGCTCAGCTCCTTGACCCCGGAAAAGGCCATCTGCAGGGTCCTTGGGATTGGCGTCGCAGTCAGCGTCAGGACATGGACGTCGCTCTTCAGCTGCTTCAGCCGTTCCTTGTGGGCGACGCCGAAATGCTGCTCCTCGTCGACGATCAGCAGCTGCAGGTTCTTGAACGATACCGACTTGGCCAGCAGCGCATGGGTGCCGATGACGATGTCGAGCTCGCCGCTGGCGGCGCCGGCGCGTACCTGAGCCGCCTCGCGGCCGCTGACCAGACGCGACAGCTGCGCGATGCGCACCGGGAAGCCGTCGAAGCGCTGGCGGAAGGTCTGGTAATGCTGGCGGCTGAGCAGCGTGGTCGGGGCCACCACCGCGACCTGGCCGCCGCTCATCGCGGTGGCGAAGGCGGACCGCAGCGCCACCTCGGTCTTGCCGAAGCCGACGTCGCCGCAAACCAGCCGGTCCATCGGCAGACCGCGCTTGAGGTCGGCCATGACGTCGTCGATCGCAGCCAACTGGTCGTCCGTCTCGTGGAACGGAAAGCGGGCACAGAACTCGTCGAACATGCCGTCTGCATCAGCCACCCGCGCAGCCGGTTTCAACAACCGCTCGGCCGCCACCTTGAGCAGCTGGTCGGCCATCTCGCGGATCCGTTCCTTCAGCCGCGCCTTGCGGGCCTGCCACTGGGCGCCGCCCAGCTTGTCGAGCTGGACGCCGGAATCCTCGGAGCCATAGCGAGACAGCACCTCGATGTTCTCGACCGGGACGTAGAGCTTGTCGCCGCCGTGGTAGAGCATCAGCATGCAGTCGTGTGGGGCGCCGCCGACCTCGAGGGTGACCAGACCCTCATAGCGGCCGATGCCGTGCTCGACATGCACCACCAGGTCACCGGCGGCGATCTGCGTCGCCTCGGTGAGGAAGTTCTCGGCCCGCCGCGAGCGCCGCCGCCGGCGCTGCAGGCGGTCGCCGAGGATGTCCTGCTCGCTGACCAGCATCAGCTCGCCGGTCTCGAAGCCGTGTTCGACCGCCAGGACCACGGTGGCCACCACGGCCTCCGGCAGCGCCGCCACCGCCGGCCAATCGGCCGCCGCGGCCAGCTCGGCAAAGCCGTGGTCGCCGAGCATCATCCGCATGCGGTCGGCGGAACCCGGTGAATAGCAGGCGATCAGCACCCGGCGCCCGGCCTTGAGTGCCGTCGCCGCCCGTTCTGCCAGGGCGTCGAACACGTTGACATCGGACTGGGCCCGCTCGGCGGCGTAGTTGCGCCCCTGACGGCCGCCGAGATTGACCACGTCGGCCGCCTCGGGCGCCTCGAACGGGCTGAACTGACCACCGGCCCGGGGCGCCAGCGCCGCGTCCCAGTCGGCCGCGGTCAGGTACAGCAACTCGGACGGCACCGGCTTGTATGGCGGGGTGCCGCCGATGCTGGCGTCCTGCTGCGCCGCCCGCGCCTCGTAGTGGTCGGCGATCTGCGCCAGCCGGTCGTCCCGGGTCTCGCCGGCCAGATGATCGATGGTGACGACGGCATCGGGCAGATAGTCGAACACCGTTTCCAGGCGCTCGTGGAACAACGGCAGCCAGTGCTCCATGCCCGGGTGCCGGCGCTGCTCGCTGATCGCGGCGTAGAGCGGATCATCGTCGACCACGGCACCGAACAGCTCGCGATAGGCGCGGCGGAAGCGGTTCACGCCGTCCTCGCCCAGCTGCACCTCGGAGATCGGCACCAGTTCGACCGTCTGCGCCTGCCCGGTGGTGCGCTGGGTCAGCGGATCGAAGATGCGCACGCTCTCCAGGGTGTCGCCGAAGAAGTCGAGCCTGAGCGGCGCCTCGGCACCGGCCGGAAAGATGTCGTAGATGCCGCCGCGGACGGCGAACTCGCCCGGCTCCATCACGGTGCCGGTGCGGATATAGCCGTTGCGCCCCAGAAAGCCGTTCAACCGGTCCTGATCGAGCGGTTGGCCGACCGCCACGCGCAGGCTGGCACCGGCGACCGCCTCCCGCGCCGGCAGCCGCTGCAGCACGGCATTGACGGTGGTCAGTAACAACCGCGGTCCGGGCGCCAGCTGCGTCAGCCGCGACAGCGTATCCATGCGCCGGGCGCTGATCTCGCCGTTCGGCGAGACCCGGTCGTAGGGAACGGTGTCCCAGGCGGGCAGCTCCAGCACCTCGAGCCGCGGCGCGAAGAAGCGCACGGCGTCGGCCATCGCCGCCATGCGGGCATCGTCGCGGGCGATGTGCAGCAGCGTTTGCGCGCCGGCGGCGGTCAGGTCGGCCAGCACCCGCCCGTCCAGGCCTTCCGGCGCGGCGGCGAGCGTCAGCCGCCGCCCGCCCCGCAGAATGCTCTCGATCGCCGTCACCGGTCCGGATCGGTCAGCTTGAAGTCGAGAATCGCCGCCATCACGGCGTTGTCGTGCTCCGCCGGCACCGGCGCCTGGCGCGACAGCCAGGCGTAGATCTCATGCTCGTTGGTCTCCAGGATGGCCTCGTACTGGTCGAGCTGCGTGCCCGTCAATGCCCCAAGGTGGCGCTCGGCAAAGCTGCCCAGCAGCAGGTCCAGTTCCTTGGTGCCACGGTGCCAGCTGCGATAGCGCAGCCGCTTGCGTCGCGTGTCTTCGTCTTCGGCCATGCCTTCGCCTCGAATTGCTGAGAGGATATAACGTAGCCCGCTCACCCTTGCCAGGTATGCGCCCGATATGCGCCCAGAGATCCTGTTTCCGCTGTTCCGCCCGGTGACGGCGCTGAAGGGCGTCGGGCCGCGGCTGGGCGCGCTCATCGAGCAGGCGGCCGGGCCGCGGGTGGTGGACCTGTGCTGGCACCTGCCGACCGGGCTGATCGACCGCCGCCTGCAGCCGCCGGTCGCCGCCCTGCCGGACGGCGCCCTGGCCACCGTCACGGTGACGGTGCAGGAGCACCAGCCGCCGCGGAACCCCCGCCTGCCGTACAAGGTGATCTGCGCCGACGACAGCGGACGCCTGACCCTGGTGTTCTTCAACCCGCGCCGTGACTTCCTGGAACGCAACCTGCCGCCCGGCGCCACCCGCCTGATCTCCGGCCAGGTCAGCTACTACGGCGGCGAGCCGCAGATGGCCCATCCGGACCACATCCTGGCGCCGGAGGATGCGGCCCAGCTGCCGCTGCTGGAACCGGTCTATGGCCTGACCGGTGGCCTGACCGCCCGGCCCATGCACAAGGCCGTGCGCGGTGCCGTCGACAGCGCCCCGGAGCTGCCGGAATGGCTCGACCCAGCGTACTGCAAACGCGAGGGATGGCCGGGCTGGCGACAGGCGCTGGGCATGCTGCACGAGCCGGAGGACGAGAGCGCGCTGCTGCCCGAGCACCCGGCCCGCCGCCGCCTGGCCTTCGACGAGCTGCTGGCCAACCAGCTTGCCCTTGCCCTGACCCGGCGCCACCAGCGCGCCCGCCCCGGGCGGGCGATCAGCGGCGATGGCCGGCTGGTGGCGCGAGCCCTGACCGCCCTGCCCTACGAGCTGACCGTCGCCCAACGCCGTGCACTCGACGAGATTGGCCAGGACCTGAAGTCGGAGCACCGGATGCTGCGCCTGCTGCAGGGCGATGTCGGCGCCGGCAAGACGGCAGTCGCGTTCCTGACCATGCTGACGGCAGTGGAGGCCGGCTGTCAGGCGGCGCTGATGGCGCCGACCGAGATCCTCGCCCGCCAGCACTTCGCCACCCTCGCGCCGCTGTGCGAGGCGGTGGGGGTGCGCCTGGCGGTGCTGACCGGACGTGACAAGGGCAAGGCGCGCCAGGCCATCCTCGAGCGTCTGGCCGGCGGCGACTGCGACATCGTCGTCGGCACGCACGCCCTGTTCCAGGAAGACATCCAGTTTCGCGACCTGGCGCTCGCCGTGGTCGACGAGCAGCACCGTTTCGGTGTCCATCAACGCCTGCTGCTGGCCGGCAAGGGCGGCAGCATCGACATGTTGGTGATGACGGCGACGCCGATCCCCCGCACCTTGACGCTGACCGTCTACGGCGACATGGACATTTCGGTGCTGGACGAGAAGCCGCCGGGGCGGGAGCCGATCGATACCCGGGCGATGCCGCTGTCGCGGCTCGGCGAGGTCGTCGACGGACTGCACCGGGCTCTGGCGGCCGGCGCCAGGGTCTACTGGGTCTGCCCGCTGGTCGAGGAATCGGACCAGCTCGACGCCGCCGCCGCGGAAGAGCGGTTCGCCGGCCTCGCCCGGGTGTTCGGCGACAGGGTCGGGCTGGTGCACGGCCGCATGAAGGCGGCAGACAAGGACCAGGCGATGGCCGCCTTTGCCGACGGGCGGCTCAGCATCCTGGTCGCCACCACGGTAATCGAGGTCGGCCTGGACGTCCCCGAGGCGACGGTCATGGTAGTCGAACATGCCGAGCGCTTTGGCCTCGCACAGCTGCATCAGCTGCGCGGGCGGATCGGCCGCGGCGGCCGCCGCGGCACCTGCCTGCTTCTGTACGCGGAACCGCTGGGCGAGGCGGCGCGCAGCCGGATCGGCATTCTGCGCCGGACCGACGACGGCTTCCTCATTGCCGAGGAGGACCTGCGCCTGCGCGGCGCCGGGGACCTGCTGGGCACCCGGCAGAGCGGCCTGCCGGTGTTCCGCCTGGCCGACCCGGCGGCGCATCAGGACCTGATGCTGGCCGCCCGCGACGACGCCCGCATGGTACTGGACCGCGAGCCTGAACTGGACGGCGCCCGTGGCGCGGCGCTGCGTGTGCTGCTCTACCTGTTCGAGCGGGACGCGGCGATCCGCTACCTGCGTTCCGGCTGAGCCTGTTGCTCGCCCGGCGCCGCCGCGACCTCTTCCAAGGCCTCTTCCACTGTCTGCGCCGGCGCCGCAACCGGGCGCGCCCGACGCCAGGGCGGCGGCTCTGGCCCGCGCTTGTGCACGGCCTTGGGATCCTCGGGCATGATGACGCCGGCGGAGATCACGAACTTGGCCGCCTCCTCCACCGTCATTTCCAGGAAGATCAGGTCGCGCCGGGGCACCATGAGCAGGAAGCCCGAGGTCGGGTTCGGCGTCGTCGGCAGGAACAGGTTGACCATGTCGTCGTCGGTCTTGCGCTTGATCTCGCCGTCGGTGTCGGCGGTGACGAAGGCCATGGCCCAGATGCCGCGGCGGGGATATTCGACCATCACCACCTGGCGGAACGAGGTCGAGGACTGCTGCAGCACCGTTTCCAGGATCTGCTTCAGGGCGTTGTACAGCGTCCGCACCACCGGCATCCGGTTGACCAGGCCTTCGCCGATGTGGATCAGGCTGCGGCCGAACAGGTTGGCGGTGACGAAACCGACGGTGGTCAGGAACACGACCATGATCAGCAGGCCCAGGCCGGGCAGCCCGAACGGCAGATAGCTCTCGGGGTTGTACTTGGCCGGCACCAGCGGGGTGACGCGGTCGTCGACCCAGGCGATGAACAGCCAGGTCAGATAGATCGTCAGGCTGATCGGCGCGGTGACGATGATGCCGGTCAGGAAATAGTTGCGCAGGCGCGTCAGCAGCCCGGATTTCCGCGCCGGGACGATCAGCTGCGGCTGGCCGTCGCCATCCTCGCCGGTCGGTTTGTCGCCGTCGGTGGTCATCTGTGCGCTGACGCCTGATCACACTGCAATCGTGCAATCGTTATAGCCGTAATCGGATGAACCGGTGGCGAAAATCGTATCACATGGTGTACCCGTCGATTGCCGCGCCGGCTGACCGGGCTATGTCCTGGAGCAGTCGCTGCTGGACACGCCGATCCTGGAACTGGACGCCGAGAACCGAACACGCATGGCAGACAGCGCCCGATTGCTCTCCCTGGCCACGGCCGTGCCGCCGTACGTCCTGAGCCGGGAGGACGTGATTCCGGCGGCGACCGGTCTGTTCGCCGGCAACGGCAGAACGGCGGCGCTGGCCGCGCACCGACTGCGGCCGATCTTCGAGAACACGCTGATCGAGCGCCGCCGCAGCTGCGTGCCGCTCGAGTGGTACCTGGAGCCGCACGGCTTTCGCGAACGCAACGACCTCTATATCGACAATGCCGTCGCCCTGATCGATGACGCGGCGCAGCGGGCGCTGGGCGAGGCCGGGCTGGCGGCGGGCGACATCGACATGATCGTTGCCGTATCGACCTCGGGGATCGCCACGCCCAGCCTCGATGCGCGGCTGCTCAACCGGCTGCCGTTCCGTCCCGAGGTCGCCCGGCTGCCAGTGTTCGGCCTGGGTTGCGCCGGCGGCGTACTGGGCCTGGCCCGCGCCGCGGCGATGGCGCAGAGCGCACTCGGCAGCCGGATCCTGCTGCTGGTGGTCGAGCTGTGCGGCCTGACCTTCCGCTTTCACGACCGCAGCAAGAGCAACGTGATCGCCGCGGCGCTGTTTGGCGACGGCGCGGCAGCAGCGGTCATCAGTTGCGCTGGCGCCGGCCCCGCGATCACCGGCTGGGGTGAGCACACCTGGCCGAACTCGCTGGACGTGATGAGTTGGGACGTCGGCGACGACGGCCTGAAGGTGCTGTTCTCGCGCGACATTCCACAGCTGGTGCACAGCGAGTTCGAAGATGCCCTGGGCAACTTCCTACATGGCCAGGAGCTGACGTTGGACGACATCGACAGCTTTGTGCCGCACCCCGGCGGGGCCAAGGTGCTTGATGCGCTGGAGCAGGTGTTCGGGCTGCCGCCCGGCGGCCTGACCGCGGCGCGCGAGGTGCTGCGTGACTACGGCAACATGTCGGCGGTCACCGTGCTGTTCGTACTGGCGCGGGTGCTGGCCGCCCGCGCGCGTGGCGGCCGGCATCTGCTATCCAGCCTGGGGCCGGGCTTCACCGGCGCCTTCGCCATCCTGGAGGACTAGGTGGGCTGGCTCTATCCGGTGCTGGCGCTGGTCGCGCTGCAGCGACTGGGCGAACTGGTCTACGCCCGACGCAACGAACGCCGCCTGTGCGCCGCCGGCGCCGTCGAGCACGGTGCCCGGCACTACCCGCTGTTCTTCCTGGTGCATGGCGGCTGGCTCGTCAGCATGGCGATCTGGGTGCCGCCACAGCAACCAGTGGTCTGGGGCTGGCTGGCCGCCTTCGCGATGTTGCAGGTGGCACGGATCTGGGTCGTCGCCAGTCTGGGGCGCTACTGGACCACCCGTATCCTGACGCTGCCTGAGGCACCCCTGGTCCGCCGCGGACCCTACCGCCTGCTCAAACACCCCAACTACCTGATTGTGGCCGGCGAAATCGCGGTGCTGCCGCTGGCCTTCTCAGCCTACACCATCGCCGCGGTGTTCAGCGTCGCCAACGCCGCGCTGCTGTGGCATCGCATCCGCGTCGAGGAAGCCGCACTGGCGCCACGACGCCAGCCCGCGGCGCCGCCGGCCGGCGCCGGCTGATCGACGTCGTCTCTGGCATGCCGGATCATGCGTTAGTATGTTGACGACAGCATCGCTCAGACGGAACAGCCCCACCATGATGCGCATCGCCGTCCTGGTCCTGTTGCTGCTGGCTACCGCCGCACCGGCCCGCGCCGACTATCAGTCGGCCGTGCTGTCCTACGACCAGGGCCGCTTCGACAGCGCGCTCAGCGAATTCCACGGCCTGGCGGAGCAGGGCCACGCCGGGGCCGAATTCATGCTTGGCGCCATGTTCTTCTATGGCAAGGGCGTGGCGTCGAACCACATCCTGGCCGCGATCTGGTTCCACAAGTCGGCGATCAAGGGCAATGCCAGCGCCCAGCTCGCCTTCGGGTCCCTGCACATCCGCGGGATCGGCGTGCGTCAGGACCTGGTCACGGCCTACACCTGGCTGACCATCGCCGCCAACAACGGCATTCCCGGCCTGCAACAGCAGGCCATCGCCCTGCGCGACGAGGCGGCGCGGTTGATGCGTCCCGAAGAGGTGGCGATGGCAGAAGCGGCGGCCCGCGACTTTGCCCCGCGTCGGGCAGGCCTGGTCCGCACGAACTAGAAACGAACGTTCCAAAGGGAGGACACGACGATGCGACTGCAGGACAAGGTGGCCATCGTCACCGGCGGTGGTGCCGGTTTCGGCGAAGGGATCGCCCGGCGCTTCGCCGCCGAGGGCGCCAGCGTTACGGTCAACGATCTGAGCGAGACCGACGGCCGGCGCGTGGTCGAGGCGATCCAGGCCGATGGTGGCACGGCCCGCTTCGTACGCGCCGACGTCGCCGACGGCGGCGACGTGAGCCGGCTGGTGGCGGAGACGGAGGAGGCCTACGGCGGCCTGGACATCGTCGTCAACAACGCCGGCATCCCGCAGCGCAACATGCCGATGACCGAGGTCGATGCCGAGACCTTCGACCGCATCTTCGCCGTCAATGTCAAAAGCATCTACTGGTCGGCGATCCACGCCCTGCCGGCGCTGCGCCGGCGCGGCGGCGGCGCCATCATCAACACCTCGTCGACGGCGGCGCTCAGCCCGCGTCCGGGCCTGGTCTGGTACAACGGCTCCAAGGGCGCGGTGAACACCATCACCAAGGCGATGGCGGTGGAACTGGCAGTCGACAGGATCCGGGTGAACGCGATCTGCCCGGTGGCCGGCGAGACCCAGATGCTGGGCGAGTTCATGGGCGGCCAGGTGACGCCCGAGATGCGCGAGAAGTTCCTCGGCACGGTGCCGCTGGGCCGGTTCAGCCAGCCGCGCGACATCGCCAATGCCGCCCTCTACCTGGCCTCGGACGAGGCCGACTTCATCACCGGCGTCTGCCTGGAAGTCGACGGCGGCCGCTGCATCTGAGCGCCGACGGCGCGGGCGGGAGGACGGCATGACAGCGCAGCCGGGCAACGGCCAGGCGGACCTGATCATCCGTGGCGGCACGGTGATCGACGGCACCGGGGCGCCGGGGCGGGCGGCCGACGTCGCCGTCACCGGCGATCGCATCACTGCCGTCGGCGATCTGTCGGCCATGCACGCGGCGGCCGAGGTCGACGCCAGCGGCCGGACCGTGGCGCCCGGCTTCATCGACGTGCATACCCACGACGACCGCTATCTCTTCACCCATCCGGAGATGGCGCCAAAGGCCAGCCAGGGCGTCACCACCGTCGTCGTCGGCAACTGCGGCTTCTCGCTGGCGCCATGGAAGCGCTTCGCCGAGGACCAGTTCCCGTTCTCGCTGTGGCAGGACAGGCCGGAGCTCTGCTTCCCGACGGCGGCCGACTTCCTCGACGGCCTGGCGGCCCGACCGGCGGCGGTCAACGCCGCCGCCCTGATCGGCCATTCCTCGCTGCGCTACGGCAACATGGACGACCTGGGTCGGCCGGCCACGGACGCCGAGATCGCGGCCATGCAGCAGGATCTGGCGCAGTCCATCGAGGGCGGCGCCATCGGCATGTCCAGCGGCCTGTTCTATCCGCCGGCGCAGGCCGCCAGCACCGAAGAGGTGGCCGCCGTGGCCGAAGCCATGGCCCCGCACGACGGCATCTATACGGCGCATATCCGCGACGAGAGCGCGCATGTCCTCGACGCCATCGAGGAAGCCGCGGCGATCGCCCGCAGCGCCGACGTCCAGCTGGTGATCTCCCACCACAAGACGGCCGGCAAGGCCAACTTCGGCCGCACCAGGGAAACCCTGCCGCTGATCGACCGGCTGCGCGCACAGCAGCGCCTCAACGTCGACGTCTACCCCTATGTCGCCTCCTCGACGATGATCCTGCCGCACATGGTGGAACGGGCGGAAAAGGTGCTGATCACCTGGTCCAGGCCACATCCCGAGTACCAGGCGCGCGATCTGGACGAGATCGCCGCGGAGCTGCAGCTCGGCCGGCGCGAGGCCGCCGAGGCCCTGGCGCCCGGCGGCGCGGTCTATTTCCAGCTCGACGAGGACGACGTGCAGCGGGTGCTGCGCCACGACGGCGCGATGATCGGATCCGACGGCATCCCCGACGATCTGCACCCGCACCCCCGGCTGTGGGGCAGCTTCGCCCGCGTGCTCGGCCACTACGCCCGCGATCTGCAGCTGTTCCCACTGGAAGACGCCGTCCACCGCATGACCGGGCTGCCGGCGTCGGTGTTCGGCTTCGCCGACCGGGGCGAGATCCGTGCCGGTGCCTTTGCCGATCTGGTGCTGTTCGATCCCGGCCGGATCCGTGACGCCGCTACCTTCGAGCAGCCGGCCCAGCCGGCCATCGGCATCCAGGCGGTCTATGTCAACGGCCAGGTGGTCTGGCGCGACGGCCATACCACCGGCGAACGGCCTGGACGGGCAATCCGGATCCAGGACACCACCCGCGGACAGGCGGGCTGACAAGGAGAGCACCATGACCAAGCGCTACAACCCGAGTGCCATCGCCGCCCCGCTGGGCAAGTACACCCACGGCATCGAGGTGCCTGACGGCGCACGCTGGCTGTGCATCTCTGGCCAGGTCGGGATCAATCCCGACGGTGCCATCGGCGATGGCTTCGAAGCCCAGTGCCGGACCGCGTATGCCAACCTGCAGGCGATCCTGGCCGAGGCCGGGATGGGCTTCGAGGACGTCGTGAAGTCCACGATCTTCCTGACCGACCAGGCCAACGTGGCGGCCTACCGCGCCATCCGCGACGAGTTCCTGGGCGACAACCGCCCGGCCTCGACCTTGCTCATCGTCGCCGGCCTGGCCAGCCCGGACTTCCTGGTCGAAGTGGAGATGACCGCGGCCAAGGCGTAGACCCGCCGCGCTGCGCCGGCTTGGCGGGCATCGAGACAACGCAATGAGGCAGCTTGAACTCTGGGCGCGCTCGGCATCGCGTGCCCTGGTCTGGGTCGGCGGCGGCGTCTTGCTGTTGATGGCAGTGCTGGTGACGCTGGACGTGCTCACGCGCAGTCTGTTCGCCGTCGCCTTTTTCGAGAGTTTCGAGATCACCAGCTATGCCTTTGCCATCGCGGTTGCCGCGGCCTATGCCTATGCCCTGCTGACCCGGTCGCATATTCGCGTCGATGCGCTGTACACCAGGCTGCCGCGCCCGGCGCGATTGCTGAGCGACATGGCCTCCTATCTGGCCCTGGCGGCCCTGGCCGGGCTGCTCGCCTATCATGGTTGGGACACCGTCTGGCAGAGCGCGCGGCTGGGCGCGACGTCCAGTTCCGCCCTCGCTGTCCCTCTCGTCGTGCCGCAGAGCCTGTGGGCGGCGGGCCTGAGCTGGTTCCTGATCGTCGTCGTTCTGCTGCTGCTGCGCGGCGCCGGCCTGCTGATGCGGGGCAAGCGGGCCGAGGCGGAAGGGCTGCTCGGCATCGCGCAGGAAGCCGACGACATGGGCGGTCGATCCGGCGACCGGCCGCAGGACTGAGCGGAACCGCCCGTGCTGATCGTCACTCTGGTGGTGCTGGTGGTGCTGATCGCCTTGGGCATCCACATCGCCGCCGTGCTGGGGCTGCTCGCCGTCTCGCTGGCGCAGCTGTTCTCCCCCTTTCCCTTGCTGGCGGCAACGGGTGAGATCGCTTGGACCGCCAGCAGCGAGTTCATCCTGGTTGCGGTGCCCCTGTTCATCCTGATGGGCGAACTGCTGCTGCGCAGCGGCATCGCCGCCGATATGTATGCCGCCCTCGACAAATGGGTGAACTGGATTCCGGGCGGGTTGATGCACACCAACGTCGCCGCGTCGGCGATGTTCGCCGCCACCAGCGGGTCGAGCGTTGCCACCGCAGCCACCATCGGCACGATCGCCATGCCCAACATGGCGCGCTATGGCTACCGGCCACCGCTGTTCCTCGGCTCATTGGCCGCCGGCGGCACGCTGGGCATCCTGATCCCGCCCAGCATCAACATGATCGTCTACGGCGTGCTGTCGGAGACCTCGATCACCGATCTCTACCTGGCCGGACTGATCCCCGGCCTGGTGCTGGCCGCGCTGTTCTCGCTGGCGATCTTTGTCACCTCCCTGGTGCGCCCCTCGCACGCCGGTCGCAGCGAACCGGCCAGCACGGCCGAGCGCCTGGCCGGCCTGCGACATCTGCTGCCGCCAATCCTCCTGTTCCTGGTCGTGGTCGGTTCGATCTATGGCGGCCTCGCCACGCCGACCGAGGCGGCTTCGCTTGGCGTCCTGGCCGCACTGCTGCTGGCGGCCCGGCGTCGGACGCTGACCCGCCAGCTGCTGCTGCGCGCCTTCGAAGGCACAATGCGGACGACGGCGATGATCATGCTGATCGTCGTCGCCGCGTTTCTGCTCAACTTCGTGATGTCGCGATCGGGCTGACCCGCCTGCTGACGGACACCATGGTGGGTCTCGACTGGCCACCGCTCACCGTGTTCCTGTTCATCGTCGCCTTCTACCTGCTGCTCGGCTGTTTCATGGAGACGCTGTCGCTGATGATCGCCACCACCCCGATCGTCGTGCCGATCGTCGTCGCCCTGGGCTACGACCCGGTCTGGTTCGGTGTCGTCTTCATGATCCTGATCGAGGCGGCGCTGATCACCCCGCCGATCGGCGTCAACCTGTTCGTGGTCCAGGCCGTGCGTGGCAGTGGCCCGTTTCGCGACGTGGCCGTCGGCGCCCTGCCCTTCCTGCTGATGATGATGGGCATGATCCTGTTGCTGTTGGCGGTCCCCGACCTGGCCCTGTGGTTGACGCGGGTGTTCAACCCTTAGCGTCCGACCCGCGGTCCGACGCCGTTTGTTTGCCCGCCGGGCTTTGGCTACCATCGGCCCCGAAGCGCGTGCCGATACGTCATCGAGGCACACGCGCGCCTTTTTTGGGAGGATCCGGCACAATGACCCTTTCGATCGCAAGGAACACCGTCGCCGCCGGCGCCGTGGCGCTGCTGGTCAGCAGCCCCGCCGGTCTGGGAGCTGCGGCCGAGACCAAGCTCAACGTCGTCGGCAACATTTCCATCACCACCCAGTTCAAGAACCTGGAGAAGCCGTTCTGGACGGAGCAGCTCGCCGCCTGGTCCGATGGCAAGGTGACGGCACAGTTCCAGGGCTGGAACGAGATGGGACTGAAGGGACCGGAAGTGTTCCGGCTGCTGCAGAAGGGGGTGATGGACGTCGGCACCTACCAGCTCGGCCACGTCTCCGGAGAGGCGCCGATCAACGACGCCACCGACCTGGCCGGCCTGTCACCCAGCCTCGACAAGTTCCTCGAAGTCACCCACGCGTTCCGCCCGGTGCTGGAGCAGACCTATGCAGACCGCTTCGGCCTGAAGATCCTGACCATGCAGTCGTTCCAGGCCCAGTTGCTGTACTGCCGCGGCGAATTGCGCGGGCTGGCCGACCTCAAGGGCAAGAAGATCCGCACCTCAGGTGCCTCGCAGTCCGACTTCGTCTCGCATTTCGGCGGCCAGGGCGTGCCGATGGCGTTCGGCGAGGTACAGCAGGGGCTGCAGCGCGGCGTCATCGACTGTGCGATCACGGGTACGCTCGGTGGCTATCTCGCCAAATGGCACGAAGGCGCCAGATACCTCTACACGCTGCCAATCAACTTCGCCTCCGGCGTGACCGCCGCCAACGCGCGCAAATGGGACGGGCTCGACTATGCGACCCGCAACATGATCGAGGCTCACATCAGCGAGCTCGAGGTGGCGATGTGGCAGCTCAACCGCCAGGAAGGCGAAATCGGCATCGCCTGCAACACCTCAGGCCCGTGTCCACTGGGCCAGCCTGCAGGCATGACAAGGGTCGATCCCAGCCCGGCCGATCTGGAGCAGCGGCGTCAGGCCATGTTGCAGACGGTGCTGCCGCGCTGGGCCAAGCGTTGCGGCAGCGACTGCGCCAAGGCGTTCAACGATACCATCGGCAAAGTCACCGGCCTGAGCGTGGCGGTCCAATAGGGGGAACCGTACACCCCACATAGCTGTGGCCAATTAGCCACAGTGCGGCGGAATGTCGCGTCGCGGGGCGGTGTCAGATCGACATCGCTCCGACGTTGTGGCATATCCCGCTCGCGATGCGCGTCGGCTTCGCCGCGCACCAGCAAACCACAAGGATAGGCAGATGCTGCTGATCAGAACGGGCGACCGCCCACCCAATTGACCGCCGGCGCCTGATCAGCGTTGCGGACCGTGGGGTACTGCCCCCACCGCCTCGCTCGCCACGCGACCGGCGATGTCCTCCGGACGTCCCCAGACCTTGCGTGTGTAGAGCGAAGCCATGGCCCGCTTCTTCGAAAGACTCATCGGCCCGTTCGCCTCCGACCGGCTGGACCGGCCGCCGAGCCGGCTGCTGGCGTTCTATTGGCGCTATGTCGACCAGGCCTGGCCCTGGTTCGCCATTCTCCTGATCACGGCCGGCAGCCTGTCGGTGATCGGCGCCCTGCTGTTCGCCGTCGTCGGCATCCTGATCGACCGGATCGAGCTGGCGGCCGATGCCGCCAGCTTCGTCACCGCCAACGTCTGGCTGCTGGCCGGCATTGCCCTGTTGATCCTGGTCGTCGAACCGCTGATCGCGTTCTTCCACATCATGATCATGAACCTGGGCGTCACGCCGTCGTTCAGCGGCCTGGTGCGCTGGCAGACGCACCGTTACGTGCTGCGCCAGAGCATGGCCTACTTCCAGGACGACTTCGCCGGCCGCATCGCCAACAAGGTGATGCAGACCGGCTTTGCCCTGCGCCGGTCGGTCGGCGAGCTGGTCGACGCCGTGTGGTATGTCGCCGTGTTCATCGCCACCGCCCTGGCCCTGATGGCCGGGCAGGATTTGCGCCTGGCGCTGCCGCTGGCGCTGTGGCTGATCGTCTACCTGGTGCTGTTGTGCCGGTTCGTGCCGCGGATTTCCACGACCTCCGCCGAGATGTCGGAATCCCACTCCCGCCTGATGGGCCGGATCGTCGACAGCTACACCAACATCCAGACGGTGAAGCTGTTCGGCCACACCCGGCGCGAGGACGACTACGCCAGGGCCGGGATCGCCGACCAGAAGCAGCGCACCGCGGCGATGATGCGCAACAACTCCTGGCTCGACTTCATGATCGGCGTGCTGAACGGCGTCATGCTGGTGTCGCTGGCGGCAACGGCGATCTGGCTGTGGGACCAGGGCGCGCTGACCGTCGGCGGCGTCGCCGCCGCGCTTGGGCTCGCCATGCGGGTGAGCGCGATGTCCTACTGGATCATGTTCGTCGCGGCCGAGATCGCCGAGAACGTCGGTGTCGTCCAGGAAGGCGCGGAGGCGATCACGCAGCCACATGCCGTGGTCGACGCCCCGGCAGCTGCCGCCCTGCGGATCAGCCGCGGCGAGATCCGCTACGAGGGCATCACCTTCCAATACGGCGAAGGCACCCAGGTGATCGACGATCTCTCCCTGACCATCGCCCCGGGCGAGCGGGTCGGCCTCGTCGGCCGCTCCGGCGCCGGCAAGTCGACGCTGGTGCAGTTGCTGCTGCGCTTTCACGACCTGCAGGCCGGTCGCATCCTGATTGACGGGCAGGACGTTGCCGCGGTCACCCAGGACAGCCTGCGGGCGCAGGTCGGCGTGGTCACCCAGGACACCTCGCTGCTGCACCGCTCGGTGCTCGAAAACATCCGCTATGGCCAGCCGTCGGCGACACGGGCGCAGGCGATCGATGCGGCTAGAGCATGTCCGGGCTTGTTTGAATCAACAGGGGGATTCCCCTGAGGCGTTTGATGTGATTCAAGATGCTGGCTGGAGGAGGAGGCCAGCATGCATGCCTCGACCTTATTCGCTGGATTTGCGTGAGCGTGTTGTTGCCGCGGTGGAGAGC
>Ga0209458_1000237_pt1 | contig 23977 bp, 29 predicted proteins | sample WorMetLIZAISLAND_FD_187411 | JGI IMG/M metagenome (GOLD analysis project Ga0209458, IMG submission 187411) | Marine gutless worms symbiont microbial communities from Max Planck institute for Marine Microbiology, Germany - Inanidrilus manae... ...
AAAGTCCATAGTCTGGAGGACTAAAGTCCTCATCCGTGGACAAGCCACGGACTGAAAGTGAAGGGACTTAAAGTCCATAGTTTCAACTATGATGCGCTTCGCGCACTAAAGTTATTGAAGCAATGAACCGAATCGAGATCAGTGTGTTGAAGCCCGATGCGGCCTTGCACGCGTTCGCTAGGACTTGGCAGGTAGCTGAGGCCGGACACGCGGTTACGCCCAGGCTCGCCTTCGGTAGTTTACGTGAATTATTCTCGGCCATTACCGAAAAGCGTCTCGACCTGCTGCGTCACCTGGCGATCTACGAGGGATTGAACGTCAGGCAACTAGCGAAGTCCTTGGAGCGAGACTACAAGAACGTCCATACGATGAAATCGTCATCCATGCGGGCATTCGGGATGCTGCATGATCAGTCTGTCTCCCCGAGACTGTTCACAAAAAATAATCCTGTTAATTCTGAGCATCCTGTTAATCTTGTCCTATTAGCGGTTCATTGCTTCAATAACTTTAGTGCACGAAGCGTATCATAGTTGAAACTATGGACTTTAAGTCCCTTCACTTTCAGTCCGTGGCTTGTCCATGGATGAGGACTTTAGTCCTCCAGACTTCGGCGATCCGATCCGGGTCTTGGCTGCCGGGCGCGCGGAGCTGCAGGCCAAGGGATGGGGCCAAGCTGGTGGAGTCCGCCGCGGATATCTTCGAGGAATTGGGTCCCCAGCTGGGCCCCCTTGCTGCCGAGACGGCGGCAGCGGTTGGAACGCTCGTGCGGCTGGATCATAAAGCAAGCGCTGGCGGCCTGGCTCGAGTAGGAGGAAGCGCGTGCGCCTGATCCACGATCTGTACGCAGCTTCTTGGATATATTACTTTACATAATATACATTCTGCGCAATTCAATCACCTTACCGGGGACCGGGGTGACACCTTGGCTGACAGACTCCTTCCAGCCATCGGCGCCCTCCTCCTCCACGAGGATGCCTGCACCGTATTGGCGCCAGTGTACATAGTGACGCACCCCGTCCCGTATCATGGAGACGGTTATCGCCGTCTCGTCCTGGAGCCCTCCCTCATCGTTCCGGCCCTTGGGTATCCGGTTGAAGCGCTCGAAGGTCGAACGCGTTTCGCTATGCTCGTCCAACTGGTCCAGCTCATGTCCCCGTCGCAATTTGCCTCGCCCCATGTAGCGTGCATCGGCGACTCCACGGCTTCGATAAAGTGTTCCGGAAGGGCAAAGGGATCGAACGGTTGTGGATCATCGCTGCGACGGATGGAGAACCCCTCACCATCCAGCAATGCCAGACGCAGGCCCTCCAGAGACGGCGTCGCCATCTTGACCCAGGTAAAGCGAGCGCCGGGCTTGTTTGCAGTGCGAAAGTTGTGGCAATCCGAGCCCAGGACCTCTGTCCAGGACACCTCCGCGTTCTCATACAGGGCAGGTTTCGGTCGGGAAGGGTCGCCGACCTCGATCGCAAGGATGTCTCGACAGAGCAAAACCTGCTGCAGGGTATGGGCGTCGAGCACGGGTTGCACCCCATCACTTTCAGCGACACGCAACAGGCCCTTCGGACCCTCCGCATGGGCAGGGATAGGGATACCCCCGGCCCCGATGACGGCCTTGATGACCTCGATGGGCGACTTGCGGGTTGCGTTATCACTGTCGCCCTTGGTCCCTCCATAGTCCACTTTACCGAGCAGGGTATCGATGTCCGAGGTGGTTGTGTCCTTCCCGAACAGGGCTAACAGGTGGATACCCGCATTGACGGTAATCTCGACGCCGGGGAAGAGGTGCAATTCCCGAAATCCTCGGGTGGCGTCCTTCTATCCGCTTGTTCCTGCATCCGGTCGTAGGCCGCCTTGAGATGGTCGATCCAGGCACCGCTGTTGTGGTCGGTGATCGCCAGGCAATCGATCTCGGCCGCCATATAGCGCAACAGCCACTCTTCAGGCGCCAACGGCTCACTAGCCTTTGCCCAGTAGGTATCGGTCGAGGCTGGGGTATGGGTATGGAAATCGAACTTCCACCAGCGCGACCCAGGGTAGGGCCAGTCTCTTTGGGTATGATCCGTCATGGCTCTTCCGGAAAAACTCCGGGGAACAGATAGGCTACCACATGCATCGGCATACCGATGCGTACCGGACCTTTTGGGGAATCCGATTGCAGGAGCCCTTCCTTGATTAGACCGCCGACGATATCCCGTCCCGCGCGTTTCGAGTATCCCGTCACAGCAGCAGCCTCGCCGCGGGCCAGTGAACCCTTCAGGAAGGCAGCCACCAAAACGGGCGTAGCTGCAGCTTTCATGGGCCTTCCAGGTAGAGTACTGGCGGCGCGCAGTCTGACATAGGCCTCGATACGCTGGTGCAGCGCATCCGTCGCGAGTAGTTCACCCATAAAACGCGCCTGGTCGATGCAGGTCTCGAGCAGGGACCGGCAACAAGCCATCAGCCCCTCCAGGGATAGGTTACCGCGTCCGTCATAGTCATTTCTCCGCTGCGCATCTGCCGCTGCGAGCTGGTCCAGATAGTCCGTACGGCGGCGAGCCAGGCCACGACTCAGGGACCACAGCCCATATCCCTTCAGCCCCACGGCATGGAAATAGGTATCGGTGAACAACCGCGTCACGCGTCCGTTGCCATCGAGAAAAGGATGGATCCATTTGGGAACTCCGGCTCATGCGCAAGTCGCTTTTCTATGGCCTCCTGGAGCGCGATGTGGGCCCGGCTCTCCAGCTGGAGGGCGCGCTTGGCGGGGTCAGCGGAGTAGTCCTCCCGCAGCGCGCGCTCGATATCGGCCGGATGGGTCTTGTGGCCTTCGATAAGGTTGGAATAGTAGCTATTGATCGACCGGAAAAGCGTGCGCAAGACCCGCTCGGTTACGGGATGAAGACGACCTGCCGTTCGCGCGGATTCCGTCGCCAGGTCCAGGGCCAGATCGGCCAACTCCGAGTCGGCGGCGGGAAGCAAGGGTTCCATTGTCGACGGATGCCGATACATGACAAGTATGCCGATCTTACTGCCGATCTATTCCGATATTAACCCACTGCTTTAAATAACAAAAATAGGAGAAATAGATCGCTTTCGCAACATTTTTTGCCGATTATTATGCTGATCCCCACAATCCGTACGGTAAGACCGCACGATGGAAAGATGAGGTTTAGGAGCATTCGCCATAAAGGGCTTAAGCGCCTTTTTGAACAGGATGACGCCAGCCGTTTGACACCGGCGATGGTTCCCAAGATACGCAATATCCTGGCGGCGTTGGCCTTTGCCGATGATCTGTCCCGGTTGCAGACGATGCCCGGTTGGCGCTTGCATCCGCTGACAGGAAACCGGCACGGGCACTGGAGTATTACCGTTACCGGCAACTAGCGTTTGGTGTTTGAGGTTGACGGGGATGCAATCCTTAACCTCGATCTTGAAGACTACCATTGAAGAGAGGTATGACCATGGCACTGAAAATGGGATACCGCCTCCGCCAATTTATTCCGTAACCAACTGATTCATAAGCTTAAAGAAATGGCGTTTCGGTCGCGGCCCACCTTTCAGTCCACCTTCAAGACGTCGCTCGAAGAGAGAGGAGGGTATCGAGTGCTTCGAGTGGCTCGGTGCTTCGAGGTTACGCGGTAGAGCACGGCCAAGCGCTCACGCGATTGCGAGCGGCAGGCAATACCCCCCCAAAGATGACCCATAAACTCATACATACTCTGCTCGGTTTCATGCTGCTCATTGTTCTGGCCAGCCCCACAATGGCCGGCACGCAACAACCGGCCAGTACGAACACGCCAAGCATGAAGCCGGTAGGCCCCGTCATAGCCAACCTCGTTGTTAAACTTCGTGCCATAGTAGAGATTAGAGAGTTTTTTATTAGAAGAGAATGGTTCCGAATTGGTCATTATGCGTATAAGTTCGAATACCCTCATGATCTGCACGACTTCGGTCCGAAATGGGGCCCATTACAGGGAGTTCGGCCATATCTTAAGGTTAATCGCTATGCGACCAGACTCGATCCCAAAACAGGGCTACCCATGCGTAAAGAATTCATCCTAGGGGAATATATCTATCCTTGGGAACGAACTCCTTATGGGGACAAAATGCCATATTTTGAACAATTTCGTATCCCATGGGGGAGACGTGATAATCTAGGGAAGAGACCCAGACGCTTTGTTGTAGACGACAGTGATTTATGGGTCATTGCAGTTGCCAAAGAGATCCAGATCCGCGAGGAGTGGATGAAACTAAACGTTGCCAAAGAGACCCAGATCTTCGAGGAGTGGATAAGACAAAACGAAGGGGCATCACACAGCTCACAGATGATAGACCTAATTAATAGTTGGAAACTAGGACCAAGATCCGGAGATCCATACGAAGGGCCATTACCCAGCCCACATCTGATAGACCTGATATTCGGGATAGTAGCAGGAGCATCCTGGTGAACGAACTCCTCTCATGATGGTTATTCGCACATCGGGTAAGACTTGCTGTATCTTGCTCGTCCTATTCCATACCTCCTTATCCGCTGGCGAATGCACGTTAGGAATTAGGTGGTAGGAACTTCGACGCGCTCCTGGACATACATTCAAATCAAGAACTTACCAGAAAAGTTAGGGTCCGACTGCTCTGCTGCCGCCGTGGCTGGCACCGCCGTACCGACCGGCTGATCGGCATCCGGCGTGGCAGGATGATCGCCCTGGGGGTGGCTTAAATTTCCTCCATGCCCTGGGGGGATACTGCAGAAACCACCAAAACCACCAATACTCACTTCCAAGTTGGTTTCTGTGGTTTCTGTAGTAGGCGTTTGGGGCATTTCCGACAATTTGCCCTCGCTTGCTTCAAGCTCCCGCCGCCGGTCCCGATCGGCCATCTCATGCCGCAGAACTGGGTTTACCCGGTAGACAATGGTGGGCCGCCCCCCTTCCCCTTGCTTGGATGCTTTTCGCTCACCACGGATACGAAAGTGATCCTCCAGTATCGCGAGTAATCGCTTATCCAACGCCGTTGCGGCGGCCATCTCAGGGGCGGTCACGCTCGCATACAGCCGTCTGGCATGGCTCTCCAGGTAGACTGCCCACGCGATAGCGGCCTTCAGCGCACCCGCGCCGACCGGGCCTCCCTGCGGGTGATCGGCAAGGTGAGTCAGCAGCGCCAAGTCCGGAACCAGGGAACCGAATTTGAGCAAGTGAGATTCCAGGGCCGGTTCCATATCGGTGGCCCGGATACGCCGTATGTGCGCTTCATACCAGGCGTCGAATACCCCTTGGGCCTCCTAAGAGGGAGATGCACGCGGCCTCGACCTCGACCGTTCCGCGTCCGATGCGGTCAAACGTGAAGCTCCCCGCCCCCTCCCAGGCCTCGATATAGAAGCTGCGGCTGCCTTCCCGGCCCTTTTTATTGAACGTCTGGAGAAACCCGCTTAATTCATCCCGAAAGACCAGGATGCCGCGTGGGTTGGCCGCCAACAGTTCTCCAAGCTTCTCAACGGTGGAATCGTTGGTGACATAGCGCCGCCGGGCCGGGGGGTCCTCGCTGTCGGCATCGACGATGCGCTCTGCGAGCATATCCACCTCGTCCGAACGGCCCTTCTCCATGGCTCGTTTCAGGTTGGCTTCGGCTTGCTTGGCTGCCACTTTGGCCTTCACCTCGTGTACCTTATAGGCGTGAAGGTCTCGCTCGTGATCCTTCTTTGCGGCCATCTCCAAGCATGAGAGCATGTCCATAGGAACTTTCAGGGCGGGGGACTTGAGCGCGCTCGGTAGGCCGACGGCGACTCCCCAGAGGTTCGGAACCACAAGCCAATCGTCGTGTCGTTTCGGTCGGATGCCGATTTGCCGCCCTACCACAGTCCCTTCCGCCACCATCGCTCCCATGCCGAGGAAGTCCAGGGGACATTGCATCCGGTCGGCGGCATCCTCCATCCAGGGGAGGAACGCGGCGGGCAAGAGATCGTGGGTAAACGGCTCGACGGGAGGCAGCGCCGCCGCCAGGGCCACTGGGTCCTGCCAGCCGGTTGCCTCCCCGTCGGGACGGGCCGGGGCCCGGTCCGGTTGGGTCGGGTCGTAGGTCCCGTAGTGCTTGGCCGCGTCGAATGCGGCGATTCGTCGCTTCAGATCGTCAATGACGATCCCGTGGGCGTCGGTTTGTGGGTTAGCCATGCGTCACCTCCGCCGCTTTTCCAGGCGGTCGCTGGCAACCGCGATGCGTGCTCGATCTTCGACGGACAGTGGTTTGCCCGCTTCAATGTTGGCAACCGCGATAACGAGGATTTTCCGCTCATGCTCCAGCGGATCAGATGCCGCCAGGGTTCGTTGGGCGTACCGCCGGGCGGCCTCGTGGGGCCTCTGGTGGGCACAGGTCCAGGGTTCGGGGTAAAGGTCCCGCCACCGTAAGCCAACGGCTTCCAATACGGCTTCCGGGTCGCATTCCGCAAAGCAGTGAATGAGCACGCGGTCTCCCGCATCCCGGATACTCAGGGAGGGCGCACGGTCGTCATGAGCAGGGCAGCGCGCATACCAGCGGCCAGGGCCGGCGGTCCGCACATCTTCCAGTTGATTTAGGAGGGGATCAGCTAAGCCGCCCGCAGAGGTGGCGCTCCTGTATATGGTCATTGGCGCTCTCCCCTCTCCTCAGCCGTTTCAACGAGAGCGCGTATATCCTCCAGCCGCCAGAAAGCAGCACGTCCACCAGGGAGATAGACGGGCTTCGGGAAGCGCCCGGATTGGATGCCCGCCCACCAGCAGGTCTTCTTTACGGGAATGATGGGCGGAATTGGTGGTTTCGCTTTGGGGTCACCAAGGATTTGACTCAGGCGAAGCAATCCGGTTTCGGGTAGAGATGTTCTCATAGAATGGATCCTGTTTAATAAACCGGACCCATACTCTATACTCCGAAACGCGAATGAAAAGAGAAACAGTTTCACCCGAAACTATGGAACAGTTTCCAAGAACTATGAAACTGTTTCACAGTTTCCAATCCAAATTTGGAAAGGGACGAGTCTACTCCGGGAGGCGCCCTGTCCCTGCCCATTCAGGACGGATGAAGGAAGCCAATGTATCTGCTTGAAACTTCGAGGAGATATCCTTCTTTGTACCCTTCTCTATTAGCCATTCCGATACATCGGAATTCTTCGGGTATGTCTCCCGTTGGTTTCGGTCTTTTTTCGCCCAGAATTGCTTATAAGCACGCTTGAGTAGATCGAGCTTATGCTGTAGTTCGTCCGGAAGGTCATCTTCTCCTTCTAGCACTCGGTCCTCGGTTGCCGGGGTGGGCCTTCCGGTTGATTCCTCCGGAAGCAGGTGCGGAAAATGCGCTTCAGCGAAATCCAGCCAAGGGATGTCAAACTTAATTTCCTCCGCAAATCGCACAAATTCGCTTGGTCGAAGACGCAAGACATTTTTGCCGTTTGGAACCTGCCAACCGTTAGCGTCCTTATATTCAATCCATTTAGGCAGCAGGAAATTGATTCCGCCGTGGAGCTGTCGAAGTAGCTGGCCGTGGATGTTAGCATCTTTATATTCAGTCCATTTTTGCGATAGGGTATTAATTTCCCCGTGGGGCTGTTGAAGTAGCTGACGGTAGATCTCAAGAGTTATTGCATTCTTGCTTAGGGTAAGGCCATCAAGTCGTAGCAACCAAGGGTCTGAGTTGCGGGATACTTTTCCCAGTATCCACTCTGCGGTCGGATGCCCCGGCAGATCCCACTCTTTGGTATACCGTCCGGCATACCATTCTGCATATATGCCTTTCCCCTTCCCTTGCTGTCCTAGTGCGTTCCGCTCCAATAGATCGGAAAGGGATAGACCAACCAGCGCACAGGGACAGAAACCGGAAAGCAGAACCAGCCCCATAAGCTCGGTCCAGTTATCGAGTGAGGCAAAATAACTGAGCAGGAGGGGAGGTAAATTTCCGGCTAGTAAAACCTCTGTCTCGAAATTCCCGTTCTCGTGGCTCTCATAAAGTTCGGCTACACGACGGGTTATTTCGCCCAGGCCCCAACTTTTGCTATCCACCAGGTTCGGCATTTGCCCGTAAAGATCAGCCACCCGGAGAGGCATTTTTTCTACAAGCTCAGGTGTAACCCTGAACTTATTCGGGGGCCACTCTCGGCCTTTCAATTGGACGGGATCAAAATACTGCACGGTGCGCTTCCTTTGGGTGCCTTCACGGGGGAGGGGTCAAGCCGGGGCGGGTAAAGGAAGCCGCCGGTTCGGGAGCTACCTTGGGCTTGGCATAACGGATAGAGAATCTGCGAATAGCTCGTATCCAATTTCGGAACAGAGCGATCCTTTACGCTCCATTAAACACCCAAATTATACGGGCACCGTGGGCGCGGTGGTGACCTGGGCACGGTGGATAACAGCCGCGTCTGCCCTCCTGAACGGGCACGCGGCGTTGTCACCGGAAATGGCTCTGCGCTTTGAAAAGGCCTATAAGGTCGATATGGAAATGATGCTGAAGATGCAAGCGGCCTACGATGCGGCGCAGATGCGCAGACAGGCGGACGCACTCGATGTGAGCCGGTTCGTCCCGGCATGATGGAGGGGTGGGCGCTGGAGCTGGTTCGAGCCATCCTCGTCCTGCCACATCGAGTGGCACCCCTTTCTTAGTAACAACTAGGTCCCGTTGACATTTAGGCGATTGCCGGAAAATGATAGACCAGGATGGGTCGGCTATTCGTTCGTCTTCAAGGAGCGACAACAGGCGCATCGTTGTGCGATGTAACTGTTGTCGCGACCCAGAAGACGGACGAAAAGACAAGCAGGCTGGTCTGTCATTTGACAGAAATCGCCTTAACTCTAACCAACAGTGTTTCATGTGTTAAATGGCCGCAACCTTCCACCGGTCCCCCAAACCGCGCCAAATCATTCAGGATTGTTAAATGTCAACACGACCTAGTATCCACCGCCTCCAGCAGCTCCGCGCCATCGTTCGCCGGCGAGTTCACTCGCCTCGACACCGGAAACGCCTCCAGCTCCGCCGCATTATAAGGCACTAGCATCCCACGCAGCGTTTCGATATCCTTGAGCCTGGAATCCAGCCACCGGTCCCAGAGCGCTGGCGCCAGGATGACCGGCATCCGGTCATGGATCGGCCGCAGCAGCCCGTTGGCAGCAGTCACGATCAGGGTGCAGGTCTCCAGCTCCGTGCCATCCGGTGCGGTCCAACTATCCCACAGGCCGGCGATGGCGAACGGCGCTCGGGACCGCATGCGGATCGCATAGGGTTGCTTGCCGCCAGGCCCAGGCTTCCATTCGTAGAAGGCCTCGGCGGGAATCAGACACCGGCGAGCACGGAAGGGGCTGCGGTAGGCCGGCTTCCGGTGCAGGGTCTCGGCCCGGGCGTTGATCATGCGGTAACGGCTGTCCGGTCCTTGGGACCACTGGGGTACCAGACCCCAACGCAAGGGCCCGAGCTGGTGGCAGCCGTTTTGCTCCCGGCACGCCAGTATCGATTGGGTAGGCGCGACATTGTAGCGGCGTGCCATGGCACCATGTTGACCCTCGCTGTCGAACATCGCAGCGTAGAGGGTGACGGGTCCGAGCTGAACGAAGCGACCACACATAATAAGACCAGGCAGTTTTATTGTGGTTAGCGGGGAAGGACTCATTAACCACGCTCTATTCCTTTTTTGATCCCCTCTCCGGCATGGATCGTGAGTCACCTTCAAATCCGGCCTCGCCAGTATCCCGGTTCTTGCCTTATGTGCACGACAGCGACGATTTCGATAGTTGAACCATCGCGGAAGACCAGAGCATAGGGAAAGGCCTTAATCCGGCACTTGCGAATGCCAGGCTTGATCTCTCGGTAGATATGTGGATGCTGCTCCACGCGACGGAGTGCCTCTTCAAGGCCACCCAGAAACCGTTGAGCGAGACCACGGCGTTTAGCGCGGTAGAACTCGGTCGCCGCATCGGCCTCGGCCAGGGCGTCTGGGTGCCATTGGATCGTCACGTGCTGTACTTTGCCCTGAGCTGAGCGAGCGCTTGGTCCCCAGGGATCAGCGTCACAGCGCCGGTGTCGATCTCAGCGCAACGGCGCCGGATCTCAGCTCGCCACTCGGCCGAGAGATCGAGATCAGTGTCTACATCGAGGCTCCCGAGCAGGGTTTCGACAATGAACGCCCGGGCGTTTGAATCGAGCTGCATGGCTTCTTCAATGATTCTCTGGATGTCTGTTGTCATAGGGCTGCCATCACCAAAGATAAACCTCGCTTACGCTTCGCAGTTGCGGCGTGATCCTCCCGACACTTCCGCAGGATCTGGGTACGCACCTTACCGTAGGAAACGATACCACCCCTGGCATCCTTGCTAGTGCGGAAAAGAAGGCGAAAAAAACCGATGAAATTCGACTTGCCGGCCCCATTTGCGCCGATTAGGACATTGAGACTCCCGAATTCCAGATCACAGGACTGAATCGATTTGTATCCCGCGAGCTTCAGACGTGTGAGTTGACGGCTATCGGTAACCGGCTTGACCATCCTCTACCCTCTCCCGGACTCAGGGGGCAAATTGTCCACAATCTAGCGAGGCTTTGCCTCAGACCGACGAGTACCCAACTCGCGCTCCGTTGCGGAACTCCAATAGGACAGGATTTACAAGATTTTTGTATATCCTGAAGTTGGGATCTATATACATAGCTAGCCAAAACAGCGCGCAATCGTTCAGCCCCCCACTGCTTTCGCCATCCATGGCACCTGGATTCCAGCATCCCAGCCGGAATGACGGGGTGGGGGCTGAACAGTTACAACCCCGCGGCTAGCTATGTATATAGGTCCCCTGAATTTCCTACGCCCGGTCACGCTCTTACCAAACCAGCAAACGCTAGGGCGAGTGCGTATAAATGTGTTGTCGATTGAGGTTGCTGCCAGCTTCGGGTCGTCAGCCGCACCTGCGGTGGTTGGCCATGAACGGTAGGCGCCGGCTTGCCGGCGCTAGGCGGGAAGGCAACCCAGCCGGCCAGTCGAACCTCAGCAAAGCGCGGGCAAGCCAAAGGGCGCGAGCAAGCCCGCGCCTACGGAACTGGGAGCCTCAATGTCTCGACGAGCCGCTTGGCCCAAGGCGAGGCGCCCATCACCTTGTCGGGTCGATGCGCGCAAGGATGTCGAAGGAATGTCGGCCCTTGCCATATTCCCCTTTCGTGCAAAGTGGTGAGATCGGTCTTGCTCCTGGAGGAAGACCTGGACTGTTCCCCCCTCGATGATCACATCGAAGTCAGTCAGATCCGCGTAGAGCCGGCGCAGGGCTTCGAGGATCCGGGCCTTGGCCTGCGACTCCCGTTTCAACCGATTCAGGACCAGCCCCAGGTTCCTGCCGTCCTCGCCGAGGAAATCGTTGGGTAGGTCGGCCGGTTGGGGCCGGCGCGGCGGTGTATGGCGACCAAAGGACCATTCGCGGTACAACCGGATGCGGCCGAAGACCTCACCCAGGTAGGTCAGCTCCGGGTGGTGATCCGGGTCCTTGCGCTGGGCCAGGATAGATTGCTCCGGGTCGATCTCCTCCAGGCGCAACTGGCGTTGAGTCGTATCCTTGTAGTTCAGTACTGCACGACCTTCGTGCATGACGTAGAGGGTTTTGCCAAGTCTGGATCCAGTGGCTCACTCGTTATCATCTCTGCGGTCAACACGAAGCGCTGTCCCCGCTCTGCGAATCCCAGCCGGTATTTCAGCGCCGACGACTCTTTCGGGTTTTCCAGGACCACCCCGATCTGGGCAAAGACTGGCTTGGGTTCACCCTGCCAGATCCAGTTGCGGACCCCTCCCCCCTCCCGGATCGGCGCAGTGAGATCCCTGGGGGTGGCCTGAAGCAGGCCGATCGCCTCGATGAGATTGGACTTGCCGGAGCCGTTCGGACCGATCAGGATATTCAGCGGCCCCAGTTCCAAGGCTTGAGTATCCGGCCCGAATGAGAGGAGGCCCTCCGGTTTGATACGCCGTATCAGCATGTTCCGGTCTCCTCAAGTCAAGGGTTCAGGCCCCACCTCGTCCTTCGGCAGGGAGTGCCGGAATCCAGCGAGCGGATCTTCACGGAAGCATTGTCCGCAAATCAACGCAAATGGACGCAAACAGATGCGGTCGCTTTGATCTATCCGCGGATGACACGGATTAAAAATCAACCACTATGGACTGAAAGTCCATAGTCTGGAGGACTAAAGTCCTCATCCGTGGACAAGCCACGGACTGAAAGTGAAGGGACTTAAAGTCCATAGTTTCAACTATGATGCGCTTCGCGCACTAAAGTTATTGAAGCAATGAAAATCTGTGTTATCCGTGGACAGACAAGATCATCTGATCTTTCGCGATCGATTTGCGTTGATTGGCGTTCATTTGCGGAAAAAATTTTTGTGTTATCGATACTTCGGTGCTGCTGTCTAGACTTCTCATCCCGATCCCGAATCAACTCCACTGCTCGACGTGCAAGCCGCTGATCCGGGTAAACTCCCGGACATTGTTGGTCACCAGCGTGACGTCCAGGCTGAGGGCATGGGCGGCGATCAGGAGATCGTGTGAGCCGATGGGGCAACCGGCGCGCTTGAGCTCGGTACGCAGCCGACCGTACTGCCGGCCGGCCTCGGCATCGAATGGGACGATCTCCAGCGGCAACAGGAAACGCTCCAAGCGGTCCAGGTTCTCCTCGACCCGACCGCTGTTCTCCACGCCGAAGCGCAGCTCCGCATAGGTAATGGACGAGATGCCGACCATGCCGATCCGGTAGTCCCTGATCCGCGCCAAGACCGCGGGCCGTTTCCGATTGATGGCATAGATGCAGATGTCCGTATCCAGGAGGATCTTCACCCCACGGGCTCCCGTTCCTGCAACTCCGGTTGCGCACGGGAGATCGTGAAATCTTCTGGAAACTCGGCGAGGGCATCGAACATGACCTGCCAGGGGTCATCCTTGGGCAGGAGCACCACGGCGTTACCCAGGTGCTTGATGACCACTTCGTTACCCCGAAAGCGATACGCCTTGGGCAGACGAACGGCCTGACTGCTGCCGTTTACGAAAAGCTTTGCGGTTTCCATATCCTGTACTCTAATGATGTATATACTTGAAGTATATATTTCTCGCGCCTGAAAGCAAGAAGAATTTTTCTTCAAGCCGCTCGCCGTTCAGTAGATATGGGGTAGAGGCCTGTTTCCCGCGCTTCCAGGATCACGATTTCGCAGATGCTGCCGTCTACCGCGTAGCTGATGTTGACATTCCAGCCGTAGGAGATTTCGCGCGCCACGGGCTTCTCGTTCAAGTGAATCTCCAGAATGTCATCTTCCGGATAATAGTGGGTCATGAGGGTTTTGATCACAATGGCCGAACTCATAACCACTGCGGCACATACGAGATTATCATCACGATTCGAGTAGGATTTGAAGATCCAACAATGTTTTTCATCGATCGTCAAGGACTGGAACACGAGGCGCACTCATGGCTTGGAGGCCGATCCATCCTCGGTGGCCAGGATTCGCTCCAACTCGATCCTCAGGGCCGGGACCTTGTTGCGGACCACATCCCAGACGATTTCGTAATCCACCCCCAGGTAATCGTGAATAACTCGATCATGCATCCCCGCCATCGCCTGCCACGGGATGGCCGGATAGCGAGTGCGAAATGGCTCAGAAACGTGCCTGGCAGCCTCGCCGATGATCTCCAGGCTGCGCACGAAGGCACGCCGCAAGGTGGGGTCAGACTGAAAGGTAGCGGCATCCAGGCCAACACTCTGCGTCTGGAGGTAACGTATCTCGTCTAGCATATGCTTGAGATAATCCGTTTCAGATGACGACATACTCCAACTCCGCGAGGATGCGCGAGCCGAGGTAAGGACTGAGGCTGTTGGGGGTGACGATCTCGACCCGGCGTCCGAACAGGTCCTCTTCGTGTTGATTCGTGTCCATTCGTGGTTCTTATCGTTCAGGCGGATTTCAACCGGCCTGCGATATCCGATTTGGCCTGGGCCAGGATGGAATCGCGGTCGATGCCGTCCAAGATATCGCGGATGACCAGCTTGGGCCCCGCCTCTCCCCAGGATTTGCCGTGGGCCAGATAGACCTCCGCCGCCTGCCCTACCACGTAGGTCGCATAGTAGGCGACGGCGCCTTGGGCAGTGCCGGTCACCAGGGTGGACAGGCCACCGGTCCCCAGCTTGAGGGCGGAGGACAGCAGGTTGATGCCCCACACGGTCCCCATCAACAGCGCCATCTGGGTGGCGATGGTCTTGACCAGGGTCCCGGCCTCGGCCTTCGAGAGCGCCAGTCCGTAGAGCCTGGACAGGTGCACCACCATACCTGCGTCAACGGCGGCGGCGGCCAGGAGATCCACCACCGGAATGGGATTGAGCGCCACCGAGATGCCCTTGGTGACACAGTAGGTCCGAATCAGCCGGGCCCCCAGTGTGCGCTTGACCTCCAGGATGCGTTGTCCCACCTTGTCGCTTAAATTCCCGGCGAAGAGCGAGGCGTTGAGCGCCGCCAGGGTCTCCCCTTCCGCTTCGAGGAGCGCCCACAGGCGTTGCTTCAGGGCCGCCATGTCCGGCTCGCTGCGGCGCCGGGTCTCGGTCTCCTGGCCGTCCGCATCCACCAGGATGACCAGGTGCTCCGCGGGCCTGGCGCTGATGCAGACGATGTTCCCGGCGTCGATGTAGCCCTGGGTATGCAGCCGCAGGGAGGCCAAGATCTGGTCCCGCTCATCTCGGGTATAGCGGTCGATCTTATTGAATACCAAGACGATAGGACGCTGGTCCCCGACCAGGATGCGCAGGGCCCGGATCTCGGTCTCCGTAAGATCCCCGTCCACCACAAAGAGCACCAGGTCCGAGCGGGCGGCCACCTCATGGGCGAGGCGTTCGCGCTCGTCGCCCTGGACCTCGTTCAGACCCGGAGTGTCGATCAGGTAGACGCCGCCGGTCCGGTATTCCTCCCATTGACCCATCGTGCTGGATTTGGTTTCGCCGTGCAGGAGACTGATACTGAAGCGGTCCTCACCGAGCAAGGCGTTCAGGAGCGCGGATTTGCCGACACTCACGCGGCCGAAGACGGCGATATGGAGATGGCCTTGCTCCAGCTTCTCGAGCATGGCCTCCACCTGGCGGTAGTCCTCGACCAGGGACGCACGTACCTCCGGCGGGATGCGTTGATCCTGCACCAGCTCACGCAGGCTCTCCCGCGCCAGATCCAGATGGCTCCGGTCAGCCGTCGGCCCGTTGCTGGTCTGCGTGGGGCTCTTTACGGATGTCCAAGGCAAGTCGTGCAAAACGCCTTGCACGCGCTTCCAGATCTTCACTCAGGCCCTCCTCAAAGACTTGTGCCGCCTGGGCCGGCCGCAGGGCCCCCCGAGACTCCAGCGACCGGGCCACTGCCTTCCCGAGGGCATCGAAGATCATGCCATAGGCCGCGGCATGGGTGATACCGCCGGCCAGGGTGCCGAGACCGGGGAAGGCCTTGAGGGCATTCCCGACCACGGCGAGCATGATGGTGCTGCTGCGGGCGACCCGCTTCTGCACCAGCTCCAGCAGCAGGTCCGTGTCCATGCGCCGCACCGGGACCGCATACAGATTGGCCAGCTCCTTGACCATGCTCACCCCGAGATAGCCCTGGATCACCAGATCGGAGCCGGGGGTGATGGCGGCCATGGCGCCGACCATGGCCTTTCTGGAATAGCTGCGGGTCAGCTCCTCGGCGCGCCCGCGGCGATGGGCCAGCTCCGCCTCGTCGAGCCGCTGGGCCGCCAGTACGAAGACGCTGGTGTCACGCAACTGCTCCAGGACCTCCGGGTCCTCGTCCAGGTGGCGCTGCAGGGCCGCGCGCAGCGCATCCACCCGCGGCGGCATCTCGCGCACCACCCGTTCCTCGCGCCCGTCCGGGAACACCCGCAGGACCTCGCGCCTGCCCCCGGCCTGTACGGCCACCAGATCCACCCGGGCCTCCGCCTCTCCCCTACCCTCGCCCCGGTGCGCCTGCAACCGCTCACGGAGGCGCACCAGCAGCAGCTCGAGCTCCGACTCCTGGTAGCGATCGGTCTTGTTCAAGGCGACGATAACCGGCTTGCCCAGTGCCAGCAAGGCACTCAGGTCCGTGAACTGGGTGCGGCTCAGATCCCCGTCGCAGACATAGACCACCAGGTGGGCGCGCATGGCTTCCGCCCGCGCGGTCTCATCCAGGCCTGCCCCCACCTCGTTGGTGCCCGGCATATCGGTGAGCACTAGCTCATCACCGCTGCTGCTGCGCCAATTGTAGGTGGCGACCTCCCGTGTGGTGCCGCCGGTGGCGCTGATGGCGGGCTCCGCCTCCGGCAACAGGGCCTTAATCAGCGAGGACTTACCGCTGCTGATCTCGCCGAAGAAGCCGACCTGGATGCGACCGGCGGCCTTGCGCTGCTGGAGCAGCGCCAACTCGCGGCGCACCGCCGCGATGTTCATGCCCGCCGCTTCTCCCTGTTCCAGGCGTTGCTCCAGCGCCTCTCGATCCACCCGCGGCGGCGATTGGGGCTGCTCCGCCTGCGCCCGGCGCCCGAGCCGGGGCCGCAACAGGCGCCACAGGGCGAACCCCCCTACCCCGCTGATGGCGAGGAAGCCAGCGCCATAGAGATAAAAGAACCAGGTCGGGCCCTCCTGCAGGCGCGTCCAGACATCGAACGCCGTATCCGTCAGGATCAACAGCGCCCACAGCAGGAGCAAGGTCAGGAGCGCCACCGCCAGGGCGAGCCCGACCCGAATGAGCTTGGATGGTTGGAGGTTGTGGGGCATCAAGGCGCCAGGATCATCGGTGCGATTCGGGCCTGTTCCGAAGCGGAGTCGTTGGCGTGTCGATCAGGTCAGCGCAGCGTAAACCATGGGCGGGTAGGCGCGGGCTTGCCCGCGCTTTACAATTCCTTGGCTTGCAATCCGGTCCCGTGGCCACTCAGCGCCGGCAAGCCAGCGCCTACCGCGCATAGTGGACCTCCGCGACCACGGCCAGTGCCCGGAAGCTGATAGCAGCTTGTTCCTCGAAAAGCAATTTGTACGCGCCTGCCCTGCATCGAACACGACACGTCTGGTTCCCTCAAGCAGTACCGAATCATCCAGGATTGCTTCTAACCGGACAGCTTCTTATTTGTCAGCGCATTTCTGCCGCGCGACGTACTCATCGAGAAGCTGCCGTATCACCTTCTGATACTGCATGTGATGCTTCTTCGCGGCTTCCTTAAAATAGGCGACGCTTTCCGAGCTTAACGAGATCGTGACCTTCGTTTGTTCCCCACGGAGTGCTAATTCCTCTTGGGGAAGGCAGGAAATCAGGGATCAAACGAACGTCACCGATCGGCCCATCGCTATGTCGAATTGGCTTGCTCATAGACCTGCTTACCTTTCCGCCAATAGCCTGCATCAAAGATGCGAATGCGATTTTTCCGATACGTGAACCTCACTGTGAGAACTCCGGTAAGATCCTGATTCATGCCGAAGCAAAAACCCGGATCCTCAGCAATTACACGTTTCGAGTCGAGAAATGCGTATTGTGCCTCATAGAAAGATACGCTGTGTTTGCGCTGGTTCTCGCTGTTTTTCGCCTCGTTCCACTCGAAAGTCCTCTTTGCCCATGTCCGCAGGTTAGCCTAAATATGGGTATTTTGCCATACTCGGACCATGAGATTGTGAGCGCAACAACTGACAGATTCTGGGAGACTACTGCGCTGGCCGCTATGACTCCGGAGCAGTGGGAGTCCCTCTGCGACAGCTGCGCCAAGTGTTGTCTGGAAAAGCTCGAGGACGCGGATACCGGGCGTATCCATTACACCAACGTGGCCTGCAAGCTACTGGACCTGGACACCTGCCGCTGCGGCGACTATGCCGATCGCGCCCGGTTCGTCCCCAGCTGCATCACCTTGACGCCGGCCATGCTGGAGCAACCCCGGTGGCTCCCTGCCACCTGTGCCTACCGGCTGGTGGCGGAGCACCGCCCCCTACCCGCTTGGCATCCGCTGCTCACCGGCGATCCCGCAACCGTGCAGGCGGCCGGGGCATCCGTCCATGGGCGCGTCATCAGCGAGGAAGACGCAGGTCCCTTGATACATCATCTGGTCGACTGGGCGTAGGTTGCGTTGAGACGCCGGCAGGGTATCCATGGTGATCAACGAGCCGTTGTGCGTCGAAACGCAACACGTCGAATCCTCCAAACAACGCCAAGTCATTCAGGACTGCACCCGCAACACGTCTGGGCCCTCAAACCGTGCCAATCATTCAGGATTTGGTCTTTGTTCGATCCCGGCGCTGTTCGGTGTTATTTTTGGTGTTGCCTGAGAAGGCGTCGTGTTGGGTTACGGCGCGTTCGACACCATTTGTGTTCTTCGAGACCGAGCAGCGCGCCTAACCCAACCTACACGTAACGCGAGTTCTGCGCGGAACCGACTTGTGTTGCGGCTCGGCGAACCGGGTCCGTAGGGTGGGCTGTGCCCACCAATACGGTACCTGTCCGGCATTATTTGATGTTGCCCGAAAAGGCGTTTTAGGGAAAGTGCTCCCGCCATTTCCGCGCCATGTGGTATACCCGTAGGAGCTCCAGGTGCTGCTCCCGGATCTGGTAGGGCACAATATAGGACGTGCCAGAGATCACGAGTTCTCTGGTATCCGGCACCCGGCCGGATCGTCCAATGTGGGGATTGTCTCGCAAAAGCCGGATGCTTTGCTTGATCCGCCCTTGAAGGGTGCGGGCCGCATAGGGGTTTTCGGCGGCCAGATACAAGTAGATATCGCGCAGGTCCTGCCGGGCTTCCGGTGACCAGATAACCTTCATTTCCCCGTTTCGCGCGTCTTCTCCTCGATCAAGGCGTCCATTTCAGCCATGAGCTCCTCATGGGCAATGCCTTCTCCGCGCTCGAGGGAAGCCATCGCCTGCTCGATACCTTCGACATATCGGGCCTGCTGCTCGAGATACTGCTTCAAGGCATCCTCGATGACCCGGTTGCGCGACCGGTCCATGGATTTTGCCAGTGCGGAGAGCTGCTCCACGATAGCAGGTTCGGTTTGGATGGTGATGGATTTGGCTGTCATAGGTTGCACCCGTTCGGTCCCGGCACTGTTCGGCGTTATTTGGCGTAATCTGAGAAGGTGTTGTGTTGGGTTACGGCGCGTTCGACACCGTTTGTGTTCTTCGAGACCGAGCAGCGCGCCTAACCCAACCTACACGTAACGCGAGTTCTGAGCAGAGCCGATTGTGTTGCGGCTCGGCGAACCGGGGTCCGTAGGGTGGGCTGTGCCCACCGCTCCGGCATCGGGAACCGAGGTCGCGTACTGCAGGTCTTACCGGTGGTGCTGCATTTTTAGCTTCATGGTTCTCTGATGAAAATCATAGGCGCGAGCACAACTACGCGTAGACCCAACAGATCCTCGGGAATCTTGTCGTGCCGAGTCGTTAGGTCAATAGACGCGGTTGTGGCTCCCGACGGCGGGGCAGTGGGCACAGCCCACCCTACAAGATCAGGTGTTCGAGAAGGTTGATACGCACTCGCTCTGCATCCGGACCGGACCCACACTCCTCGCTTATACACCGCTTCGTCAGGTCTCCCCGGCTAGCTCGAATAGCTTGTCCAGATGTTCGATCAATTCGCGCAATTGCAGTGCCATGATGGCGAACTCGGCGTCGGAACGGGCCGCTTCGTCTTCGATATCCGGCTCCCGGGCCTCATCGAGCAGGGCCTCGGAAAAGCGCAGACGCCGCAGGGAAAGGTCCTCCTGCAACAGGAATTCCAGCTGTTCCCGCCACTGGAGGGCGAGCTTGACCACCTCCTTGCCGGCACGCAGGTGGGTAGCGATCTCCTCCGCCCCCAGATCCTGTCCGCTGCAGCGCGCCAAGGCCCGTTCGTCGCGGGAATCACGTAGCTCGCAGACGTCCCCTAGTGCCAGGCCCTCGGGCAGCGCTCCGGTCTCGACCCACCGGGTCATAATGACCGTCGGCGGGTTTCTCGGCCGCGGCGGGCGAACCCGAAACGTGCCCAGGGTCTCCCGCAGCAAGCCGACCAGCTCCTCGGCACCCTTCTCACTGGCGGCATCCACGACCATCCAGCCGGCCATCAGATCCAGGTAGGCGTGGATCTGCCGCGACCGGGTGAAGGCCCGCGGCAGCATGTCCAGCATGACCTCCTCGCGTAGCTGCCGCCGCTCTCTGCGCCCTACGGTGCGTGCCTCCCGCTCTTCGAGGTCCGTCACCCGCTCGTCCAGGGCCTCACTGACCACGGTAGAGGGCAACAGCCGCTCCTGGCGCCGCGCGCACAGGGCGATGCAGCCGTTGCCCGCATGGCTCAGCGCCTGGGTCTGCTCCCCCAGGGGCGGATGCCAGCCGAGACTGGCGGTCTGCAACGGGCCGCAGGGATGGAACCGACGTTCTATGAGCCGCGCCTCAAGGCCCTCCGCATCGATGGCGGACGGTTCTTCCAGGCGGTAAAGACGGACATTCTTGAACACATTGACCCCGATTGGTTCAGCAAGCCTACAAACCCTGAATGATTCGGCGTTGCCGGGAGGATCTAATTGGACAGGATTGACAGGATTTTACAGGATTTTTTTGTTGTGAAGCGCGCTTGCCGGTTTGGTCAATGTATGATCGGGCGTCGGAAATTCAGGAACGACAAAAATCTTGTCAATCCTGTGTAATCCTGTTAATCCTGTACTATTAGAGTTTCGCACAAGCTACTGTTAATCAACAACTATGGACTGAAAGTCCATAGTCTGGGGTGCGACTGAAAGTCGTTGTTTCGGCTAAAGCCGACTGAACGCCTCAGACTAAAAGTCAGTCCACGATGACTAAAAGTCAGGTTTCATTGCTTCAATAACTTTAGTGCGCGAAGCGCATCATAGTTGAAACTATGGACTTTAAGTCCCTTCATTCGGATCAGGCCAACACCGCATCGATGGCCTCGTTCAGGCTTTTCACCCGCACGATGTCCAGCGTTTGGATACCCGACTTGGGAACATTGGCCGCGGGGGCGATGACGCGGCGGATGCCATGCTTGGCCGCTTCGCGCAAGCGGTCGGGGCCGTTGGGGACGGGGCGGATCTCGCCGGAAAGCCCTACCTCCCCAAAGACCGCAAGCTCCGCGTCCAGAGGCCGGTCGCGGTAGCTGGAGAGCACTGCCAGCAGGACCGCCAGGTCGGCGGCCGTCTCGGTGATGCGCACACCCCCGACCACGTTTACGAACACGTCGCGGTCGAACATGGCGACCCCGCCGTGGCGGTGCAGCACCGCCAGCAGCATGGCAAGCCGGTTCTGATCCAGGCCCAGGGTCACCCGCCGCGGGTTGGCGAGCGGACTCTCGTCCACCAGGGCCTGTACCTCGACCATGAGGGGCCGGGTGCCCTCCCGGGTCACCATGATCAGGCTGCCCGATACCGATTCGGCGTGGCGCGACAGAAAGATGGCCGAGGGGTTGGACACCTCCCGCAGGCCGCGGTCGGTCATGGCGAAGACGCCGAGCTCGTTGACGGCACCGAAGCGGTTCTTGATGGATCGGATCAGGCGCAAAGGGCCGGGGCCTTCGCCCTCGAAATAGAGCACCGTGTCCACCATGTGCTCCAGCACCCGGGGACCGGCCAGCGCGCCTTCCTTGGTCACGTGCCCTACCAGGAAGATCGCGGTATCTGCCTGCTTGGCAAAGCGCACCAGCTGGGCCGTCGTCTCCCGGACCTGGGACACGGACCCCGGCGCCGATTGCAGCAGCTCCGTGTGCAGGGTCTGGATGGAGTCGACCACCATGATCCGCGGCCGTTCCGCCGTGGCCCCGGCCAGTACGCGCTCGACGCAGGTCTCCGGCAGCAGGCGTATCCCCTCCCCCGTCAGCCCGAGCCGCCGCGCCCGCAAGCTTACCTGCTGGGGTGACTCCTCGCCCGAGACATAGAGCACCGGGTGTCCCTGTCCCAGGGCGGCGCAGGCCTGGAGCAGCAGGGTGGATTTGCCGATCCCCGGATCGCCGCCGATGAGCACCACCGAGCCCTGGACCAGCCCGCCTCCGAGCACCCGGTCGAGCTCGGCGATGCCGCTCCCCAGGCGGGCGCGTTCCTGGGGCTCTACGGCGGTGAGCAGGACCGCCTCACCCCCGCCGTCGGCACTCCCAGCATATCCGGCGCGGCCGGCCGTCGCCGGTGGCGCGGGGATCTCCTCGACCAGATTCCAGGCCCCGCAGTCCGGGCATTGGCCACTCCACTTGGGCAGCCTGACGCCACAGGCGTTGCAGATGTAGACGTTACGGGGTTTGGCCACGGGATTGGAAAAAGGTCCGCACAGCGGACCCTACGCTAACTACCGATGACATCGAAGGAGCAGGATTTTCACGGAAGATTTTCCGCAAATAAACGCAAATGGCCGCAAATAAAGGTAAATAGACCAAGAACCATCACTGATAGCTGCGCCGGCAAGCCGGCGCCTACCACCCCGATACCAAGATGTATGGTAGGCGCGGGCTTGCCCGCGCTTCAGCAACTACGAATCGCGCGAATCAATCCGCGTGGATTCGCGTGATTCGTAGTTTTCTCTTTCCGGTGTCCCATCTGCATACGGGAGCTGATTCGTGCAAATTCGTGGTTTTTTCTGTGCTCCATCCGCACCCGTGAGGTAACTTGGCACAGGAGCTCGTAGGAGATAGTGTTCGCCCGCTCCGCGATCTCGTCCACCGGCAGATCTGCGCCCCAGAGGGTGACGGGATCCCCCACCCTGGCAGCGGGCAGTCCCCGCAGATCGATGTTGATCATGTCCATGGATACGCGACCCACCAGCGGTGCGCGCCGTCCGCCGACCAGCACCGGGGTCCCCGTGGGTGCATGACGCGGATAGCCATCGCCGTAGCCGATGGCCGCTACCCCTACCGGCATGTCCTCCGGGCAGACATAGGTACCCCCATAGCCCACGGCATCCCCCCGGCGCAGGACGCGCACGGCGATGAGCCGCGTTGCAAGCCGCATGACGGGCCGTAGCCCCAGCTCGGCGGCGGTCCGTCCGAGCAGGGGCGAGGCCCCGTAGAGCATGATACCGGGGCGTATCCAGTGGGTGCGGGACGCGGGACAGGCCAGGATGCCGGCGGAGTTTCCGATGCTCAAGTGGTACTGCGCGGTGGGGTCCAGAGCGCGCAGCCGCTCGCACTGCAATTGCGTCAGCGGGTCGTGCGGATCGTCGGCCTGGGCCAAGTGGGTCATGAGTCCTATCGGCCCTGCGACCTGTGGATCGGCACTCAAGCGCGCGAGCAGAGCCGGTACCTCCTGGGGATCGAATCCCAGCCGATGCATGCCCGTCTCCACCTCGATCCAGATGCGCGGAGGTCTGGTGGTTCGGGTCTGCTCCAGGAGTGCCACCTGTCCGGGCCGGTGCAGCGCCAATTCAAGCCCGTGCGCGCGAGCGGCGGCGAGCTCCTCGTCGAACAGGAACCCCTCCATGACCAGGATGGGCCTGGTAATCCCTGCCTCGCGCAGGCGTATCCCCTCCTCCACCCTGGCCACCGCCAGGCCGTCCGCGGATGCGAGGCTGGTCCCGACCTCCAGCATCCCGTGCCCGTAACCATTGGCCTTGACCACCGCCCATATCCGGCTGTCCGGGGCCCGACGCCGCACACAGGCCAGGTTATGCCGGAGGGCCGTATGATCGATGATTGCCCGCGCACGGACCTGCATGACACCTGACTCGTCACCCGAGGGTTGCCCAGGCAGACCCCAGCGTTACACGAGAGGGAGGATAAGAAAACCAGAACACAGGATCATAAACTAAGCTCCATAATTCGATCCATAAAGCCGATGATGTCATTCAAACCATCCTCGATGATCTCGATGACTATAGCATAGTCGATCCACCTGTATTCATGAACCGCCACGTTGCGAAAACCCACCATCAATTTAAGCTTATCCGCCAGGTTATGACTGATTTTTTCGCAATTATGTACTTGACGACACCAATCGTCGGGCGTATAAAGGGGCATGTCTAGTGATAATGACTTGACTCTTTTAGAGATTATGCGCCGCTTCTCGACGGACGATGCGGCGCGCGAGTATTTTGA